>Ga0335083_10000670_pt1 | contig 50159 bp, 40 predicted proteins | sample Lox_Sample_42_FD_206716 | JGI IMG/M metagenome (GOLD analysis project Ga0335083, IMG submission 206716) | Soil microbial communities from Loxahatchee National Wildlife Refuge, Florida, United States - Lox_Sample_4.2 | ecosystem: Environmental > Terrestrial > Soil > Wetlands | place: USA...
GGCGTGCGGAGCGAGGCCATGAGGCTGCGCATCAGCGGGCGCAGCACCGTGAGCACCAGGACGATGAGCACGATGGCGCCCAGCACGATCTTCAGTCCCTCGAAGAACAGCGGCTTCTCCCACAGCGGGGGCTTCTCGAGATCGCCGGCGGGCGCGGCGGGCTCCTCGGTGAAGGAGGAATTCACGACATTGACGACATCGCCGCGCGACTCATCGAAGCCCACCGCATCCTTCACCAGCTGCGTGACATGCTCGAGCTGCTCGGCGGTGAGCGCCACGGTGCGCGGCTTGCCGTCCTTGTCGACCGTGTGCGCATCGTCGATCAGCACCGCGACCGTGAGGCGCTTCAGTTTCCCCGCAGGCTGGCGCGTATAGGCGAGCGTGCGGTCGATCTCGTAGTTGCGCGTCGTCTCCTTCGAGCTCGAGTCGCTCGCCGGGAGGCTGAGCGCGCCGACCGCACCCGCTGCGGCGGGCGCTGCGGCGGCGGCGTTGGGCGCTGCCGCGGGCTTGGCTCCCGCGGCGGCGCTCGCCGGCGCGGCGGCGGCCGGGGCCGCGGCGGGAGGCGGCGCCGAGGCAACCCCGGCGGGCGGGGGCTGATTGCTGAGCGCCCCGGGCACGCCCTGAGATCCGCCGGCATCGCGCGTCGTCTGCTCGGAGGTCTGCTCGCTGCGTACGATCTGACTCTCCGGACGGTACTGCTCGCGCGCCTCCTCGGTGACCGACATGTCCATCTGCGCCACGACCTGGGCACGCACGCGGCCGGCGCCGACGAGCGGTGCGAGCAGGCTCTCGACGCGCGTCCGATAGTCGTCCTCCAGGCGGTGCGCCATGTCGAACTGCTGCTCGCGCAGCGAGAACTCGTCGTGCCCGTCGGGCGTCGACAGCAGCCGTCCCTGCTGATCGACCACGGTGACCTGGCTCGGCTCGAGCTCGGGGATGCTGGAGGCGACCAGGTTGATGATGGCCTGCACCTGCTCCTGGGCGAGCCGCCGGCCGGCTTTGAGCTGCACGAACACCGAGGCGCTCGCGCCGCGATGCTCGCGCACGAACGCCGACTGCCGCGGCACCGCGAGGTGCACCCGTGCCGCTTCGACCGGCTTCAGGCTCGCGATGGTGCGGGCCAGCTCGGTCTCGAGCGCGTGCTGATAGCGGGCGTTCTCGACGAACTGGCTGACGCCGAAGCCCGGGTCCTTGTCGAGCGCGGCAAAGCCGCCGCCCGACTCCGGCAGTCCCTGGCCGGCGAGCTTCAACCGCGCATCGGTCAGCCGATCGGTCGACACCTCGATGGCGTTCGAGCCCGGCTGCAGGCGGTAGGGGATTTGCGCCGCATCGAGCGCCTGGGCGATCTGCGCCTGGTCCTCGCTGCCTAAGTTGGCGTACAGGAGACTGTAGCTCGGCCCGCGCCACCAGAGCGCCACCGTGAGTCCGGCGGCGACCGCGGCCGCAAGTCCCACGAGCAGCAGGAGCGGCTTCAAGCCGCTCGGAAGTGCGCCGGTGGCGGCGGCGACCGTGCCCGCTTCAGCGGCCATGGCGGTTCACCGCGTGCCCGCTCATCGTGAGCGCTCGCCTGGGGAGGATCGGATTCTTCATAAGGACATGTTCATGATTTCCTGATACGCGCTGATCAGGCGATTGCGCACCTCGTTCAGCGCGCGAAAGGAGACGCTGGCCTTCTGCATCTCGAGCATCACCTGCGGCAGCTCGACGCCAGGGGTGCCGCGCTCGAAGGAATCGGCGAGCTGCCCGGCGCGCTGCTGCTGCTGGTTCACCTGCTCGATGCCGCTCTTCAGGAGGTTGGCGAACTCGCTCGCGCCCGCAGCCTTGGGCTGGGAGCCGGAGGTCGCCGCGGGACGCACTTGCGTCGAGAGCGCGCGGATCTGCGCGAGCACCCGGTCGATTTCCATCTGACTCATGACGGCTCCCTCAACCGGCCGGGACTTCGATGCCGGCCTCGCGCAGCCGTGCGAGCTTGTAGCGCAGCGTGCGCGCCGAGATACCGAGCGACTCGGCCACCTCGCGGCGGCTGCCGTTGCCGGCGCGCAGCGCATTCAAGATCAGGTCGCGCTCGCGCTCATCGAGCGAGGCGGCGAGCGAGGCGGGCGCGGCGGCTGCGGCGGCCGCCGGCTTCGCCTGCGCCGCGGCGCCCTCGTTGGCGAGCTCGAACTGGATGTGCGCAGGAAGGATCACCGGGCCGTTCACCAGGATCAGGGCGCGCTGCAGCAGGTTGTCGAGCTCGCGGACGTTGCCCGGCCAGGGGTAGGTGAGGAGCAGATGCGCCGCTTCCGCGCTCAGGGCCGGAATGGGCGCGCCCGGCCGGCAGCGGCTGCCGAGGAGCTGCATCGCGAGCGGCAGCACGTCATCGCGGCGCGTACGCAGCGGCCCGATGGCGAGCGGAAATACGTTGAGCCGGTAGTAGAGATCCTCGCGGAAGCGGCCCGCCGCCACCTCCTCGCGCAAGCGGCGGTTGGTGGTCGCCAGCACCCGCACGTCGAGGGGCAGCGGACTGCGCGATCCGATGCGCTCGACCTCGCGCTCCTGCAGCACCCGCAGGAGCTTCGCCTGCAGCCCGAGCGGCATCTCCGTTACCTCATCGAGCAGCAGCGTCCCGCCCTGCGCCTGCTCGAACTTGCCGGCGTGGCTCGCGTGTGCGCCGGTGAACGCACCGCGCTCGTAGCCGAACAGCATCGCCTCCAGCATGTTCTCGGGGATCGCCGCGCAGTTGACCGCGACGAAGGGCGCCGCGGCGCGCGGCGAGTTGCGATGGATGAAGCGCGCCAGCACTTCCTTGCCGGTGCCCGATTCCCCGACGATGAGCACCGTGCACTCGGTGGCGGCGACGCGCTGGGCGAGCTCGTGCAGGCGGCGCGAGCTCGCCGCGCAGGCGACCGGCTCGGCGGCAGTCGGCACGGCCCTGTCCGGGGCGGGCTGCGGATCGATCGGGTTCTGGCTCATCGCTTACCTCCCACGCACCTCGAGCGGTGCGGGCAGAGGGGGAAGTGCAAGAGCCGTGCCTGAAAAGAGGCGGCAATTTGCCGAGCGGATCACAAACGCGGCAGCGGCTTGCCGCCGAAGCGTCAATCTTCCGTCAGGCACTCCGTCGTGCCGACGCCGAGCTTGCGCAGCTTCTCGACCAGCGTCGTACGGCGCAGGTTGAGGAGTCTCGCGGCATGGGCCACGGTGCCGTTGGCGCTCGCGAGCGCCTGCTCGATGAGCCGGCGCTCTATGGCGTTGAGATAGGCGCGCAGGTCGAGCCCCTCGGCGGGCAGCTGCACCTCGGGAGCTGCGGCGCCTGCGGCGGCGACCGCGGCATCGACCCCCTCGACCTCGAGGGCGGCCACATCACCGCTCTCGAGCACCTGGATCACGGCGGCATCGGTGAGCGTCGCGCCGCCATCGAAGATCGCATCGGCCGGCGCGCCCACGGGGACGAATCCCTCCCCGCCGTCGGCGGCGGGCGCGTCGTCGGTCCAGTCCGCCGGCCGGTAGCGCGGCGGAAGATCGCGGATCTCGACCACGCGGCCCGCGCACACGATGGAGAGCCGCTCGATGAGATTGGCGAGCTCGCGCACGTTGCCGGTCCAGGCGTGGCGTGACAGAGCCGTGAGCGCGGCAGCCGACAGCTGCACCTGGCCCCGGCCCTCGGCGACGTTCTGCCCGATGAACTCGCGCACCAGCATCGGCAGGTCCTCGATGCGCTCGCGCAACGGCGGCATGTCGATCGGAAAGACGTTCAGGCGGTGGAACAGATCCTCGCGGAAGCTGCCGCGCGCGATCGATTCCTCGAGATTGCGGTGAGTGGCGGCAATGATGCGTACGTTGCAGCAGACGGGCACGTGATTGCCGACGCGCTCGAAGACGCGCTCCTGCAGCACGCGCAGCAGCTTCACCTGCATGGCGACGCTCATGTCGCCGATCTCGTCGAGAAACAGCGTGCCGCCCTCGGCGATCTCGAAGCGCCCTTTGCGGGCAGTGATCGCGCCGGTGAAGGAGCCCTTCTCGTGGCCGAACAGCTCCGACTCGAGGAGCTCGGCGGGGATCGCGCCGCAGTTGACCGCCACGAAGGGGCGATTGCGGCGCGGACTCGATTCGTGGATGGTGCGCGCGGCGACTTCCTTGCCGGTGCCGGACTCACCGAGCAGCAGCACGGTCGAATCGTGTGCGGCCACCTGGCGGATGAGCGTCGTGATCCTGCGGATGGCGAGCGAGCTGCCGCTCAGCATGCGCGAGCGACGTGTATCGGCAGGCGAGGTTATGTTGCCTGTCTGGGGGGACCCCGGCGTGCCGGTGAATGAACCCGCGAGTGCTTCTGCCGCGACCATTCTTCTTGACACCTGTCCCTGTGTGCTCCCATGTCCCTGAGTTGGTTCACGGGGTCTACCATGACGAGAGCGCGGCGTAATGTTGCGGGAACGCCCGGCGCGAATACTGTGAAGCGATCTGATGTTTGAGAAAGGAGACAGAGGGGTCACGTGACCCGCATCACGCGGCGCCGCCGTTGGCTCAAGTAGCGCGGCGTGGATGACGCGCGCCGGCGATCTGGCGGCGGTGGCGCCGGAAGCACAACTTCTCGAGAAGATCGGCGACCGGCTCCCCGACCGGCACGAAGCGCACCTTGACGTGCCCGTCGGGCGTCACGTTGGTCACGCGGCCCGGCAGCCGCAGCGGCTCGGCGAGCGCATCGTGCAGATACACCTCGGCGATGCCCTGGGCGCCCGCCTGGGGAGGGGGACCGGCGCTCTTCCACACGACGCCCTGCGCGTTGAAGCGCACCGGCACCGCCGGCGGGCGCGGGCGGCTGGTGGCGAGCACCTGGCCGACCAGGTCGAGCAGCAGATTTACCTTGAGCTCGAGGCGCAGCAGGTCGGCCGCGTTGGGGGAATTCTCGTCCGGCTTCTCGACCGCCACGGGGCCGAGCTGATCGAGGGCCTCGCGCGCCTGCAGCAGCCGCGCGTTGCGCTCCATGTAGCCGGCGGCCACCTCGGGATCGGCCGCCTGCGCGAGCGCTCGCCAGGCGAACGGCAGCACGTCCTGGTAGGCGAGCTCATCGTAGAGAACGACGGTATCCGAGCCGTCGAACATGCGCATCTCCTGCACCGGCATGGCTGCGCCTACTCCGGTCCGCCCGAGACAGCCTCGGTCAGCCAGGCGCAGCGGATCTCGCGCAGCAGATCATACATGCGCTCGAGCGTCGCGAGGCCCGCGGCGTCGCGGACCGAGCGCAGCTCGCGGCACATGTACTCGGTGAGATCGGCGAGAATGGCGAGGATCTCCGTATCACCCGGGGGTGCGATCTCCGCGGGGAGCTTCCTCAAGCGCGTCATCGCCCAACGCAGGTGCCGGTGCGGATCGACACCGCGGTCGATGCAGCCGCGCGCCAGCATCAGGCACTGCCGCGCTCCCTCGAGAAGCGCGAGGCTCTGGGGGACCGCCGGGTCGGCCGCCGCGGGCACCTCAGGCGGGTGCCGATCCGAGCGCGGAATTCTGGGGGTGGCGACTGGCATTACCGGTCCTGAAAGCTCATGGGTTCTCAGGTCCTATAGCGGCATTCGGGTCCCTTTCTTAAGACCGTTTCCAGGGCCGCAAGAACCCAAAAAGGCCGGGGAACGGGCCGATTTCAGCGTGGCGAGGGGCTCGCCCGCTTGGTCTTCAGGCCGGGCGCTTGTCCGCCTGCGCGTGCCAGGCCCGGAGCGTGTCGGCTTCCTTGGCGGGATCGAGGCCGGCACGGAGCTTCGCGCGACGCTCCTCGGGGAGCGACTCGAACCAGGCGAGCGTGTCGCGCACGGTAGCGGCGAGGGGACGGGACTTGAGGCCCGCTTTGCGCGCTGAGTCGATCGAGGTGAGCGAAGCGCCCGCGTACTCGCCTTTCGTCGGAGCCCAGATCGGCAGCTCGATATCGCGCGCGGCGAGGAACTCCTGCGACACCCAGGTGATCTTCGTGCCTGCCTTGGGAGAGGCGCGCTCACTGGCCGCGATCAGATCCCCCATCGTGTACGCGCGCGGAGGGGTAACGGCGTTGAAGGTGCCGTTGGTGCGCGACTCGACCAGGGTCATCATGAAGGAGGCGAGATCGCGCACGTCGATGACCTGGATCGGATCGCCTGCCGTGCCGGGCGCGAGCATCTCGCCGCCGCGCGAGACGCGCACCGGCCAATAGGTGAAGCGGTCCGTGGGGTCGAGCGGACCGACGATGTAGCCGGGTCGTACGATGCTCATGCGGTTCTTGAAGGCCGCGGCGGAGTACTGCTCGCACAGCGCCTTCATCGGTCCGTAGGTATCGTTGGTGACCTTGTCGACCTCGGGGTCGGTGAGCTTGCCGAGCGCGGAGTGCTCGTCGTTCGGGGCGGCGAAACTCGCGTAGGCCGAGATGCTGGAGATGTACAGGCAGTAGCGCACGCTCGGCGCCAGGAGCTCCGCCGACATTTTCACGTACTTCGGGATGTAACCGGTGTCGTCGATGACCGCATCCCAGCTGCGGCCACGCAGAGCCTCGAGCTGACCGTTGCGATCGCCGATCAGGGTCTCGACGCCGCTGACGCCGCCCGGCTCGTGCTTGCCGCGGTTGAAGTGCGTGACCTTCCAGCCCCGGCGCTGCGCCTCCTCGGTGAGATGCGGGCCGATGAAGCCCGTGCCGCCGAGGATCAGGAGCGATCCGGGCTCAGCCCCCGCGAAAACCCGCGGCATGGCGGCGGCGGTCGGGAGCACGGCGGCGAGCTCGAGCACGGTGCGGCGGGACGTCATGGCAATTCTCCCCGGCGGCATGCAGGCCGCGGAAGACTGGTCGTTTGGCCGCGCCGGGGCAAGGGCCGAGGCGGTCCGCGGGCCCGCCGCCCGCCGCGGCCCCGACACGTTCCGGCGCAAGTACCCCATGACGAGTGCGTTGATCTCGTTGCCGTCGAGGTCGCGGAAGGAGCCGGTGTAAGAGCCCGCGCGCCTGAGTGCCGTCGCCGCAGGATTGCGGCCGGCGGGTAGGCTAACCCACCTCGTGAGGCATGGGGTTTGACACCCTGGGGGGCGGCTTACGACAATGCGCGCCCCTCGTGGAAAGGTAGCTCAGCTGGTTAGAGCACGGCACTCATAATGCCGGGGTCGAGGGTTCGAGTCCCTCCCTTTCCATTCAAATTCAGCATATTACGCGTGCTTCTGAGGCGATGCACGATTTGGTATGCCCTTTTTATGCTCCGCGAAGGCACGTAGGTGCTCAACCGTGAGATGCCCGTAGCGCTTCACCATCTGGCCTAAACCGCAAGGCTCTTCAGGGTCAGGCTAGCCTTGTCGGCGTTCCCGGCTATGGCAAGCGACTGAAGGGAATCTAGAGTTATCGTGTACTTCACCTCTGAGACTCCGGGCAGAAGGGACGACGAGGTAAGTTGATCGCGTGTAAGTCGAGGAAACGAACCATCAACCTCAAAAAGCAGGCCGCCGGCCACGCGAAATGTCCTCTCGGCGTAATAACCGCGAAACGCCTCGGAGTACCCGGCTCGCGATAAGCCGATGTCGAACACGTCCGCGAGTTCAGGATCTGCCTGAAGCGCTGCTCGGATTGCGTCGATCAGTACTACAAGACTGTTGGTTGCGCCACGCTCCGGAAGTATTACGAGGCTGAAGAACAGGAGAGGGCCGCTCTCAGGGCGTGCAAGCTGATCAATGCCGTTGATCAAATGGGTTCGATGGTCGCGCGCGGTCGTCGTCTTCACTTCCACTGATATCGACCTGGATTCGAAGTCATGTCGCGATCCGAACGGTCCGCGCCAGGTCTTTACTGCCGCTGGCACGCCGATCGATGGACCTAGCCACACGTGGATGAACCAAAGCTCGCCGAAGAGTCCCGCGATCTCTCCATCATCCAGAACCGAGCGCGGCGCTGCGGACCAGAACCGCTTCCAGCGATTGATGACGAGTCTCGTGGCTTCCCGAGGGTTCTTCGGCATGTTCCCAACAGCCGTGACCAGCTCTGCCCCGACCACGTCGAAGAGGTCGTATGCACCCTGGTCGTCGCACAGGAGCGAAACGTATCTCCGAGATTGCTCGCCTGAGATTTCAAGGCGCTCGGTGGCGACCTTAAGACCTCGTATGCTGTGGTCAACGAGGTCTTCCTCTTCGGGGCCGATTGGAATGAGAAAGTAGCGAATTCCAGCGCGGTTGATTGCGCACAGCACTTCTCCGGGCGCATCAGGAAGGGGTCGACGGCCGACCAGTTCTCCTCCGCGGATCTTCTCAGGGTCGAGATGTGACCACGCAGATCGGACGGCAGTCTGAGTTACGTCGGACGCCACCCTACGCTTCCTTCAAGGTACGCTTCCACCGACTGCGCCGTGGGCGAATCCGGGAAGCTCAGGGCCAGGGCAATGAGATCTCTTGACCCCTTAGCGTTCGGATCCTCGTAGAGCGCTTGACGGTTGGATCGCTTATCCGGTCTTGTGCCTGAAAATCTGCTGACCGGGTAGATCAGGAGCAGGCCCTTCCCGGGTGAGCGCGCGCGGCGCGCAGCCGGGTTCTGACCGAGCGGCTTTGCACCCGAGCCGCTGTCGATTAGCTCCTGCATCTTTCGCTTTTCGTCGTCGTCCAGGTCAAGCGCTTCGTCCCCGGGGGACGTAATCACGCCGAGGCTGTTGGTATTACCGAGCCTCGTGCGCTCTATCTGATGAACCGGAGTCGCCCAGAGGTTCCAATCCACGTCGCCGAGCTGCTCCGATTTCTGCGATCGACCCATTACCGCGACCGTCCACTCACTCAGGTGGCCAGCCTGCATCTCGCGACGCATGTACTCTCGAATGAGTGGAAGGGATATGCCCGAAGCCTCGGGGTCCACGCTGTACCGCTCCAGGAATCCGAGTACGGAGTTGGCATCGGTCTTCCAGACGGGTCCGTCGCCTGTCCAGCGCGATGGTTCGCCGAGACCCCTGAGGAATGTAGTCGTAACCTCACGATTTGCGTCCGCGATGGTCGCGAGGTCACTGGGACGGTCGAGCGGAAATTTGAAAGTCTGTTGAATGGATGCGGCGAAGGACTGCTTTATCGTCGTCGGGGTCGCAAAACGACGCTTCAGCTGACTGGTGACCTGCATGGTAGGGTGCTGCCAGATTCGCATTCCAACCTGCAGCGGGGTCAATCCCTGATCCTCGTACATCTTCAGGTCTTCTCGGAGCTGCCAGTCGACGAACGCGAGATCAGCGAACCACCGCTCCAGGTTCTTGGTGGTCCAGATGCGCGTCAGGTCGTCATACCCCTGTCTGTACCCGAACCAGCGCCCCATCTGCATCAGCGTGTCGTAGTTCTCAGTCGTTCGCGCGAAATAGCTGATCATCAGACCTTCGAGAGTAAGTCCCCGAGAGAGTCGATTGCCGCCGATAGCGATGGTCTTCAGGTCGGGCTGACGTTCGTAGTCCAAAAGGTCGCCTGTGTCGCTGTTGATGACTTTGACCTCTACCTTCTGGAGGAAAGGAGATATGTGTTCTTCAATTGCAGCGAAAGGACGATCTCTGTCGATGTAACGTGCGCTAGTCAGCGGACGAAACTCCTCATTCCATCGCTTTTCAAACCGCTCTCGTATGCCCTTGCTACGCTGATAGCGCCACTCGTCGCGGAGCTCAAAGAAGTGCTGCTGCACCAGTGCGAACAGGGCCTGGTGTTCCGTCCGCAGATGACTCACGTGGATCAACATCGTTACCGGCTCACTGGCTTGGCCGCGTTCCGCACGCGCGGCGCCAGCCAATGCGAAGCTTTCAATCGCGTCACTCAATGACGCCGGAATTCGGTCTTGATCCAGCTCGACAAGATCGACGTCGGTAACGGTCTTGATGACATCGAGGCCCTTCGTGTACTCGCCTGTTTCGGGATCGAACTGACCGAATAACTCCTCGCTGCCGAAGTATCCGGGCGGTTTGGGCAGATCGATCATGAAATCCCTTGGATAGAGGTCGTCACGAACCTCCGGATCGTACGCATCGTGTGGAATCAGGGTGTTTGCGTACGGGGTCGCCGTGTACCCGATGTAAGTGCGGCGCTGGAACTTCGAAAGGAGCTGTCGGATCAGGCCGTTGATGACAGCCGGCTCTTCATAGTCCTCAGGCAGTGGATCGCCCTCAGACTGATAGGTACCTCGAGTATCTATGCTGGCCTGGTCAGCCTCGTCGTCGATTACCAGTACAGGAATCCTGTCTCGCACCTCTGTTGGTGCTGCGTCAAGCCACGTAAGCAACCTTCGTAGTACTCGTCCATTTTTCTTCATTACAAGCAAAACGGGCTGGGAGCCCTGCAGGGCTGCCGTGTTGGCATTGCCCGGCTGGAAGTCTCCAGCGAGTGCCTCGGAGGTGAACTCATGCCAGAACTTCCCGACCGGAGGAAAGCGGACAGCGCGCGGTCGATTGTCCGGATAGCCGACGATCTCCTGCTTAAGGCGTATCTGAGTCTGCCGGCGCAGGCCATTGTCCATGCCGGTCAGAACGATGAACAGGCGGTATCCGATATCGGCCGCCTTGGCAATTAGCGCCGTGTAGTTCGCCGTCTTTCCGCTTTGAACGTATCCGAGAACAAGACCACGCGTGTCGAAGGCATATTCGGAGGGAGGCCTCATCTGTTCCAGAATTCGGTCAGTCTGGTCGTCCAGGGCGCTGACCACGGTTCGCGGTCGTCCTTTCGTTGACAACAGGTAGTCCCGAAGCTGCGGCCAGTAGTACCAGCCGGACCTGTCAATCTCATGTAGCCATGCGCCGGCTTCGGGGGTGCCCGATATCGTTGTCGCAGGTCGCAAGATCAGGTTTTCCTCACGATCCAGCGCGGCCCGAACCTCAACCCGCAGCTCGGGGGGGATAGCGGGGTTATCCAGGGCCTGTTCCTTCGGTACTCCGCTCTGGATCATCAGGCGCACAAGGCCCAGTGCCGCACGCACATCCATGTCAGTCGGTCTCCCTATCGTGCTTACCCAGCCGTGCCGCTACGCGTTTAATCACCGCGCGCTCGCTTGGATCGGCGACCGCGAGGAGTGCCCGAATCAGCTGTGCCCAGGTGGCCTCGGATCTTGTTCGTTGTTCGGTCCTCTCGGACGAGGTGCTGCTGGAGCTGATGTTGTTCCGAGCTGACGAAGTCTGTGTTCCGTTGCCGGTGGATGCCCCGCCGCCGCCCGGGGCTGGTCGATATGCCTGTTGAGCAAGCTTGAGCACGGGCCGGATTGCCGTTTCGATCTGGTCTCGCGCCTGCGGAGGCAGAGAGACCCTCATCTTGGCTACGTTGACCTTGAACGCTTCGTCCAGCTGCGGTGAGAACTTCACACCGATTCTTGCGAGTTTCGTATGCTCGTCAGCGGTTCTCAGCCGATTCCAGCCGCCGCTCTGAATGAGTCTGTCTGAACGGTAAATGTAGAAGCCCTGCTGCTGGTTCCAGTTCGCCGGCCCGCTCGCGAGGCGGAACGCTTCAACGGAGGAGAAGCTGCTCTGGTTGGGAAGAATGTAGGGCTCCAGGATGACGTAGCCCGTCACCCCTTCATGCTCCACCTTGATTGGGATCGGCGTGATTTTCTTCGTGTTGGGTTCGGAGCGACAGAACGGGTCCCATGGTTCCACAACGTTCTCATTGAGGACAATCTTCAGCTTTCGCCGACCCTTCGCCTCCCCCTGCAGAAATCGATGGAAGACCATCGCCATGTAGTTCTCGGTTTCGCGGCACATGAGCGACAGTCGCTTGCGTGCGTGTTCACCGTACGGATGTGCGTATCCCAGCAGGCGATCCAGGCGGCGCCACACGACCACCGTCCCTGGTCTCTCACGCAGAGGGTCCTTCATGATCTCCGGGATTCCGCCGTTCTCCCGGAGATCCAGGATCTCCCATTTGTTTACGCGCTCGATGTGCTCCAAATCCCACGAATAGGCGGCGATGTCGGCGCGCTCGCGACTCGTGCGGCTGGCCACTGCGAGGCTCTGACATTGGCTCAGCGAGGCGACTTTCATGCCTAAACCGAATTTTCCCAGATCCTCCTCGCCGTAATCACGGCTGGACGAGCCGTACCGCATGGCCTCTCGGAGCTCCGACGGGGACATGCCGCGGCCGTTATCAGCGATGCTTACCCAGGAGTTGTCGCCTTCAAATTCGACCTGTACCGAAACCTGTGTTGCCCCTGCTTCAATAGAGTTGTCCACGAGATCGCTTACGGCGCTGGAAAACTCATAGCCCATGTCGCGGAGCGACTTCATCAGGCGGCGCGCCGATGGCAGGACCTCCACTCCTTCAGGTTCTCGCGGCAACGTCCATCTCCCTGTCAATGGAACATGCGGGCAGGCTTAGAGTACTGAGACCGGCAAGAGATGATCCAGTACCCAGGGGGCTCTGGGACTGTATGGCGTGGGCCGCTGACAACCTGGTACCCTTCAGCCGTCCTCTAGTAGGGGGCCCGGCAGTTCCTTGTCCATCAGCAAGCGCAGCATTCCAGTTATCGACATTTTCGCCGGTCCGGGCGGTCTCGGAGAGGGATTCCAGCAGCTCGACAGGGACGGGGAGCGGCCGTTCGACGTCCGACTGTCCATCGAGAAGGACGCGGTCGCTTGCCAGACTCTGAAGCTGCGCAAGTTCTTCCATCAATTCAAGCAACCCCCGGCGGAGTATGACGCATATGTGAAAGGGGCGATTACGCTCGAGCAGCTCTACCAAGCGTTTCCCAAACAGGAAGCTCGCGCCGATCAGAGCGCATGGCACGCGGAGCTGGGGAAGGTTGCGCCGCAACAGGTGTCAAAGCGTGTTCGCGCGGCGTTGAACGGTGCGAAGCATTGGATTCTGCTTGGTGGACCCCCGTGCCAAGCCTACTCCATAGTGGGACGCGCCCGCATGCTGTCCACCCATGAGAACTTTGAGAAGGACGAGCGGCACTTCCTGTATCGAGAGTACCTGCGGATCGTGGCGGACCACGCTCCCTCGGCGTTCATATTTGAGAATGTAAAGGGCCTGCTCTCGTCGACGCAGAGTGGCGAAAGGGTCTTTACGCGGATTCTTGAAGATTTGCGCTCTCCGGCTCGGGCGTTGGGTGTGCGCGGGGGTACCAAGTTCCAGTATCGACTGTATGCGCTCAGTCCTTCTGCCGACATTGTTGCTTCGCAGACCCCGGATTTTCTGGTTCTGTCCGAGCAGCACGGTATCCCTCAATCGCGGCATCGGATCATCGTGATTGGCGTTCGTTCGGATCTTCCGGGCACTCCAAAGCCGTTGGAATTCCAGTCAACCGTGGATGCAGGTCGGGTTCTCGACGATCTTCCGGAGATTCGCAGTCGCCTGTCTCAGGAAGCTGATTCCTTGAAGGCATGGCGGGAGGCAGTTAGTGAGATTGGTTGTCAGAGATGGATGGAGTCGAAGAGCAACGGGCTGCTGCAGGTAACCCGGGAAATTCAGGCGGTGCTCCGGCGGCAGAAGGCGCTCGAGATGAATCCAGGCAACCTGTTCCAGTCCTATTCACGCAAGCCGTCGGTTCTAGCGGACTGGTATCGTGCCGGGGCAACGGGTCTTTCGTTACATGAGACGCGCCAGCATCGGCGCGATGACCTGCACCGATATCTGTTTGCCGCATGCTACCTCCGTGTGCATGAGCGATCGCCTCGGATCAAGGACTTTCCAAGCGAGCTGCGCCCGGATCACAAGAACGTCAAACTCGCTGTCAAGGAGGGAATGTTCGCCGACAGATTTCGAGTTCAACCGTCAGATCGACCGTCTACGACCATCACGTCCCACATTGCCAAGGACGGGCACTACTTCATTCACTATTCGGCTGAGCAATGTCGGAGTCTGACGGTGCGTGAGGCGGCCAGGCTTCAGACGTTTCCCGACAGCTATTATTTCTGCGGGGGGCGAACAGAGCAGTATCACCAGGTTGGTAATGCGGTACCTCCTTTGCTGGCAAGACAGATTGCTCGCTCAATTCTCAGCTTGCTTCCGCGCCGGACGTAGCAAGGCAGCTTTCAGAGTGAGCGTCAGATGACGGACGTGATCTCGCGAGAGAGGCGAAGCGAACTGATGTCGCGGATCCGCGGGTCGAATTCGGAGCCCGAGGTTGCGGTTCGTCGGGGACTGCATCGTGCGGGATTCAGATTTCGCCTTCATCTTCGGAAGCTTCCTGGCCGTCCTGATCTCGTTCTGGCGAGGTACCGCGCCGTAATCTTTGTGCATGGCTGCTTCTGGCATCGCCATCGGGGCTGTCCGCTGGCCTATCGTCCAAAGTCGCGGACAGCGTTCTGGAATGAGAAGTTTCGACAAAACACCGCGCGCGATCGGAAGCAGGAGCTGCAATTACTCAACTCCGGATGGCGCGTCCTGGTGGTCTGGGAATGCGGCCTGCGGAGGGAGCCAGATCGCTTGAAGACTATAGAGAGGATCAAGCGATGGCTGCGTTCTGGGTCAAGTAAGGGCGAGACTGGGGGACGGGGCTGACTGCTGAGTGCCAATAACCTCTTTGACCCTTCACTCTGTGGGCGGCTTGGCACCATATAAGTCAATTAGTTATGACATTACACCAGGTTTTGACCTGGTAATATGATCCATAAAACCAGGTAATAGCCTGGTTATTTGTTATGATAACCAGGTCATAGCCTGGCATGTGTGACACAAAACCAGGCTATAACCTGGCATAAGTCATTGAACGAGCCCCTACATGAAAGACAAAGACCTCCTGAGACTCGAGCAGCTTGATCGTGCTCTGGCCCCCTATCTGGATCTGGCAGGGCTCACTAGGCCGAAACTCGGCTGGATTCGAGCGATACGGGAAGCTCTCGGAATGAGCAGTCCTCAGCTCGCCAAGCGCCTGCGGATCAGAGCTGCGCAGTCCGTAGAGGACATGCAGAAAGATGAAGCGAGCGGAGCGATCACTCTCAAAACCCTAGGCAAAGTGGCAGAGGCTCTCGACTGCCAGCTTGTGTACGTCTTCGTACCGCGCAAGCCGTTGCACGATATTCTCCGAGAACGAGCGACAGAGATCGCTCGTGCACAGCTTGCTCGGGTGTCCCATTCAATGAAGCTGGAAGAGCAGGGCGTGAGTTCAGAATCGGAACAGAGCGCGCTCAACCGCAGAGTTGATCGGTTGTTGTCGGGAAATCCGAAGAAACTATGGGATTAGAGTTCAAGTTTCCTCCAGGCGCTACGCCCCTTGACCCCGACGATATGGCCGGGCTGCTCCCAAGCCACATAAGGAATCAGGGAGAACTCAACGAGTGGCAGTTCGAGAACGTTGCCAAAGGCGAAGAATGGGCATTCGGTACTAGGCACGGAGAGATTCTGAGCATTGAGTTTCTACTGTCGCTTCATCGACGAATGTTTGGAGACACTTGGTCATGGGCAGGTGAGATTCGCAGTAAGGACGTGCTACCGGTTGGCGTCTCGCCTGAGCAGATCCGCCCTGCGCTAACTCTATTGCTGGAGGACGTGAAAGCGCAGATTCAATACAAGTCCTGGGACATGTCGGAAATAGCCGCGCGCTTTCATCACCGCCTAGTGGCGATACATCCATTCCGCGACGGCAACGGGCGCTTCTCCCGCACCATGACCGATCTACTGCTATTCCAAGCTGGGCGGAAGCGATTTGAATGGGGGTCTCACTTGGAAAGAGAGTGTGAAGCACGCGCAAAGTGTCGTGTTGCCCCACGTAATTTTGTTACCGGTTGCCTCATCCGGGATGTTACCGGCTTGGTTTTCCATCGCTCGCTCCGGCCAGCCGCAGCGCAGTCTGCCGCCAAAGGGCGGCAGAAGTCGTATCACAGATCAGCTGCTCGGCAGCTTCACGACGCCAGACCCGGACCCGCCGTTGCAGGGCGCTTAAGTTCCGCAAGTGGTAGCGCTCCGGGTAGCGCGCCCGGAACTCCACGAGAAGCTCCAGGGCCGTTTGATCAGGCTGCGCCTCGAGATGTCGAACCATTTCGGGCCAGTGCTCCTTGAACTGGTCTGCGCGTCGACCCCGCGGCTTCGCGCTCAGACGGCGGTGCTTGAGGTGCTCGATAACCACCCCGCGGGCGCGAGCGTGTTGGCGCCAGCGCTTTATACGCCGGTTCAAGGAGCTGTACTGCCGGGGAGTGAACCGCCCTGGGAACTGGACGCACAGCTCCTCGAACAGCTGCGTGGAGTTGATGTTCGGGCACTCTTCGAGTCGGCGGCACACCACCGGCCACGCGCTGCGTATGGCTCTGTAGTTGGCGTTGCCCGAGGGGGCATATCTGATTTGGGGCCGTTCCGCGACCTTCGCCACCGGAGCATTAGGAGTGGGAGTTGCCGGAGTTGCCTCCGCGACAGGAGCTGCAGGCTTCGGAGCCTGGGATTGGAGGCCGCGCAGATAGCGCGGTTTGGCCTCTGCTGAGAACGTCGGACGGATCTCGCCGGCCCGCCAAGCGGTGGAGAGACTGGCGATGAAGGCACCCAGATCCGGTGCATCGGGGGTCATACTCGGCGGGGTCTCGCCGTCGGCCAGAGCGATCAGATGCGCCTGCATCGCCCGGATCTCCTCGAGGAGCTTCAGCGGATCGAGGGCAATGGCCACGTTGCGCAGATGAGCCTTGGCACCTTCGGGGATCTGGGCCTGCAGGAGCCGTTCGCATGGAGTCTGAGGTGGGTAATAGCGCTTGTAGACCCGTGCGCCCTCGCGCTGCTTGGCGGCTAACTTGAACGAGGGTTGGAAGAAGTTTACGAACATTCGCGATGCGCCGTATAGCCGCGTCATCGCCCGGGCCGCGGCGATTCCTGCAAAGCGTCGATAGCCCAGGAGCTTGCGTACTACCGCTCCGTTCTTCTGCTCGATCCATGCTTGATCATTTTTCCGGTAGGGTCGCGAGCGAGTGAGCTCTATCCCGCGAGCCAGGCAGTACTGGATCAGCCGTTCGTTGACGAACTCTCCGCCGTTGTCGACATCCAGCGCGCGCAGGGTAAAAGGCAGAGCGATCCGGATGCGCTCCAGGGCTTCCACCACAAGGCTGCCATCGCGCACCACAAGGGGCGTCGCCTCGGTCCATCCGCTGGCAACATCCGTCAGCACGAGGCTGTGTACGTAGCTGCCGCGGTTGACCTCCCCGCAGTGCGCAACCAGATCCATTTCCATGCTCCCGGGCGGCGGCTCATTCCAGTCGGCGAAGGTTCGCAGGGGCACGCGGCGGCGGACCTCGGGCACAACCGGCCGCGTTCGTTTAGCACCGCTGGCGCTGCGTGGAGTGCGCAGAACGCGATCGATCGTCGCGGCACTCATCGCCAAAACCTTTGAGCGGATCCCCTCGTCAAGCTTTAGATGTCCGTTGCGCTCCAGGGCTGGCAACAGGATCGGTATCAAAGCCCTCAAACGCTTTCCACAGACCCGATCCGAGGCCTCCCAGAGCACCACCAGCGCGGTGCGTGCCGCCTCGTCATAGAGGGAGGGACGCCGGCGGGTTTGGCGATGGCGGGCGAGCGACGGTCGGTTCAGAAGGCGGATGGCCGACTTCTCGTGATAGCCGGTCGTCGCGATGAACTCGTCCAGGATGCTGCGCTTGTCTTTGCCGGTTGCTGCGCGGTAACGGCGGCGAACTGCATTGGCCAGTTCGGCTCGCGCCGCGTGCGTCATTTTGTTATCCATTATGCCTCCCCGTCGTTGAGGCAGACATGCTCACACGTCCTCCTCCCGGTAACATCTCAGGTGAGGCAACGACCCGAGCCGGTAACATTCTTCATGAGGCAATGCGACACAAAGTACATTGCCGCGTTGCAGGCCGCAGACAACAAGGACTATCGACCCTTGTTTGATCTGGTCGGGATACGGACTCCGAATTGACGAGTACCGCGCCTCAGGCCGCGAGAATTCCTGCGGGAATCGTCTATTGAAGACTCAAAAATCGGGGCTGTTTACAAAGGGATTCCCAAGCAGAGCCGCTTTTCGATCAAAACCATGGCGATTCTGAAGCAGCCTTTTGAGCGAGGCGAGAAACTCAAGGCAACGCAAGGGCAGTGGGTCGTGGCCAGTCTCGAGACCCACATGCCTTGGCCGACGAAGCCGCAGACCGTTGAATACGGTGGTAAGGAATTCCTCATACTTCCGGCGGAACGAGCTGAGCCGGGGGACAAGGCTAATCCGCTCGGGGTCGACAAGTCCCCGGCGATTTGCCTTCGGGCCGATGCGCATGCCCTTGCGCCTGCTCAGGCGCGCTCCGAGATTATGCGGTTTGCCTCCGCCCTCGTATGGAATGCCCCCGCGAAACTCGAGATCGTCTCCTGGACCGGAGGCAATCTGCCGCGACAGATGGGATTCGCCAAGAATCGAGTAATCCAGGACCACCTCGACACGGAACGGCTTCCGTTGCCTGCAAGGAGCTCGGCGAGAACGGCACTGGCATTGTTCCGGGAAAGCACCTCACTCGACAACCCGTTCTATGCGTTCCTGAGCCTCTACAAAGCCTTCGGAGTGGCCGTTCCTCCGAAAGAAAGGGCTGCTTTTATCCGGGCCAATCGCGACAGGGGCGGGAAGCGTGGAAAAGAGCGGATCGCGGCCATCGAGCGAGAGGGCCATGCGATCGACCAGTATCTCTATGAGCAGGGACGCCATGCCATAGCCCATGCGGATCGTGATCCCTCGGTGGATCCGGACAGTACCGACGACCACTACAGAATTCAGCAAGACCTCCCCGTCATGGAAGGATTCGCGAGGCTCGCCATTGAAATGAATCTCGGCGTCAAGACGGCGCAGACGATCTATCTTGAGCACCTCTACGAGCTCGAGGGTTTCCGCGATCTACTGTCCCCCGGGGCTTTGCATACGGTGCGCTGCGGAGCCGGGGCTCCTCTCGGCGAGAATATTCAGTGGCCCAACAAGTGGCTGATTCTCGCGGTCCAGGGAGTGAAACAGTACCCCCTTCCCGAGATGGCACCGACCATGGCATTTTGGTGCGGCAGCCTTCTGTCAATGACCTACGAGTCGATCAACCGAGGCATTCGCCTGAGTGTCCTGCTGGACTTTCAGGGAGAGCGTCTGATCTTTGATCCGATTGCGCACCTTCTGGTGAACGGCAGTCGTTCGAACCGTCGCCTGATTGACGACGAGCTGGCAGCCCTGAGGTTCCAGCTCGGGATTCTGGGAAACGGACACATTGAGATCTGGGACGCAGATCGGGAGTGCAGATTGGGACGGTCAGAGACCTGTTTACCCGTAAACTGCATGGTGAACTTCGACTTCTTCGAAAAGGAGTTCGCCATTCTGGAGGGGTTACTCAACGCACCCGAAGAACCCCGGTGCGACGCGGATCTCCGCAAAAATCCTAGCTCCACGCTCTAGAATTCCAAGCTGCAATCCCTTTCTCCGGGCGGTCGCTCATGGGGGATGGGGAAGAGCCTCTCGACACCTGGGTCAAGCGGGAGTGAGGTGACATCCGCGAATTGACCGCTCGGAGTAGAGTCCGCCGGCCGCGCGCGGGTGCTAGGCTATCCGCATGCGTACCTCAACGCCTCCCGACTCCGACCCGCCGCCACTCCCAGCTCCGGCAGCGGAGCGCAATTTCCTCGATCACTACTTCGCCAGCGTGTACAAGCTGGAAGCCGATGCGCTGCTCTTCAACCGCGAGCTGCCTCACGCAGGCCTTATGGGGTCGGAGAATGAAAATGCTCTGGCGGCAGTACTGCGGCACTTTCTGCCGCCCAAGTTCGGAATCGACGTCAACGCGCTGGTCATCGATCGATTCGGCCGAGTGAGCGATCAGGCCGATATCGTGATCTATGACGCGGAGAACCAGGCGACCTTCCTTCGCAAGGTTTACCCCGTTGAGATCGTATATGCGGTGATCGAGGTCAAGACGTCCTTGTCTTCATCGGGAGCAAAGGACGCTCTGGAGAATCTTGCTTCCGTATCGGAGCTCGAGTTTCGTCCGGCGCTCTCCAATTACTGGCAGACGTTGACCAAGGAGCGCGAACTTCATCATTACCCACCGGCGCTGTACGCATTCGCGTTCAGAACCGACTGCCAGTCGTTTGAGACGTTCGCGGGTTGGATCGACTGGCAATACCTGCATCGCGGCGCTCAACTTAAGGATCAGGCACCCAAGCATCCGGAGATTCGACTCATCCGGGTGTGCGCGCTCGATAAGGGTGTCATCTTTATGGAGAGTACGAACGGGCATGTCACGCGGTACGCGACGGTTGCCGACGATGCCGGAGCGACCAGGTCGTTCCCGACGACTGTCAGAGGTCGCCCGGAGCGCATCGATCCAGCGAAAGCGGTGTTCATATTCCTATGGCGTCTCTGGACCGATTTGCAGACTCATAAGCTCCATCCCGGCTTCGACATCCGTACCTATGTGAGCACAATCCTCGGAACAGTCATCGAAGTGCCGAACATCTAGGAAGACTGGAAGTCAGTCTCGAATGAAGGGCATGGCCAGGAAAGACAAAGCAAAGCGTTTCACACGAAGGAGCCGCATCAAGAAGGGGAGGGCGGCACGACCGATCCGGAAGAAGTTGCCGGTCAATAACGGCGCCAGAGGCAACACGACAGCTGCGATTCCGGCAGTCGCGCGCGTGGCGACCCCTGCAAGAATACCTGCGTCGGCCTCCGCCGAAGCGTTGCATCAATGGATGAACAAGAAGGCGAATTCGCATGGCCGCGAAGCCATTCTGATGCATCGCCTGTGCTTCGATCTCCAGATCGCCGCGGCACGTCGCGGCTACTACCTTAACACGTATCGCGACGACGTCGATCACGACGGGTTTGATCTCATTTTCGATGACCAGGACAGCATCAAGAAGACTCAGGTGAAGACCGTGAATTCGAGGGTCCCGACCGGTCGGTGGGACATTCACAAGCGCATCTTGCGGCCGACCTTGGAGCACGTCGAGAAACTCGGATTCGAGCCCTCGCAGGAGGGGCAGGGTGTCGAGGGCAGCTTCATTCTCATGCAGTTCGATACCTCGAAGCCCGACATCGCAGTCAACTACTTTTATACAGATGTCTATGTCTGCCTCGCGTTCGAACATGAGATCGTGCGCCGTCGGCATGCTTCCAGCCGAAAGGCGATCGCGCGTGCTCTGCGGAGTCTTCGGAGGGGATCGGGGGAAGAACGGGTAGCCGTTCCGAAGGCGCTCATGCTGCAGGCGAGGGGCCCGGCCGAGCTTCTCGCCTTGAGTGGTCTTCATGGTCCGTCGGAAGCCGCCTGGCAGTGGCATGTCTCCCAGATCGTCAACCAAACAGGTCCGAACCCCGAGCCGAAGATGGAGTTCGCTCAGCCTTTGCCCGAGATGAAACGTCTCACGGCAGAGGAGATCCGCGCGCTGGTGGCTGACGACGATCTGCTCGACGGGAGTCTTTGACGGAATTCGGTTAGATAACCCCATCGCGCCGAGCGATCTGCTCGGCGACGCGTAGACCCGACCGCAGCGAGACCGCACATGAGCACATGCCGGGGTCGAGGGAAGGGGAACGACTGCCCTTTGCGGTGAAAGAAACCACCAAAAAACCACCAACCCACGCCAACCGAGGCCAAATCAGGGCAACCCGTCAGCAACACGTTGTCAATGAAATCGCGGAGTTAGGTCTTCTTGGGTTGGGGTGGGGGCGCCTCTTTTTCGGCTGATTGCGCGAATGTCGCGCTCGCCGAAGAACTCCGCCATGCGCCGCAGCGCCTGCTTGTAGTGTTTGACGGAGCTCGGTCGAAGGCCGTGCGCCAGGTGCGAATCGCGACCGTGAGGGGCTCCGCGTCATAGCGGCAGAGCGAGGCTTCGACCGTATCGCGGAGCTTCTCGCACGCTTCGATGGCGTCCGCGAGCCCCCACGCGGAGCCTGCGGCTTGCGTGTGCTGGAGAATTCTCGAAACTAGTCCCGTCGCGACTCGCACGACTTCGATTCCGCCGGAACGGATCATCCATTCAAGGCGATGGTCGCGGTATTCCCGACCCCGGCGTCCCGTTCGATAATGGTTTGCTGCTGCGGAATTTCTTTCCGGGAGAGCTTAGTCGCCGACTTGGATATTTTGACATAACAGTCTAAATTCGACCCTGGGATAGGTGAGCAGACTGGCATGAGGACACTCGTACGGTTCGTACGGCGCATTACCAGCCCGGCTTTCGCGGAAAGCCGGGTCGCAACCGCGTTGAATCGGTACAGAAACCATACGAGGACTCAGCCCCATGACCACCAGCAAGCCCGCTGCTACCGTCGAGTTCGGCGGCACATTCGATCTCTACGCCACGCATAGCCCGGAGCTCGCGACTCCAGGATCTCTGCTCCGCCTTCGAGTAGCCACAGATGGCGACCCGAGTGTGCTGCCGCGCCTCATGGGATTTCTCCAGAATCTCAACGTAACGCCCCGGTGTGTGCACGCCGAGTTCGGAATCGGCGCAGAGATGTTCGTCGCGATCGACGTCTTTGGCCTCGCCGAAGATCGGCTCAATCTGATCGCAGCCAAGATCGGCCAGACTCCGTGCGTTCTCAGCGCTTACTGGCACTACGTCTAAACCTATTCAAGGTCCTTCAGCCTGATAGTTCTTTAGAACATACGCCTTCAGATCGTCGATGAACTGTCTTGCAAGCGCAGAAATCGGCGAATCCGCGGAATAAAACACCGAACAGGGAAATCGGAGGTCGATAGACAAGGGGCGGACAACCACGCCGTGCTTCGACCAGTAGCGCGCGGAAAAAGGCTCCAGTATTGAAACTCCCACGCCGGCGGCCACCAAGCCGTACGCGGTGTGCGAGTAGGGCGTTGCCGCGGCGCGCTTCGGATTTATGCCTTGGGCCGTGAATAACTTTTCGATACGCCCCCACATCATGGGAGCGCTTGGGAACAAGCTGATGAACTCGACGTGATCGAGATCCTCGAGAGCGATGCGTTTCTTTCGGGCGAGCCGATGGCCCGCCGGCAACGCACAGACCATGCGTGCCTCGAACAGGGATTCCTGCTGCAGACCCGGCACGTCGGTAATACTCATGGTCAGCGCGAGGTGAGCCTGGCGTGCGCGGATGTCGCTGACCATCTGCAGCAGATCGAAGATGTTTATTTCAACGGATACGCCTGGATTGGCGGTCAGAAAGGCCTTGACCACCGGCGGTATGACCATGGACGCGAGTACCGGAATGGCAGAGATGATCAGATGACCGCTGTATGCGCCGCGGATCTGACTGGCTAAGCGCTCCAGATCCTGCAGACTCGTGAACGTCCGCTCGACGGCGGAGTAGAACCGCAATGCTTCGGGCGTGGGCACCACGCGCCCGGAAGTGCGCTGGAAGAGCGGAAAACCGAGCCCTGTTTCCAGATCCGCAATCAGGCGGCTGACAGCGGGCTGCCCGATGCTGAGCGCCTCGGCGCCCCCCGTAATTGACCCGGCCGCCATGACGGCCTGGAAAGCCTCAATTTGCCGGAATCGCATGTTCAGGGCACCCCGATGCGTGAGGGATTGCCCACATCATATATGTGCATAGAGTCATGAGAAAAACCCATTTGACGGCATGGACTCGCAACGCCGACCATCGAAGCGCGTCGGCTGCTCCGGGGATGGAAGAGCGACTTACCGTGAATGACCCTGCAGCAAGAACGATCGACATCCTGTCGACGCTGATTGGCCACCCTACCGTCGCGGTCAACATCATCCCCGAGCAGTGCAAATTCTGCGTGGACTATCGCTATCTGCCGGGAGTCGCCCCGACGGATGGTGGCTGATTCGGTCGCTCAGCTCCATAAGTGACACGAAGCTCATGGAAAGCCCCTCGTACGATGTGATCCTGCGCAACGGCTCGGTGCTGGATGGCACCGGCAAGCCCGCTTTTCCGGCCGATATTGCAATCGCCGGACCGCGCTTAGCGAAGATCGGCACATTGGAGCTTGCCAGGGCCACGCAGGAGATCGACGTTCGCGGCCTGACGGTGGCACCCGGATTCATTGATGTGCACGCCCATGATGACGCCGCGCTGATCGCTCGGCCGGACATGACGCCGAAGCTGACTCAGGGCGTGACCACAGTGATCGCGGGCAATTGCGGTATCAGCAGCGCACCCTGCAGCCGCCCGGGGAGTCCGAGCGGATTGTTGCGGCAGGTCTTCAAGTCCGGGCATTTCATGGCTGGCACGTTCGAGGAATACGTATCGAGGGTGCGTGGGGCGTCACCCGCCATCAATGCGGGCTTCCTGACAGGGCACACCACGTTACGGGTGCAGGTCATGGGCGACGATCTCAATCGTGGCGCGACCGACGCGGAGATAGCCGAGATGCGTCGGTTGTTGACGAGCTGTCTGGAGCAGGGCGCCTTGGGGCTGTCCACCGGTCTCTTCTATCCTCCCGCTCGCGCGGCCTCGACCCGGGAAGTAATTGAGATCGCCGCACCGCTGCGAGCACATGGCGGGATCTATGTCACGCACATGCGTAACGAGGCGGACCTTGTGATCGACAGCCTCGAGGAGTCACTTGAGATTGGACGTGCCGTTGGGGTACCGGTGGTCATTTCACACCACAAGTGCATGGGCGAGAGAAATTTCGGGCGCAGTACCGAGACCCTTTCCCTGCTGAGCCGCGCGCGCTCGCGTCAATCGGTTGCTCTTGATGTGTACCCGTATACGGCGGGTTCCTCGGTGCTGGACAAGGACCTGGTCTCGTTGGCGTCAAAAACCCTGATTACCTGGTGCGATCCCTACCCCGAGTATGCGGGCCGTGAGCTCGGTGAGATCGCCAGAGAGCTGGGCCGTACGCCGATCGAGGCTGTCGCGGCGCTTGAGCCTGCGGGCGCACTCTATTTCTTCATGAGCGAGGCCGATGTCATTCGCATCATGCGCTCTCCCGAGGCCATGATCGGTTCCGATGGCATGCCGGAAGACCAGCACCCCCATCCCAGACTGTGGGGCACGTTTCCCCGTGTACTGGGCCGGTACGTTCGTGAACAGAACGTGCTCTCGCTGCATGATGCCGTACATCGCATGACCGGACTCTCCGCCCAACGCTTCGGCCTGCAAGGCCGCGGGGTTCTCGCGGCTGGAAACTACGCGGATCTTTGCGTTTTTGATTCGCAAGCCGTTCTCGATCTGGCAACCTTTGAGCAACCCACGCGGCCTGCCGTGGGCATCCATTACGTATTCGTCAACGGACAAATGGCGGTTGAGAGGGGTACGCCGACGGCAGCGCGCGCCGGCAGAGTGTTGACACGCGAGACCAACTGACGGGCCGCTGAAGGGTTGCTTAAGGAGATGAGCCGGATGAGCGATTGGCAACCCTTCGGTGCCTGGCGCAGCCGCCACGCCGTTCTTGCCGTGCTGTTTGCCGCCTACCTGCTTTGTTATATGGATCGCATGGCAATCGCGACCGCGATCCCATTCATAGCGGAGGACTTCGGCCTTTCTCCGCTGGGAATGGGTGGCGTATTGAGCGCGTTCTTCATGGGCTACGCCCTGATGCAGCTGCCAGGAGGAATCCTGGCGGACCGATTCGGGCCGCGACGGGTCATGACGGCTTCGATCATGGGGTGGACGGTCTTCACGGTCCTCACCGGCGCGGCCACCAGTCTTTCCGTGCTGCTCGCGATCCGTGTACTTTTTGGCTTGAGTGAAGGCTCGTTTCCACCGAGCGCTTCCAAAGTCGTTGCGCTGAGATTTCCGCAGGAGAAGGTGGGGCGCGCCAATGGGTTTCAATTGTCGGCGGTGCAACTCGGTGCCGCGGTCGCCCCATTGTGTGTCGCCTGGGGTATCGCCCATTGGGGTTGGCGAGTGGTCTTCTACTTTCTATTCGCGCCGGGGTTAATACTGACATTGCTCGTGTGGGCCTTCGTCCGGGATCCCACCGCGCCGCTGGAGACCCCGCACTCCACGGAGCCCTCCGCGGTGCGGGTACGAGAAGTGCTCGTGATGCCAGCAGTCATGTGGTGCGCCGTGACGGTATTCTTCTGGAGCACCGCCGCCTGGGGGTTGATGAACTGGCTTCCCACTTACCTGCTGCAGGCCCGCGGATTCAGCCTTTCGAAATTGGGCCTTCTGGGGTCGCTCCCCTATCTTGCCGGCGCCGCCGGATACTATCTGGGCGGCCATTTCGTGGATTGTTACTTCAGCAATAGACGATATGTTCCGATCATGGCTGGGTTACTTGGCGGCGGAGCCATGACCTACCTGGCCGCAGTCGCCTCGACCGGAAGCTGGTCGGTTGCAGCTTTGGTCCTGGCCTTTCTATTTGTGTTTATTTCCGCAGGCGGCATATTCACCATGCCGCTCGTGACAGTCCCTCGCCAAGCGGTGGGGGCGGCGTTCGGCTTCATCAATACGGCGGCGCAGGTCGCCGCATTTCTATCACCCCTGGCGGTCGGCTACTTCCTGAGTGCGACTCACAGCGATTTCACCGCGCTCCTCTACGGATTTGTCGGTCTATTTGTAGTAGCCGCGGCAGCATCGCTCAAGATTCGGCCGCCTCCGCCCCTGGAGCGCACGATCTCGTACTCGACATTGTAGGTGTGGCTCCCGAACGATTCGGAGTTGCAGCCAAGAGGACCAGCTGATGCGGATGGCTACGGCAACGATACTGGTCTCGTGGACGGTCGCGATCGCAGCGCTCGCAGGCTGCGGTTCCAGCGACCCATCGACGACGCTCGTAACCATTGCCACGGTGAACAACGGCGACATGATCGTCATGAAGAAGCTCGCCGCGGAATTCGAGCACGAAAACCCGAGCATCCGCCTCAGGTGGGTTGTGCTCGAAGAGAATGTGCTGAGACAGCGGGTCACTACGGACGTGGCGACCGGCGCGGGGCAGTTCGACGTGGTGACCATTGGCAACTACGAGGCGCCGATCTGGGCCGAGCTGAAGTGGCTCATGCCGATATCCGCTCTCCCGACCGACTACGACGTCGAGGACCTGCTGCAGCCCGTGAGAGAGGCAGTCACCTATCGGGGGCAGCTCTTCGCGTTGCCGTTCTATGCGGAAAGCGCCATGACCTACTATCGGGCGGATCTGTTTGCGAAGGCGGGATTGAAAATGCCGGAGCGCCCCACCTACGCGCAAATCGCCAAGTTCGCTGATCGCCTGACCGACCGGAGCAAGCAGGTTTATGGAATCTGCCTGCGGGGCAAGCCCGGTTGGGGAGAGAACATGGCGACGATCACTGCGATCGTTCACGCCTTCGGCGGTCGTTGGTTCGATATGAGCTGGCATGCGGCATTGGATACGCCGGAATGGCATCGAGGGATCACGTACTACAGCGATCTGCTCCGGAAGGACGGGCCGCCAGGTGCGACGGCGAATGGTTTTAACGAGAATCTCGCGCTTTTCGCCAGCGGACATTGCGCGATTTGGATCGATGCCACGGTCGCGGCTACGCTGCTCTACGGGGGCGAGACCTCGCGCGTGTCGGGTGCGGTCAGCTATGCGCCGATGCCGCTAGGGGAGGACGTCCATGCGCCCACGTGGCTATGGAGCTGGAATCTTGCAGTGCCTGGCTCCTCCAGGCACGCAGGGGCCGCGATGAAGTTCGCCGCGTGGGCAACGTCCAAGGCTTACGTTCGTCTAGTGGCGAAGACGCAGGGCTGGATTTTCGCGCCACCGGGGACGCGGCAGTCGACCTATGATTCGGCAGAATACAGGCGAGCCGCACCCTTCGCGGCCTTTGTGCAGAACGCCATCAAGAATGCGCTGCCAAAAGATTCTGAAGCGACCCCGAGGCCTTACAAAAGCGCCCAGTTCGTGTCCATCCCGTCATATCAGGGGATCGGTACGCAGGTGGGTCAGATCATCGCCGCCACGCTGACGGGACAGACGGATGTCGATGCTGCGCTCAAGGAATCGCAGGCAATTACCGAGCGCGCGCTCGAGCAAAGCGGTCAGGCAAAATGACAAGCGCCGGAAGAGCGCAACGCGGCACGCGACTATGGATGCCATCGGTCATCTTCCTTGCCGCAGGCTCGATGATTCCGCTGGTAATGACGCTGTGGTTCTCGACATTGCGCTACGACCTCACCGCACCCGGGCAAGACGGCTTCAGGGGGCTGCAGAACTACCAGTTTCTCCTCACGGACCCGGTATTCTGGGCTTCATTGCGCGTCACATTCGTCCTGGTCGGGGCGGTTCTGCTGACCACGATAGGGCTCGGTATCCTGGGGGCGGCTCTGTTCAGCGCGAGGTTTCCAGGCCGAAGCGCGGCACGCCTTTTCGCCATAGCGCCGTTCTTCGTCATGCCGACGGTGAGTGCCCTGATCTGGAAAGACCTTCTGATGCATCCGGTCTACGGCGTCTTCGGCATTGTCGCGCGACACGTCGGCGGCACCGCCGTCGACTGGTTCGGCGATTACCCGCTCTTGTCGCTCATCGTGATTCTTTCATGGGAATGGCTGCCGTTCTCGCTGCTGATTCTGCTGACGGCGATGCAATCGCTCGACCAGGAGCAGCTCGAGGCCGCGCGCATGGACGGCGCAGGCGCGTTGGCTCGGTTCGTGTGGATAACGCTGCCGCACCTGCGACGCGCCATCAACGTTGTCGTCATGATGGAAACGATCTTTCTCCTCGCAGTGTTCGCAGAGATTTTCGTCACCACGGCGGGCGGCCCCGGTACGGCAACGACGAGTCTTGCGTTTCTCATCTTTGGCCGCGCGCTGCTGCAATTCGATGTCGGTGTTGCGGCGGCCGGCGGTGTGATTGCGATCATTCTCGCTAACGTTGTCGCCGCGCTGCTTGCCCGCACCTTCGCGCCGCAGCTGGAGAGGTGACGGATGCGCGCCGGTATTGGTTCACGCGCCGGCGTCACTCTTGCTGCGTGGGTGGCCGCGCTTCTGATGTTCTTCCCGATCGCGTGGACAATCATCACCAGCTTCAAGAGCGAGGTCGAAGCCATCGACGTGCGCGCGCTGCTGCATTTTCAGCCCACCCTCGTCAGCTACAGGGAGGTGCTCGCCCGAGCCCAGTACCTCGACTATGCCTTGAACAGCCTCATCGTCTCGGTCGGGGCGACGCTGCTCGTCGCCATCCTGGCAGTCCCGTCGGCCTATTCCATGGCCTTCCATCCGGCAAGGAGCACGCGGGGCCTGCTGCTATGGATGCTTTCCACCAAGATGTTGCCACCGGTTGGCGTGCTGATGCCGATATACATTCTGTTCCGCTCCGTGGGCCTGCTCGATACGCGCAGCGGCCTGATCCTGATCGATACCTTGGCCAACCTGCCGCTCGCGGTATGGATGCTGTACACGTTCTTCAAAGAAATCCCGCGCGATATTCTCGAGGCGGGGCGGATGGATGGCGCGCGGCCAGCCGCAGAGATCCGTCATCTGCTGCTTCCACTCGCGCTGCCGGGTCTTGCTTCGACGTGCTTGCTTTCGCTGATTCTTTGTTGGAACGAAGCGTTCTGGAGCCTGACGCTGACTGCATCGGCGGCGGCTCCTTTGACGGCGTTTATCGCGTCCTTCTCGAGTCCCGAGGGGCTGTATTTTGCGAAGCTGTCCGCCGCCGCGACCATGGCGTGTGCGCCGATCCTGGTGCTTGGCTGGCTGGGACAGCGCCGCCTGGTGCGCGGGCTGACCTTCGGTGCGGTGAAATAGGGAGCGCGGATGGGGAGTCTGTCGCTTCGAAACCTCTGCAAGCACTACGGTGCCACGGAGGTCATCCGCGAACTGAGTCTCGATGTCGGCGATGGAGAGTTTGTCGTTTTCGTGGGTCCATCGGGCTGCGGGAAGTCCACGCTCATCCGCATGATCGCGGGCCTTGAGGAGATCGACGCTGGCGAGGTGCTCATCGACGGCGAGCGGATGAACGAGGTCGCTCCCGCGGATCGCGGACTCGCCATGGTGTTCCAGTCCTACGCGCTCTATCCGCACATGACCGTGCGGGACAACATGAGCTTCGCACTGCGTTTGGCGGGAGTCTCCAGGGGGGAGCGCAACCGCAAGGCGGCAGAGGTGGCGCGGCTTCTGCATCTCGAGGACTACCTTGATCACAAGCCCGGGCAACTGTCGGGAGGTCAGCGCCAGCGCGTCGCCATCGGACGAGCCATCGTGCGCAAGCCCAAGATCTTCCTGTTCGATGAGCCGCTGTCGAATCTGGACGCCGCCCTGCGAGGCCAGATGCGCACTGAGCTCGCACGGCTGCGCGAGGCTATCGACGCCACAATGATCTATGTGACGCATGATCAGGTTGAGGCGATGACGATGGCCGATCGGATCGTGGTGCTCCGGGCAGGCCGCATCGAGCAGGTGGGTACGCCTTTGGAGGTCTATCGGCATCCAGTGAACCTATTCGTGGCTGGTTTCATAGGCTCGCCTCCCATGAACCTGCTGCCGGGACGAATCGAGAAGTGTGATCAAACCGGAGTTCATGTCTCGCTGCCGGGGAACGTTACAACGTTCGTCGCCGCAACGTCTGATGCGGCCCAAGTCCATCACGAGGTGACTCTCGGGATTCGGCCGGAAGGCTTGCGCCCGAACCCGGCGGGGATGCTTCGCGGCATCACCCATCGCGTTGAGCGGCTCGGAGCGGTTTCCCTGCTTCATGCCGAGCTGGATGGCGGGGCGCGGGTGATTGCGCAGATCGGCGCGATCGAGGAGGTAGTGCCACGTCAGCGAATCAATTTCGCGATGGACCCCGCGCAGTGTCACGTGTTCGACGGCGATGGCCAGGCGTTGGTGCCCGTGGGCTCGCAATCTTCGGAAGCGCCATGATCCTGGTCTGCGGTGAAGCGCTGGTCGACCTGTTCGCAGAATTGCATGCGCCCGACGGCCCGATATTGAGGGTCGCCGTAGGCGGCTCACCTCTCAACGTTGCCGTGGCTCTCGCGCGGCTTGAGACGCCAGTAGGCTTCTTCGGGGGTCTATCGGTTGACTGCTTCGGTAGCCTGCTGGCAGATGCCATGCAGAGAGAGGGAATCGACACATCCCTCGTCAAGCGTAGCGCACGACCCACACCCCTAGTTCTCGTGTCGCCGGATCGGCACGGAAACCCGAGCTACACCTTCTATGCACAGGAAACGGCCGTGCAGGACGTGGGGCTCGTGGACGTATCGGGACCGCTGCCGTCTTCGGTTCAGGCGATCGCCCTTGGATCTTACGCGCTCGCTGTGGAGCCGGTGGGAACTTCGCTGCTTTCCCTTGCGGAGCGTGAGGCAGGGCGGCGGGTCATCGCGCTGGACTGCAACCTGCGCCCCGCGCTGGTTGGCTCGCTCGCCTCATGGCGCACGCGCATCGAGCAGCTTGCCCGTTGCGCCTCGATCTTCAAACTCAGCGACGAGGATTTCGCGAGCGGCTGGGGCGAGGCGGCGCAGCCGGAGGAGCAGGCCACCGGCTGGCTCAAGCAAGGCGTGAAGCTTGTAGTCATGACGCACGGGGCGCGCGGCGCGACCTGCTGGCATCACTCCGGGCGCGTGGGGGTGCCGGCCTTTCCGACTCCGATTGTGGATACCGTGGGTGCCGGCGACAGCTTTCAGGCGGCGCTGTTGGCGCGCCTCACGCAGAAGGGCCTGTTGAGCTCAAGCGCCTTGACGAGCTTGGACGCAACGTCGATCGCCGACGCGATGCGTTACGCGAGCCTTGCAGCCGGCATGACGTGCGCCAGAAGAGGGGCCGACCCGCCGCGACGGAGAGAGATGGACGCGTCGCTAGGCGAAGCGCCACTGTAATGTCGCGCCTCATCCAACTCAGCCGCTCCGCGCTCTTCCGGCTGCCGCCAGAGCTCGGCCGACCGGAGTTTGATCTCGCGAGCGTCCGGCCCGGCATCGTGCATCTCGGCGTGGGTGGATTTCACCGGGCTCACATGGCTCGTTACACCCACGATCTGATGAATCGGCAGCCCGACGCGCTCCAGTGGGGCATCGTCGGGGTTGGGCTGATTCCGGCAGACGAGCGCATGCGGCAGGCGTTAGCCCCGCAGGATGCACTCTACGTACTGGTAGAGCGTCAGGATGCCGATGAGTGTGCGACGGTCATCGGCTCACTCGCAGACATTCTCTACGGGGGTCATTCTTCGGCGGCCGTGCTCGCAGCAATCGACAACCCACAGATTCGAATTGTGAGTCTGACGGTCACAGAAAGTGGCTACTGTCTGAACGCAGCCACCAAGCAACTCGATCCGGGGCATGCGCTGGTTGTGCATGATCTTGCTAACCCGCGGTTGCCCCGCAGCGCGATCGGCGTAATCGTTGAAGCCTACCGGCGGCGAATGAGCGGCGGGCAGCCGGCCTTCACCTCGTTAAGCTGCGACAACATTCAGCACAATGGGGCCGTGCTGGCTCATGCGGTGCTCGAGTTTGCGCGTCTGCGGGATCCGTGCCTTGCAGACTGGATTGCAACGAATGCCCGCTTCCCGAACAGCATGGTAGATCGGATTACGCCCGTCACGAAGGCGGAGGACGTCAGCTATCTGGCTGAGCGCTTCGCTGTGGCCGATCGGTGGCCGGTGTTCTCCGAGAGGTTCCGGCAGTGGGTGATCGAGGACGACTTCGCGGGCGGGCGTCCCTCCTGGGAACAGGTTGGCGCTGCGTTCGTTCCGGCTGTCGCACCGTATGAGCTAATGAAGCTCCGGTTGCTCAACGCCAGCCATCTCGCGGTCGCGGGACTCGGGCGACTCGCTGGCTATCAGTACGTGGATGAGTCACTTTGTGACCCCTCGCTGCGCGCCTATATGTCGGCGTTGATGGATCGGGAGACCGGTCCGACGCTCTTGCCGGTTCCCGGTATCGATCTGTCGGCATACAAGATTCAGTTGCTCGAGCGTTTCTCCAATTCCAGGATCAAAGACACAGTCGATCGCGTAAACAATGACGCCCCGGTCAATCTTCTGATCGACCCGATTCGCGATCGTCTGGCGAGCGGGGCGACGGTTGAGCTCCTGGCGCTGGGGTTAGCGGCGTGGATGCGACGGGTCCGCGGCGAGGACGGGGAGGGGAGACCCATCCCTGTCGTGCACCCGCTGGCTTCGCTCCTCAAGTCGCGCGCGGTGGAGGGTGGGGCCGACCCGAGGCCATTGCTCGCAATCCGCTCGGTGTTCGGGGAGCTCTCGGACAACCAGCGCTTCGTTAATGCCGTGCAAGAGTGGCTGACGCTGCTCTATGGCGTTGGTGCGAAGGAGACACTGAGTCAGGCGAGACGGCGACTCGCGTTCTGAGCGCAAGGCGCTTCCTCGCTGATATCCCCCTCAAAGGGTTGTATGTAGTGGCCGGGGCCATCATCACATTTGCGCATAACTCCATCAGAAAAGCCCATTTGACGGCATAGATCGGCGCGCCGAGCATCGGGAAGCCGATCTAGGGCCGCCATTGGATCCGAGGCAGGAGTTCTCATGAGGAATCTTCCGTCGATGGTTTTCCGAACCATCGCATTCGTAGCCCTGTATCTCGTCTCGGCCGCGTCTCACCCGGCACTTGCCAAAGGCGACACACCTTCTAAAGGCACAGCGGCAGTCCTGGCCGCAAAATGTGAAGCGCTGACGACGGAAAACCTGGCGGCGCTTCCCGATGCGCTGACGCATATTTACTCCGCGACCCTGGTGGCGGCATCAGCTGACAAGCCTGCGTATTGCGAGGTCACCGGAAATGTCGCGCCTCAGGTCGGCATTCTGATGTGGTTGCCGGCGCAGACGTGGAACGGCAAGTTCATGGAGGTTGGCTGTGGCGGCTTCTGCGGAATGACGGTCTTCATGCTCAACTGCGAGGAGCCGCTGCGGAAGGGATATGCGTGCATAACGACCGACATGGGCCACAAGGGCAAGGAAGCCGAAGGAGTGGAATGGGCATACAACAATCCGCAAGCGGTTACGGATTTCGCTTATCGGGCGACTCATGTGACCGCCCTGGCCGGCAAGGCGATTGTCGAGGACTATTACGGGAAGAAGCCGGCGGTGTCCTATTTCAGCGGCTGTTCCTGCGGGGGACGCCAGGCATTGGTTGAAGCCGAGCGTTTCCCCTGGGACTTCAATGGGATCATCGTCGGCGCTCCTGGACTCAATTACGGCGATGTCGCGATCACGGCCGCGAGGAAGGTCCGCCTCTTACTAGAGCAAAGCGGCAAGCCGCTGTTCGATGCCGAGACCATCAAATTCATCGCCGACGCAGTCATTGCCAAGTGCGATATGAACGATGGAGTCAAGGACGGACAGATCGGGGATCCGAGGCTATGCAGATTCGAGCCCCGTGATTACGTGTGCAAATCGGGGTCCACCTCCAGTTGCCTTACGCGAGACCAAGCGGAGGCGGTGCGGGCTTTTTACAGCGAGCAAAAGTCCGCCTCGGGAGACAGGGTGGGCGAGCGCGCGTTTCTCCCGGGGTGGGAGGGCAGTTATTTTGGACTTGCGGTCAACACCCCTGTCACCAAGAGGACGTTTTACGAGGACTTCTTCAAGTACATGGGCCTCATTCCCAACCCGGGGCCGTCGTGGAAATTCGAGCAGTTTGATCTCAACTCCGACTATAAACGTCTGGGACTAATCCAATCGCTGCTACAGGCCGATAATCCCGACTTTCATCAGTTCAAGGAAGCCGGTGGAAAGCTGATCTTTTATCATGGCTGGAAGGACGCCGGCGTCTCTCCGTTGGGATCGGTCGAGTTCTATAAGACGATCGAAAGGACGATGGGCGGCCGCGCCGCAACGCAAGGTTTTCTGCGGCTATTCATGGTTCCCGACATGGATCACTGCGCAGGCGGCAAGGGCCCATGGTCCATCGACTACCTGGACTATCTCGAGAAGTGGGTGGAGCAAGGCAAGGCTCCGGACGTGATGATCGGCGCTCACTTCACCGACGACGCTATGGCGAAGCGGGAAACTGATCTGAGCAAAGCGCAATTCACGCGCCCGGTTTTTCCCTATCCGCTGCGCGCCCACTACAAGGGTTCAGGCGATCCGAACAGCGCCTCCAGCTTTAAAGCGGTGAGCTCTGAATGACGGGCGGAGCGCCGCACTCCGCCTCCAATTCCCGGGCAACCAAATGCGTAGCCAAATCATGACTGACATAGACCGCCGCACGGCAACTCTGATGACGGTCCTCGCCCCGGTCTTGGTTGGGGTAGCTGGCGAACAGCGGTCTGCAACGGGCGCAAGCGCAGGGCCGAGTACCTATATGGACAAGATGCCGTCTGCCTGGACGGGCAAAGAGAAGATTGCGATCGTCATTTACGAGCACATGACGCCACTCGACGTGATCGGCCCGCATTACTTCCTGGGCAGACTGCGAGGGGCGGATGTTCAAATCGTCGCGAGGAGCCTGCGTCCCGTGCAATGTGAGAACGGGCTGAGCATCATGCCCACGGCGACGTTCGAGACCTGTCCCAGGGACCTTGATGTGCTGCTCACGGGCGGCGGTACCAACGGCACGCTGGCTGCGATGCGCGATCCGGCAATGCTCGCTTTCCTCGCCGATCGCGGCTCACGCGCAAAATGGGTGACGAGTGTTTGCACGGGATCGCTGCTGCTCGGACAAGCCGGGCTGTTGCGCGGCTATCGTGCAACCTCGCACTGGCTGGCGCGACCGCTGCTGAAGGACTTTGGTGCGATCGAGGTCGACGAGCGGGTCGTGTTTGACCGCAATCGTGCGACCGGGGCCGGCGTGTCGGCCGGGCTCGATCTTGCGCTCGCGCTCGTCCAGCGGCTGCGTCCGCTCGAGTTCGCACAGGCGGTGCAGCTGCTCGCCGAATATGCACCGCAGCCACCGCTCGATAGCGGTACTCCCGACAGAGCGCCCGCCGCGGTCCTCGCGCAGGTGCGGGAGTTGACTGCCGACTTCGTCAACAGTGCCCGCGAAATCGCGCGTCCGAATGGCTGACCCCTTGTCACAACTCGAGGGGGGTCTGCCTGGCATCGTACTGGCGGCAGCGTGGCTCGTGTTCGCGCTGGGGGTGCGTGCAAACGCCGCACCTCCCGATAGGGAGCGGCTTCCGATGGGCGCTCAAATTGGAAGCTACGTCGGCGAGGATGTGATGATTCCGATGCGTGACGGCATCAAGCTGCACGCCGAGGTGTGGCGGCCGCAAGGGCTCCACGGTCCGCTTCCTATCCTCTTGCAGAGGTCTCCCTACGGTTTCGGCGTCGCTGCGGTCACTCGCTCGTTCGATGCGGAGTACAAGGAACTCGCTCAAGAGGGATTCATCTTGGTGCTGGAAGATATTCGAGGGCGGTTCGGCTCCGAAGGTGATTTCGTGATGTTACGACCAAAGGCCGCCGCTGGCGGTGTCGATGAGTCGACTGATGCCTACGACACGATCGACTGGCTTGTCCGATCCTTACCGGACAACAATGGGAACGTCGGAGTTTTCGGCGTCTCCTACCTGGGTTGGACCACAGCAATGTCCGTGATCAATCCGCATCCGGCGCTCAAAGCCGTTTCCGTGCAGGCGTCCCCGGAAGACATGTTTCTCGGAGACGACTTCCATCACAACGGGGCTTTTCGCCTCGATTATGGCTGGGAATACGCCGCCGCATTGGAAGCTGACGGTCGAACCCTCAACGCGTTCGACTTCAAGAACGACGACCCGTATTCCTGGTTCCTAAAGCAGGACGACCTCGCGACGCTCGATAAACAGGCCTTGGGCCGAACTCTCCCGGAGTGGCAAGAATTCGTCGAACACCCCGCGTACGATCAGTTCTGGCGCTCCGGCGTCACGTCTACCGAAATGCCGGGTACGGTCGCGATACCCGACCTGATTGTCGCCGGTTGGTGGGACCAGGAGGACTTTTATGGCCCCTTGAAGATCTACCAAGGGCAGAAGCGAGGCGACCCGCGACGACTTAATTTCCTGGTGATTGGACCGTGGAATCACGGGGGTTGGTCAAAGGCCGAGTGGCGCTCGTATGGCGCTTTCGACCTGGGGTCAGACACCGCCGCCTATTTCCGCGCAAAAGTGGAGACACCATGGTTCAAGTATTGGTTGAAAAATGAGGGCGTTCTCAATCAACCGAAAGCGCTCGTCTTTGAGACCGGAAGCAACGAATGGCGCGGTTATGAGGAGTGGCCGCCTAAAGAAGGCGTCTCTCGCCGCAAACTGTTTTTTCATTCGAATGGAAAGCTGTCATTCGATCCGCCGCACTCTCCGATGGACGCTGCGGCCGATCATTTCGTGTCGGACCCCGAGAATCCCGTTCCCTATCGGGAGCGGCCGATCCCAAGCGTAGTAGCTGAGAACTCCACTTGGGAATCATGGCTCGCGGACGATCAGAGATCCTTTGAGAAACGTGCGGATGTACTGTCGTGGCGAAGCGAGCCGTTGCAAGTCGATGTCACGATTCGTGGCGACGTCATCGCCCAGCTGTTTACCAGCACGACCGGCACGGATGCCGATTGGGTCGTCAAACTCATTGATGTCTATCCGCACGATGAGGTAACGCCGCCAGCGCTTCGAAGCCGAGAGCTCATCATCGCGGATGAGGTATTTCGGGGTAGGTTCCGTTCCAGTTTCGAGCGCCCGAGACCGCTCGTACCCAACAAAGTGCAGTCATATTCGATTGATCTGCACTCCGCGTCGCACGTCTTCAAACAGGGGCATCGGATCGCGGTTCAAGTGCAGAGCTCGTGGTTCCCTCTGATAGATCAGAATCCTCAAATCTACCGGCCTAACATCTTTAAGACGCACCGCTCGCAGTTCAGGTCTCAGACGCATTCCGTGTTTCATACGACCCAGTACCCATCAGGGATCTTGGTCGATGTCGCGGCTCCTCCCCGATAGGTCTCTGGCGTTGTCGCGACGAGTCGCTTGGCTACGGCGTCGGTGACCGCATAACTGGGCTCTGTGCCGACCTAACACTATTCGATCCCAATGACGTGACCGATGCCAACAACCCACAAGGAGCCCCGCGCGGCTAACGGAATACGCTATGTGTTCGTCAATGGCCGATTGGCTCTGGACAAAGGGGTATCAACCGACAGCCGAGCACCTACGGTCTTGCGTCGTGCGGCGACTGAAGATCACCTCGCGGTGGCGCCGTCCCCATGAAGATCGTCGTCATTGGCAGTGGCTTGATCGGCGCTACCACAGCATATTCTCTAGCCTGCCGTGGTTATGAAGTGAGTGTCTTGGATCGACAGGACGGCCCCGGTCGGGAAGCGAGCTTTGCCAATGGCGCGTTACTACACCCGAGCATGCCCGAACCGTGGAATACACCCGGCTGCTGGCGCGTACTCGTGCGCTCTCTATACCGGTCCGATACTGCTCTGAAGTTGCGTCTGCGGGCATTGCCGGACATGGTGGGGTGGGGCGCTACGTTCTTACGCAATTCAGCGCCCGAGGCATTCGAGCGCAACACACTTAGCAATTTGCGTCTGGCGCGTTATTCGCTCGAGGTCATGCACTCCTGGCGAAATCAGTGGAATCTTGAGTACGGACGCGCCGCAGTGGGTAGCTTGAGGATATTTCGGGACCCTGAGGCGATGGCTCACGCTTTAGCAGGCGCTGACAGACGATTAGGCGCAGGGTTGCGCTTTCGGCCGCTCTCGAGTACGGAAGTCATCCAACTCGAGCCGGCTCTTGCGCCCACGGTCAACAAGCTCGTGGGCGGAATCCATTATGAGTCCGATGAAATAGGCGATGCGTATCGATTCTGCGTCGCGCTTGTTAGCCTCGCTCAACAGGTAGGCGTCAAATTTCACTTCGGAACTGATGTTCTTTCATTGAGGCATCGTGGCGAACGGGTAACCGAGGTGGTGTCCAAACATGAGCGCTTTGAAGCAGATTGCTACGTGGTGGCTGCCGGAAGCTACAGCCGTTTGCTGTTACGACAGCTCGGTATTGGACTTCCCGTACGACCGGCCAAGGGATACTCGGTAACGTTTAATAACTGCGCGGGTGAGTCAAGAGCGCTAAGCATGCCCATAATCGATGATCAGCTGCACGCCGCAGTGGTGCCCCTAGCAGACAGAGTTCGAGTTGCAGGTACCGCCGAGTTTGCGGGCTACGATGTTTCATTACGGGCGGAGCGCGTTCGCAATCTCACAACGCTGATTGAGACCGTGTTGCCCCACTCTCAATTCGACCCGGCAAGTTCTCGCCCGTGGTGTGGACTGCGCCCGATGTCAGCCGATGGCGTGCCGATCATTGGATGCACCGCGATCCCAAACCTTTGGGTGAGCACAGGGCATGGACACCTAGGATGGACTATGGCTGCGGGCTCAGGGCAGCTGCTGGCCGATCTGTTGTCTGGAGAGCGACCGGCGATCGACGCGGCGCCTTACGCGGTGACTCGTTTTGCTTGAGCAGCACCTCTGCGATTAGGACGCGCGGATAAGGCTGCTCGGCATGCAGCACTATCGCGTACCCCTCGACTCCGACCCAAGCCTCAAGTCCCACCTTTAGAAGCGTTGCGGAGATTCTCTCGCGCGGCGAGCCCCTCGGAGATCAGGTCCGCGGGCAGAGGCTCGTTCCTCGCTAACGCGGGCTGCGCCTTCATCTGGCGGGAGTCCGCACACGTAGATCGCATGTTCGAACGGCCGCTCCGGTGGAAGATGAACTCATCATGTTTAGGCATACAATCATGAGAAAAACCCATTTGACGGCATAGAGCTGAACGCCGACCATCCACCCAAAGTGGCTCATCGAGAAATCCACGAGAACGATCCTTTTGGAAAACACGGGGGGAAGCAGGATGGAGCGTTACCAGCGGCACTGCTCAGGCAGTGCATGTCCGCCGAATCAGTCACTCACCGTCTGTCCCCATTCGGCGCTGCGAATCGCTGTCCAGCTAATCGCCTGGCTCGGGCTCACCGGACCCGCGGGCGCCGCGCTTGCGGCAGATGCGGCAGATGCCACGCCGGTCCCCGGCGTCTCGCAGAAGCCCACGTCCGAGTCCACCGACCAGCTTCAAGAAATCGTTGTGACCGCACAGCTGCGCAAAGAGAACCTTCAAGACGTACCCATCAGCATCTCCGTGGTTTCTGGCGATAGGCTCACGCTTGAGCACGTGACCAATATTTCTGATCTCTCGTACATAGTGCCCAACCTGGACGTTGCGCCCATCGGTTTGGGACAACAGATTATCGCGATACGTGGAGTCAGCGGCGAGCGTGGATCCTCGTCGCTCACGGGTATCTACCTCGACAACATCCCCGTCACCGGTTTGCAGGACAGTTTCCTGGCAACCTACCCTGATGTCGGAATGTTCGACTTGCAGCGCGTGGAGGTATTGAAGGGCCCGCAGGGTACTCTGTTCGGAGAAGGGGCCGTGGGTGGCGTGGTGCACTTCGTGACCAATGGCCCCAATCTGACCAAGTACGCCGGGCAGGCGGCTCTAACGATGTTTCAGACGGATGCCAGCGGAGTGGGCGGGGGCTTGATGGCAATGGCAAACTTGCCTCTGGTCCAGGACGTGTTTGGCATCCGTCTTGCCGCCAATGTCACAGATGATGTGGGGTGGATAAACCAGCCATCAATCGGCCGCAAGGATATCAACGACGATCACGTACAGGATGGTCGTGTTGAAGCACTCTGGGTTCCGACGTCAGCACTGCAAGTAGCCGCAATGGTCGTACTGCATCATGGAACCGCGGGCGCCTCCGACATTGTCAATCAGGGACCACCGCAAGACAGCAATTTCACGCAGGGGTATTTCCCCAATTTGCCGACCGACCTTTCGGACCGGTACGACATGTACAACCTGAGTGTGACTTATCACACAAGTTTCGCGGATTTTTTGAGCTCGACCTCTTACGTCGACCGCCACAGCAATCAGGATAATACCCAGGTGTGGCCGCCCGACACCCTGCAAGATACGGTCGATTTTGTGGATTACGGGCATGACGACGAAACATTCGCCCAAGAATTCCGCCTGACCTCTGCGGGACAGGGCCCGTTCAAGTGGGTTGCAGGCCTGTTATACAAGGACACTAAGCTGACCCTCAACGAACCGACGCAATACATTGCGCTGTTCAATGGAGGATTCGTGCTGACCATTCCTCCCGCCCCCCCAACGAAGGATGAATCGAAGAGTGTCGCGGCTTATGGCGACTTGTCGTACCACATCACACCCCGCCTCGAGATCGGGGCGGGACTCCGCTATTTGCATGACGCGCTTAACACGTTCCAGCCAGGCGTCGCCGACTCGCTCCAATCCACCTCTTTTGACGTTCCGACCTGGCGGGCTTTCGTGTCGTATTCCATTGCGGAAGGGGTCAACGTTTATTCGAGCGTAGGAACCGGTTTTCGCAGCGGGGGATTCAATGATTTGGCAACCGTTGCCATGGGAGCCCCGGAAACCTATGGTCCCGAGCACGACACGGCTTATGAGTTGGGCATCAAGTCGACTTTTTTTGAGCACCGGGTGAGCGTGGACGCCGCCATCTACTACAACGACTATCGGGATCTGCAGGATACCGTCGTTACCCGCAACGCGCAGGGCACGACCATCCAATACACGGGCAATCAACAGAGCGCGTTCGCGCGCGGCCTGGAGTGGGACGCAGCCTGGAAGGCCACCGCGAACTGGACGCTGCATCTCGCCGGCGACGTGATGACTACCCGCATCACCGAGGCTTCGCCGGTCGCGTCCTACCGGGTTGGAGATCCGATCGACTTCGTGCCGGCATACAGTGTAATGGCCCGAGCCGATTACACATTCAGGTGGTCACCGAATGTGCCCGGGATTGCAGATGTAGAGTTTAGTCGGAAGGGGACGTCGTACGATACGCTGAACGGGTTGATGGCTAACTACGGCACTCCTGATCAGGTCTCGGCGCCCCCGGTCAACTTTCTAAACGTGAGTGTTAGCGCAATGCTTGGCGATTGGACGCTAACCCTGTTCGGCCGCAATCTTACCGACGAACGCGGCTACATCCGGCCGGGATCCTCCGGCTGGCAGTCGCAAGCGAGGCCGCTCAACGCAGGTCTTACTATTGAAAAGAACTTCTAGCGCCTGTCGCCGAAGATTTGCGACCGTGTCGAAGCCTGCGGCCGCCCTATGCTTTCTCAATGTGGTCTGCGTGCTTGCCCTGGCCCAAGCACCGGATCCGGGACAATACTCGGCGGCACAGTACCCGCTTGTTGAACGCCGCGGCGTGATGGTGCGCATGCGCGACGGTGTTCGACTGGCCGCAGACGTCTACGCTCCCAACGCATTGGAAAAGTGGCCTGCGCTTCTGACCATCCTGCCGTACGACCACGGGATGGTGCGCGACGAGGCGCGCTGGTACGCGAAACGCGGCTACGTCGTTATCGCCGTGGACTCACGGGGTACTTACAACTCGGAAGGCGTATTCGACCCGTTTGACCCAAAACACAAAAGCGATGGGTATGACCTCGTAGAATGGATTGCTCAGCAGCCTTGGTCGAACGGTAAAGTGGGCATGATCGGTGCATCTTACGCGGGCTGGACTCAATGGTGGACTGCGAGCACGGCGCCGCCGCACCTTGTGGCTATCGCGCCCGAGTGCGCACCGCCCGACGGTTTCGAGAACATCCCCTATCAAAACGGGGTGCTCAATGGGTGGGTAACCGATTGGGCCGCCATGATGTCTGGTCGCACCCTGCAGCTCGCGGGTGCGGGACGTTACGGAGGGTGGGGGGAGCGGCGACTCGAGGACTTCAGGCACACCCCCTATATCGACCTCAATGCGTATCGCGGGCTCGAGAATGCGCCTTGGTTTCGGGAATGGTATCGGCAAAACAAATCGGTTGATCCCTATTGGTCAGCGATCGCCTACCAAGGCGAGGCACACTATTCCCAGGTGACCGTGCCGTCGCTCGCCTTTTCGGGGTGGTTCGATGTCGACCATCCGGGAACCCCGATGAACTATTCAGGGATGAGAAAATTCGGCGCGACGTCCGTTGCGCGCCGTCCGACGATCATCATCGGCCCTTGGACTCATGTGAATTACAAGCGCACGATTGGTGGCATCGACTACGGTGCGGACGCCGAGATTGACGTCCGTGGGTATATCGTCCGGTGGTTCGACCACTTCCTCAAGGGTCTGGATAATGGCGTCGAGAGGGACCCTCCCGTGTACGTTTTCGTCATGGGCGAGAACCGGTGGCACGCCGAAAGTGACTGGCCTCCACCCGAGGCCATCTCCACGAAGTACTACCTCGCCTCGACAGGCGAAGCGAATTCACTTCACGGTGATGGTGTCTTGACGACCACAGCGGCGCGCGCAGAGTCATTCGACCAATATACGTATGACCCGAGGGCGCCCACATTGGATCCGTTCGAAGGCTATAAGGAGCACATTGGAGGTATTGACGGAGCCCTCGACACGACCCAATCCGCAAGCGGAAACGAGGTTCTGGTGTATCAGACTCAACCGCTATCGTCGCCCGTTGAAGTACTGGGGCCTGTGGAAGCGATCCTGTACGCAGCCACCTCGGCGCGGGATACGGATTGGATGTTGAGACTGGTGGACGTGAGGCCCGATGGGAGCTCGATGTTGCTTACGGAAGGCGTCATGCGCGCCCGCAACCGCGATCCAGTTCACGGGGGTGAATTCAACGCCGCACAGCTAAGTACCATTGAGGCGGATCGAATCTACCAGTACAAGATCCGCTTTTGGCGGGGGACCGGCAATTTATTCAAGCAGAATCATCGGATTCGCATCGAAATTTCCTCGAGCTGGTTTCCCTATTACCTTCCGAATCTCAACACGGGCGGAGATAACTTGGCGACGGTCTCCATGGCAGAGGCGGTCGTCGCACATCAGAGGATCTATCACGGTCCACGGTATCCCTCGTACGTGACGCTGCCGGTCATGAGGCGCACAACGGCAGTCGCCCCATGACGATGCCTGTCGTACGGGAAATACGTGGACGCGGCAGTAACCAGCAAGCACTTGGCGACCGATTGTGGACGCGCGGCGCATCGAAGTGAGCTACGAGCGGCCATCACGTCATCAAGGATGACGCCCGACACACACTATAAGGAAGGAGTGAGTGAGTCTCGGCGTTGGCAGGACAATTGGCACCCGCGGCCCATCGTACGCGAAGAGTAGTGTTGGGGTTGTGGGCCAACTCGTTCTGCAAACCGCTGATCGACGCTTCGCGGGTTTGCCGACCCTTCCACACCGTCTCCGCTTGTGGCGTCTCACGTCGACGGCAACAACCAAAAAACCACCAACCTGCGCCAACCGAGGCCAAATCAGGGCATCTCACGACTGACCAGTTTTCAATGAAATCGCGGAGTTAGGTTTTCTTGAGTTGGGGTGGATAAGTCTCTGATTCTGCTGAAAATCCGCGTGTCGGTGGTTCGATTCCGCCCCTGGCCACCATTAAAATCGATATCTCGCGGCGCAGGTCGCATATCCCTTGTGCGGAGCCTGGGCCAGTTTGCAGAAACCGTGTCGCCGCGTTCGAACATGAGGTCGATCGCGGGCTGCTGCGAGCTGATTGTCGACTACGAGCGGGCCCCAGGCGTTCCTGGAACGCTCTAGGGCCCCGATATTTAGCGAGCGTCTGTCAACCGTTAGAACGCTGAAACAGTCTGTGGCCTTCGCTCGTGATCATCGCGGGAACCGGTCCAGGTGCGCCGGGAGGCTGGGCGGAGTAAACGACCGTATGGATGGCTTCGCCGTCGCGGCTCAGCACGAACCGAGCCTTGATCACCGCGCCGCCAGCGCCCACGGGCGGGAAATCGATCTCCATCTCCCCGGTGCAGTTCGCGAACACCTGATAACTGCCCTGCTCGCCGGTGTTGAACTGAGTCACGCCATCCGGCTCGCCCGGCACCGGCGAAGACCCGCCGCCCATGTCCGGATACTGCATGACGAAGTCGGTTTGCGTGAGCGTGCCGTCGCCATTGAAGTGAGTCATGGCCACGCCCTGGCGGGTGATCGCGGGCTTGCCGGGAGGAAAGATCTGGCCGGTGATCGTGAAAGCGTAGTCCCCGTGGAGCAGCGCCTTGGAGCAGGCTGCGTCGCCATCGTGGGCTCGGGCTGCTCCGCCGAGAGCCAGAGCGAGCACCGGGGCCGCAAGAAATGAGCGCATTTGCCATATTTTCATGAATGTTCTCCTGCAGGGAATGCTTGTGTCACGACGGGGCGAGACGCTACGCCCCAAGCGCACGGGAGTCCTGCATTCGAGCTGAAGGATTTCTGATTTTTCCTTGTCCGGGCGAGCGGTCGAGCGCCTACACTCTCCCTCGGTTCCCCCGCGGAGAGGACGGCCGCCGATGGCCGCAGGGAAGTTCTATTTCGATCCCTTCGAGCTCGATAGCGAGAATTTCGAGCTGCGTCGGGCAGGCCAGCGCATCAAACTCGACCGCAAACCGTTCGAGCTGCTGTGCCTGCTTGTGAAGAGGGCTGGCAGACTGGTCAGCCACGAGGATGCGGTCCGGGAAATCTGGGGACGCCGCGTGGTTATAGAAGCAGACTCGGCGCTGTACACAGCCATTCGAAAGGTCCGCCGCGCCCTCGGGGATCAGCCGTCAAAGCCCAGCGGGATCGAGACCGTGCCTCGCAAGGGGTATCGCTTCCTCGCGCGTCCCGAGGCTCGATCGGCGGATGCGATGCCGGCCGCGAGTGCGGATTCGCCCGCTCGCTCAGTGCTCGCCGTGCTGCCTCTGGAGAACCTGAGCGGTGATCCGCGGCGCAGCTACTTCAGTGACGGACTCACCGAGCAACTCATCGCCGAGCTCGGGCGCTGCTCACCGCAGGAACTAGGCGTGATCGCGCGCACCTCCGTTCTGCGCTACGGGGGTACGCGAAAGAGCATTGCCGAGATCGGAATGGAGCTCGGCGCGGACTATCTGATCGAGGGAAGTGTCCGGCACGAGCGCCGCCGCGTGCGGATCACACTGCAACTGATCCGGGCAAGTGATCAAATGCATGTCTGGTCGGAAAGCTTCGATCGGCCGCTCGACCACATCCTGCAGGTTCAGGCCGAGATCGGCCAGGCGGTCGCGGAGCAGATCCGTCTGAAGCTCGCGGTTCCGCACACGCCGGCCGCTGCCGTGGATCCGGACGTATACGATCGATTCCTTCGGGGACGTCAGCTGCGAGATCAGCGCACGGCCCCGGCGATCCACCGTGCCATTCAGCATTTTGAAGGTGCACTGGCAGGCGATGCACGCTATGCGCCGGCCTGGGCCGGGTTGGCGATGTGCTACGCGACCCTGGCAATCACGAGCGATGCGCGTCCGAAAGATTGCTTCAGGCAGGCACGCGAGGCCGCACAGCGGGCCCTCGCACTGGATGCCGCGTTGCCTGAGGCACACGTTGCACATGGAGTCGTGCAATTCTGGCACGACTGGAGCTGGCGCGGCGCCGAGCAGGCCTTTCGCAGGGCCGTGGCCCTGAACCCCAGCGACTCGAGCGCCCGCATGTTCCTCGCGCACTTGCATTCCAATCTCGCCCGCCACAACGAGGCGATCGCCGAGATTCGCGCGGCACGGCGCCTCGATCCGGTCTCACCCATCCTCAACACCCACGAGGGGCAATTTCTCTACAACGCCCGGCGCTACGACGAAGCGATGATGCCGCTCGAGCGCGTGCTGGAGCTGATGCCACGATTCTGGGTGGCACGCATCGTGCTCGGCAAGCTCCTCGGAGTGCGCGGTCGCACACGGCGCGCGCTCGGGGAATTTCTCAAGGCGCAGCGCTATTCGTTCGGCAACACGGAGGCCACGGCTCTGCGCGGCTACACGCTCGGCGCATGAGGCGATGCCGCTCGGGCCCAAGCCGTCCTGCGCTCGCTCGAGAATCGATCCCGACGCCGCTACGTGCCCCCCGTGCATCGCGCCCTCGTGCACCTTGGGCTTGGCGAGCACGCCCTCGCGCTCGAGACCCTGGAGGAGGCGACGCAGGAGCACGACGTGCGACTCACGTTTCTTGCGATCGAGCCGCGTTGGGATCCGCTGCGCGCGCAGCAAGCGTTCGATCGCATCCGCGAACGCATCGGCCTGCCGCCCCCGCCGTCCGAATCCTGCGCGGTTTCCGTGACGCCGAGCTAGTGTGCCATGCCGGTGTCCGATTGCTCGAGAAACTCGCGTATCGCGAGATTGACCAGATCGGGCCGGCTGTTGAATGTTCCATGATTGCTCGCCGGCACAATGATGAGTTGCCCATGCGGCAGATCCCGAAATATCTCAGCATTCTCTTCGATCGACGTGAAGTCGTGGTCCCCAGCCATTACGAGCACTGGTATTGAAATTTTCTTGAGGTCGGCGGGCTCGATCACGATGGGCTGTAGCCACATGTCGTAGCACTTCGCCAGTAGTGACATCCAGTGATCCGGACCGTCGGGACTGACTTTCGCATAGTCAGGCAAGAACCACGGCGGAAGCACGGCGGCCATCTTCCGGAGATGAGTATCCAATTGCTCCTGCGACCACTGGGTACGCAGCTTTTCTTCCGGAGATAAGTCCACCCGAATGTTTGCGCCTGAAATAACCAATCGACGCACCAAGTTTGGGTGATCTCGCACGAGGATGAGGGCGAGATCGGCGCCGTCACTGTGGCCCACGATATCCACGGGGCCGAGGCCGAGCTGCTCGATGATCGAAGCGGTGTCATCGGCCATCATCTTATAGGAGAGAGACCACGGGCCGTCCGGGCTATGGCCATGCCCACGCTGATCGATTCCGATGACCGTGCGAAAGGAAGAGAAATAATCCCGCTGCTTGGGAAAGCTATTGTCAAAGAAGGCCATCCCACCGTGCAGAAATACGATCGGCCGGCCGTGGCCGTAGATCTGCGTGTAGAGCTTGGCCCCTCTCACCTCATAGTAGCGGTGAGTGCTACTGGAGCTGTCCGCACTCGTAGTCATGGGGGCGAGCACGGGGACCACACCGAGAATGGAACCTGCGAAGAGACTTACGATCTTTGACTGGGCGGTTTGCATAATCGTGACGCAGGATACGCCATGTCCATCGCGGCCGATCGCGCGTGCCGCTCGCGCGTGCCGCTCGCGGTCAATCTCCGGCAACAGGGCTCGAGCGACCACCCCAAGCGGTCCTCCGCGAACGGCAGATATCCGCCCTTCCAATGAGCTCAGTTTCCGCCGTTTTGGCGCAGGTACAATCGGGGGTGCGTATCTACACCGTGAGACTGATGTGAAAATGTGGAGTTCTGCACGCTGTATTGCTGTCGTCTGCGTCGCCCTCTACGCCGGGACCACATTTGCCGTGGAAAGACCTGAGTGGGCATTCTTTTTGCCATCCACCGAAACGGCAAAGGTGAACGCAATGCCTCGTTCTGACAGCCCGGCTGAATGGAGTGCGCCGGGCAGCAGAAAATCCTACACGCGTAGCCAATTGCAGGATGTACTGAACCCTCCGGACTGGTATCCAGACGAACACCCACCAATGCCGGATATCGTAGCGCGTGGCCAGCGCACAGGGGCGGACAATCCAGCGGCATTACCCTGCGCCCTCTGTCATCTTCCGAACGGATCTGGACACGTTGAATCCGCATCGCTCGCCGGACTTTCCGCTTCATACATTGTGCAGCAGTTCGCGGATTTTCGAAGTGGCTCGAGACGCATTCTGGTCGGCAACTCAAACACTATCGGGTTTCTCACAGCCTTGAAAAAAAGATACACCGACGATCAGGTATCGGCCGCCGCGCAGTATTTTGCGTCGTTGAAACCACGTCCTTGGATTCGCGTGGTTGAGACGACTGCTGTGGCCAAATCGGTCGTAAACCCCGAAACTCTGATGAGAACTGCTATTCCCAATGGCGGCACAGAGCCGATAGGAGATCGTATCGTCGAACTGCCCGAGAGCACCATCGGCCTTCTAAATCGTGATTCGCACTCAGGATTCATTGCTTATGTACCTCGCGGCAGTGTGGCCGCTGGCGAGACATTAGTCACAACAATGGCCGCAGACGGCACGCCTTCCTGCAGCAGTTGCCATGGCACCAGATTGACTGGCATTGGTGATGTTCCTCCTATCGCGGGCCGCCCGCCAAGCTATTTGGTCCGGCAGCTTTGGGACTTCCAGAGCGGCGAACGTCGCGGGACATCAGCGGCAATAATGCAGTCAGTAACGTCGAAATTAACAAGCCATGAGATGCTGGCGATCGCGGCCTACCTCGCGTCTCGCCCGCCAAACTGACACCACAGGCGACGCGCGGAATGACAGCTTTTAGGCACGCCGGTCAACTGTCGCTACGCCTGCTCCTGGCCGCCTGCTGCCCCACGTGCCCTCCCGAACCGGATGTTTGGCGCCGTCGAATATGCGCCGCTCTCACGGTCTGAGATAAGCTAGATCGCCATGAGTACTCCAGTCGAGCTTGCAATCGTTTATGTCCGTCGCTTCGCAGATTTAGCGGAGCGCCTGGCAAAGCAAAATATCGTGGTGCGAAGACTCGATTGCAATTGGCAATCATTTGGTTCTTTTACTGTCGATGCGTCGGACGGCGACGAGGAAGCGAAGCGAGCATTGGCAGTCCAGCGCGGAGCATTTGGCGAGCCAGGCCCAGATGTCTACAGCATGTCTTGGGACGGAAAAGAGCGCCACCTTTCTGCCGGATCGATGCGAACGACTGCTTCCACGATGATAGGTCCTAGGCGAGCACTTGATAGTCGACCCTGCGATTCATATGAGGATGCCATTAGCGTGGTATACGAATGGCTCACTGATCGTCTTGGTTCGTCGCGGCGTCGCTCGATTTAAGGAGGCATCTCCGCACGAATCATCACCGAACCAACGACCGCTTTACCGACGCCGACCTTACTGCACGAGCGGCCGGTGTTGGGCCGGAAGCGGACGGCACTGGGATCCTCAACCGCCACCCTCTAGTGCGCGGGGGAAGTTCACTTTCCCAAATTCGAGTGAATCAGTCTGAGGGAAGTGCTGGAAGTTTTTGTTCTAATTGGTGGGCGATACTGGGCTCGAACCAGTGACCTCTGCCGTGTCGCGACGCAGAACTGGGGCCTCCAGCCAATCACGATGATCACCGCGGCCCGCTGCCATTTGCGCCGAATTGATTGAACCAGTCAATGATCCTCCGATTGCGGTCCTCCAGATTACGAGGCAAAAGATGCCCATCACTGTCGTAAATGTGCAGCGCGTACACCTTGTTCGCCTCCTGCAATGCCATCGCCATTCGCAAGGATTGCATGACCGGGACCAGCCTGTCGGTTCGGCTGTGCATAACTAATACCGGGACGTTGATCTGATCGGCCCACGATGCCGCAGAGCGCGCCCGGTAATACTCGTCAGCCCGGTGCTCATAGTCCGGCCAGACTTTCGCGGCGCCATCGAACCATTCATTGCCGTTTACAAACCAATCGCCATGGATGAACGCCTTCGTGTCCCTTGAAAGTTCTGACGGACCTGCAATCACGGCGGCAGCTTTGACGGGCGCCCCACGCTTGAGTGCGATGTAGGTCATGGTGCCCCCGCGCGACTGGCCGAACATAT
>Ga0335083_10000671_pt1 | contig 50135 bp, 51 predicted proteins | sample Lox_Sample_42_FD_206716 | JGI IMG/M metagenome (GOLD analysis project Ga0335083, IMG submission 206716) | Soil microbial communities from Loxahatchee National Wildlife Refuge, Florida, United States - Lox_Sample_4.2 | ecosystem: Environmental > Terrestrial > Soil > Wetlands | place: USA...
TCTCGCCGGTGCCCACGCGCGCCGAGGTCAGCGACGTGGCCAACGCGGTGCTCGACGGCTCGGACGCGGTAATGCTGTCGGCCGAGACCGCGGCCGGCAGGTATCCCGTCAAGGCGGTGCAGGCCATGGCGGATGTCATCCTCGGCGCGGAGAAGTACGAGTCGGGGCATCGCCAGCGCGACCGGCGCGGCGAGGGCCAGTTCCTGAACACCGAGGAGGCCATTGCCCGCGCGGTGATGTACACCGCGGCGCACATGCATCCGCGCGCCATCGTGGCGCTGACCGAATCCGGTCTCACGCCGCTGTGGATGAGCCGCATGCGCGCGGACATCCCCATCTTCGCCTTCACGCGCCAGGAAGTGACACGCGGACGCGTGACGCTGTATCGCGGCGTCTACCCGGTGCTGTACGACGTCACGCATGCGAGCCCGGCGCACATGTACCAGTCCATCTTCGACCAGCTGCTGGCCGGCGGGCTGGTGGACGTCGGCGACACCATCATCCTGACCAAGGGCGAGCTGTCGGGCGTGCAGGGCGGCACGAACTCGATGCAGATCCTGAGCGTAAGGCGCGACGCCTAGATTCAGTCCAAGATATCATCGGCACGCGCCGCCGCCGCCAGCTACACGTTTTCGCCAGCGTCGCAGCCGGGTTCCCCACGCCGACCTGCGGAATCGCGCCAGCAACAATTCGCAAGCGATGTAGCCGCCGGCAAGCACGAGCAGTATGGCGATCCTGGTGTCGGCATTGTCCATGGCGTGCTCACGATGCGAACCGTCCCTGCGCGGGACTGTTGCGCGAAGCGATCATTTGCGCTGATTGGTCACGCGTATCTGCGGCAGTCCCCTGCGGCCTTTCTGGAAGTAGCAGATCTCGACCAGCGTGGGCCACAACTCGATCGAGCCCCTGATGACACTCACCACGTCGTCCACGATCCGCAGCAGGTTGTGCTGGAAGAAGTCGGGTTCGAATCCATAGGAGGTCTTGTACAGGTTGGCGGCGAAGAGGCGCAGGGCCTGCGAAGCAGATGATGCGCGCGCGTCACGGTCCGAGGCAAACATCGCCGCGTTAAGAATTTTGCGCGACATGCGCACAGGTACGCCGGCCGTGTTCACGGCACGGCGGCGGATGCCGGCTCCGCGCAGTCACGGCGCAAATTTCTTAACACCCCGCTAACGGACCCGGAACGTAGACTTCGTGCGTGCGTCGAGGCATTGCAAGCATCATGAATCATCCGCAAGCCGATCTCGTGGCTGTCTCATCGGCCCTGTTCCGCATCTACGCGGCTGTGGCAAGGGAGCGGTCCCTGGAGATCACCGGGCGCGGGCAGTGGAGTTATTACCCGTGCAACCTGCGGGAATCGCACGCGGATGCCGTAGTACTACGTATTATCCAATGGTGGCGTGGACGATACCGTGCGTCTGCAAAAACCAGCAATGATCTGCCGCCACATTGACGCTCCGGTTCTGGAGCCCCGCGACGGAGAGAAACGACCATGGATACCGTTTTCATACTGATCATCGTTGGCCTCTACGCCGCCACGCATCTGGTGGCGTGGGCCGTGGCAAAGCTGGGGAGCGTGGAATGAACGCGGTCTACATCCTGAGTGGCCTGCTTGCCGTCGGACTCTTCGGCTATCTGCTTTACGCCATGTTCAAACCGGAGAAATTCTGATGACCCCCGCCTCGCTGGCGTTGATCGCCGTATTCCTGGTGGTGACGGTCCTGTGCGTGAAGCCGGTCGGGCTGTATATCACCAACGTGATGGAAGGCCGGCCCATCTGGCCGCTGCGCATGGGTGCGCGCATCGAAGGCCTGATCTACCGCCTGTGCGGCGTCGATCCGGGTGTGGAGATGGGGTGGAAGAAGTACGCACTCGCGCTGGTGCTCTTCAACGGCGTGGGCGCGCTGGCCGTGTACGCGCTGCAGCGCTTGCAGGCGTGGCTGCCGCTCAATCCGCAGCAGTTCCCGAACGTCTCGCCGGACTCCTCTTTCAACACCGCGGTGAGTTTCATCACGAATACCAACTGGCAGGGGTACTCCGGCGAATCGACCATGAGCTATCTGACGCAGATGGCCGGGCTCGCTGTGCAGAACTTCCTGTCAGCGGCGACGGGCATTGTGGTCGCCGTGGCGCTCATCCGGGGCCTCGCGCGCCACAGCGCAAGAACGATCGGCAGCTTTTGGGTCGATATGACCCGCTGCACACTTTACATCCTGCTGCCGCTTTCAACCGCGCTCGCGCTGTTTCTGGTTTCGCAGGGCGTGGTGCAGAACTTCAGCGCCTACAAGGATGTGACGACTGTGGAGACAGTCGCATATCAGCAGGCGAAAACGGATGCCGCCGGCAATCCGGTGAAGGACGCTTCCGGCAACGCCATCATGGAGACCGTGACGACGCAGAAGCAGAGTCTGCCAATGGGCCCCATGGCCTCGCAGGAGTCGATCAAGGAACTCGGCACCAACGGCGGCGGCTTCGTCAACGCCAACTCGGCGCATCCCTACGAAAACCCCACCCCGCTGACGAACTTCTTCGAGATGCTGGCGATCATCCTGATTCCGGCCGCGCTCACGTACACGTTCGGGAAAATGGTGGGTGACACCCGCCAGGGCTGGGCCGTCTTCGCGGCGATGGCCATTCTTTTCGTGTCCCTGGTTGGAATCGCCACTCACAGCGAGCAGCAAGGCAATCCCCTCATCGCGAAACTCGGAGTCGATCAGACCGCAAGCCCTGCGCAGCCGGGCGGCAATATGGAGGGCAAGGAGGCACGCTTCGGAATCGGCGCGTCGACATTGTTCGCGACCATTACCACTGGCACTTCCTGCGGCGCAGTCAATGCCATGCACGATTCATTCACCCCGCTCGGGGGTTTCGTGCCGCTGTTCAACATGCAGCTGGGTGAAGTGGTGTTCGGCGGCGTCGGCACGGGACTCTACTCCATGCTGATCTTTGCGATCATCGGCGTGTTCATCGCCGGGCTCATGATCGGACGCACTCCCGAATACATCGGCAAGAAGATTGAGGCATTCGAGATGAAGATGAGCTCCATCGCCATTCTCGTCATGCCTTTCATCGTGCTCGTGGGAACGGCCGTCGCGGTGAGCATGACGTCGGGTCAGGCGGCCGTGGCGAACCCCGGTGCGCACGGCTTCTCCGAGATCCTGTACGCATTCACGTCCGCGAGCAACAACAATGGCAGCGCCTTTGCCGGCGTTTCCGTGAACACGCCGTTCTACAACACGGCGCTTGGACTGTGCATGTGGCTGGGCAGGTACTGGCCGATCGTGGCCGTGCTCGCGATTGCGGGCTCCCTGGCGGCCAAGAAGCGCGTGCCGGTGACCTCGGGCACGATGCTTACGTACGGGCCTACCTTCGTCATCCTGCTGATCGGCACCGTGTTGCTCGTAGGTGCGCTGACGTTCGTGCCCGCGCTCGCACTTGGCCCGATCGTCGAACACCTTACACTGTGGGGCGGCTGAAATGACTGATCTGATGCAAAATCCAGGCTCGGCGACTTCTCAGGTCGCGGTCACCCAGGCGCCGCGGCCGCCGGCACGGCACAAGCTCTCCATGTTCGACAGGACGCTGGTGTGGCCGGCGGTGGTCGACGCCTTCCGCAAGCTCGACCCGCGCGTGCAGTGGCGCAACCCCGTGATGTTCGTCGTCTATATCGGCAGCATCGTCACGACCGTGCTCTGGGCCCAGGCGCTGGGTGGGCGCGGCGAGGCGCCGTCGTGGTACATCGCAAACATCACGATCTGGCTGTGGTTCACCGTGCTGTTCGCCAATTTCGCCGAAGCGTTGGCCGAAGGACGGAGCAAGGCGCAGGCGGCGGCGCTGCGTGGCCTGAAGCAGACCGTAACGGCCAAGAAACTGGCGGAGACCACCGATCGCTCGCGTTACCTGCGCACACAGGCCGCCAATCTGCGCAAAGGCGACGTCGTGCTGGTGGAGACCGGCGATTACGTGCCGGGCGACGGGGAGGTCATCGAGGGGGCCGCCTCGGTCGACGAGAGCGCGATCACCGGCGAGTCGGCGCCGGTCATTCGCGAGTCCGGTGGCGACTTCTCATCGGTGACCGGCGGCACCCGCGTGCTGTCGGACTGGATCGTCGTGCGCATCACGGCGAATCCGGGCGAGACCTTCATCGATCGCATGATCGCCATGGTGGAGAGCGCGAAACGGCAGAAGACCCCGAATGAAATCGCGCTGACGATTCTGCTGGTGGCGCTTACGCTGGTCTTCCTGTTCGCTACGGCGACCCTGCTGCCATACTCCCTCTACAGCGTTGCGGTGGCGAAGCTCGGCACACCAATCACGATCACGGCGCTGATCGCGCTGCTGGTGTGCCTGATTCCCACCACCATCGGCGCATTGCTCTCCGCGATCGGCGTGGCGGGCATGAGCCGCATGATGCAGGCCAATGTCATCGCGCTGTCCGGGCGCGCGGTGGAGGCGGCGGGGGACGTGGACGTGCTGCTGCTCGACAAGACCGGCACCATCACCCTCGGCAACCGTCAGGCCGCCGCGTTCCTCCCGTCAACCGGCGTGACCGAAGAGGAACTCGCGGACGCCTCGCAACTCGCATCCCTGGCCGACGAGACGCCCGAGGGCCGCAGTATCGTCGTGCTGGCGAAGCAGCGGTTCAAGCTGCGCGAGCGCGATCTGCGTTCGCTCGCGCCGACATTTGTGCCGTTCTCCGCGCATACCCGCATGAGCGGGGTGAACCTCGGCGAGCGCCAGATCCGCAAAGGCGCCGCGGATGCCATCCAGAAGCATGTCGAAGCCATGGGTCAGGTATTTCCGAAGGCGATCCTCACCACCGTGCAGGACGTCGCCCGCCGCGGCAGCACGCCGCTGCTGGTGAGCGATGGCGCCCGCGTGCTCGGCGTGATCGAGCTGAAGGACATCGTGAAGGGCGGCATCAAGGAGCGTTTCGGCGAGCTGCGCCGCATGGGCATCAAGACCGTGATGATCACCGGCGACAACCCCTTGACGGCCGCGGCGATCGCGGCCGAATCCGGCGTCGACGATTTTCTTGCGGAAGCGACCCCCGAAGCCAAACTCAACCTCATCCGCAAGCACCAGGCGGAGGGGCGGCTGGTCGCGATGACCGGCGACGGCACGAATGATGCACCGGCGCTGGCACAGGCGGATGTCGCCGTGGCGATGAATACCGGCACCCAGGCCGCGAAAGAAGCCGGCAACATGGTTGATCTGGACTCCAACCCGACCAAACTCATCGAGGTGGTCGAGACCGGCAAGCAGATGCTGATGACCCGCGGCTCGCTCACGACGTTCAGCATCGCCAACGACGTGGCGAAGTACTTCGCCATCATCCCGGCGGCCTTTGCCACGACATATCCGCAACTCAATGCGCTCAACGTGATGCACCTGGCGAGCCCGTTCTCGGCCATCCTGTCGGCTGTCATCTTCAACGCGCTGATCATCGTGTTCCTGATTCCGCTCGCCCTGAAGGGCGTGAAGTACCGGCCGTTGGGTGCCGCCGTGCTGCTGCGGCGCAATCTGCTGATCTATGGCTTGGGCGGCATCGTGATCCCGTTCGCCGGCATCAAGCTCATCGACCTGGGCCTCGTGCTGACGCATCTGGTTTGAAGAGGGCATCGACATGAACTCGCTGATTCGTCCCGCAATCGTGCTGTTCCTGATCATGACGGTGATCACCGGCATCGCCTATCCGCTGGTGGTCACCGGCATCGCGCAGGTGGTCTTTCACCGCCAGGCCGGCGGCAGTCTCGTCGAGAAGGGCGGCAGGGCCATAGGTTCCAGCCTGATCGGCCAGAATTTCAGCGATCCAAAGCACTTCTGGAGCAGGCCGTCGGCGACCGGGCCCTACGCGTACAACGCAACGGCCTCGAGCGGATCGAATCAGGGCCCGCTGAATCCCGCCTTGACGGACGCCGTCAAGGCGCGCATCGAGGCGCTACGCGCCGCGGACCCGACCAACACCTCGCCCGTGCCGGTCGATCTGGTTACGGCCTCCGCCAGCGGCCTGGATCCCGACATCAGCGTGGCCGCGGCGGACTACCAGGCGGCGCGGGTGGCCCGCGCACGCGGCCTGCAGCTGCAAGCCGTGCGCGCGTTGATTGCATCCCATACCAAAGGTAAGTTACTGGGCGTGATCGGCGAACCGCGCGTCAATGTCCTGGAACTGAATCTGGCGCTGGAGACCCTCAAGTGATGCGCGCTGCCCGGACGGGCTAGACGCATGGAAGAAGTCCGGCCCGATCCGGATCAGCTCCTCGCACATGTCCAGGCCGAAGAGGCCCGCGCCAGGCGCGGCCGGCTGCGCATTTTCTTCGGCGCCTGCGCCGGTGTCGGCAAGACCTATGCCATGCTCGAAGCCGCGCGCGGCCTGCGCGCGGGCGGCACCGACGTCGTGGTCGGGTACGTCGAGCCGCACGGCAGGGTCGAGACCGAGCGCCTGCTGGAAGGACTCGAGCGGCTGCCCACGCTCGCGCTGCGCTATCGTGGCATCGTGCGCAACGAGTTCGATCTGGACGCGGCACTCGCGCGGCGTCCGGCCATCCTGCTGGTCGATGAGCTCGCCCATTCGAACCTGGTGGGCGCGGAACCGGCGCCACGGCATCCCAAGCGGTGGCAGGATGTGCGGGAACTCCTCGATGCGGGCATCACCGTGTGGACGACCGTCAATGTCCAGCATCTGGAGAGCCTGAACGATCTGGTCGCGCAGGTCACCGGCGTGCGGCAGCGGGAAACACTGCCGGACCGTGTCTTCGACGAGGCGGATGACATCGAGCTGATTGATCTGCCGCCCGATGATCTGCTGGCACGACTGCGGGCCGGCAAGGTGTACATCGCGGACGAAGCCGCCACCGCCGCCGAGCGCTTCTTCCGCCCACCGAACCTGATGGCGCTGCGGGAGCTGGCATTGCGCCGCGTGGCGGACCGGGTCGAGGCGGCGGCACGCGCGCTGCCTGTGGACCCGCTTCGCGCGCGTCTGGCGGGCGACCGGGTGATGGTCGCCGTCGGACCGGATGAACAGGCGGAGCAACTGGTGCGCGCCGGCAAGCGCCTGGCCGACGCACTGGATTCCGAGTGGACGGTGGTGTACGTCGAGACTCCCCGATTGATGCGGCTGTCCGATGCCGACCGGAACCGCCGCATCGATGTGCTGCGGCTGGCGGAGTCGCTGGGCGCCGAGACGGTGACACTGGATGGGCCGACCCCGGCGGCCACGCTGCTCGAGTACGCGAAGATGCGCAACGCCACGCGCGTGATCGTCGGTACACCGAAACGGCATGGGTGGCGGGCATGGCTGCGGCCCTCAACCGCAACGCAGCTCATCCGCCAGGCGCGTGGGTTCGACGTGACCACGGTCACGCTGCCGGAGCGCGCGCAGGCGCGGCGGGAACCGGGATCGCGGCCGACCTTCGGAGACGGCCAGTCGATCCGCTGGGATCGCTACGGCTGGGCGCTCGCGACGACGCTCGCCAGTTCGGCCGCCGCTTTCGCGCTGTATCCGCGCTTCGAGCTGGCCAATCTCGTCATGGTCTACCTGCTGGGTGTGACCATTGCGGCCTTGAAGTTCGGGCGCGGCCCATCAGTGCTCACCGCCATTCTGAACGTCGCCGCGTTCGATTTCTTCTTTGTTCCGCCGCGCTTCACGTTTGCAGTGGGGGACGTGCAGTATTTCGTGACGTTCCTGGTCATGCTGCTCGTGGCCCTGGTCATTGCAAGCCTGGTGGCGAGCGTGCGCCAGCAGACGCGCGTGGCCGGCGCGCGGGAGCGGCGCACGGCGCTGCTCTACGCCATGAGCCGCGAGCTGGCCGCCACGCGCGGCATCTCGAGCATGGCGCGCGTGGCGGTGCGACACGTTGCGGAGGTGTTCCAGAGCCAGACCGTGATTCTGCTGCCGGACCTCGCCGGGAAGCTCGCCTATCCGCGCGATCGCCCCATGGAAAAGTCGTTCCGCTCCGCCGATCTCGCCGTCGCGCAATGGGTGACCGATCATGGGCGCCAGGCCGGACTGGGCACTGATACGCTCCCGGCCTCGCCGGGCTTGTACCTGCCGCTGGGGGATGAAGGTCAGCGCCTCGGCGTGCTGGCCGTACTGCCCGAGAATCCCCGGCGGGTGTTGCTGCCCGAGCAGCGCCATCTGCTGGAGACGTTCGCGGGCCAGATTGGCCTGGCACTGGAGCGCGCGCGGCTGGCGGAGGCGGCCGAGGCGGCGAGTCTCGCCGTCGAGCGGGAAAGCCTGCGCAACACGCTGCTGGCTTCCATTTCCCACGACCTGCGGACTCCGCTGGCGGTCATTGCGGGCGCGGGCAGCACGCTTGCCGAACATGGCTCGACGCTCGATGAGGCCACGCGCCTGTCGCTGGCGCGTTCCGTCGAGACGAAAGCGCGCGAAGTGTCGGAGCTGGTCTCCAATGTTCTCGATCTCATGCGCTTCGAGTCGGGCCAGGTGATTCTGAGGCGCGACTGGCAAACGCTCGACGATCTCGTCGGCACGGCCCTGCAGAGGCTCGACACCCGGCTCGCGGGATATCCCGTGGAACTGCGGATTCCGGCGGACTTGCCTCCCGTCCATGTCGACGCGACGCTCATTGTGCAGGTGTTCGCCAATCTCTTCGACAACGTCACCAAATACACCCCGGCAGGGACACGCGTATGGGTATCGGCCGCTGCGGATGGGCAAGTCGTGCGCGTCATGGTGGAGGATGACGGGCCCGGCCTGCCCGCAGGCGACCCGGCGCGCCTGTTCGACAAGTTTCAGCGCGGTACCGGCGAGGGGACCGTCGTCGGCGTCGGCCTGGGGCTGGCGATCTGCCAGTCCATCGTGCGCGCGCATGGGGGCGAGATCGAGGCGCATCGCCGCGCCGGAGGGGGCGCACGCTTCGAGTTCACCCTGCCCGCCGCGGAGGCGGAGCCATGACGCAGGCCACGCACCACATTCTCGTCATCGAGGATGAGCCTGCCATCCGCGACGTGCTGCGCGTGCTGCTCGGCAAGGAGGGATATCTGCTCGCCGAGGCGGACACCGCGGCGCGCGCGGAAGTCGAGGCGCGCAGTCACAAGCCGGACCTGCTGCTGGTGGATCTGGGATTGCCCGACGGGGACGGTCTTGCGGTCATCCGCCGTGTGCGGGCGTGGTCGCCCGTGCCCATCATCGTCCTGTCGGCGCGCACCATGGAGGACCAGAAAGTCGCGGCTCTGGATGCCGGGGCGGATGACTACGTCACGAAACCGTTCTCGGCGCCCGAACTCCTGGCGCGAGTCAGGGCGGGCCTGCGCCGCAATGCGCGCGGCGCACAGCAGACACCGATCCTGACGCTCGGCGGCGTGCAGATCGATCTTGCCCGCAGACAGACGCGGGGACCGCAGGGCGATATCCATCTCACGCCGCTCGAATACCGCGTTCTCGAGTGCCTCGCGCGCCAGGCCGGCATGGTGGTGCGGCAGCGCCAGCTGCTGCGCGAAGTATGGGGCCCCGATCGCCAGGACGATGCACGCAGCCTGCGCGTGACCATCAAGTATCTGCGCGACAAGCTCGAACCGGATCCCCGCCGGCCCCGTTACCTGATCACCGAGACCGGGCTGGGTTATCGGCTGAATACCGATGAAGTTGCGCAGGCCGACAGGCCGCCGCAGGACGCCGGACGCATTGCGCCGGTCTGACGGCTCGCGGCGAAAGCGCCCTCAGCCCTTCTTCGCCTTCAGCGCCTCGATGTCCGCCAGCAGCTCGGCCGAGTGGTTGTCGAGCTTGTCCGGCGTCACGTCGTAGTGCTTGGCGATCCTGCCGCTGGGGTCCACCAGGAAGGTGTCGCGCGAGGCGATGGTCATCGTGCCGCGGCTGACCAGCACGCCGTACTTCTTCGCGGTTTCCATGGTGGGATCAGCCAGCAGCGGGAACGGCAGGCCGTGCTCCTGGATCTCCTTCTGGTTGTCGGCGGAGATCTTCGCGTTGGTGGACAGCGCCTTCTCGAAGGCCTTGTGCGAGGCCTCGTCATCCACGCTGATGCCCAGCACCTGCGCGCCGGCTTTCCTGAACTTGAACACGTCCTCGGTGAAGGTGCAGGCCTCGGTGGTGCAGCCCGGCGTCTGGTCCTTCGGATAGAAGTACACCACCACCCACTTGCCCTTGTAATCGGACAGGGAATGGGTCTTGCCGTTCTGGTCGACCAGCTTGAAATCCGGTGCCTTTTCCCCGGCAACCGGCTTGGGTGACTGGCCGGGCACCGGCGGCATGGCTGGTGCCTGCGCCAGTGCCGGGGCGGCCAATGCCGCCAGGGCCAGCGGGATGAAAGCGGACAGGAAACGTGCGCGCATGGGTAACTCCTGCAATTCTGTCGCCCCGGGGGAGGACCGGCGGACGATAATCATAGACTCATGACCCTGGAGCTGCCATCGCAACCGCCGGTCCCGGCACTGGTACTCACCGGCGGCGGCGCGCGTGCGGCCTATCAGGTGGGCGTGCTCAAGGCCGTGGCGGAGCTGTTGCCGCAACAGGCCAATCCCTTCCGCGTGATCGTCGGCACCTCGGCCGGCGCGGTGGCCGCGGCGGTGCTCGCGGCGCGCGCCGAGCACTGGCGCCATGCGGTGGCCGCCATCGAGCATGTGTGGGCCAATTTCCGCACCGGCCAGGTTTTCGATGTGCGGCGCCGGCGCATGCTGCGCACCGGGCTGCACTGGATCATCTCGCTGCTTTCCGGCGGCCTGCTGCTGTCGGCGCCGCGCTCGTTCTTCGACAACACGCCGCTGCGCGAGCTGCTGCATCGCGAAGTGCGCTGGCGCGGCGTGGGGCGCAGCATCCGCAACGGCCACCTGGATGCGCTGGCGCTGTGCGGCACGAATTACGCCTCCGCCCGCTCGGTGGCCTTCTTCGAAGGTCGGCCGGGTTTTTCCGAGTGGAGCGGCCACAACCACATCGGTCGTCGTGCCCGGCTCAGCCTGCCGCACCTGATGGCGAGCCTGGCCGTGCCCATCATGTTCCCGCCGGAACAGGTGGAGGAGGATTACTACGGCGACGGCGCCATCCGGCAGATGGTGCCGCTGGCGCCGGCCATGCACCTGGGCGCGACGCGGCTGCTGATCGTCGGCATGCGCAATCCGGGCGGCGGCGGTGTCACCGAGCGGCGCTCCACGCCGCACGCGCCGCCCACACCCGGCCAGCTCGCGGGCTTCGCGCTCGACACCATGTTCACCGACCAGATCTACAACGACATGGAGCAGATCGAGCGCGTGAACCAGATCCTGCGGCTGAATCCTGCGCTGCTGCCGGGTTCGCGCATCGTCGACAGGATCCTGTTCCTCGCGCCCTCGCGTGATCCGAGCGAGATCGCCATCGAGCACCTGGCCAGCCTGCCGCCATCGCTGCGCGCGCTGCTGCGCGTCAGCGGCGCGCGCAGCACCGCCGGGGCGCAGCTCGCCAGCTACCTCATGTTCGAGGGCGAGTACACGCGCTCGCTGATCGCGCTGGGCCGCCGCGATACGCTGGCGCGCGCTGCGGAGGTGCGGCAGCTGCTTGCGCCCGAGCCACCGGCCGCCTGACGCGGCTCACACCAGGAACAGCGTCCCCAGGCCGAGCAGCGTCGCGAAGCCGATGCAGTCGGTGAACATCGTCAGGATCACTCCCGCCGACAGCGCCGGATCGATCGACAGGCGCCGCAGCAGCAGCGGCACGGTGACGCCGACGATGGCGGCGGCCAGCAGGTTCACCAGCATGGCCGCGCCGATGATGGGCGCGATGCTCCACGTGCCCAGCCAGGCGATGGTGATGCCGCCGAGGATCAGTGCCATCGCGGTGCCGGTGAGCGCGCTGATGCCCACCTCGCGCAGCAGCAGCCAGCGCGCGTCGCGCCACTGCACCTGGCCCAGCGCCAGGCCGCGGATGATCAGCGTCACGGTCTGCGTGCCGGCGATGCCGCCCATGCTGGACACAATGGGCATCAGCACCGCCAGCGCCGCCACCTTCCCGATGGTGGCCTCGAAGCGCTGCACCACCAGGCCACCGACGCTGGCCGTGACCAGGTTGATGGCCAGCCACAGCAGGCGCCGGCGCGTGGCCGGCAGCACCGGGGCGAACACGTCCTCCTCGTCGCGCAGGCCGGCGCCGGCCATGACCTCGTGCGCGGCTTCCTCGGCGATCACGTCGACCACGTCGTCCACGGTGATGCGTCCCAGCAGCACGCCCTGCTCGTCCACCACCGGTGCGGACAGCAGGTCGCGATCGCGGAACAGCTGCGAGACCTCGCTGGCCGGCAGGTCCGGCGCGATGCGCGTGGCCTCCGGATCCAGGCAGGCACCCACCGGTTCCTCCGGATCGCCGGTGAGCAGCCGCGCCAGCGTCAGCGTGCCGAGGAAGCGGTCGCCGCGATCCACCACGAACAGCCGGTCGGTGCGCTCGGGCAGCTCGCCGCGCATGCGCAGGTAGCGCTGCACCACTTCCAGCGACACATCCGCGCGCACGCTGACCGTGTCGGTGCTCATCAGGCCGCCGGCGCAGTCCTGCGGCCAGGACAGTACCCGCGACAGCCGCTCGCGGTCCTGCTGGTCCATGTGGCGCAGCAGCTGCTGCGTGACTTTCTCCGGCAGGTCGGCGAGCAGGTCGGCGAGGTCATCGACCTCGAGGTTCCCCGCGGCCGCGGCCAGCTCCTCAGGCTCCATCTCGCGGATGAGCTGGCTGCGTACGTCCTCGGACAGTTCCACGAGGATGTCGCCGTCGTGCTCCGGATCGGTCATTTCCCACACCAGCTCGCGCCGCCTGGGTGGCAGGGATTCCAGCAATTGCGCGATCTCGGCCGGATGCAGCGTGTTGATCATCCGCTCGGCCGAGCGCACCGCGCCCTCGTCGAGCGCGCTGCGCAGCGCCGCCAGCCGGCCGGGTTTCTGCGGGCGCGTCAGCGCGATGTCATTGCCGCTGTCGGAGGTGCTCACAGGTCGGGGTAATTCGGTCCGCTGCCGCCTTCGGGCGGCGTCCAGGTGATGATGCCGTAGGGGTCCTTGATGTCGCAGGCCTTGCAGTGCACGCAGTTCGCCGCGTTCACCTGCAGGCGCGCGCCGGCCTCGTCCGTGACCATTTCGTAGACCCCGGCCGGACAGAAACGTGTGCAGGGATTGCCGTATTCGGCCGTGCAGCGCGCGGCGCAGATCGCGGTGTCCGCGACGTGCAGGTGCGCGGGCTGCCGCTCGTCGTGGCTGGTCTGCGCGAGGAACACCGCGGCCAGCCGGTCGCGCGGTGGCAGTGTGCGCGGGCCCCACTGGCGGTCGGGCGAGGTGTATTCATCCAGCTTCCGCAGCACGCCGTTGGCGCGGTTCGGCAGCGTCCAGGGCGCGCGGCCCGCGGTGAGGGTCTCGAAGGCGGCGTTCGCCAGCCCCCACCACAGGCCGCGCTTGAAACCGGGCTTGATGTTGCGCACCTTGCGCAGTTCCTGGCCGCCGGCGGAGGCGCGCCAGCGCGCGTCGAACCCCGCGGTGCCGCCGGTCTCGTGCAGATGCTCCGCGGCCAGCATCCCGCAGCGCAGTCCCTGGTGGATGCCCTTGATCTTCGCAAAGTTCAGCGTGCCGCCGGCATCGCCCACCAGCAGCGCCCCGGGCAGCTCGAGCCGCGGCAGCGACTGCCAGCCGCCCGCGGCGATGCTGCGCGCGCCGGCCGCGAGGACCTCGCCGCCTTCCAGCAGCGGCAGTACCGAAGGATGGTGCTTGAACTGCTGGAACGCTTCGAAGGGCGCCAGTCGTGGATCGAGGTAATCGAGGCCGATCACGTAGCCGACGTACACCTGGTCGCCGGGCAGGTGGTAGAGGAAGCCGCCGCCGTAACTGGCGCAATCCAGCGGCCAGCCCAGCGTGTGCTGCACCAGGCCCGGCTCGCCGCGCCCCGCGGGCAGTTGCCACAGCTCCTTGAAACCCAGCGCATAGGTCTGCGGCGAGCGGCCGGCGTCCAGCCCATACTGGCGGATCAGGCCCTGGGCGAGGCTTCCGCGGCAGCCCTCGGCCACGATGGTGGTGCGCGCGCGGATTTCCGGCCCCGCGGCAAACTCCGCGCCCGGATTGCCGTCCGCATCCAGCCCCATGTCGCCCACGCGCACGCCGGCCACGGCACCGGTGGCATCGAACAGCGGGGCCGCGGCCGCGAAACCGGGCAGGATCTCCACGCCCAGGGATTCGGCATGCTGCGCCAGCTTCTGCACCAGCTGTCCCAGCGAGACGATGAAATTGCCGTGGTTGCGCAGCTGCGGCGGCAAGGGCAGGCGCCACGCCCGGTGTGCGTCCAGCAGCCGGAATTCGTCGCGCGTCACCGGCTGGCAGATCGCCGGGGCAGCGGCGCGCCATTGCGGCCACAGCGCATCGAGCGCCGCCGGTTCCAGCACCGCGCCGGACAGCGTGTGTCCGCCGATCATGGCCGCCTTCTCCAGCACGCAGATGCTGCACGCGGGATCCAGCTGCTTCAGGCGCACGGCGGCGGCGAGGCCGGCCGGGCCGGCCCCGACGATGAGGCAGTCGTAGTCGAGGCGGTCGCGTTCGATCATGGGCGCGGGAGTTTAGCTTTCCGGCGCAAGATCCGGCTCGTGAATGCGCGCGAGGATGGCCTGGCGCACGGCGCGGCGCGTGACGGCCACGGCCGCATCGGCGGTGGAGGCGGGCGCGGCCACCGGCGGGGCCAGCTCCACCACGATGCGCGCCGGACACGGCAGGAAACTGTCGCCCGGCAGCGCCCGGCGTGTGCCGCGGATGGCCACGGGCACAATGGGCAGCTGCGAGCGCGCGGCGATCGCGAACGCGCCGCTGCGAAACGCCGCAAGACCTGGTCGTGGCTCGAAGGTGCCTTCCGCGAATATCGCCAGCGCATCGCCGGCATGCGCGCGCCGGAACAGCCGTCGCGTGTCGCGCGAGCCTGCGGCAGCGCTGCCGCGATCCACGTAATGGGAGCCGATCCGCCGCAGCAGCAGGTTCGCCAGCGGCACGCGGCTCATCTCGCGCTTGATCACGAAGCCGAAACGCGGCGGCAGCACGGCATACAGCACCACGCCATCGAGGTAGCTGGCATGGTTGGCCACCACAACGCAGGGGGTATGCGGCAGGCGCTGTGCGTGCTGCAGCCTTACCGGCATGCCGCAGCCGAACAGCGCCGCGCGCGCGGCCAGGTGCACCAGGCGGCGACGCAGTGACTGCCGGGGCACCGGCATGATCAGCATCAATACACCAAGGCCGAGCAGCAGGAACACCGTCCAGGCCCAGATGGCGTATGGCAACAGCAGCCAGCGCGGGAAGTTCCGGGCGTTCACGGCAGCAGAGAGCGGATCCGGCAGTGGAATCTGTGATCGGTTTCTCTTTATGTTAACGCTTGGGTCCACCTGTGAAAGACATCACGCAGCCGCCAGCGACGAACTGGTGATACTGCCAGTCCAGAATCAGTCATGACTCCCACCCGGAAACACACCGTGACCAAAACCGCCAGCACCGCCGTGGCACGTCCCGCCGCGGAAGCCATCGATCCGGCTGTCAGCCGTTTCCTCGATGGCGCGTGGATGGAGCGGGGCCTGTCGGCCAACACGCTGGCGGCCTACCGGGCGGATCTGATGGCGTTGTCGCGCTGGCTGGCTGCGCGCGGCACGCCGATCACCAGGGCTACGCGCGCCGACCTGCTTGGATTCATCGCCTGGCGAGTCGAATCCGGCGCCAGGCCGCGTTCGACGGCACGACAGCTTTCGTCGTTCCGTCGCTTTTTCCGCCACCTGCTGCGCGAGGGCGCGCTGCGGGATGATCCGACGGCGCAGATCGCGATGCCGAAGATCGGCCGCTCGCTGCCCAAGTCGCTCACCGAGGAGGAGGTCGAGGCGCTGCTGAACGCACCGGTGGTCTCCGATCCGCTGGGCGCGCGTGACCGCACCATGCTCGAAGTGCTGTACGCGACCGGGCTGCGCGTGTCGGAACTGGTGACGCTGAAGTACTCGCAGCTGAACCTCAACCAGGGCGTGCTGCGCGTGCATGGCAAGGGCGACCGCGAGCGGCTGATTCCGCTGGGCGAGGAGGCCGTGCGCTGGCTGCGCGAGTTCATCGGCACCGGCCGCGGCGAGATCCTGCTGGACCGCAGCACCGACTACCTCTTTCCCACGCGCCGCGGCGACCACATGACGCGCCAGGCCTTCTGGCACATCATCAAGCGCTATGCGCGCAAGTCGAACATCGAAAAAGAGCTGTCGCCGCACACGCTGCGTCATGCTTTTGCGACACATCTGCTGAACCATGGCGCCGACCTGCGCGTGGTGCAGATGCTGCTCGGCCACAGCGACCTGTCCACCACGCAGATCTACACCCATGTGGCGCGCGAGCGCATGAAGGATCTGCACTCCCACCATCATCCGCGCGGTTGAATCCGCGCCGCGGGCGGGTGCTAGACTCGCTGCCATGAAAACCCGTTGCCTGCTGCTGTGCGCCGCCCTGCTGCCGCTGATGGCCTGCGGTGACAGCATCGGTGCGACGGTGCAGGCCGCAGCGCCCCCGGCGGCGGCGCGGCCGGCAATGCCCCCGGTGCAGCCGGGTGATCCGCGCATTGCGCTGGCGGCGAAGATTCCGGGCACGAAGCCGGAAGACCTGCGCACCACGCCGGTGTCCGGCATCTTCGAGCTCACGCATGATGCGGATGTTTCCTATGTGACCGCCGATGGCCGCTATGTGTTCTCCGGCGACCTGTACCAGATCACCGCGCACGGCGACTTCCCGAACCTGTCGGAAACGCGCCGGCAGGAACTGCGCCGCGCGCGGCTTGCCACGGTGCCCGAGTCCGACATGGTGATCTTCGGTCCGGCCGACGCGAAGCACACCATCACCGTGTTCACCGACGTGGACTGCCCGTGGTGCCGCAAGCTGCATTCGCAGATCGCCGACTACAACAAGCTCGGCATCCGCGTGCGCTACATGTTCTTCCCGCGCAGCGGCCCCGATACCGAGTCCTGGTACAAGGCCGAGGCGGTGTGGTGCGCGAAGGATCGCAACAAGGCGCTGACCATGGCCAAGAACGATCAGCGCATCGAGATGAAGCGCTGCGCCGGCGACCCGGTGGCGCGCGATTACGAGCTGGGCCGCCAGCTCGGCGTGGAAGGCACCCCCGGCATCGTGCTGGAAAACGGCGAGCTGCTGCCGGGTTACCTGGCGCCGCGCGAACTGCTCGCGCACATCAACGACAGCCTCAAGGCCGCGAAGCAGTCGAACTGAGCGCCCCTAGCGCTCCAGCAGCGTGCGCTTGCCCGGCTTGCCGTCCCATTCCTTGCCGTCGGCCGGCCCGGGCTTCTTCTCGGTGATCACCGGCCACTGTTTGGCCAGTTCGGCGTTGAGCTTGAGGAAATCCTTCTGCTCCTCGGGCACTTCATCCTCGGAGAAGATCGCCTCGGCCGGGCACTCCGGCTCGCACAGCGTGCAGTCGATGCACTCGTCCGGGTCGATGGCGAGGAAGTTCGGTCCCTCGTGGAAGCAGTCCACCGGGCACACTTCCACGCAGTCCATGTACTTGCACTTGATGCAGTTTTCGGTAACGACGAAGGTCATGCTCAATCCCCGGCTGCGAGGCCGCGCATTCTAGCCCGGTTGGCGGCGTTTGAGTGTCGTGACATGCAGCTCCTCGCGGCCGGCCGCCCGGTCGGCGAGGTACTGCGTCAGCGCGTAGCGCGTCGACGGAAAGGCGATGTCCTCCCAGGGAATGGCCGCGGTGTCGAACAGCCGCGCCTCCAGGCTTTCCTCGCCGGCGCCGCAGCTGGCGCTGCTCATGCGGGCGCGGAAGAACACATGCACCTGGCGCGCCTCGGGAACGTTCACCAGCGCCAGCAGCGAGCCGATGTCCACCTGCGCCTCGGCCTCCTCCAGGCACTCGCGTGCAGCGCCGTCCTCGAGCGTCTCGTCGTTCTCCATGAAGCCGGCTGGCACGGTCCAGTACCCGCGCCGCGGTTCGATGGCGCGCCGGCAGATCAGGATGCGTCCTTCGAACTCGGGCACGCAGCCCACCACGATCAGCGGATTCTCGTAGTGCACCGCATGGCAGGCCGGACACACGCGGCGCGGCCTGGTGTCCCCCGCTGGCACCGCGGTGATGGTGGGTTGCCCGCAATATGTACAGAAGCGCTTTTCCATCAGGATCCGGCCGGGCTGTCTGGGACGGAGGTCACACCCCGGACGCGGCCCCGCGGCGATGATAGTGGTGCGAAATGGACCCCAAGGATACCAGCGCTCCCGGCAGGCACGGTTCGGACCTGTCGTTGATGCGGCTCGGACGCGAGATGCGTCGGCGGGTCGGCCTGCGCGCGCCCCTGGCCGACGCGCTGCATGATGTCGCCCGGCGCATGGAAGCCGATGCCGTGCTGCTGTGGATGCCGGCCTGCGGCTTGAACCTGCCGCTGTCTGCGCGCGACACACCCATCCCGGCCACCATCACCACGGAATTCGCGCGCCTGCCCGAGCGCCTGGCCGCGCAGCACGACGCTCCGGAAGGTCCCGCGCGCATCGTGCAGGGCGAGGAGCCCGGCGCAGGCTGCCGCCTGCTGATGGTCGCGATGGACTGCGGCTCGCCGCGTTCCCCGGCCTGGCTGGTGTTCGCGCGCGCGCTGGAGGCGCCGCGCTTTGATACCTGGAGCGCGGTGCTCGCGCAGGTGCAGGGGCTGCGGCTCGCGCGCCGGCTGCTGCAGGAGGTCGATTTGCTCACCGGCCACCTGTCGCGCTTCGGGCTGCGCACGGCGATCGCGCATTGCGAGAAGCCCGGCGGGTCGCTGCTGCTGGCCGAGCTCGACGGCCTGCGCACGCTGAATCATACCCGCGGCGTGGCCGGCGGCGACGAGGCCATCGCCGCCTTCGGGCGCCTGCTGACCACCCCGCTGCTGCCGGAGGGCGCGCTGGTGGCGCATCTGAGCGCCGGCAAGTTCGCCATCGCCGTGCCGGTATTCGATTCCAGGGGCGCCGTGCGCATCGTCGAGCGCGTCCAGCATGCCCTCGGCAGCGTGGCGCTGGACGGGGAGAGCGGCGCGGCGCGCCTGTCCTGCACCTGCGGCATCGTCGAGTACGATTTTTCCGGCGATTCGCTCGACCAGACGCTGCTGGCCGCGGACCTGGTGCTGGAGCTGGCGAAGGAGCGCGGGCGCTCGCGCATCGAAACCCGCCATCGCGACGACGCCACGGTCATCCGCCGCCACGACGAGGATTTCGCCGTCACCGACCTGCTCGAATCCATTGCCGCCGGCGAGCTGGAGCTGCATGCCCAGCCCATCGTGTCGCTGCGCGACGGGCGCCATCCGCTCGGCTTCGAGCTGCTGCTGAAGACGCGCAGCGCGGAGGGGCGCGAGGCCGATTCCGGTCCCGCGCGGCTGGTCGAGGTGGCGCAGCGCCACCAGCTGCTGCCGGTGCTCGACCGCTACGTGGTCGACCAGGCGTTCTCGATCCTGGCCCCGCACCGCGAGGTGCTGGCGCGCCAGCGCATCACGGTTGCCGTCAATGTCTCCGGCCAGTCACTGTGCGACGCGGAGTTCACCGCGCATTTCATCGACGAGCTGCGCCGCTCGCGGCTGGCGCCGGCGTGCATCGTGGTGGAAGTGACCGAGCAGGTGGCGCTGGCCGACCTGCAGCGCGCCGGCGATGCGATGCGCCGCCTGCGCGCGGCGGGCTGCGGCATCGCCATCGATGACTTCGGCACCGGCGCGAACTCGCTGGCCTACGTGCACCAGTTGCCGGTCACGCGCCTGAAGATCGACGGCAGCTTCGTGCACGACATCACCACCAACAGGCGCTCGGAAGCCGCCGTCAAGGGCATCGTGCAGCTGGCGCGCGATTTCGTGCTGCAGACGGTGGGCGAACACGTGGAAAGTGCCGAGCAGTGCGAGCTGCTGCGCCGCCTGGGCGTGGACTTCGGCCAGGGCTACCTGTTCGGCAAGGCCGAGCCGCTGGATGCCGCAGTGGCCACGCTGATGGAGCGCGAGTCGGCCACCACCAGCGTCATCCTCGACGTGGGCTGAGTTCTCTTCGCCTCTCCCGCGGCGGTTGCCGCCCACGCCGCGCAGCCGCTTTGACAATACGATAGTTGTTGAAATATCGTATCGACATGAACACCCTCCGTGCCGTCGCCGCCTTCGCTGCCATCGCGCATGAAAACCGCCTGGCGATCTTCCGCCTGCTGGTCAAGCGCGGCCCGGCCGGCCTCGCCGCCGGCGCCATCGCCGAGCGCCTGGGAGTGCAGCCTTCCTCGCTGACCTTCCACCTGCACGCATTGCATCGCGCCGGCCTGCTGACCCGCCGGCGCGCCGGGCGACAGCTCATCTACGGCGCGGATTTCGCGGCGATGAACGCCCTGGTGGGCTTTCTCACGCAGCATTGCTGCGTGGAGAGCGGTGATGCCGCCTGCTGCACGCCGCAGCAGGCCGTGGCATTGCCACGCGGCCGGAAGTCGGCATGACCCCGCGGCCCTGGCACGTGCTGTTCCTGTGCACCGGCAATTCGGCGCGCAGCATCCTGGCCGAGAGCCTGCTGAACCACTGCGGGCGCGGAACGTTCATCGCGCACAGCGCCGGCAGCCATCCCAGGGGCGAGGTGCATCCCATCGCCATGCAGCTGCTGGAAAGGATGAACCTGCCCACCGCCGGGCTGCGCAGCAAGAGCTGGGACGAATTCGCGCGGCCGGGCGCACTGGCGCTCGACTTCGTGTTCACCGTCTGCGACAACGCCGCCGGCGAGATGTGCCCGGTGTGGCCGGGGCAGCCCATCACGGCGCACTGGGGCGTGGCCGATCCGGCCGCGGTGGGCGGCACGGAAGCCGACAAGTGGCTGGCCTTCCGCACCGCCTTCCGGGAACTGGAGAGCCGCATCCGCATGTTCACCAGCCTGCCGGTCGGTTCGCTGGACCGCATGACGCTGCAGCGGCGCGTGCGCGACATCGGCAGGACCGAGGCCGGCGTGGCCACGGTCGAATAGACATGCGGCGCCGGCTGCTGGCCGAAGCCCTCGGCGCGCTGCTGCTCACCGCGGCAGTGGTGGGTTCCGGCATCATGGCCCAGCGCCTGGCCTCTGGTAACGATGCGCTGGCATTGCTGGCCAACACGGCCGCCACGGTGGCGGCGCTGGCGGTGCTGATTGCTTCATTCGGGCCGGTCAGCGGCGCGCACTTCAATCCCGTCGTCAGCCTGGCCGCCGCCGTCCGGCGCGAGCTGACCCTGCCGGACGCCGCGGCCTATGTGTGCGTGCAGGTGGCCGGCTGCTGCGTCGGCACGTTGCTGGCACACGCCATGTTCGGCCTGCCGCTGCTGCAGTACTCGCAGCATGCACGGGCCGGCGTGGGGCAATGGCTGTCGGAATTCGTCGCCACCGCGGGACTGCTGTTCACCATCGATTCCTGCCGCCGGCCGGGTGATGCGGCATGGCGCGTGCCGCTGTGGATCGGCGCGGCGTACTGGTTCACCGCCTCCACCTCGTTCGCCAATCCGGCCATCACGCTGGCGCGCTCGCTCACCGGCAGCTTTGCCGGCATCCGGCCGGTCGATGTACCGGGGTTCGTCATGGCGCAACTGGCCGGCGCTGCGTGTGGCGTGGCCGTGGCGGGGCTGCTGCGGATTGGTGCCCGTGGTCCGAATCGAACGGACACGACCTTGCGGTCGGCAGATTTTGAGTCTGCTGCGTCTACCAGTTCCGCCACACGGGCATGCGGGGAAAGCGGGCCGCAGATGGTATCTGATTCTTAATCGTCGCGACCTGCGACGTTTTGCGCCGCCGGCGCATCTTACCGGGCATGAGCCGGTTTCTGCTGATCACGCTGACCGAGGATTGCCTGCGCCGCGCGGCGGCCGGCGACCGTGGCGCCCAGTGCGTGGTCTACGAGCAGTCCGCCGCGCCGGTATTCGCGCTGATCCGCCGGCTGGTGCGCGGCCGGGCGGCGGCCGAGGATGTCTTCCAGGACTGCATGATGGGCCTGTTGCGACAACTGCCCCAGTTCCGCGGCGCGGTGCCGTTCGGCGCCTGGGCACGCCAGGTGGCGCTGCGGCACTGCCTGATGCACCTGCGCTCGCCCTGGCAGCGGGCGCGCCGGGCGCTGGATGCGCTGCTGCCCGGTGAGGTCGAGTCGCTGCTGCAGCCGGCCATCGAGCCCGCCTCGCCGGAGCTGATCGATCTCGAACGCGCGCTGGCGCGCCTGCCGCCCATGGTCCGCGCCATCGTGTGGATGCACGATGCCGAAGGTCTCAGCCACGAGGAGATCGCGGCGCACTTCGGGCGCAGCATCAGTTTCTCCAAATCCCGGCTGTCGCGCGCGCACGCGCTGCTGCGCGCGCAGCTGGGCGGGCAGCACGCCGCGCCGGCTCTGCCGGACGCACCCGCCGCGGCGCCGAGGGCCATGCCATGAACCGCGACACGGACCTGCGCAGGCTGGCCGCCGGGGACAATGCCGCACCACCTTTCGGCTTCGATGAATTCCTGCGGCGCCGGGCGGCTATCGGGCAGCGGCGGCGCGCGGTGACCGGCAGTGCCGCAGGCTCGGTGCTGGTGCTCGGCGCGGTGGCGCTGCTGGCATTGCTGACGCAGCACCCGGAGCCTTCCGCCATTGCGGCTCGCGCGCTGCCGCTGCCGGCCGCGAGCACCGCTGCGCGCCACGACGCGGAGCAGCCGGCGCTGGTCGATCTCGGCCAGTTCGCGCTGACCAGCGACCTGGAGGACCACATCGCGGTGCTCGACGCGCAGATCTCCGCGGCCCGTGTCCATGCGGCCTCGCCCGAGCGGCTGCGCCAGCTCGAGCATGCCCGCGCGCAGCTCGACGATTCCCTGCAGCGCGTCAGTTACGCGCAGACGCTGCTGGATTTCTGATGCACCAAGGAGCATCCATGAACGCATTCCGCAACATGCTTTGCACCGCGAGCCTCGCGCTCGGCGTCCTGCCCGCGTGGGCCGCGGCGGCCGAGCCACCTCCACCACCGGCGCCACCGCCGCAGGCTCAGGCAGGTGGCCCGAACGCGGACGTGGAGCGCCGGCTGGAAGATGCGCGCCGCCGCCTGGACGAGGCGGCGCGCGAGGTGGCGCAGCTGTCCGGCCAGCTGGGGCGGCGCTTCGCGATACAGCTCCAGGGCGGGGATGGCGGTCCACCGCGTGCGTTGCTGGGCATCGAAGTCGGGCCGGGCGAGGGCGGGGCGCATGTCGCCAGGGTCAGTCCCGGCGGTGCCGCGGCCGAGGCCGGCATCAAGGCCGGCGACGTCATCACGTCCATCGGTGGCCAGGATCTCGGCAAGGAGGCCGACCCCGGCCGCGCGCTGGTGGACCGGATGAGCCAGGCCGAGCCCAACGTGAAGCTGCAGCTGGGTGTGCTGCGCGAAGGCAGGAAGATGAATTTCGACGTGACCCCGCGGCCCGCGCCGGCGGGAATGGCTGCGCCACTGCGCCTGGAGGGGCTGATGCCGCTGCAGGGACCACCTGGCGAAGGCCAGCGCCGCATCGAAATCCGCACGCTGCGCGACGGCGCCGACGACGGCACGCGCTTCCGCGGCATGGAGTTCGCCACGCTGTCGGAGAAACTCGGCAGCTACTTCGGGGTGAAGTCCGGCGTGCTGGTGGTGCGCGCCGGCGCCAACTCGCCGTTCAAGCTGCAGGACGGCGACGTCATCCTCGCCATCGACGGTCGCGAGCCCACCAGCGCCCAGCATGCCGGGCGCATCCTGCGCTCCTACCATGACGGCGAGAAACTGAAGCTGCGCGTGGAGCGCGACCGCAAGGCGCAGGACATCGAGGTCACCATGCCCAGCGGTGGCGCGGACGACGACGGGCACGATTGAGGGGCTGACGGGTCTCCATGGGGCGCGCATCGGTTACGATGCGCGCCCCCATGCGCCGCGCCGATTTCCACTACGAGCTGCCGCCGGAACTGATCGCGCAGGCGCCGCTGGCGCAGCGCTCCGCCAGCCGCCTGCTGTGCCTCGACGGTGCCACCGGCGCGGTGGCCGACCGGCAGTTCACCGACCTGCCGCAACTGCTGCGGCCCGTGGACCTGCTGGTGTTCAACGACACGCGCGTGGTGGCCGCGCGGCTGTTCGGCAGCAAGCCCTCGGGCGGTCGCGTTGAAATCTTCCTCGAGCGCGCGGTGGCGCCACGGCGCGCCTGGGTGCAGCTGCGCGCCAGCAAGCCCATCCGGCCGGGCCTGTCGATCGCCACGGCCGGCGGCGAGCTGCACGTCGTGCAGCGCGTGGCTGGTGATGCCGGCGACCTGTGGGAAATCGAAACGCCCGGTGAGCCGCTGGCGTTCTTCGACGTCCACGGCAGCGTGCCGCTGCCGCCGTACATCGGGCGCAGCGCCGATGCGGACGACCGCGCGCGCTACCAGAGCATCTTCGCGCGCGACCCCGGCGCGGTGGCCGCACCCACCGCCAGCCTGCATTTCGACGCCGCGCTGGTCGCGCGGCTGGATGCGCTGGGCGTGCGGCGCGCCGAGCTCACACTGCATGTGGGCGCCGGCACCTTCCAGCCACTGCGCGTCGACGACGTGGCGCGGCACGTCATGCACGCCGAGCGCTACGCCGTGCCGCAGGCGCTGGTCGACGCGGTGGCCGCCACGCGCGCCGCCGGTGGCCGCGTGGTCGCGGTGGGCACCACGGTGGCCCGCGCGCTGGAATCCGCCGCGGCGCAGGGCACGCTCGCCGCCGGCAGCGGCGACACGCGCCTGTTCATCACCCCGGGCTATGCTTTCCGCGTCGTGGACGCTCTGATCACCAATTTCCACCTGCCCGAATCGACGCTGCTGATGCTGGTGGCGGCCTTCGCCGGCCTCGAACCGGTGCTGGCCGCATACCGCCACGCCGTGCGCGAGCGCTACCGCTTCTTCAGCTATGGCGATGCCATGTGGGTGACGCCCGCGGCGGGCGCCCGCGCATGATCGCCTTCGAGCTGCTGCGCACCGAAGGGGCCGCGCGCCGCGGCCGGCTCGCGCTGGACCGCGGCACCATCCAGACACCGGCCTTCATGCCGGTGGGCACCTACGGCACCGTGAAGGCCATGACGCCGGAGGAGCTGCTGCAACTCGGCGCCGAAATCATCCTCGGCAACACCTTCCACCTGATGCTGCGTCCGGGCACCGCGGTGATCGCCGCGCACGGCGGACTGCATGGCTTCATGCACTGGGAGAAACCCATCCTCACCGATTCGGGTGGCTTCCAGGTATTCAGCCTCGCGGAGCTGCGCCGGATCAGCGAGGAGGGCGTGCGCTTCGCCTCGCCGATCGACGGCAGCCAGGTGCGGCTGACGCCGGAGGATTCCATGGACGTGCAGCGCGCGCTCGCCTCGGACATCGCCATGTGCTTCGACGACTGCACCGCGTGGCCGGCCACGGAAAGCCAGGCCCGCGAGTCGATGGAGCGCTCGATGCGCTGGGCCGCGCGCTCGAAGCTCCACTATTACCGCGAGGATCCGGCGCCGCCGCGCGGCAACCTGTTCGGCATCATCCAGGGGGGCATGTACCTGCCGCTGCGGCAGGCTTCGCTCGAGGCGCTCGCCGGCATCGACTTCCCGGGCTATGCCATCGGCGGGCTGGCGGTGGGCGAGCCGGAGGAGGTGCGGCTGGCGGTGCTGGAGGGCGTGGTGCCGCACATTCCCGCCGGCCGGCCGCGCTACCTGATGGGTGTGGGCCGGCCCGAGGACCTGCTGGCCGCGGTGGCGCGCGGCGTGGACCTGTTCGACTGCGTGATGCCCACCCGCCATGCGCGCAACGGGCACCTGTTCACGGCCACCGGCGTGCTCAATATCCGCAATGCCGCCCATGCCGCGGACACCGGACCGGTGGATCCGGAGTGTGGCTGCTACACCTGCCGCCACTACTCGCGCGCCTACCTGCGGCACCTGGACAAGTGCAACGAGATCCTGGGCGCCCGGCTCAATACCATCCACAACCTGCATTTCTACCTGGACCTGATGCGCCGCGCCCGCCAGGCCCTGGACGAAGGCCGGTTCGCCGCCTTCGCCGGGGATTTCATGGCGCGCCGGCTCCCGCACGGCCCTGTGGCATAATCCCCGGCCGCTTTGGACAGGTCCGCGAGAGAAGAACCATGAGCCTGCTGATTTCCGACGCCCACGCCCAGGCCGCGGGGGCCACTTCCCAGCCCAGCATGCTGAACATGCTGCTGCTGCCGGCCATGCTGGCGGCGTTCTATTTCCTGCTGATCCGGCCGCAGCAGAAGCGCGCCAAGGAGCACCAGAACCTGCTGTCCAAGCTCGCCTCCGGTGACGAGGTGGTGACTGCCGGCGGCATCCTCGGCAAGGTCACCGACGTGGGCGACTCGTTCGTCACGGTGGAGATCGCCGACGGCGTGCGCGTGAAGCTGCAGAAATCGCAGATCACGCAGCTCGTGCCCAAGGGTACCTACAAGAGCGCCTGAGGCCTCCGCCATGCTCGAGTTCGCCCGCTGGAAGTACGTCCTGGTTGCCTGCGTGATGCTGCTCGCGCTGGTGTTCGCCGCGCCGAATTTCTTCGGCGAGGACCTGGCGGTGCAGGTGGCGCGCCGCGACCGCGCCGCCATCGATGCGACGGCCGAGCAGGCCATCGAGGCGGCGGTGAAGGCCCGCGGCGTGCAGATCAAGCGCGGCTTCATCGACCAGGGCCGCGTGATGCTGCTGTTCGACGCGCTGAACCAGCAGCTGGCGGCGCGCGACGCCGTCAACGAGACGCTCAGCCAGACCTACGTGTCCGCGCTGGCGCATGCGCCGCGCGCACCGGTGATCTTCCGCAAGCTGGGCCTGCGGCCCATGCCGCTGGGCCTGGACCTGCGCGGCGGCCTGTACCTGCTGTACGAGGTGGACGTGAACGGCGCCATCCGGCAGCTGGTGGATGCCTACGACCAGGACTTCCGCCGCGCGCTGGGCAGCGCCAATATCCGCTTCTCCGACACCGCGCAGCACCGCGACGCGAACAACATCGTCGATGGCGTGCGGGTCACCTTCCCGCCCGGCACGAATCTCACCGCCGCGCGTGACGTCATGCGCAAGGCCGTGCCGGATGCCAACTTTACCATCGAGGGCGGCGGGCCCGTGCCCTACGTCGATGCCACGCTGACCGCCGCGCAGATCACCGAGCGGCAGACCAATGCCATCCAGCAGAACATGATCACGCTGCGCAACCGCGTGAACGAGCTGGGTGTCACCGAGCCCGAAGTGCGCCAGCAGGGTGCGAACCGCATCTCGGTGTCGCTGCCGGGCATCACCAATTCGGCCGAGGTGAAGGACATCCTCGGCAAGGTGGCGACGCTGGAGTTCCGCCTCACCGACATGGTGAACAACCCGCAGGATGCGGCGCAGAAGGGCCACGCGCCGCTGGGTTCACGGCTGGAATACATGAAGGAGGTCAACGGCTACCGGCAGCCCATCCTGCTGAAGCGCGACATCATCGCCACCGGCGCGGACCTGGTGGATGCCAGTTCGACCACCACCCAGGACGGTCCCGGCGTCTCCATCCGGCTCAATTCCAAGGCGGGCGACGAGATGCTGCGCGTCAGCCAGCAGAACATCGGCAAGCAGATGGCCATCGTGCTGATCGAGGAGAACCGCGAGCAGGCGACCGGCGCCGTCGCGGCGGCCGGCGGGACCACGGGTGGCAACACCGTCACCAGCCGGCAGGTGATCAGCAACGCGACCATCCGCGGCGTGCTGTCGGACCGCTTCCAGATCACCGGCCTGACGCTGACCGAGGCGCGTGAGCTCGCGCTGCTGATGCGCTCGGGGCAGCTGGCTGCGCCGCTGGTGCCGGTCACCGAGCGGCCCATCGGCCCGTCGCTGGGCGAGCAGAACATCCGCTCCGGCGTGCAGGCGCTGCTGATCGGCTCGGTGCTGCTGTTCGCCTTCATGATCCTTTACTACCACCTGTTCGGCGTGGTGGCCTCGGTGGTGCTGCTGGGCAACGTCGTGCTGCTGACCGCGCTGCTGTCGCTGATGAAGGCCTCGCTGTCGCTGCCGGGCATCGCCGGCATCCTGCTCACCGTGGGCATGGCGGTGGATGCCAACGTCATCATCTACGAGCGCATCCGCGAGGAGCTGCGCAACGGCGTGTCGCCGCAGACCTCGATCCGCGCCGGCTTCGAGAAGGCCTGGAGCGCGATCTGGGATTCGAACGTCACCACCTTCATCGCGGGCCTGGTGCTGTGGGTGTTCGGCACCGGGCCGATCCGCAACTTCGCCATCGTGCTGGTGCTGGGCATCCTGACCTCGATGTTCACGGCGATGCTGGGCAGCCGCGCGCTGCTGACGCTCATCTACGGCGGCCGGCACAAGCCGGCCAGGCTCTCGATCGGCTGATCGGGCGAGGAAACGAACGTGGAATTCTTCCGCAAGGCAACCAGCTTTCCCTTCATGGCGACGCGGCGCATCTGGTATGTGCTGTCGGTGCTGCTCGTGGTGGCTTCCATCGCGCTGTTCTTCCTGCGCGGGCTGAACCTGACGGTGGATTTCACCGGCGGCACCACCGTCGAGGCCAGCTACCCGGCGGCGGCCAACGTGGAGCGGGTGCGTGGCGCGCTGGAGAGCGCCGGCTTCAAGGACCCGACCGTGCAGGCCTTCGGCTCCTCGCGCGACATCTCGGTGCGGCTGGCGCCGGATCCGAAGCAGAGCATCGACCAGGTGCGCACCCGCGTGGAGACGGCGCTGAAGAGCGTGGATGCGGGCGTGAAGATCAATCCGCCCGAATTCGTCGGCGCGCAGGTGGGCGGGGAGCTGCGCAACAGCGCCATCCTCGCACTGGGCCTGACCATGCTGCTGGTGTTCGGCTACATCGCGTTCCGCTTCCACACCTGGCGGCTGTCGCTGGGCGCCATCCTCGCGCTGCTGCACGATCCCATCCTCATCATCGGCTGGTTCGCGCTGTCGCAGACGCCGTTCGACCTGGCGGTGGTGGCGGCGCTGCTGGCCGTGGTCGGCTACTCGCTGAACGACACCATCATCGTGTTCGACCGCATCCGCGAGCGCTTCGAGACCAACCGCCGGCTGGAGCCGCGCCTGGTGCTCGACCAGTCGATCAACCAGACGCTGTCGCGCACCATCATGACCAAGGTCACCACGCTGATCGTGGTGGTGGCGCTGCTGGCGCTGGGGGGCGATGCACTGCGCGGCTTCTCCGAGGCGCTGGTGATCGGCATCCTGGCCGGCACCTATTCGTCGATCTACATCTCCTCCGCCGCGGCGCTGGATTTCGGACTCAAGGCAGAGCACGTGTTCCCGCCGGCGCGCACCCGGGAAGTCGACAGCCTGCCGTAAAGCGGGGATGATCGGGCGGCGATGCTGCATCTGCTGACCGATCCGGGTGCGTGGGCGGCGCTGCTCACGCTGTCGCTGCTCGAGATCGTGCTCGGCATCGACAACATCATCTTCATCTCGGTGCTGGTGGGGCGGCTGCCGGCCGCGCAGCGGCGCCGCGCGCGCACCTTCGGGCTGCTGGCGGCCATGCTCACGCGCATCGCGCTGCTGGTGTCCATCGTGTGGCTGACGCGGCTCACGCAGCCGCTGTTCACGCTGTTCGAGCAGGATTTCTCCGGCCGCGACCTGGTGCTGATCGCCGGCGGCCTGTTCCTGCTGGCCAAGAGCGTGCTGGAGATCCACCACACGCTGGAGGGCGCGGCGGACGCGCACACCGCCCGGGTATTCGCCAGCTTCGTGGTGATCGTGGTGCAGATCGCCATCATCGACATCGTGTTCTCGCTGGATTCAGTGTTCACCGCGGTGGGGCTTGCCAGGGCCGACCAGGTGCCCATCATGGTGGCGGCGATCGTCCTTTCCATCCTGGTCATGATGCTGCTGTCCGGGCCGATCGCGGATTTCGTCGATGCGCATCCGACCATCAAGATCCTCGCGCTGGCGTTCCTGATCCTGGTAGGTGTGGCGCTGGTGGCCGATGGCTGGGGACTGCACATCCCGAAGGGTTACCTGTACTTCGCGATGGCCTTTTCCGTGGCCGTGGAAATGATTAACCTCAGGCTACGCAAGCTGCTGGACCGCAGGAAGGCCTCCTCATGAAGCACCTCCGTTTCTCCCTCCTGGCCATTACGCTGGCCGGCGCGCTGCTGGCCGGCTGCGGCAAGCCCGGTGGCGGGGCCGGAGCGGGCACCATCAAGGTCGGCGAATACGCCTCGCTCACCGGCAAGGAGGCCACCTTCGGCACCTCCTCGCACGAGGGCACGCTGCTGGCGGTGGACGAGGTCAACGCCGCGGGTGGCGTGCTCGGCAAGAAGCTCGAGCTGGTGTACGAGGACAACCGCAGCACGCCGGGCGAATCGGCCACCATCGCCAAGAAGCTGATCAACAGCGACAAGGTGGTGGCGCTGCTGGGCGAGGTGGCATCGGGCCGATCGTTGGAGGCCGCACCCATTGCCCAGGCGAACCACATCCCGATGATCTCGCCATCCTCCACCAACCCGAAGGTCACCGAGACCGGCGATTACATCTTCCGCGTCTGCTTCACCGATCCCTTCCAGGGCAAGCTGCTGGCCGAGTTCGCGAAGAACACGCTGCACGTGCAGAAGGTGGCGATCTTCTCGGACGTGGCCGCGCCCTACAGCGTCGGCCTCGCGCAGTACTTCCGCGAGCCTTTCGTCGCCGAAGGCGGCACGGTGGTCTCCGAGCAGAAGTACACCGGCGGTGACAAGGACTTCAAGGCGCAGCTCACCGTCATCAAGAACGCGCATCCGGATGCCATCGCGGTACCCGGCTACTACACCGACGTGGGCCTGATCGTCGCGCAGGCGCGCCAGCTGGGCATCACCGTGCCGATGTTCGGCGGTGACGGCTGGGAGGCGCCCGAGCTGATCCAGATCGCCGGCGCCGATGCGCTCAAGGACACCTACTACTCCACGCATTTCTCGCCGCAGAGCACCGACGGGCGCGTGCAGAAGTTCGTCGCGGCCTACAAGGCCAAGTACGGTGGCAAGGTGCCGGACGCCATGGCCGCGCTGGGCTACGACTCGGTGATGGTGCTGGTGGATGCGATCAGGCGCGCCGGCACCACCGATGAACCGAAACTGCGCGATGCCATCGCCGCGACGAAGGATTTCCCCGGCGTGACCGGCGCAACCACGCTGGACGCCAAGCGCGATGCCTCCAAGCCCGCCGTGATCATCACCGTCAAGGACGGCCAGTTCCAGTACCTGGAAACCGTGGCGCCCTGAAGTCCGCGGCGCCCTCCGGCTCCGGCCCGCGATGACCGAGCTGCTGCAGCAACTGATCAACGCCCTGGCGCTCGGCGCCATCTATGCGCTGATCGCGCTGGGCTACACCATGGTCTATGGCGTGCTGCGTTTCATCAATTTCGCGCACAGCGATGTATTCATGGTCGGCGCCTTCGCCGGTTACTTCCTGGCGCGGCCGCTGGGCAGCGGCTCGGTGCTCTCCGGCGTGCTGGTGCTGCTGGGCGCGATGGTCATCTGCGCGCTGCTCGGGGTCATCATCGAGAAGCTGGCCTACCGGCCACTGCGGGGCCGCTCGACGCTGACGGTGCTGATCACCGCCATCGGCGTGTCGTTGCTGCTGCAGAACCTTGGCCAGCATGTGTTCGGCGCCAACCCGCGCTCCTTCCCGGCGCTGTTCCCGGTGCACCAGTTCCACCTCGGCGAGCTGGTGGTATCGAGCGCGCAGCTGATGGTGTTCGCGGTGGCCATCGTGCTGCTGTTCCTGCTGCGGCACATCGTGCTGCACACCCGCACCGGCATCGCGATGCGCGCGCTGTCGTTCAACCCGGTGGCCGCCTCGCTGGTGGGCGTGAACAACGACCGCGTGATCTCCTTCACCTTCGCGCTGGGCTCGGCGCTGGCCGCGGCCGGCGGCATCCTGTACGCCTCGAACTATCCGTCCATCGACCCGCTGATGGGCACGCTGCCCGGCATGAAGGCCTTCGTCGCCGCGGTGCTGGGCGGCATCGGCAACATCGCCGGCGCCGCGGTGGGCGGGCTGGTGCTGGGGCTGGTGGAGACCACGGTGGTGGCGCTGGGCGGTTCCACCTATCGCGATGCGGTGGCGTTCGCGGTGCTGATCCTGATCCTGCTGCTGCGGCCCGAGGGCCTGCTCGGCCGGCGCATCGCGGAGAAGGTGTGATGCCGGCCCGGCCGCAGCTGGTGTTGCTCGGCGCGCTGCTGCTCATCGCCGTGCTGGCGGCGTTCTCGGGCGGCGCCAATCCCTATTTCCTCGACATCGCGGTGAGCTGCGGCATCAACGTGACGCTGGCCGTGTCGCTGAACCTGATCAATGGCTACACCGGCCAGTTCTCGCTGGGCCACGCCGGCTTCATGGGCGTGGGCGCCTATGTGGCGGCGGTGCTGACCACGCTGTACGGTGCACCGCTGCTGGCGCTCGCCGGCGGCCAGGGCTGGCTGCTGTTCCTGGCTGCCCTGCTGGCCGGCGGCATGGCGGCGGCGCTGGCCGGGCTCATCGTCGGCGTGCCCTCGCTGCGGCTGAAGGGCGATTATCTGGCCATCGTGACGCTGGGTTTCGGCGAGATCATCCGCGTGGTGCTGCAGAACATCGACGCCGTCGGCGGCCCGCGCGGGCTGATCGGAATCCCGGCATACGCGAACCTCGCCTGGGCCTTCGGGCTTGCCGCCATCTGCATCTACGTGGTGTGGGCGATGGTGCATTCCACCTGGGGCCGCGGCTTCCTCGCGGTGGCGGACGACGAGATCGCCGCCGAGGCCATGGGCATCAACAGCACGCGCTACAAGATCACCGCCTTCCTGGTGGGCGCGTTCTTCGCGGGCCTCGCCGGCGGCGTGTACGCGCATTTCAAGCAGTACATCGCGCCGCAGGGCTTCGGCTTCGACAAATCCATCGAGATCGTGGTGATGGTGATCCTCGGCGGCATGGGCAACACGCTGGGCGTGATCGCCGCGGCCATCCTGCTGACCGTGCTGGGCGAGTCGCTGCGCCAGTTCGGGGATTACCGCATGATCCTGTATTCGCTGCTGATCATCGTGCTGATGATCCTGCGGCCACAGGGCCTGTTCCGCTGGCCGGGGCGCGGCAGGACGCGGCCATGAGCGCGCCGCTGCTGGAACTGGACCACTGCACGCTGCGCTTCGGCGGCCTCACCGCGGTGGGCGAGCTGTCGTTCGCGGTGGAAGAGGGCGGCCTGGTCGGCCTGATCGGGCCCAATGGCGCCGGCAAGACCAGCGTGTTCAACCTGATCACCGGCGTGTACCGGCCGGGCGCGGGCCAGGTGCGGTTCGCCGGCCGGTCGCTGGCGGGCATGAAGCCATACGCGATCACCCGCCTGGGCATCGCGCGCACCTTCCAGAACATCCGCCTGTTCGGCTCGCTGTCGGTGGCCGACAACGTGCGCGTGGCCTTCCACCAGCACCTGCGCAGCCACTGGCTGGCCGCGCTGCTGCGCCGGCGCGGTTTTGCCGACGAAGAACGGCAGGTCGCCGCGCGCACCAGCGAGCTGCTGGAGCTGTTCGACCTGGCGCGCGTTGCCGCTGAGCCGGCGAAGAGCCTGCCCTACGGCAGCCAGCGGCGGCTGGAGATCGTGCGCGCGCTGGCCACGCGGCCGCGCCTGCTGCTGCTGGATGAGCCGGCCGCCGGCATGAACCCGACGGAGAAGGGCGAGCTGACGCGGCTGATCGCGCGCATCCGCGGCGAGTTCAGCCTTGCCATCCTGCTGGTCGAGCACGACATGCCGCTGGTGATGAAGATCTGCGAGCGCATCGTGGTGCTCGACTACGGCGTGAAGATTGCCGAGGGCGATCCGGCGCGGGTGCGCGCCGACCCGAAGGTGATCGAGGCCTACCTGGGCGAGGAGGCACCGGCCGCAGCCGGTCCGTGATGCTCGCGATCGAAAACCTGTCGGTCAGCTACGGCGCGATCCGCGCGTTGCAGGCGGTGTCGCTCGACGTGCCCGAGGGCGGCATCGTCACGCTGATCGGCAGCAATGGCGCCGGCAAGAGCACCACGCTGCGCACGGTGTCGGGCCTGATCCGGCCGCAGTCCGGCACGATCACCTACGCCGGCGAGCGCATCGATGGCCTGCCGCCCAGTGCCATCGTCGCGCGCGGACTGTGCCACGTGCCCGAGGGCCGCATGGTGTTCGCCAACCTGACCGTGCACGAGAACCTCGCCATGGGCGCCTACCTGCAGCGCGACCGGGCCGCTATCCGCCGCGAACGCGACTACGTGTTCGGGGTGTTCCCGCGGCTGGCCGAGCGCGAGCAGCAGCTTGCCGGCACGCTTTCCGGCGGCGAACAGCAGATGCTGGCCATCGGCCGTGCACTGATGGGACGCCCGCGGTTCCTGATGCTGGATGAGCCCTCGCTGGGCATCGCGCCGCTGCTGGTGAAGAGCATCTTCCGGCAGATCGTCGAGATCAACCGCGAGCGCGGCATCACCATCCTGCTGGTGGAGCAGAACGCCAACCTCGCGCTGGAGATCGCCAGCCACGGCTTCGTGCTGGAGAGCGGGCGGCTGATCCTGCAGGATGCGGCGGCCGCGCTGCGCGCGGATCCGCAGGTGCGCAGCGCCTACCTCGGCGGCTGACATGGCAGCGGGGGCCTTCTGAAACACATCGGCATTGGCCTGGACTTCGGCACGTCGAATTCGGCCGCGGCCTGGTTCGACGGCACCACGCTGCACCGCGTGCCGCTGGAAGGGGCCAGTTCCATCATGCCCACGGCCGTGCACCTGGACCGCCACTTCGCGGCGCTCACCGGCCGGGCCGCCATCGAGCGCTACGTGGAGGAGAACCGCGGCCGGCGCGTGGAACTGGTGGCCGAGCTGATCGGCGAGCTGGCCCCCGGCGTCAGTGGCAACAACACCGGCGAGGACATCTCGCCCCTGCAGACCCAGCGCCACGCGGTATATGGGCCGCTCTACGACCGCACGCTGCCCGGCCGGCTGTTCCTCGGCCTGAAGCGCCTGCTTGGCGATCCGGAGCTGGAGCGCCTGGCGGTGTTCGAGCGCCACTACCGCATCGTGGCGCTGCTGGTGCCCATCCTGCTGCACATCCGCGAGGCCCTGGAAATGGAGCAGCCCGCGCCGCTGCCCGCGATCCACGCGGGCCGCCCCGTGACCTTCGAGGGCCGTGCCGGCAACCGCAACGATGTGGCCGTGGAGCGCCTCGCCGAGGCCTACGAGCATGCCGGTTTCGGCATCGCGGCGTTCTATCCGGAGCCGGTCGCCGCCACGCTGAGCTGGTTGCATGGCGCGCGCCGGCGCGAGAATGGCGTGGCGCTGACGGTGGATTTCGGCGGCGGCACGCTCGACCTCGCCGTGGTGCGCTTCGCCGGCGTGCGCTTCGAGGTGCTGGCCACGCACGGCATGGCGCTCGGCGGCGACCGCATCGACCAGCTCATCTTCGAGCAGATGCTGTTCCCGGAGCTCGGCAAGGGCGAGCGCTGGGTGCGCGAGGTGGACGGGCGCAGCGTCGACACGCTGTTCCCGTTCCACGAGTTCGAGGCCGGCCTCATCAACTGGCCCACCACCTTCCTGCTGAACCAGAACCACACCCGCGCCATGGTGGTGGACCGCATCGCCCGCGGCGGCGCCGGCGCGGAGAAATTCCAGCGCCTGCTGGATCTCATCTCGTTCAACTACAGCTACAACTGCTTCCAGGGGATCCGCCGCGCCAAGGTGGCGCTGTCATCGCAGCTCCACACGTCGATCGACATCCCGGAGCTGAACCTCGACGTGCCGTTCAGCCGCGCGCAGCTCGAGCAGATCCTCGTGCCGGTGCTGGCGCGCACGCGCGAATGCGTCCAGACGGTGCTCGATCGCGCCTGCGTGGCGGCGGGCGAGGTGGACGTGGTGATCCGCACCGGTGGCACCTCGGAGATCGTCGCGGTGCGCGGGCTGCTGGAGGAGCTGTTCGCGGGCAAGGTCGAAGGCCATGATCCGTTCACCAGCGTCGCCTGTGGGCTGGCCATCGCGAGCTACGCGGGATATGCCTTCCCGGAACTGGATCGCGGCGGTCCAGCAACTGGTCCTGGCCGGCGCATACCTGGATAAACGCCGCCGATTCACCAGCTGCCGCGGCTGCGCCGGCGGCGCATCCTCGTCGCGCCCACCCGCTTCCACGCTACACTGCGCCGGTCGGAGGCAACGATGAACACCCTCATGGACAGCTGGCCACGGCGGCATCGCATCACCGGCGATGAGTATCACCGGATGGCGGAACTGGGCCTGCTCGCGCCAGCCGCGCGCATCGAGCTGATCGAGGGAGAGATCATCGACATGGCGCCCATCGGCATCGGCCACAACAGTGCCGTGACCCGCCTGGGCGACCTGCTGCATCGCGCAGCAGGCGAGCGCGGCCTGGTGCAGGTGCAGGGGGTGGTCCGGCTGGACAGTTTTTCCGAGCCGCAGCCGGATATCGCGGTGCTGGTGCGGCGCGCGGACTACTACCGGCAGATGTATCCGTCGCCGGCCGAGGTGCTGCTGCTCATCGAAGTCAGCGATCGTACGTTGCGCTACGATCTGGACGTGAAGCTGCCGCTGTATGCCAGCCAAGGGATACCGGAAGCCTGGATCGTGGATCTGCAGCAACCCGTGCTGCATCGTTTCTGGTCGCCGGGCGACGGCAGGTACCAGCAGCACAGCGAAACGGATGCTCCCGCCAGCATGGCCGTTGCGGGCCTTCCTGGCGTGGCGGTAGACCTGTCGGGCCTGTTCAGCGACCCGGTACGATGATTCAGGCGGAGCCGCTCTCGCGCAGCTCCGGCACCAGGTACGGCGCGATGGTCTCCAGCAGCTCGTTGAACACGCGCGGGCTGCCGGCGACGATGTTGCCCTTCTGCTTGTACTCGCCGCCGTCAAAGGTGCTCACCAGCCCGCCCGCCTCGCGGATCAGCAGCGTGCCGGCCGCCGTATCCCAGGGCCGCAGGCCGATCTCCCAGAAGCCGTCGGTGCGCCCGGCCGCGACATAGGCCAGGTCGAGCGCGGCCGAGCCCGGCCGGCGCAGGCCGGCGGCCTTCTGCATCACCGCCTTCATCATCGCCATGTAGGGATCGAGCAGCTGCAGGTTGTCGCGATACGGGAAGCCGGTGCCGATCAGCGCGCCTTCCAGCGTGCGCTGCTTGCTGACCCGCAGGCGCTTGTTTTCCAGGTACGCGCCGTCGCCGCGCGTGGCGGTGAAGATCTCCTGGCGCATCGGGTCGTAGATCACCGCGTGCTCCAGCCGGCCCTCCACCTGGCAGGCGATGGAGACCGCGAACTGCGGGAAGCCGTGCATGAAATTGGTGGTGCCGTCGAGCGGATCGATGATCCACACGATGTCCACCATGCCCTTGCTTTCGCCGCTTTCCTCGGCGAGGAAACCGTGGCTGGGATAAGCCGTGTGCAGCGCCTCGATGATGGCGGCCTCGGCCGCGCGGTCGGTGCTGGTCACGTAGTCGTTCAGCCCCTTGCTGGCCACTTCCATGCCCTCGAAGCGGTTCAGCCCGCGCACGATGATGTCGCCGGCGCGGCGCGCGGCCTTCACGGCGACGTTCAGGTAGGCATGCATGCGGGGCATCGGAGGGGGCCGGGGTGGGCGCGCTAGAATAACAGAGTGCCACCCGCCATCCGCTTCGTACTGGTCGAGACCTCCCATCCGGGCAACATCGGCGCGGTGGCGCGTGCGATGAAGAACATGGGCCTTGCCGAGCTGGTGCTGGTGAAGCCGCGCGAATTCCCGCATCCGGAAGCCACGGCGCGTGCCTCGGGTGCCGACGACCTGCTGGCGCGCGCGCGCGTGGTCGACACGCTGGCCGAGGCCATCGCCGATTGCGGCCTGGTCTATGCCACCACCGCGCGCACCCGCGAGCAGTACTTCCGCGTGGTCGACGCGCGCGTGGCCGCCGGGCGCATGGTGGCCGAGGCGCGCGCCGGTGCGGTGGCGGTGCTGTTCGGCACCGAGCGCTTCGGGCTGTCCAACGAGCAGTTGCTGGCCGCCCATGCGCTGATCCGCATCCCCGCCAATCCCGAATACGAGTCGCTGAACGTGGCCATGGCGGCGCAGCTCATCGCCTACGAGGTCCGCATGGCGCTGCTGGAGGGTGCGTCACCGGCACAGCCGCCGCGCGAGGTGGCGCTGGCGAGCCCGGAAGAGATGGAGCGCTTCTACACGCATCTGGCGCAGGTGATGCACGAGGCGGACTTCCGCGACCGCACGCAGGGCGGCACGCACCTGATGGGACGCATCCGCCGCATGTTCAACCGCGCCGAGCTCGATGCCAACGAGGTGAACATCCTGCGCGGCATCCTCACAGCGGTGCAGAGCAGGCGGCGGCGGGCGGGCAATGAGCACTGAACCCATTTACCTCGACTACGCGGCCACCACGCCGGTGGATCAGGCCGTGGCCGCGCGCATGGCCGAGGTGCTGGCGATGCGGCTGGGCAATGCCGCCTCCAGCCATGCCAGCGGGCGCGCGGCCCGCGCGGTGGTGGAGGCCGCGCGCACGCAGGTGGCGGCGCTCGCCGGCGTGCAGCCGGCGGACATCGTGTTCACCTCCGGGGCCACTGAATCCAACAACCTCGCCATTACCGGCACGGTGCAGCCGCTGCTGGGGCGCGGGGGCCGGCCGCATGTGGTGACGCTGGCCACCGAGCACCGCTCGGTGCTCGAGCCGGTGCGTGCGCTCACCGCCGCTGGTGCCACCAGCACGCTCTTGAGGCCGGACCGCGATGGGGTGCTGGCGCCGGAATCGCTGGCCGCGGCGCTGCGCCCCGAGACCTGCCTGGTGTCGCTGCTGCACGTGAACAACGAGACCGGCGTCGCGCAGGACATCCCCGCGCTGGCCGCCGTGTGCGCCGCACGCGGCGTGCCACTGCACCTGGACGCCGCGCAGAGCGCCGGCAAGCTGCCGCTGGAGGTGACGGGACTGGCGCTGCTGTCGTTCACGGCGCACAAGCTCGGCGGACCGCAGGGCATCGGCGCGCTGTGGGTGTCGCCGGCGCACCGTGGCCGGCTGGCGCCGCAGATGCGCGGCGGCAGCCACGAGCGCGGGCTGCGCGCCGGCACGCTGGCCACGCACCAGATCGCCGGCTTTGGCCTCGCCTGCGAGCTGGCCGCGGCGCGCCGCGAGCGGGAGGCAGCGCGGCTGGTGGGGCTGCGCGAGCGGCTGTGGACGGGGCTGGCCGATCTGCCCGGGGTGCTGCGCAACGGCCGGCCGGGTGCGCCGCATATCCTCAACCTCACCTTTGCCGGCATCGAAGGCGAGAGCCTGTTCACCGGCCTGCCGGAGTTCGCGCTGTCCACCGGCTCGGCCTGCAGCTCGCACAGCGGGGAACCATCCCCGGTGCTGCGCGCGCTGGGGCGCGACACCGAACAGGCGCAGAGCTCGCTGCGGTTCAGTTTCGGTTCAGGTACGGATGAAGTCCACATCGATGCAGCCATCGCCGCCGTGCGCCAGCTCCATGCCACGCTCTGGAATGCCTCGCCGGCGCGGCCGCTGCCCGACATCCAGGGCGAATGCTGGCTGGGCGAGGCCGGCTCCGAACGCCTCGGCACCTGGGTGCGCGTCACGCTGGCTGCCGCACAGGGCGTGGTGCGCGAGGCGCGCATCCAGGTCTATGGCTGTCCGGATACCGCTGCCTGCTGCAGGCTGCTGCAGCAGCGCCTGGTGGGACGGCCGCTGGCGGCCCTGCAGCCGGGCACTCCTGAGGAGTGGCGCACAACAGTTGGTGCCTCGGTTGAAAAACTCGGGCGTTTCCTCATTATCGAAGATGCGCTAACGGCACTGCGCGCGGTGCCTGGAGGAGCTGCTTGAACACTGCCACGGCCATATCCCTGACTCCGGCTGCCGCCGAACGCGTGCAGAAGTTCCTCGCCGCCCGCGGCCACGGGGTGGGGCTCAAGCTCGGCGTCCGCAAGACCGGCTGCTCGGGTTTCGCCTATGTCATCAACTACGCCGACCAGGCCGCCCCGGGGGACCTGGTGTTCGAGGACCGCGGCGTCAAGGTATTCGTGGACCCGGAAAGCCTGCCCCTGATCGAGGGCACCACGGTGGATTTCGTGAAACAGGGCCTGAACGAAGCCTTTCGTTTCCGTAACCCGAACGTCCGCGGCGAGTGCGGTTGCGGGGAAAGCTTCAGCGTCTGAAGGCCGCGCGGCCTAAGCCCCGCCAAATCGGGTAAAATCCGGCACTTTTTCTCAACAGCCGGAGTTCCCGTAATCATGGCGCTGGAGCGCACCTTTTCGATCGTCAAACCCGATGGCGTGGCCCGCAACCTGATCGGCGAGGTCTACCGCCGCTTCGAGAAAGCCGGCCTGTCCATCGTCGCGTGCAAACTCGTGCAGCTGTCGAAGGCCGAGGCCGAAGGCTTCTATGCCGTGCACAAGGCGCGGCCCTTCTTCAACGACCTGGTGAAATACATGACCTCCGGCCCGGTGGTGCTGCAGGTGCTGGAAGGCGACAACGCGGTGGCGAGGAACCGCGAGATCATGGGCGCCACCGATCCGAAGAAGGCCGCGCCCGGGACCATCCGCGCGGACCTGGCCGAGAGCATCGAGGCCAATACCGTGCACGGCTCGGATTCGGCGGAGAACGCCGCGCTCGAGATCGCGTACTTCTTCGCGCAGAGCGAGATCCACAGCCGCTGAAAGACATGGGCGACGCGCGCGTGAACCTGCTGGACCTGACCCGCCCCGAACTCGAAGCCTGGTGCATCGAGCGCGGCGGCAAGGCGTTCCGCGCGCGCCAGCTCTTCCAGTGGATCTACAAGCGCGGCGAGACGGATTTCAGCGCCATGACGGACCTGGCGAAGGATTTCCGCGCCGGCCTCGCGCAGGTGGCCGAAGTGCGCCTGCCCGAGGTGGTGACGCGCCAGGACTCAGCCGACGGCACCGTGAAGTGGATGCTCAGGGCCGACAACGCGCAGGGCTTCGAGATGGTCTACATCCCGGAGGAAGGCCGCGCCACGCTGTGCATCTCCTCGCAGGTGGGCTGTGCCATGGACTGCAGCTTCTGCGCCACCGCGCAGCAGGGCTTCAACCGCAACCTCACTACCGCCGAGATCGTCGGCCAGGTGCTGCTGGCGCAGAAGGAGCTGGGCTTCCAGGCCGGCGCGGAGCGGCTGATCAGCAATGTGGTGCTGATGGGCATGGGCGAACCGCTGGCGAACTTCCGCAACGTGGTGCCGGCCATGCGCATCCTGCTGGATGAGCTGGGGCTGGATTTCTCGCGCCGCCGGCTGACGCTGTCCACCAGTGGCCTGGTGCCGCAGATCCACAAGCTGGCCGCGGAAAGCAACGTGGCGCTGGCGGTGTCGCTGCACGCGCCGGATGACGCGCTGCGCAGCCAGCTCGTGCCCATCAACCGCCGGCACAACATCGCCGAGCTGCTCGCGGCCTGCTGGGCATACATCGACGAGGCCAATGGCCGCAGCGTCACCTTCGAGTACGTGATGCTCGAGGGTGTCAACGATTCACCGGCCCAGGCGCGCGCGCTGGCACGGCTGCTGAAGGGTCATCCGGCCAAGGTGAACCTGATTCCCTTCAATCCCTTTCCGGGCACGCAGTACCGGCGTTCCAGCCCGGCTGCGATCAGGGCTTTTCTCGACCAGGTACTCAAGGGAGGAGTCATGGCGACGATCAGGAAGACCAGAGGGGACGACATCGACGCGGCCTGCGGCCAGCTGGCCGGGCGCGTCATCGACCGGGTGACCTCGCCGATGGGCCGCAAGCGCATCGCCGTGCCCGTGGTGGTGCGCCCGTGAGCCGCGCGCTGCTGGCGGCACTGCCGCTGCTGTGGCTGTCGGCCTGCGTGACGGTCAGCGACCACCCGGTGGACGACAAGGCCGCGGCCAAGGCCAACGTCGACCTGGGCGTGGCATACCTGAAGCAGGGCAACCTGCAGATCGCCAAGGACAAGCTCGAGCGCGCGCAGAAGGAAGACCCGAAGAGCCCGGAGGTGTACTGGGCGATGGCCTCGCTGTACGAGACCATGGACCAGCCCAAGGATGCGGCGCGCAACTACGAGAAGGCCCTCGACCTTTCCCCGGGCAACTCGCAGATCGAGAACACCTACGCGGTGTTCCTGTGCCGCCAGGGCGATGTGGACCGGGCGCTGCCGCTGTTCGAGAAGGTCATCGCCGACCGGCTGTATCCCACCCCGTATGCGGCCGCCGCCAACGCCGGCATGTGCCTGCGTGACGACAAGCGCAACGCCGACGCGCGGCGCTACTTCGAACGCGCCATCGCGCTCTCGCCCCCCAACTTCGTCGATGCCGTGGTGGGTCTCGCGGACCTGCAGCTCGAGCAGGGCGATGCGGCCGGTGCCGCCACCACGGTGAAGAACTACATGGCCGGAGGCAGCAAGTCCGCCGAGGTGCTGGTGGTGGGCGTGCGCGCCGCCACCGCCCAGCACGACTGCGGCACCGCGCAGATCTATGCGCGCCTGGTGCGGCGGGATTTCCCCAACTCCCCGCAGGCGGCGGCGCTGCCGCAGCAGCTCGGCGCCTGCAACGGCAGCAGCAACTGATGAGCGACGCGGCGGCCATCGGCGGGCAGCTGCTCGCGGCGCGCGAGCGCCAGGGCCTGACGCTCGCGCAGGCGGCCGAGAGCCTGCGCGTGGATGTGGCCATCATCGAGTCGCTGGAAGCCGGCCGGTTCTTCGCGCTGGGCGCGCCGGTGTTCGCGCGTGGCTACCTGCGCCGCTACGCCGAGCTGCTGGGCGAATCCCTCGAGGAGGTCACCGGCCGCTACAGCTCGCTGCGCGAAGCCGGCCAGTCGCCGGACATCACCGCCACGCCGCTGCTCAGCACGCCACCGGTGGTGCGCCGTCCGCGCTGGCCGCTGGTGCTGCTCGCGGTGCTGCTGGTGCTGGGCGCGCTGGTGTGGTGGGCGCTGGGAGTGAGGCACGTTTGAGCGCCGCGTCGCTGGCCGCAGTGCGCGGCATGAACGACGTGCTGCCCGCCGACATCGGCGCCTGGCAGCACCTGGAGCGCGTGTCGGCGGCGCTGTTCGCGGCCTACGGCTACGAGGAGCTGCGCGTGCCGGTGGTCGAGCAGACCGGCCTGTTCAAGCGTGCCATCGGCGAGTTCACCGACATCGTCGAGAAGGAGATGTTCACCTTCAGCGAGGCCGATGGCGAGAGCCTGACCTTGCGGCCCGAGGCCACCGCGGGCGTCGCGCGCGCGGCCATCACCAACGGGCTGCTGCGCGGCGCGCGGCTGAAGTTGTGGACTTGCGGCCCGATGTTCCGCCACGAGCGCCCGCAGGCCGGGCGCTACCGCCAGTTCCACCAGTTCAGCGTCGAGGCGCTGGGCTTCGCCGGGCCGGACATCGACATCGAGCTGATCGCGATGAGCGCGCGGCTGTGGAAGCAGCTGGGCCTGACCGGCATCACGCTGAAGCTCAATTCGCTGGGCACGCCCGAGTCGCGCCGCGCCTACCGCGAGCAGCTGGTGGGTTATTTCACGCAGCATGCCGCGCTGCTCGATGCGGACAGCCAGCGCCGCCTGCACGGCAATCCGCTGCGCATCCTGGATTCCAAGAATCCCGCCATGCAGGCGGTGGTCGCCGGTGCGCCGCTGCTGCCGGAGTTCCTCGACGCCGAATCGCGCGAGCATTTCGCGGCGGTGTGCGCCACGCTCACCGCCATGCAGATCCCCCATGTGGTGGATCCGCGCCTGGTACGCGGACTCGACTACTATTCGCGTACCGTGTTCGAATGGGTGGGCGATGCGCTGGGCTCGCAGAACGCGGTGTGCTCCGGCGGCCGCTACGACGGGCTGATCGCGCAGCTCGGCGGCCCGGCGACGCCGGCCATCGGCTTTGCCATGGGCGTGGAGCGCGTGGTGATGCTGCTGCAGCAGGCCGGCAGCGTGCCGGCGTCCGCCGGGGCCGACGTGTACGTGATCACCGGCGGGGAGCGCGCCACGCGCGCGGGCCTGGCGCTGGTGGAGCGCTTGCGCGATGCGCTGCCGGGGTTGCGCTTCGAGATGAACCAGGGCGGCGGCAACTTCAAGGCGCAGTTCCGCCGCGCCGACCGCAGCGGCGCGCGCCTGGCGCTGATCCTCGGCGACGAAGAGATGGAACGCGGCGCCGCCGCGCTGAAACCGCTGCGCCAGGAGCTGGCGCAGGCCGAGACGCCGCTGGCCGAGCTGCCGGCGCGCATCCCGGCATTGTTGGACACGCTTCAAGACAGGGGTGGATAGTGGAAGAGCTCTCCGAACAGGAACAATGGGAACAGCTGAAAGGCTGGGTGCGCACCAACGGACCGCAGGTGCTGATCCTGGTGGCCGTGATGCTGCTGGGCGTGTATGGCTGGAAATGGTGGCAGGGGCGCGGCGCGCAGCAGGCGCAGGCCGCCAGCGCCGCCTACCAGGCCGTCATCGCCAAATTCGACGACAACAAGATGGCCGATGGCGTCGCGCTGATCGAGACGCTGCGCAGCACCTACCCGAAGTCGCCGTACGTGGCGGCGGCGGACCTGGTCGCCGCGCGCGTCTTTGTCGAGGCCAACCAGCTCGACAAGGCCGCCGAGCGGCTGCAGCGCGTGGCCACCACGGCGAAGGACGAGAAACTGCGTCCCATCGCCACCATCCGCCTGGCCAAGGTGCAGGCCGCGCAGGGCAAGTACGATGTCGCGCTGGCCACGCTGGGCAATGCCTCCTTCGGCGTGCACGAGGCCGCGCGGCTGGAAGAGCGCGGCGACATCCTGCTGGCCAAGGGCGACCGCAAGGGCGCGCTGGCCGAATACGAGGCGGCGCGCAAGCTGGAGCCGGCCTCGAGCGACACCGAAGCGGATACCGAGGGCACCGCCGCCGCCGTGCTCGACCTGAAGATCGCCGACCTGGGTGGACAGGCGGCGCCGGCGGCGAGCGCGGCTGCCCCGGCACCGCCCGCTGCAACGGCACCGGCCAAAGCGGCCACGCCATGAAGCGCGCGCAGCTGCTGCGTGGGCTCGCGTTCGGCTCCGTGATCGCGGTGCTGGCCGCCTGCAGCACCACGCGCAAGTCGGAGCGGCCGGCGGAGCTGGTCGAGTTCCAGAGCACGGCGAAGATCGACCGTGTGTGGAGCGCGAATGTCGGCAGCGGCGCACCGAAGTTGCGTCTGGGCCTGTCGCTGGCGGCCACCGGCGGCACGCTGTTCGCGGCCAGCCACAGCGGTGTGGTGGTCGCCTTCAACCAGGCCGATGGCAAGCGCCTGTGGCAGACCGCGACCCGCTTGCCGCTGACCGCCGGCCCGGGCGCCGGCCAGGGGCTGGTGGTCCTCGGTGCCAGCCATGGCGACATCGTCGCGCTCGATGCCGCCACCGGCAAGATCAAGTGGAAGGCCTACGTCAACAGCGAGCTGCTGTCGGCGCCGGTGATCGACCACGACGTGGTGGTGATGCGCGCGGTGGACGGCCGCGTGCTGGCGCTGCGCGCCAGCGATGGCATGCAGCTGTGGAGTGCGGAACAGCAGGTGCCGCGGCTGTCGCTGCGTGGCACGGCACGTCCCTCCATCGTCGGCGACGTGATCGTCAGTGGCTTCGACAACGGCCGCGTGCAGGCACTGCAGCTCGCCGACGGCAGCGCCATCTGGGACACCAACGTGGCGCCCTCGGCCGGCCGCACCGAACTGGAGCGGCTCAACGACATCGACACCGCGCTCGCGGTACGCGACAACGACGTGTACGCGGTTACCTTCCAGGGCAAGGCTGCGGAGCTCGACCTGGCCACCGGGCAGATCCTGTGGTCGCACGATGCCTCCAGCTACAGCGGCCTGGTGCTGGACGACAACGGCGTGTACATCAGCACCGCCGATGGCGGACTGATGAAGCTCAATGCCGCCACCGGCATCGAGACCTGGAGCACCAAGGTGCTCAATCATCGCCGCCTGTCGCCGCCGGCGCTGCTCGGCGAGCTGATCGCGGTCTCGGACCTGCAGGGCTTCGTGCACTTCTTCGAGCGCGACACCGGAGCGCTGGCCGCGCGCATGCATGCGCTGGCCACGCGCGCGCCCGCCACGCCGCTGGTCATCGACAACACGCTGTTCATGCTGGATGCCGAGGGCAACATCGTGGCCCTGCGCGCCACGCGGGTGGCCGCCGGTACGGGCACCAACACGAAGGCGGGCAAACCCAGGGCGGAGAAGCCGGCTGACAAGGCCACCGACAAGGCCACGGACAAGCCGACCGACAGTACGCCCAGCGCTCCCGTGGAGCAGACCCCGCGCGAGATCGTGCCGCACCAGTTGCCGCGCTAGAGGCGGCCATGTTGCCGATCGTCGCGCTGGTGGGCCGGCCCAATGTGGGCAAGTCCACGCTGTTCAACACCCTGACGGGCACGCGCGACGCCATCGTCGCCGATGTGCCCGGGGTGACGCGCGACCGGCAGTACGGCTACGGCCGCGCCGGCGAGGTGCCCTGCGTGGTGGTCGACACCGGCGGTGTCGTCGCCAGCCCGCGCTCCACCGTCGAGCAGCAGATGCGCGTGCAGACCGAGCGCGCCATCGCGGAAGCCGACCGGCTGGTGTTCGTGGTCGATGGCCGCGCCGGCCTCGGCGCCGAGGACCAGGAAGTGGCGCGGCTGCTGCGCCGCGCGGGCAAGCCGGTGGTGGTGGCCGTCAACAAGGCCGAGGGCCGCGATCCGGGCGTCATCGCCGCCGACTTCCACCGGCTGGGGTTCAGCGAGGTGCAGCCCATCGCGGCGCTCAATGGCCAGGGCTGCGAGCGGCTGCTGGCGCGCGCGCTGCACGGCATCGAGGCGGCGGAGCAAGCCACCGACGCGGACGATGACTCCATCCGCATCGCGGTGATCGGCCGGCCGAACGTGGGCAAGTCCACGCTGGTGAACCGGCTGATCGGCGAGGAGCGTGTCATCGCCACCGACCTGCCGGGCACCACGCGCGATTCGATCTTCGTGCCCTTCGAGCGCGACGGCCGGCGCTTCACGCTGATCGACACCGCCGGCGTGCGCCGCCGCGCGCGGGTGGAGGATGCGGTGGAGCGCGCCAGCGTGGCGCGCACCCTGCAGGCCATCGCCGCCGCGCACGTGGTGGTGCTGGTGCTGGACGCGCACCAGGGCATCGCCGAGCAGGATGCCTCGGTGCTGGGCCTGGCACTGCAGAAGGGCCGCGCGCTGCTGCTGGCCATCAACAAGTGGGACGGCATTCCCATGGACCAGCGCGACGCCGTGCGCAACGACCTGGCGCTGCGGCTGGATTTCGTGCCCTTCGCGCCGCAGCACTTCATCTCCGCGCGCCATGGCACCGGTGTTGGCGAGCTGGCCAGCGCCGCGGTGCGCGCCTACGAGGCGGCGATGCGCGACATGTCCACGCCGCAGCTGTCGAAGGTGCTGGAAAAGGCGCTGCAGGCGCACCAGCCGCCGCTGGTGAAGGGCCGGCGCATCAAGCTGCGCTACGCGCACCAGGGCGGCCGCAACCCACCGCGCATCGTGATCCACGGCAACCAGACGCAGAACACGCCGGATGCCTACCGGCGCTATCTTGCCAATGTGTTCCGCGAGGCCTTCGATCTGTACGCCTGCCCGGTGGTGCTGGAACTGCGCACCGACGCCAATCCGTTTGGCAGCCGCGAGCAGCGCGAGGCCGCGGCGCGCAAGGTGGCGGCGAAGAAGAAGGGCGGCAGGCTCAACGCCACGCGACGTGTGGCGCGCAAGAAGGTCGCGGCGGGCAAACCGGGAACGCGGCCGAAGCGCTGAAGGTCATTCCACAGGGAGGGAGAATGCCGGCATCGAACTGTGCATTGCGTATCGAGGGTCTGCGCAAGTCCTTCGACCGCCCGGCCGTGGACGGCATCGACCTGGCCATCCAGCCGGGTGAGTTCTACGGCCTGCTGGGGCCGAACGGCGCCGGCAAGACCACCACGCTGCGCATGGTGTGCGGCCTGCTGCAGCCCGACGCCGGCCGCATCGAGGTGTTCGGCGTGGATGCGCTGGCGGCGCCGCGCGAGGCCAAGCAATTGATCGCGTGGCTGCCGGATGAGCCGCTGCTGTACGACAAGCTCACCGTGCTCGAGTACCTGGAGTTCGTGGCCGGCCTGTGGCGCATGGATGCGGCGGTGGCGGCGCGCAATGCGCAGGCATTGCTGCAGCGCCTGGACCTGTGGTCGCAGCGCGACCAGCGCTGCGAGGGCTTCTCGCGCGGCATGAAGCAGAAGGCCGCGCTGGCCGGCGCGCTGCTCCACGAGCCGCGGCTGCTGATCCTCGATGAGCCGCTCACCGGGCTCGATGCCGCGGTGGCGCGTGAAGTGAAGGACCTGCTGCTGGAGCGCGCCCGTGCCGGCTGCACCATCATCCTCACCACGCACATCATGGACGTGGCCGAGCGGCTGGTGGATCGCGTGGGCATCATCCAGTCCGGCCGCATCGTCGCCGAAGGCACGCTGGAGCAGCTGCGCGAGCGTGCCGGGCGTGCCGACGCGACGCTGGAGGATCTCTTCCTGCGGCTGATCGGCCGGGCGGAGCCGCCGGCGCCATGAGCACCGCGGTGCGCGGCGAGTTGCCGCTGCTGATGCGCAACGAGTGGCGGCTGTACCTGCGCTCCGGCCGGCTCAGCGGCGCGAGCGTCGGCATGCTGGTGCTCAGCCAGCTGCTGCTGCACGCGATCGCCCTGGTGCTGGTATCCCTGGGCCGGGGTCCGCAGACACCCCCCGACACCCTCGTGGTGATGCTGTCGGCCGGACTGCTGTCCATGCTGCTGATCATGGTGTCGCGCAGCCTCGGCGGGGCGGTGCAGGCCCTGTACACGCGCGGCGACCTGGACCTGCTGCTGTCCTCGCCCATCGACCGCCGCGCCATCATCGGCGTGCGCATGGGCATGCTGGCGCTGTCGGTGATGATGGAGCTGGCGCTGCTGGTGTGGCCCTTTGCCAATGTGTTCGTGCTGTTCGGGCGCTTCGCCTGGTTCAAGGCCTACCTGCTGGTACCGGCGATGGCCATGTTCGCCACCAGCGTCGGCCTCGCCGTCACGCTGCTGTGTTTCCGCACCATCGGCCCGCGGCGCACGCGCGTGGTGGTGCAGGTGCTGGCGGTGCTGGTGGGCATCAGCATGACGCTGGCGTTCTACCTGCCGCAGCTGCTGCAGCAGGGCCGCGTGCCCGGGCCGCCGATGGGCGGCAGCATGGCCCTGATCGCGCACAGCAGCGGCACGCTGCGCACCGTGCTGATGGCGCCCGCGCAGTGGGTGATGGAGAGTTACCTGCCGACGGCGCTGTTCTTCGCCGGCGCGGCCGCACTGCTGATGCTGACCATCGACCTGGCCGGCGAGCCCATCGTGCGCACGCTCACCACCGTGACCAGCGGCGGCCTGCGGCGCGCGCGGCGCGCGGCGGCCGGCGCGGTGCGCTTCCGCCGCAGCTTCCGCGTGGTGGTGGTCCTGAAGGAGCTGAAGCTGGTGGCGCGCGATCCATTCCTGATCACGCAGATCCTGCAGCAGAGCCTGGCGGTGCTGCCCATGGTGTTCGTGCTGTGGCGCACCCGGCTCGGTGGCGACCTGCCGCTGCCATGGCTGTCGGTCATCTGGCTGGCCTCGGCGTTGTCCGGGCCGCTGTCCTGGCTCACCATCATCGCCGAGGATGCGCCGGACCTGCTCGCCGCGGCGCCGGTGACGCGCGCCGCGCTGGTGCGCGCCAAGATCGAGGCCGCGGTGCTGCCCACGCTGCCGATCTGCGTGCTGCCGTTGTTGTTCCTGCTGCGGTCGCGCCCGTGGTTCGCGGTCTGCGTGTGCCTGTGCGCGCTGGGCGCCTCGGTGAGCAATGCGCTGCTCAACATGCGCAACCCCGTGGCGCGCCGGCGCGATACCTTCAAGACGCGCTATCGCGGCAGTGGCGCGAACGGATTGCTCGAGGTGCTGCTCAAGCTGGTGTGGTTCGCGGCCTGCCTGGCGCTGGCCTGGGCGGGCAGGACCATGCTGGGCTGGCGCTGAGCCGTTGCTCAGCGCGCCGCGGGCTTCGCGGGTTTCGCAGGCGCCGCGGCCTTCTGCGGCGGCAGGAACAGCGCCGGATCCACCGAGGCGCCATTCAGCAGCACGCCGAAGTGCAGGTGCGGCCCGGTCACGCGCCCGGTGGCGCCCACCTTGCCGATGAGCTGCCCGGTCTTCACCACATCGCCCTTCTTCACCGCGTAGGCCGACAGATGGCAGTACATGGTGATGAAGCCGTGGCCGTGGTCGATGAGCACGGTGTTGCCGTTGAAGAAGAAGTCACCGGTGTCCAGCACCACGCCATCGGCCGGCGCCACGATGGGCGTGCCCAGCGGTGCCGGGATATCCATGC
>Ga0335083_10000673_pt1 | contig 49978 bp, 46 predicted proteins | sample Lox_Sample_42_FD_206716 | JGI IMG/M metagenome (GOLD analysis project Ga0335083, IMG submission 206716) | Soil microbial communities from Loxahatchee National Wildlife Refuge, Florida, United States - Lox_Sample_4.2 | ecosystem: Environmental > Terrestrial > Soil > Wetlands | place: USA...
CACGGCTCCGCGAACTGCCGCGAGGCGGACGACGAGTACGTCGCGGTGATCGATCTTCTGCTCGAGGCGAACTCGTCGCGCGCGCCGTCCTTCAACAAGTGGGGCGAGCCGCCCGAGAAGCTCGCGAGCGACGTCGTGGCGGATCACCTTCGCGCCCGCGGTTTCGCGGAGGACGGGCGCGAGGACTGAGCCGGGAGCTTCAGGATCGCGCGGCCGCCGCGCGGACGTCGTCGGTGACGGCGTTCGCGCGCGCGAGCCGGGCGAACACTTCCGCGCTGCGACGGCGGACGCGCGCGCGCGCGGGATCGTTCGGATCGACGGCGTAGAGCCCGAACCGCCCGTTCCAGCCGTCCGCCCACTCGAAGTTGTCGAGCAGCGACCAGTGCAGGTAGCCGAGGACGTTCGCGCCCTGCGCGATCGCGGCATGCATCGCCTCGGCGAACTGGACGAGCGCGCGCGGCCTGAGCCGGTCCGCGGCGTCGGCGACGCCGTTCTCGGTGACGAGCACGGGGACGCCGAACCGTGCCGCCCCGAGCAGCGCCTGTCGCAGTCCATCGGGCCAGATCTCCCAGCCGAGGTCGTTCAGCGGCGCGCCCGGCGTCGGGACGTGCGGCTCGGGCGCGAGCGCGCGCACGCGCCAGCGCGTGTAGTAGTTGAGCCCGTAGTAGTCCCACGCGCCCTTCAGCTCCGGCAGCGTTCGCTTCACGGCGCGCGCGCCCGGGATCTCGAGCTCGATCTCGCCGTCGGCGCACGCGCGCTCGACGGCCTCGACGAACACGCGGCGTTCGAAGTGCGCCTGCAACCGGTCGAGCGGATGCCACGCGCGGAGCGGCTCGAGCTGCACGACGTGCTTCGCGAACCCGACGCTCGCCGCGACGCCGTCACCGTCCGCGTCGGCGCGGTCCTCGGCGTGGAGCACGCGGTAGGCGCGGCCGTGCGCTTCGAGCAGGTGCGCGATCACCTCGAGCGCGCGCGAGTTGTCGCGCACGCGCGGCGGCCAGATGCCCTCGGACCAGCCGCGGAAGGCGTAGACCTCGGGCTCGTTGACGGTGCACCACCAGTCGACCTCGCCGCCGAACTCGCGGGCGCAGAAACGCACGAACTCCTCGAAGCGATCGACGGTGGCGCGCGATTCCCAGCCGCCCGCGTCCGCGATCCAGAGCGGGTTCGTGAAGTGGTGGAGCGTGACGACGGGCGTGAGCCGGTGCTTCGCGAGCGAGGCGAGGACGGCGTGGTAGTGCGCGACGGCCGTGTCGTCGATGCGCCCGCGCCCGGGCTCGATCCGGCTCCACTCGAACGAGAGCCGGTGCGCGCCGTGCCCGTCCGCGGCGGCGAGCGCGAAGTCCTCGTCGAAGCGCTCGTAGTGCCGGCACGCCTCGCCGGACCCGGCGGCGCCGGGTGCCCCGACGACGCCGCGGATCGCGCCGGGGATCTGCTCGAACCGCCACCAGTCGTTGGCGCGGTTGCCGCCCTCGACCTGGTGGGCCGAGGTCGCGGCGCCCCAGTGGAAGCCGGGCGGGAAGCGGAGCTCGTTTCCGGACATCCCCCGCACGCTAGCGCGCGTGCGAGCCACGCGCCAGCGCTGTGCTAGCGTCGCCGCTCCATGTCTTCCGACGCGCCCCGTGCGGGCTGGACCGACAACTTCCGCGCGCTCCGCCACCGCAACTTTCGGCTCTACTGGACGGGGCAGCTCATCTCGCTCGTCGGCACCTGGATGCAGAGCGTGGCGCAGGCCTGGCTCATGCACCGCATCACCGACTCGGCGTTCATGCTGGGGCTGCTCGGCTTCGTGCAGTTCCTGCCCGTGCTGCCGCTCTCGCTGCACGCCGGCGCGATCGCCGACCGCGTCGACAAGAAGAAGCTCCTGCTCGTCACGCAGTCGGTGCTCACGGTGCAGGCGGTCGCGTTCGCGATCGTCGCCCAGACGGGCCGCGCGAAGCCGTGGTCGGTGCTGGTGCTCGCGCTCGTCTACGGCGTCGCGAACGCGTTCGACATGCCGGCGCGCCAGTCGTTCGTGATCGAGATGGTGGGCCGCGAGGACCTCGCGAACGGCATCGCGCTCAACTCGGCGGCGTTCAACGTCGCGCGGATCGGCGGCCCCGCGCTGGGCGGCCTGCTGCTCGCGGGCGTCGGCGAGAGCGGCTGCTTCTGGCTCAACGCCGTGTCGTTCCTCGCGGTGATCGCGAGCCTGGTGATGATGCGGCTGCCCCCGCGCGTGCGGGCGGCGCATCACGCCCAGCCGATCGGCGCGAACCTGCGCGACGGCGTGCAGTACGCGTGGCGCACGGGCTCGATCCGCAACCTGCTCCTGCTGCTCGCGGTCTGCGCGGGGCTCGGCTTCCAGTTCAACATCCTGCTGCCGGTCTACACCCGCGACGTGCTGCACGCGGGCCCGAACGTCTACGGCATTCTGTTCGCGGCGTTCGGCGTCGGCTCGCTCTTCGCAGCGCTGCGCATGACCCAGCAGCACGACCGCTGGGCGCTGCGCCGCCACCTGCTCTCGGGCCTCGCGACCGGCGGCGTCGGCCTGGCGGGGTTCGCGTGGATCCACTGGCTGCCGGGCATGCTGTTCTCGGGCGCGCTCGCCGGGTTCGGGCTCATCCTCTACGTCTCGAGCACGAACACGCTCATTCAGATGACGACCGAGGATCACTACCGCGGCCGCGTGATGAGCCTCTACACGTTGATGTTCGTGGGCACGGCGCCATTCGGCGCGCTGCTCGCGGGCGGCGTCTCGCAGCTCTGGGGCGCCCCCGCCGCCACGAGCCTCTGCGCGCTCTTCCTGCTCGGCGGCGCGCTCTGGATGTCGGTGCGGCTGCGCACCATCGCGGCGCGCGAGAGCGCGGCGCGGGCCGAGCACGAGGCCGAGCTCACGCCGGAGTGATCGCGCTCCCGGAGGCGGGCGCCGCGCCGACGGGGGAGGCGGCCCGCGGCCGTCAACCGCTCGCGAGCAGCCGGCGCACGCCGCGGTGGCTGCGCGCGACGAGCAGGGAGCGCGCGGCGGTCGTCCAGAGCGCCTGGCGCGAGAGCTTCGGGCGCCGCCCGCCGGCCGGAAAGCGCGGATCGGCGCGCACGAGCCGCAGCGACGCCCGCGCCCAGAGTGCGGGCAACAGGCAGAAGAGCCGGTAGCGCACGTGCCGCGCGGGAATCGTGTCGAGGTAGTCGGCAACGCGATCGAGCGCCGCGTGCGCGCGCGTTTCGAGGCGCTCGACGAGCGCGCGTGCCTCCGGCCAGCGCCCGGTCGCGAGGTCGCGCGGCTCGAGGCCCGCCGCGGCGAGCCAGCTCGCGGGCACGTAGCAGCGCCCGCGGCGCACGTCGCCCGGCAGGTCGAGCACGATGTTCGTGAGCTGGAGCGCTTCGCCGACGAGTGGCGCGAGCTCGTGCCGCCGTGCGCGGGCGCGATCGTGGTCGGGATCGAGCCGCCGCTCGAAGAGGCCCGTGAGCATCACGCCGACGCAGCCCGCGACGACCCAGCAGTAGTCGGCGAGCTCGCCGTCGTCGTCGAGGTAGCATGCGCCCTCGGGGCGCGCGGCCGCGCGTGCGGCGTAGCGGCTCATGCCCTCGGCCATCGTGCGGAGACCCGTGCGCACGATCGCCGCCTCGTCCGCCGGACGCGACGCCAGCTCCGCGAGCACGAGCGGCAGGTGCGCGACGAGCGCGAGGTCGTCGCGGGCGCCGGGCTGGCGCGCGGCGTCCGCGGCGAGCGCATCCGCGGCGGACGCATCGCCCGCGAGCGCGTGCAGGAAGCGCTCGAAGCGGCCGATAACCTCGGACGAGCTCCCGGGCCAGGAGTCTTCGAGCGCATCGGCTGCCCGGCACAGCAGATAGGCCGAACGCACCACGTCCCGGAGACGCCCGTCGAGCGATTCGATGTTGAGCGTGAACGTGCGCGACACGCGCGGCAGAACGCGCCGGCAGAACTCGTGGGCTTCCCCGCTCGCGTGTCGTGAGGCCATGCCCCGAACGCTCCCCGTGCCGAGTGACGGTCCGTCGGCACTATACTCCGCGCCGAGGGTGCGCCGGTCGCGGTTCGTGCGTGCCGCCGGACGCCCGATCGGAAGCCCGCGTGACGTGACCCCTCTTCGCTCCGCGTGCCGCACGGCGCTGCTCGCGCTCGTGCTGCTCGCCACCTGCACCAGCGGCTCGCTCGCGCGCACGAACGGTGCCGCCGGCGCGTACCCGCGTCTCGGGCTCTACGGCTCGATCCACGGCAACGGCTATCCGTTCTACAACGCGCCGGCGGACTCGAATCTCGACCCGGCCGTGCTCGATGCGGTCGCGCGCTACGACGTCGTGATCCTCGACGTCAATCCGATCACGCCCTACCGCCCCGACATCCTCGCGGCGCTGCGCGCGCGCCATCCCGGCATCCAGCTGCTCGCCTACGTCGTGGGCCACGACACGTGGGGCTCGGCGGATCCCGATTCGATGAACCATTTCCCGACGCGCTACCTGGACCTCGTGCGCGATCTCGACGGCTTCCTCTACAACAGCGTCGACGACAGCCTGTTCGACAACGCCGACGTGAACCTCGCCAAGCAGGACGCGAACGGGCACTTCGTCGTCGCCGAGGGGCTCGCGGATCTCTTCAACAGCGCGATCCTCGCGACCGGGCAGTGGGACGGCCTGTTCATCGACGTCTTCTGCTCCGACATCACCTGGCTGCAGGACGCGACGCACCAGATCGACTACGTGCGTGCGGGGTATCCGACGCTGTCCGCGTTCCTCGCGGCGTGGAGCGCCGCGACCGACACGCTCGCGAACCGGCTGCGGCGCGAGGCGGGCCCGGGCCCGATCATCGTCGGCAACTGCGGCGTGAGTGCGCACCACGGCGTCTTCAACGGCTGGATGCGCGAGAACTTCCCCTACCAGTCGGGCGGCACGTGGTTCAGCAACGTAATGGTGGATCCCAACGGCTACCTCGCCGACGATCGCGACTACGTCGCGCCGGCGCACGACTTCCTGTTCACGATCTCGAGCGGCGACAGCACGACCAACTACAGCTCGGACAACACCCGCAAGGTGCGCTACGGGCTGGGCTCGGCCGCGCTCGGGCAGGGCTACGGTGTGTTCGGCCCCGCGCGCGACTCGTACGCCGGGCCCTACCACATGTGGTGGTACGACGAATACGCGGTCGACGTCCCGACCGGGCACGCGATGACGGACCTGGCCCACACCGGCTGGCTCGGCCAGCCCCTCGGTCCGCCCTACCAGATGATCTGGGCCGGCAACCAGCCGGACGCCGTCACCAATCCGGATTTCGAGACCGACGTGACGACGGGCTGGGACTTTGGCCACTTCGCCCCGGCCGCCGCGACGATCGCCCGCGACACCACGACCGCCGCGGTGAACCGCGCGAGCTGCCACATCGACGTGACCGCGACGGGACCCGATCCGTGGGACGTGAACCTCGCGACGACCGGCCAGCTCTACCTCGATGCGGGCATCAGCTACTCGGCGACGTTCTGGGCGAAGGCGTCGTCGGCTCGCGTCATGCCCGTCACCGCGACGATTCCGACCGGCGGTTCCGCGGCCGCCCAGAACGTCACGCTCGACACCACGTGGACGCACTACCAGGTCGTGTTCACGCCTTCCAGCAGCGCGAATACCGTGCTCGAGTTCTTCCTCGGCTCGCAGACGGGCGACGTGTGGTTCGACGACGTCCACTTCCAGCGCGGGGTGACGAACCTGTGGCGGCGCGACTTCGACAACGGCATCGTGCTCGTCAACCCGTCGAACTCGGCGCAGGCCGCGCCGCTCGGCGGCACGTGGCGCAAGATCGCCGGCATCGAGGATCCGGTCACGAACGACGGCTCGCTCGTCACCACCGCGACCGTGAACCCGAGCGACGCGCTGTTCCTCGTGACGACGAGCTCCGATCTGGTCCCGCCGGCCTCGATCACCGACGCGCACGTGAAGCCCTGAAGCGGCGGGCGAGGACCCTCCACCTCGGCATCGCCTCCGCGGCCCCCGGCTCGCGGCGAAAGCTCGGTCGCGCAGCCTTGACTTCGCTCCGCCCCGTTGCTGTGCTAGCTTGCCGCGTTCGAATACCTTCGAGCGACAGGCACCCACCTCCGGTGAGGACGCACGCGTCGGCCGAGCACCCGCCGCCGGCGTCCCGATCCGGAGCGAACGGACTTCGGGGATCGAGGCATGGCGCCATTCCGCGCGTTCCAGCACGTCGCGCGACTCGCCATCACCACCGCAGCGCTCATGTTCGGGCTCATCGTCGTGGGCTCGGTCGTTCGGACGACCGGTTCGGGACTGTCCTGCCCGGACTGGCCGCTCTGCCAGGGGCGGCTGATCCCGCCGTTTCAGTTCAACGTCTTCCTCGAGTGGTTCCACCGGCTGATCGCGCTGGGCGTCGGCCTGCTGCTCGCGGCCACGGTGGGCGCGGTGCTGCGCACGGGCCCGACGCGGGCCCGGCTGGGAGGCCTGGCCGCGCTGGCCGTGGTGCTCTACCTGGCGCAGGCGCTGCTGGGCGCGCTCACGGTCTGGAAGCTGCTCGCTCCGTCGGTCGTGAGCGGCCACCTCGCGGTCGGGCTGCTGCTCTTCTCGACGCTGGTCACGATCGCGATGCTGGCGCGTTTCGAGGCCCGCCCGGCCGGCGCCGACGAGACGCTGGCGCGCCCCCCGGGCCTCCTGCCGCTCTTCGGCATCGCGACGCTCATGACGTGGCTCCAGGCCGTCCTGGGGGGCATGGTGAGCACGAACCACGCGAGCCTCGCGTGCCCCGACTGGCCGACCTGTAACGGCGAGTGGTTCCCCGCGATCTCGGGGCTCGTCGGGCTCCAGGTCCTCCACCGCTTCGGCGCCTACGCCCTCGCCGCGGTCGTGCTCGGCGTCGCGCTGGCGGTGCGCCACGCGCCCCAGCCGGCGATCCGCCGGGCGGGCGCGACCGCGCTCGGGCTCGTCCTCGTCCAGATCGGGCTCGGCGTGGCGAACGTGCTGAGCGGCATCCCGGTCTGGCTCACGGCGCTCCACCTCGCGACCGCGGCCACGCTGCTCGCGACGCTGCTCGTCGGCACGCTGCGGCTCGCGGCGCTGCCCGCGAGCAGCGCCGCGTGGGCCGAAGCGGGGGCGCGATGAGCGTCGCGCTCGCCAGCGCACCGTCGCGGGTCGGGCTGCGCGACTGGATCACGCTCACCAAGCCGAGCATCGTGATGCTCGTGCTCGTGACGGGCGTGCCGGCCGCGCTGCTCGCCGCGCACGGCCTGCCCCCGGCGCGCGCGTTCTGGGGCGCAGCGGTCGGGATCGCGCTCTCGGCGGCGTCGGCCGCCGCGTTCAACCACTACTTCGATCGCGACCTGGACGCGCTCATGATCCGCACCCGCCTGCGCCCGCTGCCCGCGGGGCGCATCGCGCCCCCTGCCGCGGCCGCGTTCGCGCTCGTGCTCGGCTGGCTCGCGTGGACCGTGCTCGCGGTCGCGTGCAATCCGTTCGCCGCGCTGCTCGCGATGGTGAACATCTTCTACTACGCGATCGTCTACACCGTCTGGCTCAAGCGCCGCACGCCGCTCAACATCGTGATCGGCGGTGGCGCGGGTGCGTCGGCGCCGATCATCGCCTGGGCGGCGATCACCGGCCGCATCGAGCTGCCCGCCGTGCTGCTCGCCGGCATCGTGTTCCTGTGGACGCCGCCGCACTTCTGGGCGCTCTCGCTCTACCGCCGCGACGATTACGTGCGCGCCGGACTGCCGATGCTGCCCGTGACGCATGGCGAGCCGGAGACGCGCCGCCAGATCCTCGGCTATTCGATCGCGCTGGTCGCGGTTACGCTGGTCGTCGCCCCGTTCGCCCGCCTGGGATGGCTCTACGGCGCCGGCGCCGCGATCCTCGGTGCCATCTTCGTCGCGCGCGCGGTGCGGCTGCAGCGTCGCCCGAGCACGCCGCACGCGATCTCGCTCTTTCGCTATTCCATCGTGTACCTGTTCGCGCTGTTCCTGGTCATGACGGCCGACGCGCTGCTCGCGCGACGCGGAGCATGACGGCCGATCCGCGAGGCGGGCGGCCCGGAACCGGGAGGTGGCAGTGCTGAGAAGGCTCTCGCTTGGATTGACCGGGCTCGCGCTCGCGTCGGCGCTGTTCGTGGGCTGCGGCAAGCCGACGGCCGCCGAGCGCGGCCGGATGGTGTTCAACACTTGCATCCCGTGTCACGGCGCGCACGCCGGCGGCAGCGCCAGCCTGCACGCGCCCTCGATCGCCGGCCTGCCCGAGTGGTACCTGGTCCGCGAGCTGCAGAACTTCCAGCACGACGTGCGCGGCGCGAACCCGGACGACATGGAGGGCCACCGCATGCGTCCGATGGCGCGCACGCTCTACCGGCCCGGCGATCTCGAGGCGGTCGCGAAGTACGTCTCGTCCATGCCGGCCATGCGCACCCCGCTCACGATGCCGATGGGCGACCACATGAACGGGCAGGCGCGCTACACGTCGGTCTGCGCGACCTGCCACGGCCAGGACGGCCTCGGCAACCAGGCGACCGGCGCGCCGCGGCTTGCGGGCCAGTGGGACTGGTACCTCTACATGGAGCTGCAGAAGTTCCACAGCGGCATGCGCGGCACGCATCCCGACGACACGTTCGGGGCACAGATGCGCGCGATGTCGATGACGCTCGAAGACAGCACGGCCATGAAGAACGTCGTGGCCTACATCAAGACCCTGCCCGACTGAACCGACCGGAGACCGTGCCGATGGCCGAACACAGCGATCGCCCGTCCGACGACTGGGGTCCCGTGATCACCCGGTGGACCTTCGTCGTCGCGGTGATTCTCGCGGCGCTTTACGTGGGCGCCGTCGTGCTCTTCGTCCGCTGACGGAAGGAACGCGAGCCGATGTTCGAGTACTTCACCCCGCGAGCTTCGAGCTTCTCCGCCGACATCGACCGGCTGGGCTGGATGGTCACGGTCATGGTCGGGCTGGGCTTCCTCATGGCCGAGGGCATGCTGTTCTGGCTCATGTTCCGGTTCCGCGCGCGCGACGGCGTGCGGACGCAGTACGTGACCGGCAAGGAGCCGCGCCTCAAGCGCTGGATCAACATCCCTCACATCTTCATCCTGATCTTCGATGCGCTGATCGTCGCCGGCGCGATCCGCGTCTGGGTGCTCATCAAGCAGACGATGCCACCCGCCGACCGCACGGTGCGCGTGACCTCGCAGCAGTGGGCGTGGACGTTCACGGATCCCGGCGCGGACGACTCGCTCGACACCGCCGACGACGTCCGCACGACCGACGAGCTCCACCTCGAGGTCGGCAAGCTGTATCACTTCCAGCTCGAGTCGAAGGACGTCGTGCACAGCTTCTCGATCCCCGCGTTCCGCCTCAAGCAGGACGCGGTGCCCGGTCGCATCTACACGGGCTGGGTCAAGCCGACGCGCACCGGCACGTTCGACATCCTGTGCACGCAGATCTGCGGCATCGGGCACGGCGTGATGGGCGCGAAGCTGGTGGTCGAGACGAAGGGCGAGCACGCCGCGTGGCTCCGGGACCACGCGCCGCCACCCGCGGATCCGAGCGGGGGCGCGCCGGCGGGCGGCAGCACGATCGCTTCCACCCCGGCCGAGGCCGAGTCGAAATGACGGGGACCGAAATGCACGCCACGCACGATGCGCACGGCGCAGGCGCCGCGCACCACGATGCCCATCACGAACCGGGCTTCGTCCACAAGTACCTGCTCTCGACCGATCACAAGATCATCGGCTTCCAGTACATGTTCACCGGAATGCTGATGGCGATGCTCGGCGCGTTCATGGCGTACGTGTTCCGCATGCAGCTCGCGTTCCCGGGCCGCCCCGTGCCGGGCTTCGGGCTCGTGACGCCGGGCCAGTACAACATGCTGATCACGAACCACGGCAGCATCATGATCTTCTGGGTCGCGATGCCCGTGCTGATCGCCGGGTTCGGGAACTTCCTGATCCCGCTCATGATCGGCGCGGACGACATGGTGTTCCCGCGCATCAACCGGCTGAGCTACCAGCTCTTCCTGCTCAGCGTGGTCGTGCTCATCGCCTCGCTGTTCGTGCAGAACGGCGGCTTCGGCGGCGCGTGGACGGCGTACCCGCCGCTCTCGGCGAGCAAGTACTTCAACCTCACACCGCTCGGCTCCTCGCTCTGGCTCGTCGCGGTCGCACTCGAGTTCGTCGCGTTCCTGCTCGGCGGCATCAACTTCATCGTCACGTCGATGAACTCGCGCGCGCCGGGGATGAAGGCGTTCGACGTGCCGATCGTCGTGTGGACGATCGTGATCGCCAGCGTGCTGTTCATGGCCTCGGTCGGCCCGCTCATCGCGGGCGCGGTGATGCTGCTCTTCGACCAGAACCTCGGCACGAGCTTCTTCAATCCCAACCGCGGCGGCGACCCGATCCTCTGGCAGCACCTGTTCTGGTTCTTCGGCCACCCCGAGGTCTACGTCGTGCTGCTGCCGGCGATGGGCATCGTCGCCGAGGTGATGACGGTCTTCGCGCGCAAGAAGCTGTTCGCGTACAAGACGGTGATCTACACGATCATCGGCACGGGCGTGCTCAGCTTCTTCGTGTGGGCGCACCACCAGTTCGTCGCGGGCATCGATCCGCGCATGGCGAACATCTTCACGGTCACGACCGTGCTCATCTCGATCCCGGTCGGCGAGATGTGCTTCGTCTACATCGCGACGCTCTACGGCGGTTCGATCCGCTTCACGACGCCGATGCTGTGGGCGCTCGCGTTCCTCTCCGAGTTCCTGGTCGGCGGCGTGACCGGCATCTACCTCGGCGCGAGCGGCCTCGACATCTACCTGCACGACACCTATTTCGTGATCGCGCACTTCCACTACACGTTCTTCCCGATCGCGATCATTGCGACCGTCGCGGGCCTGACGTTCTGGTACCCGAAGATGTTCGGGCGCCACCTGAACGAGTTCTGGGGCAAGGTTCACTTCTGGGGAACGATCATCCCGTTCAACGGGATCTTCATCCCGCTCTTCTTCCTCGGCGCGGGCGGCGAGCAGCGCCGGATCTACGACTACCACGCGTTCCCGCACCTCGACACGCCCGGTGCGCACGTGCTGCGCCTCGTCGCGACGGTGTCGCTCGACATCATGCTCGCGTTCCAGCCGGTGTTCCTGATCAACTTCATCGGAAGCTGGTTCGCAGGGCGCAAGGCCGAGAAGAACCCGTGGAAGTCGAACACGCTCGAATGGACCACCGAGTCGCCGCCGCCGCACGGCAACTGGCCCGAGCTGCCGACCTGCTATCGCGGGCCCTACGAGTACGGCGTGCCCGATCGCGTCGAGGATTACTGGCCGCAGAACGAGAAGGCGTGAGGAGGATTCGGTGAAGCCGATCGCAACGACTCGCAGCGCGATGGGGATGCCCACCGGCCGCCTGGCCGTCTGGTGGGTGATCGTCTCGGAGATCGTGATCTTCGGCGGGCTGCTCGCCTCCTACGTCATGAACCGCATCGCGCACGTCGAGTGGGGTTCGCAGGCCGCGCACACGAACACGTGGGCGGGCGCGTTCAACACCTTCGTGCTGCTGACCTCGAGCCTTTCGGCCGTGCTCGCGCACCAGGCCGCCCAGACGGGCAACGGCCGCAAGGCCGCGGCCCTGCTGCGCCTGACGTGCGTCGGCGGGCTCGTGTTCCTGATCGTGAAGAGCTTCGAGTGGACGCACGAGATCCGCGAAGGCTACACGCTTCAGGCCGGCGGCTTCTGGTCGTACTACTACACGGCGGCCGGACTGCACGCGTTCCACGTGATGGCCGGCATGGTGATCATGCTCGTCGTCGCCGCAGGCGCGGCGCGCAACCAGAACCTGCACCGCGTCGAGAACATCGGGATCTACTGGCACTTCGTCGATCTCGTCTGGATCTTCCTGTTCCCGCTGCTGTACATCGCCAAGTAGGCCGGAGGGAGCATGTCGGACCACGCACACGCCGAAGCGCACGACCATGCGCACCCGAACTACGTGAAGGTGTGGGCCCTCCTCGTCGGCCTGCTCGTCGTGAGCGTCGTCGGGCCGATGCTGGGGATCCGCGTCGTCACGCTGATCGCGGCGTTCGGCGTCGCGCTCATCAAGGCGTACATGGTGGCGAAGAACTTCATGCACGTGAACGTCGAGAAGCCGTTCGTGCACTTCGCGCTCGGACTGGCGCTCGTCTTCATGGTGCTGCTCTACGCCGGCGTCTCGCCCGACGTGGGCCGCGACTCGGGCCGCAACTGGAAGAAGAACGCGGGCTGGCATCACCTGCCGGCCGTGCACGCGAAGGCCGAGGGCGGGAGCGAAGGTGGTTCGAGCGGTCACTGAGCACGTGCCGACGGCCGCGGTGGGGCGTCGCACCTTCGGCGAGAACGGTGCGCTCGGCATGGCGCTGTTCGTCTTCACCGAGGTGATGCTGTTCGCCGGCTTCATCTCGGCGTTCGTGATCGTGCGCAGCAACGCCCCGCTCGGCACGTGGCCGCCGCCCGGCCAGCCGCGGCTGCCCGTCGAGCGCACCGCGCTCAACACGCTCGCGCTGCTGCTGAGCGGCGTCGCGTTGTACGTCGCGGGGCGGCGGCACCGCCGCGGCGAGGGCGGCGCCGGCGCCTGGATGGGCGCTGCGCTCGCGCTCGGCGCCGCGTTCGTGTTGCTGCAGGGCGCCGAGTGGCTCGCGCTGCTGCGCTCGGGATTCACGCTCACGTCGAGCCAGCTCGGCTCGTTCTTCTACCTCATCATCGGGGCGCACGCGCTGCACGCCGTCGGGGCGATCCTCGCGCTCGCGCTCGCGTGGCGCGCGCGCCTGGCGGGCCGGCTCACGGAGACCCGCCTCGCGGCCGTGCAGCTCTTCTGGTACTTCGTCGTGCTGGTGTGGCCGCTCATCTACTGGAAGGTGTACTGGTGAGCGGGCGGGCGATGCGCGCGTTCGCCGCCGCGGCCGCCGCGTCCGCGGGCGTGACGCTGCTGCCGGCCGCGGCGCGCGCGTGCGCGGTGTGCTCGGCGCTCGGCACCGAGCGGACGCGCAAGGCGTTCCTCGACACGACGATCTTTCTCTCGCTGCTGCCGCTGGGCCTGATCGCCGCCGGGCTGTGGTGGATCGCGCGGCGTGCCGGCCGCGCACTCGCCGAGGACCTGCGCGAGAGCCCGGATGCGGTGGTGCCGACCGAGGGCGCGAAGGGGTAGGGGAGGCGGGTGGGCGTGGCGCGCCCGGCCCTCGCCGGGCTGGCGTCACCGATCAGTTCGAGGTGCACCGCATCCTCGAAGAATTGATTGAGCAGATCTGCACCGAGATGATGGCGAGCGTCGAGCGCCGGCGGGGTGCCGCGCCGTGCTCTGGGTGCACGAGCTCCGCGCCTTCGGCGCCCCGTGGAAGAGCGGAGTGGCCTGCCACCTGACGTCCGACGACAGCGTCGACGAGATGGTTTCGCTCACCTCGGCCCTCGGGATGCGACGCTCCTGGTTCCAAGGGCACGGTGGCACCGAGCACTACGCCTCTCTCCAAGGCTCAGGGCGAAGGCGGTCCGATGGGGATCCTGCGAGTGCACGGTGTGCGAGATGGGCGCTCACGGCCGTCGCCGGCGGGAGGGGGAGAGGCCTCGCCGCGACGCCGCGGGCCGACCCGCACACCGGATGCTCTCGAGCAAGGCGAGCGCCGAGCCGGGGCGCAGGGACACCACGTGGACGCCGCACCTCCGCGAGATCATGGACACGCTTTCCGCGACGCGCCCGTGCTAGCCCATCGTCTACATGAAGGGCGCCCAGGTCGGCAGTACCTAGTGCGGCAATAACTGGATCGGCTACGTCACTAATCACGCGCTGTCGCCGACGCTCGTCGTCCAGCCGGCCATGGAAGTGGCGAAGTGGTTCAGCAAGCAGCGAATCGCACCCATGATCGCGGCGACACCGGCACCGCGGGAGGGGGTCGGCGAAGTCCGCGCGCGCGACTCGGGGCACACGACCCTCGTGAAAGAGATCGAGGGCGGCCAGCTCATCATGACCGGGGCGAATTCCGGGGCCGGCCTGCGTTCGATGCCGATCCGCAACCTCTTCATCGACGAGGTGGACGAGAACCCGCGCGACGTCGACGGCCAAGGTGATCCGGTCGCGCTGGCGGAGAAGCGCGCGACAACGTTTGGACGCCGGAAGGTGCTGCTCGTCTCGACGCCCACGATCAAGGGGCTCGAGCGCATCGAGCGCGAGCACCTCGCCGCGGACCCGCGCCGGTTCTTCGTCCCGTCTCCCGAGTGCGGCCATTCCGACTGGATGCGCTGGGAGAACATCCGCTGGACCGATGGCGACCCCGCGAGCGCGCGGCTCGTGTGCATGGGATGTGGCGTACTGCTCGAGGAACGGCATAAGCCCGAGATGCTCGGCCGCGGTGAGTGGCACACGACGCGGCGGGTGACGGCCGCACGGCAGGATTCCATCTCTCCAGCCTCTACTCGCCGCTCGGATGGAAGTCGTGGGCGAAGTGCGTCGCCGAGTTCCTCGAGGCGAAGGACTATCCGTCGCGGCTCAAGGCCTAGGTAAACACGGTGCTCGGCGAGACGTGGGAGGAGCGGGCGACAGCGTGGATCCCGAGGGCATCCTCGCGCGTGCAGAGCGCTATCCGGCCGAGGTGCCCGACGGCGTCGGCGTGCTGGTGGCAGCGGTGGACGTGCCTGCGGACCGCCTCGAGTGCAAGGTGAAGGGATATGGGGCGGAGGCGGAGTCGTGGCTCATTGCGCTCACGCAGTTCCACGGCGACCTCGCGCGCAATCAGATGTGGTTCGATATCGACCAGTTCCTGCGGACGGAGTTCGCGCACGCGAGCGGACAGAAGGTCCGTATCGAGTGCACCGCCATCGGCTCGGGCGGCCACCACACGGACGAGGTCTACCCCTTCTGCCACGCGCATGCGTCGCGGCGCGTGTTCGCGGTACGCCGCGGAGACCTGAGCGGCAAGCCCCTCATGGACCGGCCGACCACGAACAACGCCTACCGTACGAAGCTCTTCACCCTCTGCGTGGACACGGGGAAGGAGACGGTCTTCGCCCGGCTGCGCATCGGCGCGCCCGGACCCAGCTACATGCACGTGCCCGAGTGGATCGACGCCGAGTACGTCGCGCAGTTGACGGCGGAGAACGCGCTGCGCAAGTACGTGAGGGGCCGCGGCAGCGTGCGGCAGTGGGTGAAGATCCGCGAGTGCAACGAGACGCTCGACCTCGAGGTGTACCGCCTCGCGGCCCTCTACGTGCTCGGGCCGCAGGTGATCCGGGCGCTGCCTCAGCGTGCGGCCACACTGGCAGCTCGCGTGGAGTCCAGTGGCGGCAGCGGTGTTGCGCCAACCGAGGGGAGTCACAGGCCCGCAGCAACGCCTGCTACGTCGCGAGGTGGGTGGGCGCGGCGGTGGCGCGGGCGTTGAAGCGCGCCTCATGATCGGTCGTCAAACGTGTATCTTTGTGACTTGTGCTATTGCGGCACAATTAGTTACATCGCTTGCATGCACGCTCGCTGCTGCGCTAGGCTTATCTGCACCGGCAGGGACCCGCCCCCGAAACGACCACTGGGAGGTGCAGCGTGCGTACCTGGAAGATCCAACGCAGGGCAGACGACGAGACGGCTCTTCGAAACCTCGGGCTTTCTTCCAGCCCGCTGCTCGAGTCGGTCAGCATCGGCCTCAGCGCGGCCGAGCTGGTCGACTTCGCTAGGGACCCGCGCATCCTGAGGGGAATCTGGGTCTGGGGCAAGATCTTCGGCGCGTTGTGCGGGGCGCTGCAGCCCGACGGTTGGCGGAAGGTCGAGAAGATGAACTGGCCGCGCATGATCAACGCGGACGGATCGGTGGCGATCGCGGTAATGGCAGGCGACGAGAACACCGGTGCCGGACCGAGCGCGCGGCCGAAGTACCGCCGCGGCCCCATGGCTATCGTGGCCGTCGCGGTGAACCAGCTCTGCCTCGAACTCGGCGACGCGACGCAGAAGGCGGCGCAGGTGAGCGACGCGGAACTGTTGCGAACCTACTTCCTGCTCTACCGGCGCACGGCGGATGCGATCCACGTGCAGCTCGCACTGCCGAGCGAGATGAAGAACGGCGCCGTCGTGACCTGGGCCGAGTGCATCAACGTGGGGACGCTCGAGCTGGTGACGGTGGACGAGGAGGCTGCGGACGCCGGCCGCGCGTTCGACGTGCCCGTCGAGGAGAAGCCGGGCGAGGAGGAGTGAGGTGTTCAACCCTTCGCGGCTGACTCACGCGCGCGTGCGACGTGGCCTGTCGAAGAAGCGCCTCGCCGAGATGTCAGCCGTATCCCTGCGAAGCCTCCACCAGTACGAGTCAGGCGACGTCGTGCCGAGTGCGCCTGTTCTCGACGCCCTCAGCCAGACGCTTCGATTCCCGCACGACTTCTTCTCGCGGGAGACGCTGGAGGTGCCCGAGCCCAACGCGGTGACCTTCAGGGCTCTCACCAGCATGACGGGCGCGAAGCGCGGGGCGACGCTGGTTGCGGGCGCGATCGCCGTCGAGCTGTTCAGGTGGATCGAGGAACGCTTCACGCTGCCCGCCGTGGACGTGCCCGAGAGCATGGGGCTGGGACCCGAGGCCTGCGCTGAGATGGTGCGAGAGTCCTGGGGGCTCGGCACGGGGCCCGTGCGCAACGTGCTCCACGCCCTCGAATTCAACGGCGTTCGAATCTGCTCGCTCCCCGAGGAGCACGCGGAGGTGGATGCGTTCTCGCTCTGGCGGGATAGCACACCCTACGTCTTTCTCAACACGCTCAAGTCCGGCGAGCGCGGCCGGTTCGACGCGGCGCACGAACTTGGGCACCTCGTCATGCACCGGGGCGTACTGCCGGACGCGCGCGATCGGGAGGTCGAGGCGCAGCGCTTCGCGGCGGCGTTCCTGATGCCGCGCTCAAGTCTCTCGGTCGCCCGCGGGCTGCCGACGCTCGATCGGCTCGTGGAGCTCAAGGGACGATGGGGCGTGTCCGTCGCCGCACTCGCGCACCGGCTCTACGAGGTGGGGTACGTTTCGGAGTGGACGTACCGCATGCTCTGCATCCAGATCTCGCAGGCGGGCTACCGCAAGAAGGAGCCGCGGCCGATGGCACGCGAGAGCTCGCAGATCCTCGAGAAGGTGCTGCGATCGCTCCGCTCGAAGGGGAAGTCGCGGCGCGACGTGGCCGCGGCCCTCGGACTGACGCCCGACGAACTCAGTGCTTTCGTGTTCAATCTCGCCATGACGACAATCGACGGCGGCGCGGCCGGAGTCTCCGACGGCGTGCGACTACCAGAGCTGACGATCGTCGAGGGGGGCCTCAGGTGACCGAGGTGGCGCCCGTGCAGGGATTCAGGGTCAGCCGTGTCGTTCGCAGCATCTCACGCGGAGGATTCGGCCGTGTCGAAGAGGTAGAGCTTGAGGACGGAAGTCGTGTCGCGCGCAAGACGTTCGATCCGCAGGGCTGGATCGCGGCGGACACGGACGCGCGCGAACAGGCGCGCCGACGGTTCGTGAGGGAGGTCTCGGTCCAGTCGCACCTCGACCACCCGCACGTCATGCCGATCCTGCACGCCGAGCTGACCGCGAGCCCGCCGTGGTTCCTCATGCCGCTGGCCGACAGATCACTCGTCGAGCAGATCCGGGACGATCGCGCGAACACGACGATCACACTGGAGCCGCTCACGCAGATGCTCGCCGGACTGGAAGAGCTCCACCGCCTGGGCTACGTGCATCGCGATCTGAAGCCGCCGAACGTCCTCCGGCTGGACGGTCGGTGGGTGATCACCGACCTCGGCTTCGTTCTACCGCCGAGCGGGTCCACGGTTTCGCTGACCCGAACGGTGAGCGCGTGGGGAACCGAGGAGTACGCCGCGCCGGAGGCGAGGACCGAGTTCCACACCGTCAGGGCCGAAGCCGATGTCTACTCAGTGGGCTGCATCCTCCACGATTACGTCCTGCAGACGCCGCGCGTCCCCTACGCGCAGTGCACGGACACGGGCCCGCTTGGAGTGGTCATCGAGAAGTGCACGGCCTCGCGGCCGCGTGATCGCTTCCGTGACGTCGCAGCTCTCCGAAGCGCCCTAGTGCTTATGCTCGGCGCTCAGCCCACGGCGACCGCCGGCCCGCAGGTCGCGGCGTGGATCGACGAGCTCAGGAACGATCCGACGGCGATCACCGAACAGCGTTGGGAGGAGATCGCGCGGTACGTCGACGTGAACGGGAGTACTCAGGACGCCGGCCTGTTGCTGTACGCCCTCGACGGTCCCCAGATCGTCGCGTGCTACGAGCGCAGCGAGGCGGACTTCCAGCGGCTGAGCGCGGTCATCACGCGGTGGGTGAGGGAGGGCAACTTCGACTTCGAATTCTGCGACGTCCTCGGGGCGCGGCTCGCCCGCATCTTCGAACGGGGCGGGACACGCGAGAAGGCGGACTCGATCTTGGCGGCGTTCCACCTCGGCTACTCGCACAATCGATGGGCCATCATGCGGCTCTTCTTCCGACTGGCCGCGGCGTCGCTTCCCACCGAGATCGCGGAGCGCCTAAGCATCGAGTTCCTGGCGATCGGCTGGCAGGCTCGCGTGATGCTCGAGCACCTGGAGAGGGGGATCGGAGCGACGCGGACGAGTCTCCACCCACTCCTGCAGGTCGCCGTCGACCAGATCGATTCGCCGGGCCCCCCGGCGTTCTAGGCGTAGACGCCAGACTGCTTGAGCTGGCGGCATCGCGTCGGGGATGACTAACACCTCACGCGGCATCCCCCGGCCGCTGACGTTACGAGCGGACCCTGGAGCTGACCCCCCGGGGTCCGCTTCGCGTTGCGATCAGCGCGGGTGGCCGTCTCCCTCTCCTGCGCGAGCTCCTCGAGCACGTCTGCGAAGTTGCTGCCCTGCTCGGCGAGGATCCTCTGGCGGGACGTGAGCCCGAGCCGCAGATCGGTCTCGTTCGCCTGCACTTCGCGCTGCGGCTCGGTCCAAGGCCAGCCGCGCGGCACCCACTTCACGGCCGCGAAGCGCCACCAGTCCGCCCCGGCAGCATGAGCTCGCCCGAGAACGTCGCCGCTTCGAGCCAGCGCACGTACGGCGGCTGCAGGAAGCTAGCGACCCACCTGTCCTGCAGCATCCGCCACATCTCGCGCTCGGTCTGCAGGCCAACCCTCGTGCTGGAGTGGTTAACCTCGCGCAGGTCGTTCGTCAGCGGCGCGTAGGTGAGGCCGAGGCCGCTCGCGATACGGCGAAGCACGGTCTTCGTGAAGTCGGAGTATACGCCGCTCGGCTGGCTCGGGTCCCAGCCCGCGAACTCGAGGCCGAGGTCCAGCTCCGTCACGGTGCCGGGGTTGAGCTCCATCTGCACCGGCTTGAGGTCATCGGCGGGCCCGCCGCGCGGCACCGCGGAGTCGCGCCACTGAAGGAAGCCGACCTGCGAGGCGCAGGCTCGCGCGCCGATCACCGCGGCTTCGTCCTACCCGGCGGGGTCCTGCAGGTCGGTCATCACGCGAGTGAGCCACGTGACGCCGGGCATCGGGTGCGCGTGTCGCGGGCCAACCTTTGTCGCGCCCGCATGACCCGAAACACATCGAGCCTCGGAGGGTTTCCCCTCCGAGGCCCGAGAAGATGGTAGCGGGGGCTGGATTTGAACCAGCGACCTTCGGGTTATGAGCCCGACGAGCTACCAGACTGCTCCACCCCGCAGCAACGTCCTCGAAAGCTAGCCCCGGCCGGGTAGCCTGTCAAGCGTGCGCGATCCGCACCCGACACGCCCGTAACGTACGGCGCGAGGCCGAGAAATGCCCGCCCCGCTCGTGTCTGCCTGGCCCGCTCGTCGCTGCCCGCGCCTCATGGCAGACTGCGGTCATGGAGGCTCGCACGAGTTCACCCGCGGAGGCCGCGGCTCCGGCCGCGATGCCGCAGAAGCCGCCCGCCGCGGCGTCTGCGCCGCCGCTCACGCCCGGCGCGTGGATCGCGCTCGCGCTCGCGGTTTTCGCCGGACTGACGCTGCGCGCGGATGCGCTCCGAGCGCCGTTCTTCGCCGACGACTGGCTGTTCCTCGATCAGGCGCGCGGACGCTCGCTGTTCGCGACGCTGGCATCGCGCGATCCGATCGGGAATTTCTTCCGGCCACTGGGGCGCCAGGTCTGGTTCTGGCTGCTCGGCCACGCGGGCGGCGAATCGCCCGCCGCGTTCCACGCGGCGAACCTGCTGCTCTTCGCGCTCGGCGTGGCGCTCGTCTTCCTCCTCGCGCACCGCCTCGCGGGCGGACGCGCCGCCGCGATCGCCGCGGCGTTCCTCGCGCTCCAGAACGCAGCCGACGTTCCGGTCCTGTGGGGCTCGGGCTGCCAGGACCTGCTCGCGGTGACGCTCGCGCTCGCGGCGATCGAGCTGCACGCGCGCGGACGCACGGCGTGGGCGGCGCCGCTCGTGCTGCTCGCGCCGCTCGCCAAGGAATCCGTCGCGCTCGTGCCGTTCGTGGCGGTGGCGATCGCGAAGCGCGACGGCGAGTCATGGCCGCAGGCGTTCCGCCGCGCGTGGCCGCTGTTCGCGGCGATGTTCGCGTGGCTCGCGATCGCGGCGCTCGCCGCGCTCGGCCGGCCCGCGCCCGCGGCGGGGCTGCAGGTCTCGGCGTGGGGGCTGCCCGCCGCGCTTCTCGACGTGGTCCGCACGACGCTCGGGCTCGAGTGGAGCATCGCCGGCGGCCCGTCGGCGATCCTGGGGCCGATCCCCGCGGGCACGCTCGCGGCGCTCGCGCTCGCGGCGCTCGCCGTCGCCTGGCCGGAAGGCGGAGCGGGCCGCAAGCCCGCCCGCCCGAACCGGCGCGCTCGCGACGTGCGTCGAACCGCGGCTGCGCGCACGCCGCCGCCGGCGCGAACGCCTTCGCCGCCGTCCGCACATGCCACGGCTCAGGATTCCAGAGGCACCCGCCGCGCGCTCGTCGCCGGCCTCGTGTGGGCGGTGGCGGGCGCGCTCCCGGTCATGCTCGTCGCACCCATCTGGAGCGCGTACTTCCTGCTCTTTTCGGCGTGCGGCGTGGCGCTCGCGCTCGGCGCGCTGCTCGCACGCGCCCGGCCGCCCGTCGCGGCCGCCTCGGTCATCGTGCTCGGCCTGCTCTCGCAGCATGCCCGCGGACTCGACGAGTTCGCGACCGCGGCGACGCCGTGGAGCCCGCAGTCGCACGTCAACCGCTACTACCTCGAGCGCGGCATGACGATCGTCGAGCACTGCGAGGCGACGCTGCGCGCCGATCATCCGACGCTGCCCGCGGGCACGACCGTCTTCTTCGCGGGGCTGCCGGGCTTCGCGGGCGTGCAGGTGGGCGACGGGCCGTTCGTCCGCGGCGTCTATCGCGACTCCTCGCTCCACTCGTACTTCATCACCCGCGTCTCGCGCGAGCTCGTGGGCGCGCATCCCTGCGTCTTCGAGTTCTGGGACCACGCCAGCTCGCAGCTCGTCGATCGCACGCACGATGCGCTGCTGTGGCGCAGCCTCGCGATCGGCTTCCTGCTCGACGACCGGCCCGAGGCGGCCGGCCGCTCGCTGGATCTCGCCCGCGACCATCCGCCGATCGACCCGATCGCGCCTTACGTGCTCGGGCTCGTGGCCGCGAGCCGCGGCGACACCTCCGCCGCACGCACTCGGCTCCAAGCCGCGGGCTGCCGGGCCCGACGCGGATCACCCGCCGAGGCGGCGCCGGTGCGGGCCGCGCTCGCGGCGGGCGACACCGCGCGCGCGACGGCGCTGGCCCGCGAGGCGATGCGCGCGGCGGCGCTCGATCCGGATCGGCATCGCGAGCTCGCCGAGCTGCTGTTCGTCTCGCCCGACGGCGTCGCCGAGGGCGTGATCGAGTCGTTCGCGGCACGGGCCGTCGACTCGACGAACGCGCTCGCGTGGCGCAACTGGGCACAGGTGCAGGCGCGCTACAACCGCAACTTCGAGGCGAAGCGCTCGCTCGAGCGCTTCTACGCGCTCGATCCCGCGGCGCGCGCCGACGATCGCGAGATGGCGAGCCTGCTCGCGCTGCTCGAGCAGCGCCTGCCGGGTGGCGCGGCGCTGGCGCGCGGGCTGCAGGGCGACGTGGGCGGGGAGTAGCGCCGCGCGCTCCGGGGCGCGTTGCGCGGCTCTGGCCGCGTCTCTATGATGCCCGCTTCCGACCGGGTTCCCGCCGTCCCGATGCACCTCACGCCGCACGGTGTCAGGTCTGGAGGTCTTCGTCCGATGCGATTCCGCGCCGCGGTGGTGACGGGGGTCGTCTGCGCGCTGGCTGCGGTGCTCGCGGCCGGTCCGGCGCAGGCCGCCGCCGAGATCCACCGCCTGAACCTCGTGATTTCCGGCATGCCGACCGCGATCGCGGGCGGTGACTACAACGACTTCTTTGACACTTACAACCGCACCGTGCTGGATCCACTCGGCAACGAGCCGCTCCAGAACATCTCGTTCACGTGGGGCTTCGATGCCGAGCTGCGCTACTTCGTGCGCCCGAACTTCGCGGTCACGGCCGGGGTGAGCCAGATCCGCGGTCAGGAGTCGAAGGAGTACCTGCCGCAGATCGCCACCTCGTGGGACATCCTCGGCGAGCTCATCACCGCACCGGTTCACGTCGGCGCCGCGTACTACCTGCAGCCGTACAACTCCGGCGACTTCCAGGGCCGCCTGTTCGTGGGCGGCGGTCTCATGCAGTACACGCACACGCGCGCGAGCTTCCAGCAGACCGTCGTGAGCGCCGACACCACGCTGGGCGGGATCCCGTCGTTCAGCCAGGTTCTGACCCAGGATTCGCCGGGCTACTACCTCGAAGCGGGCGGCCACATGTTCTTCGCGAGCCGCTTCTCGGTGATCCTGTCCGCGATGTACCGCAGCGCGGTGCTGCGCGACGTGCGGCTCGACGAGTCCTCGTTCGAGGGCACGACGACGTTCGGTCCGACGCCCGGCCCGGTCGTGACGAACTCGAAGGGCCGGCCCTTCCAGCTCGACATGAGCGGCGTCGGGCTGCGGCTCGCGCTCGCGATCGGGTTGTAGCGCGCCTCAGCGCGCGCTGTCCGAGGCCGCGCCGCCGCCGAGCCGATAGATGATCTCGCCGGGGCGCGACATGCCCTGACGGCGCAGCGCGACCTCGGCCGCGCGCTGGCGTTCCGCGGGATCGTCGAGCTGCGCATCGAGCTGGCCCGCCTCGCCGTGCACGCGCGTGAGCTCGGACCTCGCGGTCGCGAGCTCGGTCCTCAGCCGCGCGATGCGCAGCAGGCTGTGCTCGGAGATGACGGTCACCCAGAGCAGCCACGCGACCGGCAGCAGCCACAGCCAGCGCGCGCGCGGATGCGAGGTGAACCCGCGGCCGTAGCGCGAGTGCAGCGGACGCGAGAGCACGCGGCCCGAGATGTCCCTGGGGTTGCGTCCCACACCACCTCCGTGTGTGCGGCGCCGCGCGGCGCCGGTGCGGTCTTCGGGCGCCGTTCCGTGGCGCCCGTCTCGTCTCAGCGCAGGGCGCGGAAGGCGTTCCGCCCGGCGTACTCGGCGCCGCCGCCCAGCTGCTCTTCGATGCGCAGGAGTTGATTGTACTTCGCGACGCGGTCGGTGCGACAGAGCGAACCGGTCTTGATCTGCCCGGCGTTGGTCGCGACCGCGAGGTCGGCGATCGTGACGTCCTCCGTCTCGCCCGAGCGGTGCGAGATGACCGCGGTGTAGTTCGCGCGGTGCGCGAGCTCGATCGCGGCGAGCGTCTCGGTCAGCGTGCCGATCTGGTTCACCTTGACGAGGATCGAGTTGCCGACGTGCTCGCGGATGCCGCGCGCGAGCCGCGTGACGTTCGTCACGAACAGGTCGTCGCCCACGATCTGGAGCCGGCCGCCGAGCTGGCGCGTCATCTCACCCCACGTGGTCCAGTCGTCCTCGGCGAGCCCGTCCTCGATGCTCACGATGGGGTAGCGGCCGACGAGCCCGGCGTACCACGCGACCATCTCCGAGCCCCTCAGCGTGCGGCCGCCCTCACCCGCGAGCACGTACGATCCGCCCTTGTAGAACTCGCTCGAGGCCGGATCCAGCGCGAGCGCGACCTCGTCACCGGGCTTGTAGCCCGCCTTTTCGATCGCCTCGAGGAGCACCTTGAGCGCGTCCTCGTTCGACGCGAGGTTGGGCGCGAAGCCGCCCTCGTCGCCGACCGCGGTCGAGAGCTTGCGCTGCTTGAGGACGCCCGCGAGCGTGTGGAACACTTCGGAGCCCCAGCGGAGCGCCTCGCGGAACGAGCCCGCGCCGAGCGGCACCACCATGAACTCCTGGAGGTCGACGTTGTTGTCCGCGTGCTTGCCGCCGTTCAGCACGTTCATCATCGGCACCGGCAGCACGTGCGCGTGGGCGCCGCCCAGGTGGCGGTAGAGCGGGATCTCGAGTACGGCGGCGGCGGCGTGCGCGACCGCCATCGACGCGCCGAGCAGCGCGTTTGCGCCGAGCCGGCCCTTGTTGGGCGTGCCGTCGAGCGCGATGAGCCGCGCGTCGACGCCCGCCTGATCGAACGCGTCGAGCCCCGAGATCTCCGGCGCGATCACCTCGTTGACGTTGCGGACCGCCTTCTGGACGCCCTTGCCCTTGTAGCGTTTCGGGTCGCCGTCGCGCAGCTCGACGGCCTCGTGCTCGCCGGTCGAGGCGCCCGAAGGCACGGCCGCCCGGCCGAGCACGCCGCTCTCGAGCAGGCAGTCGACTTCGACCGTGGGATTACCGCGGGAATCCAGGATTTCGCGGGCGTGCAGCGAGGTGATGGTCATCATGCGCCGCAGGCTACGGGCGCGCTCATGGCAGCGTCAAGGTTGGGGCGGTCGCGGGGCCCGGACTCGCGCAAGCCCCGGCGCCAGCGGTTCTTGACCCACCTCTGACCCGCTCCTATCGTGCCGCGCCATGAAACCTTACCGCCCCCGGGCGCGTAGGCCGACAGGGTGGCGTGGGTGCCGTGAGCAACGAGGACGCTGACGTCATCCGCGGGGCCCTGGCGGGCGATCAACGGGCCTGTCGGGACCTGGTTCAACGCTATCAGCGCCAGGTCTTCTCGGTGATCCTGCGGGTGATCCGCAGGCGGGAGGACGCCGAGGACCTGACGCAGGAGACGTTCGTCCGGATGTTCCGGGCGCTCGATCGCTACGATCCCGAGCGACCGTTCACCGCCTGGCTGTTCACGATCGCAACCCGCCTCGCCATCGACCACCTGCGTCGTCGCCGCGTTCCGACCGTCTCGCTCACGGTGTCGGAGCCCGGCTCGACCGAGGAACGCACACTCGACGTCGAAGACTCGGGGCCCGGCCCCGAGCAGATCACGTCGAACATCGAAGAAGAGCGGCGCGCGCAGAGCCTGATCGACACGCTGCCGGAGCACTACCGCATCGTCGTTCTGCTGAGGCATCAGCAGGACCTGTCGTACGAAGAGATCGCCGAGGCATTGAACCTCCCGCTCGGCACCGTCAAGGCCCGGATCCATCGGGCGCGGGCGCTGCTGCGGGATCGCATCGAAGGCCAGATTCCATGATCCACTGTCCCGAATCGTTCCGCGCCCAGGACTACCTCGACGGCGAACTCGTGCCCGCCGAGCGCACGGCGTTCGAAGCGCACCTCGCCGGCTGTGCGGACTGCCGGCGCGAGGTGGCGATCTATCGTGCCGTGCTCGGCGAGATCGCCGCGCTCGAGACCTGGGATCCGGGTCCCGAGCTCACCGAGCGCGTGCTCGCCGAGGTGCTGCCCGCCCGCCGCACGGCCTGGGTGCCCGCGCTCGCGTGGGGCGCCGCGGCCTCGGTGGTTGCGAGCCTCGGCGCGATCGCGGCGGCAGTGTCGCTGCCGGCGCCGCGCGCGTGGGTGTCGACCCTGTTCGCCGAGGCGACCCGCTCGCTCGTCGACTCCGCGGTGTTCGTCCTCAAGTCGATCAACGCGGGCGCCGTCCGTGCGTTCGACAGCGTCGGAGCGAGCAACGCGCTGCTCGCGCGGCTGTCGCCGCTCCTGCGCGCCATCGCCACGTCGGTATCGCAGCCGGCGGTCGCGGCCACGCTGTGGGCGGCGCTGCTCGCCGGCGTCGCGGTGCTGTGGTGGATGCGGCCCCACGAGGACCGCGCGCGCGAAGAGGACCCGCATGTCGGCCTGCTCGGGCTCTGATCGCGTGACCCGGGCGCTCGTCGCGGCGCTCGCCGCCACGCTGCTCGTCGCCGGCGCGGCCGAGGCGCGCGTCCGCATCAACGGCGTGGACCTGGACGACAGCCTCCACGTGCGCCACCTGCGCCTCGGCCGCCACGGCGTGCGGGCCGAATCGACGGACGCCGATTCGGTGCGCGATGCCGATTCACTCGGCCACGGTTCGATCGTGATCGACGAGGGCGACGGGATGGTGCGCTTCCTCGCCGACGCGCACGTGCGTGAGGGCGAGCACGTCGACGGTGACGTCGTTGCGATCTTCGGAAGCGTCCGCGTCGACGGCTCCATTTCCGGCTCGGCGGTCGCGGTGTTCGGCAACGTCGAGGTCGGCCCGCACGGCTCGGTCGGCGACGCCGCCGTCGCCGTGTGCGGCAGTCAGAGGAGCGCGGGGCAGGTGACGGGCTCGCAGGTCGCCGTGCTGGGCTCGGTCGACCTCGCGCCCGGCGCGAGTTGCAGCGACGACGTCGTCTCGGTCGGCGGCCGCGTCGCCTCGCTTGCGGGCTCGCACATTGCCGGCCAGAGCGTTTCGCTCTCGCTCTTCCCGCTCACGCTCGGGCTGCCCGCGCTGCCGACCGTGATCGCGTGCGTACTGCTCGGCTGGCTCGTCACCGTGTTCTTCGGCTGGGTGTTCGCGACGCTCTTCCCCGCGCGGCTCACGCGCGTCGCCATCACCTCGTCGCGGCGCACGTTCCTCTCGATCGTCGTCGCCGTTCTCTCGCTCTTCCTCTGGCCGCTCGGCTCGTTCCTGCTCATGGCGACGATCATCGGACTGCCCGTCGGCATCCTGATGCTGCTCGGCTACCCCGTGCTCGTCTACGCCGGCCAGATCGCCGCGACGTACGTGCTGGGCTGCAAGCTCATGGGTCGGCGGCTCGGCGAGCCCGGCGCGCTGGCGCCCATCGCGGCCGGCGCGCTCCTGATCGCCGCCGCGGACGTCATCGCCGCGGTGTGCTTCGCGCTGAGCGGCGTGGGCGGCGCGCTCGCGCTCTTCTTCGGGCTCGCGGGCACGCTCGTGCTCCTGGGGCTCACGACGATCGGAACGGGCGCGTTCCTGCTCTCGCGAGCGGGCTCGGCCACGCGCGACGAGGAGCCGCACGCGACCGCGCCCGCCGCGACGCCGGGCACGATCCCGGTCTAAGCTGCCGCCGGGCGCATCGCTCGATCGAGCGGCAAGCCGCCAGCCGTGCCGTGCAGCCCGCCTCGCCGGCGCGCCGCGATCGTTGGAGCCTCCGCTCCGGGATCGGCGTGGATCCGGGCATCGTTGTTGGCGCCCGCCGAGAATCTGCCATGCTGATGCGGACGTTGCGTGCGACTCTGATCGGGCTTGCCCGGCGGGGTCGGTACCCGGAGGGATCGAAGCATGACCCATGGCGAAGGAGTCACGGCGTCCGACGCCGGCGTCCCGGGCGGAGGCGAGGAGCCGGATCTTCGGGCCGTTCTCTCGCGGGTGGTCGAATCGATCGTCGACACCGGTTTCTTCCCGGACACCGCGGAGCGCGTCCTCGTCGGCCATGCCGACGGTCGTGTCGACTCGCTCCCCAGCGCGGAGGCTCGACTCCCGTGAACTTGGGATATGACCGGCCGCTCTATCTCCTGCCGTTCGACCATCGCCACTCCTACGTCACCGGCATGTTCCACTTCACGCTGCCATTGACGGCGGAGCAGCGCGAGGAAGTGGCCGACAGCAAGCGCGTGATCTACGAGGGATTCCGGCGCGCGCTGGGTGGCGACCTGCCGGCGTTGCGCGCCGGCATCCTGGTCGACGAGGAGTTCGGCGCCGACATCCTCCGCGACGCGAAGTCGCGCGGCTACATCACGGCGCTCTCGACCGAGAAGAGCGGCTCGGACGAGTTCGAGTTCGAGTACGGGGCGGAGTTCGAACGACACATCGTCACGTTCGATCCGAGCTTCGTGAAGGTGCTGGTGCAATACAACCCGGAGGGCGATCCGGCCCTGAACCAGCGCCAGACGGCTCGGCTCAGGCAACTCTCCGAGTATTGCCGGGCGACCTTCCGGCGGCTGATGTTCGAGTTGCTGGTGCCGGCGACTCGGGAGCAGATGCAGCGCCTCAACGGCGATCCGTCCGCATACGATCTGCAGCTGCGCCCGGAGCTGATGCTCCGCTCGATCGAGGCGCTGCAGGAAGGTGGGGTGGAACCCGACGTCTGGAAGATCGAGGGACTGGATCGCCGCGAAGACTGCGTGCGCATCGTCGCCGCCGCGCGGCGCGGCGGACGCGTCGGCGTCGGCTGCATCGTCCTGGGCCACGCGGCCGACGAGCAGAGGGTGGCGCACTGGCTGACGGTGGAAGCGTCGGTACCGGGCTTCATCGGCTTCGCCGTCGGTCGCACGACGTTCTGGGACGCGGTGGCCGACTACGTCGGAAAGCGCGCGACGCGTTCGGAGGCGGTGTCCCGCATCGCCGCCCGCTACCGCGAGTGGGCCCTGATCTTCACGCGCGGTCGGACGGACATGACGGCGGAGCGCGACGTCGAGCCGATGGGCGGAGGTTGAGATGGAACGAGCCATTCGCAGTCCGCTGCCATCCGATGCGCTCGTGGTCTTCGGCGCGACGGGCGACCTCGCTCACAAGCTGATCTTCCCGGCGCTCTACGCGATGGTGAAGCGCGGCGTCCTGAAAGTGCCCGTGATCGGCGTCGCCTATTCGGGCTGGAGCCTCGCCCAGCTTCGCAAGCGTGCCGAGGATGGCATCCGCAAGGCGGGTCCCATCGACGACGCCCGCGCGCTGCACCGCCTGATGGCGCTGCTCCGGTACGTCGACGGCGACTACAACGCGCCGGGGACGTTCGCGGCGCTCGGGCTCGCACTCGGCAAGGCCCGCCGTCCGGCACACTACCTCGCCATTCCGCCATCGCTCTTCGCCACGGTCATCGCCGGGCTGGGCGCCGCGCGCCTCGCCGAGAACGCGCGGGTCATCGTCGAGAAGCCCTTCGGTCGCGACCTCGCCTCGGCCCGCAAGCTCAATCGCGTCGCGCGCTCGGTCTTCCCGGAGGACTCGATCTTCCGCATCGATCACTTCCTGGGCAAGGAAGCGATCATGAACATCCTCTACTTCCGCTTCGCCAACGCGTTCCTCGAACCGATCTGGAACCGCAACTACGTCGCCAGCGTCCAGGTGACGCTCGCCGAGAACTTCGGGGTCAACGGGCGTGGCGCGTTCTACGAGTCGGCCGGCTGCCTGCGCGACGTGATCCAGAACCACCTCTTCCAGATCGTCGCCCTGCTGGCGATGGAGCCGCCGGCCTACCGTGGCTTCGAGGCGGTGCAGAGCGAAAAGGCGGCAGTTTTCCGCGCGATGCGGCCGCTCGGTGTCCGTGACGTCGTGCGCGGCCAGTACGCCGGCTACCGGCGGGAACCCGACGTGAAGCGGGACTCCGACGTCGAGACCTACTGTGCGGTCAGGTTGTTCATCGACTCGTGGCGCTGGAACGGCGTGCCGTGGTATCTGCGCTCGGGCAAGTTCCTTCCCGAGACGGTGGGCGAAGTGCTCGTTCAGCTCAAGCCCCCTCCGCAGCGGTTGTTCGCCGATTCGGCCCCGAAGGCCGGACCCACCAACTACCTCCGCTTCCGGCTCTCGCCCAACTCCGTCGTCGCGCTCGCCGCGCGCGTCAAACGCGCCGGCAAGGAGTTCGTGGGGGACCAGCACGAGCTCTCGCTGCTCGACCACCAGCCGGGCCAGGAAACGCCGTACGAGCGGCTCCTCACGGACGCCATGGCGGGCGATGGCGCGCTCTTCACCCGCGAGGACGCGGTCGAGGCCGCATGGGCGGTCGTCGATCGCGTCCTGAAGCACCACCAACGCGTCCAGCGCTACCCTCGGGGGAGCTGGGGGCCCCGGGCGGCGGACGCGCTCACCGCGAAGGATGGCGGCTGGCGCAACCCTTCGCTCGACGGAGAGATCACGGAATGAAGCCGGCCACTTCGACCACCTGCCTGTTCGTGGACATCGGCGGCGTGCTGCTCACCAACGGGTGGGACCACGTCGCCCGCAAGCGTGCGGCGAAGCACTTCAAGCTCAGGTTCGGTGAGGTGGAGGAGCGCCACCACCTGGCCTTCGAGGCCTACGAAGAGGGCCGGCTCACGCTGGAGGAGTACCTGTCCCTCGTGGTCTTCAACGAACGGCGCTCGTTCACCCGCGCGGACTATCGCCGCTTCATGTTCGCGCAGTCCCGCGCCATTCCCACCATGCTCGCGCTGATCCGGCGGCTCAAGCTGCGCTACGGCCTGAAGATCGTGGTCGTCAGCAACGAAGGGCGCGAGCTCAACGATTACCGGATCCGGAAGTTCCGGCTGGCCACGCTGGTCGACGCGTTCGTTTCCTCCTGCTTCGTGCACGTGCGCAAACCCGACGCCGACATCTTCCGGCTCGCCCTGGACATCTCGCAGGTCGAGGCCGAACGTGTGGTCTACATCGAGAACACGGCGATGTTCGCGCGGGTGGCCGAACGCGTCGGGATTCGCAGCCTGCTGCACACGGACTTCCGGTCGACGCGCGAGAAGCTGGCGGCGTTCGGGTTGTGGGACGACGAGGGCGGGGGTCATGACGTCTGATGGTGCGCAGGTCCTCGCGATCAATGGCGGTTCCTCGAGCATCCGCTTCGCGCTCTTCGGGGTCGGCGCGACGCTGGAACGAGGCCTGAGTGGAGTCATCGACCGCATCGGCCTGAGCGGGACGACCCTGACGTTCCACGATCCGACCTCGGGCCGGCGCCATGGCCACGGCCTGGCCGCCCGCGATCACGGGTCGGCCGCGCAGGTCCTGATCGCCTGGCTCGAAGAACTGAACGTCCTTCGATCGCTTCGAGGCGTCGGGCACCGTCTCGTTCACGGCATGACGCACGCCGCACCGGAGCTGATCACGCAGGAGCTGCTGGACGAACTGCACCGCATCACCCCGTACGCCCCGGAGCACCTGCCACGCGAGATCGAACTGATCGTGGCGTTCCGCCAGCACCTTCCGCAGCTGCCGCAATTGGCGTGCTTCGACACGGCGTTCCACCAGCACATGCCGCGCGTCGCCACGCTGCTGCCGATCCCGAGAAGGTACGAAGCGAAGGGGCTCCGACGTTACGGATTCCACGGCCTCTCCTACGCCTATCTGATGGAAGAGCTCGAGCGCCTGGGCGATCCCGCCGCCACGCGCGGCCGCGTGATCCTCGCGCACCTCGGAAGCGGCGCGAGCATGGCTGCGGTGCGCGACGGGAAGGGCATCGACACGAGCATGGGCTTCACGCCGACGGCCGGCCTCGTGATGGGCACCCGTTCGGGCGACCTGGATCCCGGCGTGGCGCCGTACCTCGCCCGCACCGAGCAGCTCACCTCCGAGGCGTTCTATGAACTGGTCAATCACGACTCGGGAATGCTCGGGGTGTCGGAGACCAGCGGCGACATGCGCGACCTGCTCGCGCGGGAGGCCGTCGACGCGCGGGCGGCCGAGGCGGTGGCGCTGTTCTGCCAGCAGGCGAAGAAGTGCGTCGGTTCGTTCGCCGCGACCCTCGGTGGGCTGGACACGCTCGTCTTCGCCGGTGGCATCGGCGAGAACGCACCCCTCGTCCGCGCGCGCATCTGCGATGGACTCGACTTCCTGGGCATCGCGCTGGACCCGGCGCTCAATGCCGCCAACGCTCCCGTGATCTCGTCGGGCGCAGGCCGCGTCGCGGTCCGGGTCGTCCACACGGACGAGGAGCTCATGATCGCGAGATCGGTTGCGCAAGTGCTCTGCGCCGATCTCCAGGCGGGAGCCCGGACATGAGCACGAGCACCCTTGCTCCGGATGAGCTCCGCCTGTTGGACGCGTACTGGCGCGCCGCGAACTACCTGTCGGTCGGCCAGATCTACCTCTTCGACAATCCGCTGCTGCGCCGGCCGCTGGAGATGGCGGACGTCAAGCACATGCTGCTCGGGCACTGGGGGACGACCCCGGGGCAGAACTTCGTCTACGCGCACCTGAACCGGGTCATCCGCAAGTACGACCTCGACATGATCTACGTCTCCGGGCCCGGCCACGGCGGGCCCGCCGTCGTCGCCAACACGTACCTCGAGGGCACCTACAGCGAGATCTATCCCGACGTCAGCCGTGACGAGGCGGGGCTGCGAAAGCTCTTGCGGCAATTCTCGTTCCCGGGTGGCATTCCCAGTCACGCTTCGCCGGAGTGCCCGGGCTCGATCCACGAGGGCGGCGAACTGGGTTACTCGCTCAGCCATTCGTTCGGAGCCGTGTTCGACAATCCGAACCTGATCGTCGCCTGCGTGGTCGGCGACGGCGAAGCCGAAACGGGACCGCTGGCGACCGCCTGGCACTCGAACAAGTTTCTCGACCCGGCGACCGACGGCGCGGTGCTGCCGGTCCTGCACCTCAACGGCTACAAGATCTCCAACCCGACCCTCCTCGCCCGCATCACCCACGAGGAGCTCGAGCAGTTCCTGCGCGGCTGCGGATGGACGCCAATCTTCGTCGAGGGCCACGAGCCGGGGCCGATGCACGAGGCCATGGCCACGGCGCTCGATGCCGCCGTCGAACAGATCCAGCGGATCCAACAGGACGCCCGGCTGCGCGGCCATCGCGCGCGGCCGCGCTGGCCGATGATCGTTCTCAACTCGCCCAAGGGCTGGACGGGGCCGAAGCTGATCGATGGCCGGCCGATCGAGGGCACGTTCCGCTCGCATCAGGTGCCGCTCGCGGTCTCGCCCGCGGCGCCTCCCGGGAACCTGAAGCTGCTGGAGGACTGGCTCAGGAGCTATCGGCCGCAGGAGCTCTTCGACCAGCACGGCCGCCTGATGCCCGAACTGGCCGGGCTCGCACCCACCGGCGCCCGCCGCATGGGAGCGAACCCGCACGCCAACGGCGGCATGCTGCTGCGCGATCTGCGAATGCCCGACTTTCGCGAGTACGCGGCCGACGTGCCCTCGCCGGGCGTGCGCGGCATCGGGGACACGCACGTGCTCGGGCGCTTCCTGCGCGACGTCGAGAAGCTGAACGCCGGGCAGCGGAACTTCCGGGTGTTCGGCCCCGACGAGACGCTGTCCAACGGACTCGAAGCGCTCTTCGACGTCACCCAGCGCCAGTGGAACGCGGCGGTCGTTCCGAACGACGAGTTCCTCGCGCCCACCGGGCGGGTGATGGAGATGTTGAGCGAGCACCAGTGCGAGGGCTGGCTCGAGGGCTACCTGCTCACCGGACGGCACGGGCTCTTCAACTGCTACGAAGCCTTCATCCATATCGTCGGTTCGATGTTCAACCAGCACGCCAAGTGGCTGAAGGTCACCTCGCACCTGCCGTGGCGGCGGAAGATCGCCTCGCTGAACTACCTGCTGGCCTCGCACGTCTGGCGCCAGGACCACAACGGTTTCACCCACCAGGACCCCGGCTTCATCGACCACGTCACGAACAAGAAGGCCGAAGTCGTCCGGGTCTATCTGCCACCGGACGCCAACTGCCTGCTGTCGGTGATGGACCACTGCCTGCGGAGTCGCCATTACGTCAACGTGGTCGTCGCCGGCAAGCACCCGGCTCCCCAGTGGCTGACCATCGATGCCGCCGTCAAGCACTGCACCCAGGGCATCGGCATCTGGCCGTGGGCCAGCAACGACCAGGGCGTCGCGCCCGACGTGGTGATGGCGTGCTGCGGCGACGTCCCCACGCTCGAAACGCTCGCCGCCGTCTCGATCCTGCGCGAGCGGCTGCCCGAGCTGAAGATCCGGGTGGTGAACGTCGTGGACCTGATGAAGCTGCAGCCGCAGACGGAGCATCCGCACGGGCTCAGCGACGTCGATTTCGACGAGCTCTTCACCCGGGACAAGCCGGTCATCTTCGCCTTCCACGCCTACCCGTGGCTCATCCACCGGCTGACCTACCGGCGCACCAACCACGACAACATCCACGTGCGCGGCTACAAGGAGGAGGGCACGATCACCACGCCCTTCGACATGACCGTGCTGAACGAACTGGACCGCTTCCATCTCGTCATGGACACCCTCGACCGCCTGCCCTGGATCGGTGACCGGGGCGTCTACCTGAAGCAGCAGCTCAAGGACAAGCTGATCGAGCACCGGCAGTACATTTGTACGACCGGCGAGGACCTGCCCGAGGTCCGCAACTGGCAGTGGCCAGGAGCGCGCATCCCCACCGGCTCCTGAACGGCTCATCCCCGGCTCGGTCCCGGCCCGCTGCGCGAGCGCATCGTCGCCGACCTGCCCGGCTCCACGCCCTTGGGGCAGCCGCCCCGGGCGCGAAGTCGTTTTGGGGAAGCGGCCCCGGCAAGGCCCCGCCGCTGCCTGGAAGGGCCCCTCGGGCCCGCCTGCCCGGGGGTGATGCGTCACCGCAAGTGCCCGCCAACACGACCGCTGCGGACCGCCGTGCAGAACGCGAATGAGAGCGGGTGATCCCGCCCCCGTGGCACGTCCGTCGCGTTAGGTCTACGGCATGAACGCCTTCCCGCGACTCCCGCTCCGACTCACCGGCGCCGTCCTCGCCGCCGCGCTGCTCGCGCCGGCTGCGGCGCGCGCGAACGAGCTGGGCGTCGGGGCGCGCCCGACCGCGTTCGTCATCCACGACGCCGACGATACGATGCGCAACTACTGCCACTGGGAAGGCTCGACGCTGATCTTCGCGCTGCCGGGCGGCGCGAGCTGGGAGCTCGTCACGTCGACGTCGGATCCCGCGATCGTCAATCCCGGCGATGGCCAGTTCCACCCGTTCGACGCCGCGGAGGTGAGGAGCGCGCTCGCGGGTGTGCGCTATCCGCTGCAGCACGTGGCCGCCGACATCTTCCTGCTGCCCTATCCGCGCCGCCTCGGCCTCGAATCGGCGGCGGGCCCCGGCCTCATCCTCCTCTCGCCCGGCGTCCGCCCCGTGTCCGCCGAGCAGCAGCACGCCGAGTTCACCCACGAGCTCGGGCACGTGGTGCAGTACGCGCTCATGCCGGACGCCGACACCACGAGCTGGAACGACTACCGGCGCATGCGCGGCATCGCCGATGAGAGCGTCTACAGCGCGGACGCGATCCACGCCGACCGCCCGCACGAGATCTTCGCCGAGGACTTCCGCGCGCTCTACGGCGACGCCGAGGCGAACTACTCCGGCTCGATCGAGAACCCGGCGATCGCGTACCCGACGTCCGTCTCCGGCCTCGCCGCCTTCGTCTCGGCCCTGAGCGCCGCGCCGCTCGCCGCCTCGCCGCTCATGGTCGTGGCCGGGGCGCCGCACGGCGCCGTGATGCTCGCGCGCAACGGCTCGGGCGCCGCACCGCTCGATCTCTTCGACGTCCTCGGCCGCCGCGTCGCGAGCGTGATGCCGACCGCCGACGCCTCGGGTTGCCACTGGAGCTGGGACGGCCGCGCGACCTCGGGCGTGCGCGTCACCGGCACCGTGGTGTTCGCCCGCGTCCGCGACGGCCTGGGCGGCGTCACCCGCGTCGCGCTCTGAGCCCGCGCCGCGTCCGCACTCCGATCCCGCAAGCGCACCGCGCCCGTCGTCAGGGCGATCGCACGACCGCGAGCGCGCCGGGCGTGAACTCCGGCGTGTTCGCGCGATCGTGTGAGTCGCCGAAGCCGGTGAAGTTGCGGATGGCGTCGAACAGCGAGCGCGGCACCTGCGTCACGACGCCGAATCCCGAGCGGTCGGGCTCGTGCACCTCGCCGGAGAGCCAGCCTTCCACCTCCTCGACGTCCTCGACGTTGAGCGGCTTCACCGTCGCGGTCGCGACGACGTAGCACGGCGCATCGTCGGGAACGTTCTCCAGCCCGGGTACCATCATCACGAACGGGCGCGACAGCGCGATCTCGAGCGAGTCGACCGAGTGCGTCAGGATCGTGGGCGCGCCGGGCCGTTCGATCGTCCACTCCTCCTTCCAGACGTCGTAGCGCATGCGCACGCCCGCATCGACGCTGCGCTCCATCCGGTCGAACCAGCCCCCGCGCTTGCGCCAGAGCTCGGCGTGCAGCAGCAGCCGCGCCGGCATGCCGCGCGCCAGGCTCTTCTCCACCCGCGCTTCGAGCGGATCGTCGAGACGCATCGTCACCCAGAGACGGCCCTGCTCGTCACGCGTGGCGGTGACGGTCGCGATCTCGAACGCCTCGGCGAGCGTCGCGGCGAGCAGCGCGACGAGCGCCCACGGCAGGACGAAGGCGCAGCGGCGGAGCCGGTTGGGGAGCGAGGTGGGCACGAGGAGCTTTAGAAGGGACGCTGGAGCCTCAGGCTGACGACGATCGCGGCGTTGCTCTGCTGCAGGTTGCGGGCGAACGTGAGGCGCAGGTCGTCGTCGGACGTCGCGAGCCCGACGCCGCCGTCGACCGCGAAGCGCTGGTCGGCGAGGTCGTCCTGCGCGGAGCGCAGCCACGCCGTGCCGGCGTCGACGAATGCGAGCGCCTGCATGCCACCCTCGAACGGCTTGGCGCGAAGCGGCCGCAGCCCGACGCTGTACTCGGCCTGCGCGAGCGCGACGCGGTCGCCGTGGAACGAGCCGAACGGGTGGGCGCGCAGACCGTCCGCGCCGCCGAGCGCGAACTGGCGCTGGAGCGGCAGCGTGCCGCTGAGCGCCGCGCCGCCCGTCGTGCGCAGGGCGATCGACGTCCCGGGCGTCAGGCGCATCACGCTGCGCAGGTCGGCGAGCGCGCGCGTGTAGTCGAAGTCCCCGCCGAGGCCGTTGCCCGCCCGCTCGAGCTCGATCCAGTGGTAGAAGCCGCCGCGGCTGCGGCGCGTGCGGTGCGCGAGCCGCTCGAGGCGCAGGATCACGCTATGCGTCGTGCCGTCGTCGATCGCGGGATTGTCGCGGAGCGGCCGGTCGTTGCGGGCCAGCGAGAAGACGTGACGGCTCGACGCGAGCGAGCGCCAGTCGTCCTCGCGCAGGTGCAGGCTCACGGTCGAGAAATCCGGCACGCGCCACGACAGGTAGGCGCCACTGCCTTCGCGCTCGAAGTAGTCGCGCCAGTCCTCGTGCGCCACGAGCAGGAGCAGCGAGTTTTCGAGGTCGTCGATCTGCTCGAGATCGGGGTGGTCGGTGACGCGCGAGCGCTCGATGCCGGCGACGAACCGCGCGGTCGGGAGCAGCGGCTGCTCGAGCTGCACGCCGTAGAGCGCGCGTTCACGCCCGGTCGCGTACCCGAGTCGCGCGCCCAGCCGCGGCTGCATGGTCTGCGGCGATTGCGTCTGGAACCAGAGCCCGGTGCGCAGCAGATCGACGCGGTTGTAGTCGAGCGTGAGGTCGACATGCCACGGGTGCGGGCGCGGCCGCGCGAGCCAGATCTCGGGCGGGGTGAGGAGCGCGTCGCCGAACGGCGTACGCAGCCACTCGCCACCCTCGGCGGACTGGGCGCGGACGACGATCGGCTCCTCGCCGCGGCCCGTCAGCGAATCGGCGGGCACGAAGCTCGCCGAGTCGACGGGCGAGGGTTGTGGCGCGGTCGGCCGCGGCACGCGGTCGACCGCATGGGCGGGTGCGGCGAACGCGAGCGTGACGGCGAGCGCGACGCCGGACCAGGTCGAGCGCGGCATCGGGCCTCCGATCGTCGGCGCGCTCATGGCCGCCGGGTGATGCCGTACTTGCGCATCTTGCGGTGCAGGTTCGTGCGGTCGATGCCCAGGCCCGCGGCGGCCTGCGTGACGTTCCAGTCCGCGCCCTCGAGCGCGCGACGGATCGTCTCCATCTCGCTGCGCGCAACGCGCCCGCGCAGCCCGGCATCGTCGCCCTCGCCGGGCGGCGCCTCGAGCCACGGCATCAGGTCGGCCGCGTCGATCGAGTCCCCATCGACCAGCACGACCGCACGCTCCATCAGGTTGCGCAGCTCGCGCACGTTGCCCGGCCAGTGGTAGTCCGCGAGCAGCTCGACCGCGCCATCGGTCAGGCGCGGACGCGGGCGCTCCTCGGCCGCCGCGAAGATCGTGAGGAAGTGCTCCGCGAGCAGCGGCACGTCGCCGCGGCGCTCGCGCAGCGGCGGCACGGCGATCGGCAGCACGTTGAGCCGGAAGTAGAGGTCCTCGCGGAACTCGCCCGCGCGCACCGCTTCGCTCAGGTCGCGGTTCGTCGCCGCGACGAGGCGCACGTCGACGCGCGCCGTGCGCGTTCCGCCCACGCGCTCGAGCTCGCCGGTCTCGATCGCGCGCAGCAGCTTGGCCTGCGCTTCGAGCGCGAGATCGCCGATCTCGTCGAGGAACAGCGTGCCGCCGTCGGCCAGCTCGAGCCGGCCTTTCTTGCTCTGCACCGCGCCCGTGAACGCGCCGCGCTCGTGGCCGAAGAGCTCGCTCTCCAGCAGGTCGCGCGGAATCGCGGCGCAGTTGAGCTTGACGAACGGCCCCGACGCCCGGCGCGACAGCGCGTGGAGCGCGAGCGCGACGAGCTCCTTGCCCGCGCCGTTCTCGCCCGTGACCAGCACGCGGCCCGAGGACGGCGCGATGCGCCGGATCTGCTCGCGCAGCCGCTGGAGCGGCGCACTGTCGCCGACGAGCCCGAGCTGCGCGTCGTTCGCGGCCGGCACGTGCGGTGCGGTGGCGGGCCGGCGGCGCAGGCGCGTGACGCGCACGGCCTCCGCGAGCGTCTCGAGCAGCGCGCCGGGATCGCGGATCGGCTTCTCGACGAAGTCGAACGCGCCGCGCTGGCCCGCGCGCAGCGCGTTCTCGACCGACGTCTCGCCCGAGACCACGATGACCGCCGTGTCCGGGGCCTGCTCGCGCAGCTTCGTCAGCGCGTCGAGCCCGTGCTCGCCCGGCATGCGCAGGTCGAGCAGCACCGCGTCGAAGCGCTGGCGCTCGATCCGCTCGTAGGACTCGGCCGCGTTCGCGGCCTCGGTCGCCACGTGGCCCTCGTCCTCGAGCACACCGCGCAGCTGGCGCCGGATCGCGGCGTCGTCGTCCACCAGCAGCACCTGGAATCGTTCGCGGGTCGACATGCGCGGATCTCCTACGGGGCCTGTGCGCGGGCGAGCAGCGGCAGCGCGAGACGCGCGCACGCGCCGCCGCCCTCGCGATTCGTGAGCGCGAGCGTGCCGCCGTGCTGCGCGACGATGTCGCGCGACAGCGACAACCCGAGACCGCTGCCGCGGTTCTTGGTGCTGACGTACGGCTCGAAGACGCGCGCCTCCACCTCGGGCGCGAGTCCCGCGCCGCGGTCGCGCACCTCGATCCACGCCTCGCCGTCGGTCGCGCCCGTTGCGAGCTCGACATCGGCGCCCGGCGCGCTCGCTTCGCACGCGTTGAGCAGCAGGTTATGCACGGCCCGTGAGAGCAGCAAACGGTCGCCCTGCGCCCACGCCTCGCCGTGGCGCTCGAGCCGGATGTGCGCGTGCTCGGGCTCGTGCAGGGCCGCCGCCGAGCGCGCGAGCTCGCCGAGCTCGATCGGCTCGAAGCGGGGCTCGGGGAGCCGGGCGTATTGCGCGAATCGTTCGGCGAGCCCGGTCAGGTGCTCGACCTCCTGCAGCATCGCCTGCACGCTGTCGCGCACCGCCTCGCGGTCGGACTCCGCGACGCGGTCGATGCGCCGCTCGAGGCGGTGGAGCGAGAGCCGCATCGGCGTGAGCGGGTTCTTGATCTCGTGCGCGAGCCGGCGCGCGACGTCGCGCCACGCGGCCTCGCGCTCCGCGCGCGCCAGCGCCTCGCGCGCGGTCGCGAGCCGGCCCGCCATCGCGTTGAACGACGCGGCCAGCGTGCGCAGCTCGCGCGCGCCGCGCTCGGGCACGCGCGTCTCGAGCTCGCCCGTGGCGACGCGCTCGAACGCCGCGGTCAGCGTCTCGAGCGGGTGCGTCATCGGCGCGGCGAGCGCACGGGCGAGCAGCAGCGCGCCCAGCGCGATCGCGGCGACGAGCGAAACGACGAGCAGCCAGACGTAGCGCCGCTGCACGTCGACGAGCACGGCGAGCCGGCCGTAGAGCTCGCGCGCCTCGCCGATCGAATCGACGCGCGAGAAGAAGTCGGGCGTCAGCCGGATGCCCGCCACGACGGCCGCCCCGCCGCCCGTGCGCGCGACCGCCGCGAGCGCGCCGTGCAGGCGCAGCAGGCGGTCGGAGTCGAGCGCGGCGTCGAGGTCGGCGCCGAAATCGAGCGAGTCGACCGCCATCACGCCCGCGGGCACGACCTGGTCGGCGAGCCGCCAGCGCGCGCCGTCGTGCCGGTAGACCTGCGCGAAGTCGAGTCCCGAGCTGCGCAGCCCCGCGCGCAGCTCGGCGCGGCGCGCGGGGTCGAGCGGCAGCGCACCGAGCGTGCTCGCCCAGTCGTCGGCGCGCTCCAGCACGGTGGCCTCGACGCGGCTCAACGCCGTGCGCGTGACCTCGACCCCGGACTCGAGCGCGCGGTCGACGACGGGCAGGTACCAGCGGTCGGTGGCGCGGCCGAGCTCGGCGAGCGTGAAGAACGTGAACGCGAGCGTGGGCAGCAGCGCGAGCGCAAGGAGGGCGAGCAGCAGCCGGGACCGGAGGCTCATGGACGGCTCCCGCCGCAGCGATCAGACGCTGGGCGAGAGCCCTCCGAGCTGGCCGCAGGCCGCCCAGATCTCGCCGCCCATCGTGTTGCGGACGGTGACGGCGGGCGCGTGGGGGTAGAGCCGGGCCGCGAAGGCGTCGACGGCCTCCGGGCTCGGCCGCTTCCACGGCAGTCCGGGCACGGGGTTGTAGGGGATGAGGTTTACCTTGCTCGGCAGCCGCCTGGCGAACTGCGCGAGCCGGTCCGCGTCGGCCGGCGTGTCGTTGACGCCGCCCAGCAGCGTGTACTCGAGCGTCACGCGGCGGCCGACGCTCACGCCGTAGTCGCGTGCGGCGTCGAGCAGCTCCTCGAGCGGCCAGCGCTTGTTGACCGGCATGAGCTCGGTGCGCAGCTCGTCGGTCGTCGCGTGGAGCGAGACCGCGAGCCCGACCGCGAGCCCCATCGCGCCCAGTTCGCGGATCTGCGGCACGAGGCCCGAGGTGGAGACCGTGATGCGCCGCGCGCCGAGGTTCAGGCCGCGCCCGTCGTGCAGGATGCGGATCGACTCCGCGACCGCGCCGAGGTTCGCGAGCGGCTCTCCCATGCCCATGAAGACGATGTTGAAGCGCTCGTCCTGCCACTGCTCCGCGTCGCCCATCGTCACGACCTGCGCAACGATCTCGTCGGCGGTCAGGTTGCGCTGGAGGCCCATCAGCCCGGTCGCGCAGAAACGGCAGCTGAGCGCGCAGCCGACCTGGCTCGAGACACAGAACGTGAGGCGTTTCGGGGTCCGCATCGACACGCTCTCGACCCGCGCACCGTCATCCAGCGTCAGCACGAACTTGCGGGTCTGGCCATCGCGGCTGGCGAACACCTCGCTCGAGGGCAGGCGCAGGTGGCAGACTGCGGCGAATTCGCGGCGCAGCGCCGCGGGCAGGTTGGTCATCGCTTCCGCGCTGCGGCGATGCTTCTGATAGACCCAGGCGAAGAGCTGATCGGCGCGATAGCCCGGCACACCCATGCCGGCGAGGCGCTCGGCGAGGCGCGGGCGTGAGAAGCCATAGAAGCTCGGCGCGATTTCGCCAACGGTATCGGGCTGGCCGTGGATCATCGGATCGCTCACTCGCGCGGCCAAGGGGGACATCGCGGGACACTAACAAAGGCAGGGACTTGAGGTCAACCGGTCGAACATGATATGCATGGACGTGCAATGAATCGGCAAGCCCTTCGTCTGCAGCGGCTCATGCTCGCACTTGGCGAGCCCTCGCGCTTCCGCATCGTCCAGGTGCTGGGGGTTCGCACGCATCACGTGAGCGAGCTGGCCGGGCTGGTCGAGCTCTCGCAATCGTGCACGACGCGGCACCTCCAGGCGCTCCGGCGGCTTGGACTCGTGCGCACGCACCGCGAGGGAAAGCGGGTGATCGCGGAGCTCACGCCCGAATCGGCCGAGGCCGAGGCGCTCCTCGAGTGGCTGCATGGAGCAGGGCTCGAAGCGCGCCCGTCGAGCGCGCCGCCCCGCCGGTCCGCGCGGAGGCCGGCGGCGCCACGGGCGAAGCTCCCCGGCGCGATCGCGGAAGATCGCCCTCACGCCCCGCCGGTGGATTCTGGTAAGTCTCCCGAGCCTGCACCTTCTTCCGACGCGCCGCCCAAGCCTGCCTGGGCGGAGCTCGAGGACTTTCTCCTCTAGGAAGTCCGCCCGGACACCAACTATGCGTGTAGCTGCAATCGACATCGGTTCCAACTCCATCCGCCTGCTCGTCGCTGACATCGCCGATTCGGAGAGCTGGGGCGGCGCGGTGACCACGATCGCGCGGGCGGGCGAGGTCTGCCGCCTGGGCCGTGGGCTCCACGAGAGCGGCCGGATCGCCGAGGACCTCGTGGAGCGCGCCGCCGAGATCACGCACGAGTTCGCGCGCCGCGCCCGCTCGCTGGGCGCACTGCACGTCGTGGCCGGCGCAACCGCGGCGCTGCGCAGCGCCACCAACGGCGGCGAAGTGGCGTCGCGGCTCGCGGCCCGCGCCGGCGTCGAAGTCCGCATCCTGAGCGGCGACGAGGAGGCGACGCTCGTCTACCGCGCGGTGGTGCTTGCGCTCGGCGCGCGGGCGCGCTCATCGCAGTGCGTCGTGTTCGACCTGGGCGGCGGCAGCACCGAGGTCGTAAGCGGCGTCGGCGGTCAACCCGGGCGCTGGCAGAGCCTGCCATTCGGCGCGGTGAGCCTCACCGAGCGGTTCCTGCCCGACGATCCGCCGGGCGAGGCCTCGCTCGCAACGGCCCGCGCCGCGATCCGCGACGATATTATGCGCGGCTGTGCATTATTGCCCGAGCGGGCGACGGTGCTGGCGGGAGTGGGCGGCACGGTCACCGTGCTCGCCTCGATCGATCGCGGGCTCTCGGAATACGACCCCGGTGCGCTCGAAGGCTGGTGGATCGAGCGTGACCGTGCGCTCGGGATCATGGCCGACGTCGCGCGCATGTCGCAGGCCGAGCGGCGCCGGCTCCCCATCATGGGGGAGGGCCGGGCGGACATCATCGGTGCCGGGGCGCTCGTGGTCCACGCCCTGATCGAGCGCTTCGCCGCCCCCGGGCTCATGTGCTCGACCCAGGGTCTGCGCTATGGCCTCGCCCGGCTCGCCGCCGACGAGTGGCGGGCGAGGACGACCTCCTGAGTGGTATGGCCTCGCCCGGGGGGCTCGACCCCCCCCCTGGGTTTCGTGCCCAAGGGACAGATCGTCGTTGACGCCTCCTTTGCAGGCGGCGGATACTTCAAGCAGCTAGCAGGTCCCCTGCAAAAGGCTTTGCCCCTGTTCGGACTCCTCCGGCCGGACTCGGAAATTAGTTTTCCACGTCTCCAGTGTCAGGAGGGAGCGGGCAACCGATGAACAAGCTTCGCAACAGACTCCTCATCGCACTGATCCTGACGGCGGCGATGCTGCCAGCGGCAGGAGGCACATTCGCGTGGGCGGACTCGGGTCGCGATGCGGACTCGAGAGCGTCCTCGGCGCTTGCACGCCCCACCGTGCGGCCGCTCTCCGGCGAGCCGGATTCCGGCGGCATCAATACACCTCTGCCCAAGCCGAGTTCGGTTTGGGTCGATCCGGTGCTGAACCCGTGGCTCGTTCAGCTCTGGATCAAGTGGACGGTGGCGGAAAAGGAAACAGGCAGGTCGTTCCATCGAGGCCAGTAGTCGTCGGCGCGATCTGCAGGCGTGTCTCGATGATGATTTCGGATGGTGCGGGGGAACCACCGCACGGTCCCACCGGGTGCGTGAGTCGTCGAGGGGTTCACCAGTGAGTACAATCATCCCCCCCGAGCCGTCTCCACGGGGTCTCGCCTCCGAGTCGGAGGTCGGGCGTCATGAGTCGGTCGGAGACCTTCACCTCGCCGCGGACAACTTCGCGGGGGCGGTGGAGGCCTATCAGCAGGCGCACGCCCAGCTCGGCGTGAACGATCTGCCGGCGCGCGTTCGCGTGCTGCTGCGGATCGCTCAGGCCGAGTTCCTCCGTGGCGGGTTCGAAGCCTCGCTGAAGGCCACGCGCGCCGCGCGCGAGGCCTCCCGGCTCCTCGGCGACCCGCGCGTGAACGCACGCGTGGCGCTGCGCGCCGCGGCGATCCTGCACGAGCAGGGCAGCTATCGCCCCAGCCTGCGCTACGCGCGCTACGCCTACGCGGTGCTGCGCGACACCGACGATCACGAGTCGGTCGGAACGGTCGCACTGACGATCGGCCTCAATCACAGCCGGCTGGGTCGGCCGCAGTCCGCGATCGAGTGGTTCCAGAACGCGGCCGCGACGTTCCGCCGCATCGACGACTCCGACGGGCTGGTCAACGCGCTCAACAACCTCGGGCTCGCGTACAAGAACCTGCGCGAGTGGCGCGAGGCGGTGCGCTTCCTCGAGCAGGCATTGAGCATCGACGAGCGCAAGGGTCTCTACGCGCGGATGCGCAGCCACCACCAGAACCTTGGGCTGATCCGTTACCGCCTCGGCCAGTGGGACCTCGCCGAGGAGCACTTCCGCCACTCGCTGCGCATCGCGCGCGACATCCAGCATGCCGCCGCCGAGTCGCAGGCGGTCCTCGCGCTCGGTCTGCTGGCACGCCGCCGCCGCCAGACCGAGCGCGCGGGCGAAATGTTCCGCCAGGGCCTCGAGCTGGCCGAGCGCGCGGGCGCGGTGCGCGAATCCGAGCTCGCGCGCGAGTTCCTCGCCGAGCTCGAGCTCGACCGCGGCAACGCCAGCGGTGCGCTCCAGCTGCTCGAGCCCGCGCTCGAGGAAGCGCAGGCGCGTGCGCCGCGCGGTGACATGGTGATGGAGCTGCAGCTCCGAACGGCGCTCGCCTGCCAGATGCTCGGACGCCACGAGGAGGCGCAGTCGCTTGCGCTGAAGGGGATCGCACTCGCCGAGCGGCTCGGTGACCGCGTCGAGTACGCGGTGGGGCTGCGCGTGCTCGCGCGCCTCGACGCGGTGCGCGGCCAGGTGTCGGCGATGGAATCGCGCCTGCGCGACGCGGCGCAGTGCTTCGACCAGCTCGATGAACCGTTCGAGCTCGCCTGCACGCTCGCGCAGTGGGCCGACAACCTGTTCCTGCTGCCGACGAGCACGCGACTGCGCGTGCCGCTCGATCCCATCGCGGACGCCTCGCGACGGGCCGCCGCGCTCCACCGCCAGCTCGGCGTCGTGCCGCGCGCGGCCGAGGCGCTGCTGACGCTGGCGCGCCTCGTCTCCGAGCGCGAGCACTACGATCAGGCGCTGGCGCTGCTCGAGCAGGCCGAACAGTGGCTCACGGAGTGCGAGGATCCCGAGACCGCCGAGCGCGCCGGCGCGCTTCGCCGCGAGATCGAGCGGCAGTACGTCGCGGTCTCGCTCTCGACCTGCAACGAGTTCCGCGCGCTCGAAGAGGCGAACCGGCTCTTCCGCGAGACGTGCGACATGGACGGCCTGCTCGCGCAGATCGTGAAGCTCGCCGTCGACCATTCGGGCGGTGACCGCGGCTTCCTCGCGTTCAGCTCGAACGGCGGCCGGCTCGACGTCGTTGCGCAGCACGGCCTGGGCCGCGATCGCGCGCGGCGCGTGCTGCGCGTGCTCGAGGGTGTGGGCGGGCCGCGCTTCGCCGAGAGCGGACCCATCTTCTCGAGCCGCGTCGCGGCCGACGCCCGCTTCGGCGCCGCACTCACCGACGCGCTCGAGGGCGTCGGCTCGCTCGTCTGCGTGCCGCTCAACTTCCCGTCCCAGTCGATCGGCATGGTCTACGTCGACCGGCTCAACGACAACCTGCTCGGGGCGTTCAAGCAGCGCGAGCTGAACCTGCTCGCCGTGCTCGCGAACAGCGCGGCGGTCGGCATCGTCGAGGCGCAGCGCTCGCTGCTGCTCGCGGAGAACCAGCAACTCCGCGACCAGCTGCGCCCGAGCCCGGGCTCCGAGCGCGTCATCACGCAGTCGCGCGAGGTCATGGGCATCCTGCAGCTCGTGCGCAAGGTCGGTGACAGCAACGCGACCATCCTCTTCATGGGCGAGACGGGCACGGGCAAGGGACTCTTCGCGCAGGTCGTGCACGAGACCTCGGCGCGCCGCGACCGTCCGTTCGTGCAGGTCAACTGCGCGGCGCTGCCTGAGCCGCTGCTCGAGAGCGAGCTGTTCGGCTACGTCCAGGGCGCGTTCACCGGCGCGACGCGCGACAAGGCCGGGCTCTTCGAGGAGGCGGGCGGCGGCACCATCTTCCTCGACGAGATCGAGAAGATTCCCGAGGCCGTTCAGGCGAAGCTGCTCCACGTCCTCGACCGCGGCGAGATCCGGCCCGTCGGCGCGACGCGCGTGCGCAAGGTCGATGCGCGCGTCATCTGCGCGACGAGCGCGGACCTGCGCGACCGCATCCGCGAAGGAAGATTCCTCGAGGATCTCTACTACCGGCTCAACGACATCACCGTTCGCGTGCCGGCGCTGCGCGAGCGGCGCGAGGACATCCCGATGCTCGCGCAGCACTTCCTGGCGCTCTATTCGCGGCAGATGGAGAAGTCGATCCGCGGATTCGCGCCCGACGTGATGCGCACGTTCCTGGAGTTCGAGTGGCGCGGCAACGTGCGCGAGCTCGAAAAGACGGTGAAGCGCATGGTGGTGCTCGCCGACGACGGCGACACGCTCGGCGCCGACCTGCTGCCGACCGAGCTGCTCGAGAGCTCGCACGCCACGGTCGCGGGCGCCGACGCCGGGGCTGCCGCGAAGCGCGGCGTGCGCACGCTGCGCAACTCGGTCTCCGAGCTCGAGAAGCGCGTGATCGCCGAGGCTCTGGTGCGCCATCGAGGCAACAAGGCTCGAGTCGCGCGCGAGCTGGGCCTCAGCTACCCCACGCTGCTCAGCCGCATTCGTGCCTACAAACTCGGCGTTGGGAGCGCCTGACGAAACGAGTTTTCCACACGGATAGATAAATAGTTTTCCAATCAACGTGGCCCCGGCCAGTGAGTTAGCTGACCGGGGCCGATTTCTGCCAGCTTGTTTCCATCTTTCGAGACTGCCGGGGTGACAGCGCCACAAGTTGCGTGATCGGACTGGACAAGCTTCATGGCTTGTTTTTCAACGAGTTAGCGGAATGTCCTCGAATCGTTTCGCGGCTGGCACGCGGGGTGCTCATCACGGCGATCGGAGGGGGGGACCTCCAAACAAAGTCCGACAGATCACCGTCGGACGACTTCTGGGCTAGCCGGTTCGTCGGGAGTCTGGTCGAGGGTACGAGCCCCGTCATTGACAACGCACCATCTCCCACGACCGGCTAGCTTGGTTGACACGAGTTTCCTCTGGACGAGGTGGCAACAGGCCTCACCCGGCGCCGAGTGCAGGACCCGGTCAACGGCGACGGAGCGTGAGGCGAGCCGGATCCAGAGGTTTTCGGGCACCGGTCGGTCGCGCATGCGGCCAACACTGGGGGATGTCGAGGCTGTGGGCGCGTTGTTTTCGAGGCCGGTGTCCACTTCTTAGAGGTTGAATCGTCAGACGGTGTAGCGCCCTTCGCACACCTGAGTCCATGGCGCACACCGCACCGCCGCCGGGCTGCGACCCGGCGGCGGTTTTTCTTGCCGATTTGGCCGCAATTTCAAGGGTTGCCCGGGGTTTTCCCGCCCCGAACCGGCACGTGCGGCCGTGGCATGGGCGTTGCCCTTTCCCTATCCTCGGGACGTGGTACTCGTCGCTCGAAGAGGGAGGATCCGCCCATGCGCCATCTGCGACTCGCGTGCGCAGCATTGCTGGTCGTTGTCCTGTCGGGCTGTCGCGACACGACCGAGGCGCCCCTGCCGCCGCCGGCAGCCCCGCGCGGCGTCTCCAGCGTGAATGGCGACGGCCAGGTGACGCTCTACTGGCTGGCGAACACCGAGGGCGACGTGGTCGGCTACCGGGTCTACGAGGCGAGCTGCCCGAGCGGCAGCAACTGCCCCTACAGCCGCATCGGCACGACCAACGGCACGAGCTTCGTCGTGAGCGGGCTTTCGAACGGTCAGACGCGGTACTTCGCGGTCTCCGCGGTCAGCACTTCAGGCGCCGAGAGTGACCTGTCGTACGACACGATCTTCGACACCCCGCGTCCAGCTGGGACCGGCGCGGTGATCGGCAATTATCTTCAGGGCACCTCGAACGCGGGCTGGGACTTTTCGACCGCGCGCGTCGTCGCCTCGACCGACACGACGGCCGACGTCATCTACGGCTTCGACGGCACCTACCACATCATGTACGCCGCAGACCTGAACACCGACATCCAGGACGCGGGCTATGCGACGACGCTCGACGCGGTCGCCTGGGCGCCGACGAGCGGCTGGTCCCCGACCGGAACCGCCGAGCTCATCCCCGGGCATTGCTACGTGGTGTGGACGCGCGACAACCACTTCGCCAAGTTCCGCGTGACGAGCCTCACCGCGACGGACGTGACGTTCGACTGGGCCTACCAGACCGATCCGGGCAACCCGCAGCTTCGTGCGCACCGCACGCAGGGCATCACGGCGGGCGCATTCCTGCCCGGACCGGCGATACGATGAAACACGCGCGGGCCGCGTGCCCCCCGCACGCGGCTTTGCGCTACGATGGAGAGTGAATCACGGACAAACGCGGCGCATCGCGCCCCCTGCCGGGGTAGTACGCCGGACGGTGCGACCGGCTCTCTCGAGGGGCCGGGCCGCGAAGGAGTGAGGGTCATGATCCGCAACCTCCGATGGCTGACTGGCCTGCTGGCCCTGGTGGCGTTCGCGCTGCCGCCCGCGGCGGCGCAGGCGCGCACGCTGGGCGTCGAGGTATGGACCGACCGCGGGGACGATGCGGTCTACCAGCCCGGCGATGCCATGCAGGTCAAGGTGCGGGCCAGCGACGACGCCTACCTGCTCGTCTACGAGATCGACTCGAACGGCAAGATCTCGGTGCTCTACCCATGGCGTCGTGGCTCGAACCTCGTCGAGGCCCGTCACACCTACCGGCTGCCGCCCGAGGACTCGAACTACGAGCTCGCGGTCGAGAAGGCGACCGGTGAGGGCTATATCGTCGCGGTCGCCTCGCGCCGTCCGTTCCGCGACCTGCCTTGGTACTTGCGCACGTTCGACCCGCAGGGCGAGAGCATGGGCTACGAGGACCGCCACGACGACGAAGAGGGCTTCGACAAGGACGGCAACGTGGTCGGCGATCCGATGGTCGCCATGGAGCGCATCCGGCGCCGCATTCTCGACCGTCCCGGCGACACCGACGATTTCGCGACGTCGTACGCGTCGTACTACGTCGGCCACGAGGTGCGCTATCCGCGCTACCTCTGCGCCGACTGTCACCGCCCGGACCAGTGGGCGTGGTGGGACGGCTACGATCCCTACTACGCGCGCTGCGCGGTCTTCGATTTCCGCGTGAACTGGAACTGGTGCTGGGGCCCGTGCATCTGGGCGGGCGACGTGCCCTACTACTTCTACGTCGTGCGTCCCGACTGCCCGCCGCGCTATCGCGGCTGGTACGAGAATCACTCGCGCTGGTCGTCGTGGGACGGCTCCCGACGCTGGAACACGCTCTGGGGCGGAAGCCTCGTGCGCTACAAGTCCGCCGCGCCGGCCGGGTACGTGGGACCGCCCGCCGCGGGCCGGCCCGTGACCTACCGCACGGGCGAGCAGCCGCCGGGCTTCCTGCCCTCTTCAGGCGCGATGCGCAGCCGCACGGGCTTCCGCGAGCCGCTGCCCGTCGGTCGCAGCATCGCCGCGCAACCGCCCGAGCGCACGGGGGGACCCGCATCGCCGGAAGCGCCGCGCGGCGTGGGTGAGGGTCGCCTCGCTCCCGGTGAGCGGCCTGAGGTGCGCCCGCAGCAGCCGGCCCAGCCGCAGCAGCCGAGTACGTCGGGGCAGCACTTCCGCCAGGGTCATCGCCAGGCGCGGCCACAGTCGACGCGCGGCGGCTCGCGCAGCGGCGGCTCGCGCAGCAGCGGTCACGCACGGAGCGCCGCTCAGCGCGGCGGAGGGCATCGCTGACGACGCACACGAACGCTTCCACTCCCAGCG
>Ga0335083_10000674_pt1 | contig 49953 bp, 50 predicted proteins | sample Lox_Sample_42_FD_206716 | JGI IMG/M metagenome (GOLD analysis project Ga0335083, IMG submission 206716) | Soil microbial communities from Loxahatchee National Wildlife Refuge, Florida, United States - Lox_Sample_4.2 | ecosystem: Environmental > Terrestrial > Soil > Wetlands | place: USA...
GATGTCTGGGCCACCGACCTGAACCTCGACTCACTGGCCAACATCAAGGGATGCCGGACCCTGAAGCTGGATGTGCGCAGCACGGAAGCCGTGGCGCAGGCCGCCGCCCGGATCGGCCCGGCCGCGGTCCTGTTCAACTGCGCGGGTTACGTGGCCAACGGGACCATCCTGGAGTGCTCCGAGAGTGACTGGAACCTTTCCTTCGATCTCAACGTGGCCTCCATGTATCGCACCATTCGTGCGTGGCTTCCGGCCATGCTGGAACGTGGCCGGGGCTCGATCATCAACGTCTCGTCGGTTGCCGGGACTGCGCGCGGCGTGCCGAACCGCTTCGTATACGGCGCCACCAAGGCAGCGGTGGCGGGTCTGACCAAGTGCGTCGCCGCGGATTTCGTCTCGCGCGGCATTCGTTGCAACGCCATATGCCCAGGCACCGTTGACACGCCATCCCTGCATCAGCGGCTCGATGCGACAGGAGATCATGACGCGGCACTGGCGGCATTCAAGGCCAGACAGCCCATGGGCCGCCTCGGCACTCCGCAGGAGATTGCGCAACTGGCCTTGTATCTGGCCTCGGACGAATCCGCCTTCACGACTGGTCAGTGCCTGTTTGTGGACGGCGGCTGGTCAAACTGAACATCATGGCCCGCGGAACGCGACGCGGAGCGCGAACGCGCGCGCCGGTGTGAGGCGCGGGTCTTCCTGACCCAGGTGGACCCCCGGGGTCAGATCCTGGAGTCGCTGAGCAGCAGTCCGCCGGAGATTTCGCGTGCTGCGGTGATCAGCAGCGACAGGCAGTCATCGAGGGTGCGTTTGGTGTTGACGAACTGCACGAACGGAATCGTGAGGGCGGCAGCCGCCTCGTGGCCTCGCAGAATCGGCGCGGAGATATCCGTAACACCCGATACGTAGGTGCTGCGGGCCTTGGCCCATGCGACATCATGGGCCCGGGCCGCACGTTGCTTGAACGCCGCGAGATCTTCAGCCTTGATGGACGGATCAAACAGCTCCTCCCATCTCTCACGCGTCCGCTCGGTCTGGAACGCGTACAACACGGTACCGGAAACAGTTTCGGGAAGCGCGCGCCGGTGCCCTACACGCACGGAAAAACCCATCTCGGCGTTCGATTCGACCCGCGCTACCACGACATGCTGCCCCTGGGAATGCATCGCCAGATGACAGGACTGTCCGGTCTCGATCGCCAGCAGACGCATTCGGGGCAAGGCGATCTCGATGAGACCCTTGACCGACGGCTGGTTCATGGCGAGCGCGAACAGGCGACCGGTGAGCTGATAGCCGCTGCCGTCGGTGGACTGCTCGATGAAGCCGCGGAACTGCAGCACCTGGATCATCCGGAACAGCTCGCCCGTGGAGCGGCCTAATGCCTTGACGATGGCAGGCAGGGAGATGGGCGCGGGCTGCGTGGCAATGAGTTCGAGAATGTCCAGGCCCTTCTCGAGCGCCGGCGCCCGGTAGCGCGGCTCATTGTCCGCCGCCGCCGCGCGGGCGGATGCGGCTTTGGGTTGGGCCGCGGCACGTTTCGGGACTGTCCTTAGCACGTCATCGAATCGCTGGTGTTGAGGTCGCGAACACGACCGGGTCGGGAGTGGCAACGATGCAGAAGTTGCAAGGATTCTAACCCGCAGGACGCGGGGGCGAAAGACTTCGGACGCGCATGGACGAATGATGCGGTCCCTGTGCGCTCCGCGTTCGCGGAACGGTCAGTTCGGTCGGCGCGCGGCGCGCTCGCAGGCCGTCATCCGCCCCAGCAGCAGGTTGCGCTCGCGCCCGTTCCGAGTCAGCTCGGCCGCGCGTGCGAACTCCGCCAGAGCCTCCTCGAACCGCCCCAGCTTCTCCAGCAGATCCCCGCGGACGCTGGGCAGCAGGTGATAGCCGGCGAGCCGTTCATCGTCCCGGAGAACATCGACGATCTGCAGCCCGGTTTCGGGGCCATAGGCCATGGCGACGGCCACTGCCCGGTTCAGCGCGACGATGGGGGACGGTGCAACCTGCGCCAGGGCGTCATAAAGCGCTACGATTCGCCGCCAGTCGGTTTCCTCGGCCGTGCGGGCACGGGCGTGGCAAGCGGCGATCGATGCCTGCAGGGCATAGGGCCCCAATGGACCCGCGGTGGTTTCCGCGCGCGACAGTGCCTGCAGTCCGCGTGCAATGAGCAGTTGGTCCCACTGCGCCCGATTCTGGGAGAGCAGCAGGACGGGCTCGCCGTTCGCGCCCACCCGCGCGCGATTGCGCGACGCCTGGATCTCCAGCAGCGCGACCAGCCCGTGAACCTCCGACTCGGCGGACATCAGACCTGAGAGGATGCGCGCCAACCGCAGGGCTTCCTCGCACAACGCCGGTCGCAGCCATTCGTCGCCGCTCGTGGCCACGTATCCCTCATTGAAGATGAGATAGATCACTTCGAGCACGGAGGACAGGCGGCTCGACCGATCTTCATCGCGCGGCAGTTCGAATGGCACGCGCGCCTCGGTGAGCGTGCGTTTAGCCCGCACGATGCGCTGCTGGATCGTCGTTTCGGTCACGAGAAACGCGCGCGCGATCTCCTCGGGTGTGAGCCCACCGAGCAGTCGGAGCGTCAAAGCGACCCGAGCCTCCGTCGACAATACGGGGTGGCAGGCGATGAACATCAACCGCAACAGGTCGTCGGAGATGTCCGCATCCACTTCCTCCTCGAGCGTGGGACCATCCGTGCCGAGCAGGTCCGGGTCATGCCTCAGCATCGGGGATTTCCGTTCGTGGAGCTTTGCGTGGCGCAGCTGGTCGATGGCGCGGTTGCGCGCCGCGGTCATCATCCAAGCCGCGGGATTGGCCGGAATGCCCGTTCGCGGCCACTGCTCCAGAGCGCTCACCAGGGTGTCCTGAGCCAGCTCCTCGGCCAATCCCACGTTGCGCAGCATGCGCGCGAGCCGGGCGATGATCCGGGCCGATTCCATGTGCCAGAGCGCTTCAAGGGTGCGACGCACATGGGACGCCTCAGGTGCAGTACCCGGATCATCGACCGACGTCATTGAAAGCAGGGTCCGAGTTCACGCACCTCGATGGTCGCCCACTGTGCGGCGGGGCACTCGCGCGCGATAGCGACGGCCTCCTCCCGGGTGTTACAGGTCAGGAGGAAGAAACCGCCGATCATCTCCCGCGCCTCGACGAAGGGACCGTCGCGCACTATCGTTTTGCGGTCGCGACTGGTCACGCGTACTCCGGCGGCATCCGTCTTCAGCGACTGACTCAGTGTCAGCAGCCCGCGCTGCTTCAACTCCTCGCTGAACTGAAGCATGCGACCGTAGAGGATTCGCCCTTCATCTTCCGTGCGCGTTTCCCGATCGCCGACCTTCTCCACCACCAACAGCATGTAGGCCATCGCTCAACCTCCCGGACACGATGTGGAGCGGTTATTTGCGGTAATCGTCGCGCAGGTTGGCGTTGATGATCCACGGCGTGCCGAACCGATCGGTCAGCATCGCGAACTTTTCGGCCCAGAAAGCCGGCTGCAGGGACATTGTGACATTTCCCCCGTCGGCGAGCGCCTTGAACACGCGCTCCGCCTCGGCAACGGTCGGGTAATTCATCGTCAGGGTGATGCCCTTCATGCCACCGTAGGGAACGTTCGCCGGCGCATCGCCGGCGTAGATCTGTGAACCATCGGCAAAGCCCAGCCGGGCATGCATGATTCGATGGCGCTGCCCCTGGGGAATCTGCTCGGCCATCGGCGTGTCCGCGCCGCTCACCATCAGCTCGAGCTTGGCTCCGAGTCCCAGCACACGCTCGTAGTAGCGCATCGCCTCGGCGCAGTTGCCGTCGAATCCGAGATAGGGGATTGCCTGTGTCATGTCATGAACTCCGCGAATTGATGTCTGAGTGCCGGCTACTTGCGCTCGCTGAGGCGGCGGCGTTGATCCTCTTCCTGCGCTCGAAGCTCGGGCGTCAGGATCTCGCCGAATTCCTCGACCCCGTACAACGGGCGGATGTCGATGTCGGAATCGGTCAGCATGGGATTCGGACAGCGTCGCACCCATTCCACGGCCTCCTCGATCGACCGGACCTGCCACAGCCAGAAGCCCGCGACGAGTTCCTTGGTCTCCGTGAAGGGCCCGTCCGTGACCGTGCGGTTCTTGCCCGAGAAGTGCACGCGCTTGCCGTGGCTGCTGGGCTTGAGTCCCTCGGCCGCCAGCATGATTCCCGCCTTGATCAGCTGTTCGTTGTATTGGCCCATGGCGGCGAACAGCTCCGGCGGCGGCATCACTCCGGCTTCGCTGTCTTTCGTGGCCTTGACCATCACCATGACTTTCATTGGAACCTCCGGCGCTCGAGTTTCACGCTGACCTGGACTCTACGACGAAGCAGCGCGGGACAGATCGACACGGCAGCGCCAAAGACCCGGTCCGCGCCGTGGCGGCAGACAACATTCACAGACGGAACAAGGGGTTCCGGTCGGCGGAGGCTCGCTGTGGCGCAGGCCTAGCCCGATGCGGTGGGCTTGGCCGCGTCCTGGCCGGCCACCGAATACAGGATCTGTGCGTTGCGGGTCTTCTGGAAGTCCTCCAGCGACTGGCCGCGCATGGCCGCGTAGATGTGCAGGTTCGAGATGCCGACGGTGGCGCCGAACTTCTCCAGCAGGAAGAAGATCACGCCGTAGTGGATCAGTCCGCGCCAGTCCCGGCGACGCACCAGATCGCGCTCCTCGGCCGTGAGACCCGCCTCCTCGAACAGGGGTTCGGGGTCCTGCAGGAAGCGCTTGCGCCAGTCGGGCTGGATCAGCCGGTGCAGGAAACTGTTGAGCCGATACGCCTTCACACTGCGGTCCAACGTGAAGGGATAGGTGCCTGTCAGCTTCTCGATCCCCGCCCACTGGGTGCCGATGCGTTGCCGGTGCTCGTCCGCGCTTTCGCCGCGCGCGTCCTCGGAGTCGTTTTCGAAGATGACGGTCGCAATGGCCGTCATGGAGGGCAGGTAGTAACTCTGATGGATCTTCCTGACACGCGTGCTCAGCGCACCGCGCATGATCAGCCACATGATCACTTCCGATCCCTCGAATCCGCCGCGCTCGGCGAACTGCGCGATCGTCATCCGGGTCAATGACTCCGGATCCTTCTCCAGACGCTGCAGGAATTCCATGTCCCACGCCGTGTTGTTGAAACCGCAACGCTCGCCGTGCACCTGGTGGGACAGGCCGCCCGTGCCGACGATCGCGACCTTCAGATCATCCGGATAACTCTCGATGGCCTTGCGCAGCGACTTGCCCAGATTGAAGCAGCGCCGCGCGGACGGAATGGGAAACTCGAGCACGCCCACCTGGAAGGGAACGAGTGCGCCCGGCCAGGCGGGTTCGTGCGGCCACAGCACCGACAGGGGCGAGAAGCAGCCGTGATCCAGGCCCTTGCCCTGGAAGTAGGACAGATCGAACTCGTCGGCGACCAGGGAGTTGGCGATGTGCTGCGCGAGCTTCGGGTGGCCGCTGATGGGCGGCAGGCGGCGCGCGCCACCGCCTTCGTCGGCGACGAAGTACCGATCGCCCACGCCCAGGGCGAACTGCGAGTAGTGGTCGAAGAAGAACGAGGTGATGTGGTCGTTGTAGATGAAGAACAGCACGTCGGGCTGCTTGTCCCTGAGCCAGCGCTGGATGGGCTCGTAAGCCTGGAAGATCGGCGCCCAGACCGGATCGGCCTGTTTGTGGGTATCGAGCGCGAAGCCGATCGTCGGGGTGTGGGAGGTAGCGATGCCGCCGACTATAGTAGCCATGGTCCAGCTCCTGAAAGGGGATGATGTCAGACGATCGAGCGTTCGGCCGCGGCGATCGTGTTCTCCAGCAGCATGGTGATCGTCATGGGACCCACTCCACCCGGAACCGGAGTGATGTAGGACGCTTTGGCTGCCACCCCTTCGAAATCCACGTCTCCCGTGACCCGTCCATCTTCCAGTCGATTGATGCCGACATCGATCACCACGACACCGGTCTTGACCATCTGCGGGAGGATCAAGCGCGGTTTGCCGGCGGCAACGATGAGGATGTCCGCCAGGATAGTGAACTGGGCGAGATCGCGGGTCTTGGCGTGGCAGATGCAGACGGTGGCATCGCGCTGCATGAGCATGAGTGCCATCGGCTTGCCGACAATGTTGCTCGCACCGACGACCACGACGTTCTGGCCCTCCAGCTTGATCCGCTCGTACTCCAGCAGCTTGACGACACCGTAGGGTGTGCACGGCGGAAAGATCGTGTTACCGACCACCAGGCCACCGACGTTATAAAGATGAAAGCCGTCGACATCCTTCTTGACCGAGATGGTCTCCAACACGCGGCGCATGTCTATGCGTGGAGGTAGCGGCAACTGCACGAGAATGCCGTGCACGGCCGGATCGGCATTCAGACCTTCAATGGTCTGGACGAGCGTCTCCGTGTCGATGGTGTCTTCCAGGTGAAGTTTGATCGAGCGGATGCCGATCTCTTCACACGCCCGTACCTTGTTGCTCACGTAGAGCGCGGATGCTGGGTTGTGACCCACGAGTACGACCGCCAGTCCCGGCGTAACGTTGGTCCGCTCGCGCAGCCGTTCGATGCGCGGAATGAATTCCGCCCGCAGCAGCGCGGCGGCGGCACGGCCATCGATCATTCTCGCCGTCACTGCGCGGGTCTCCGGTTCACTCTATGTTCGATTATCGCTTTCACAGGCCGTATCCTCTGCTGCATTATAGAGGTCCCGTCCCGGCATCGCTCATGAGAACCCGACACGGCAACTTCGCGATTCTGTTCGTCACGCTGATGGCCTGGAGCCCGAGCGCCCCGACGGGCGACGCCGCACAGCCGCCGGGTGATTCCAAAGTGGCCGGACCGCCCGCGGCGGCGACCGTCCCCACCTTGCCCTACACGGCGAACGGCCAGCTGAAATTTCCTGAAGGCTACCGCGAGTGGGTGTATCTGAGCTCCGGACTGGACATGAGCTATCGCAAGGGCGCCGGTGCGGACGGTCACTCGGTGTTTGACAATGTATTCGCAAGTCCGGCCGGCTACCGCGAGTTCCTCAGGACCGGGACCTGGCCCGATGGCACCCTGCTCGTGCTCGAGCAACGCGGCGCGGGTGAGAAGGGCTCCATCAACCAGAGCGGCAAGTTCCAGAGCGGCGATCCGCTCGGTGTGGAGGTGCACGTCAAGGACGTGCAACGCTTCCCCGGAGGCTGGGCCTTCTTCGAGTTCCCTGGTACCGGACCCGGAGTGCTGCTGCCCACGGCAGCGGAATGTTACGCCTGTCACCGCGAGCATGGCGCGGTGGACACGACGTTCGTCCAGTTCTATCCGACGCTCCTGAAGATCGCCCGCGAACGCGGCACCGTCAGGGCCGAACCGGCAGCGGCCCACTAGGGTAGTAGCGACGCAGTCCGCATTCGGCGATCCGACGATGGCCCCAGGCAGACTCCGCCCGCTGCACTACGTGGGCGGGTCCTCATCCTGCTCGAGGGCGATGCGACTGCTCTCGTCCAGGTCGCCGTCATACTGGCCCGAATCCACGGCCCAGATCAGTGCGGCCGCCGATCCCAACACCAGCACGAAGGCCAGGGGGATGAGCAGGAATACGATGGTCATGCCGCGTCCTCCACGAAGCGTGTCGGCCGGTAGGCGGCCAGGCGCGCTGCGTTCATGACCACGGCCAGGGAACTCAGGGACATGCCCAGCGCCGCGACCCACGGAGCGATGTAACCGGCCGCGGCGAGCGGCACGGCGGTGACGTTGTACAGGAATGCCCAGGCGAGATTCTGGCGCGTCACCCGGCCTGCCTGCCGGGCGAGCGCGATCCCGCGACCGAGCGCCGCCAGTGAAGCCGGCATCAGCAGCAGGTCCGCGGTGCACTGAGCTATCGCCGACCCCTGTGCCATCGCACACGACACGTTCGCAGTAGCCAGCGCGGGTCCATCGTTGATCCCATCTCCCACCATGAGCACGTTGGCGCCGGCGTCCTGCAACTGCCGGACGATCTCGGGCTTGTGGGTATAATCAACACGGGCGTGATGTTCCGTCACGGCAAGCAGCCTGGCCACCTGACCGACTGCCTGCTCGCTGTCACCGCTGACGATGGCGACACGCAGGCCTTGTCGGCGCAAGGCGTTGACCGCGTCGCGGGCCGTCACGGAGAGATTCTGTTCGACCCGGAATCGGGCGACCTCGCGGCCCGCTCTCCCCAGCACCAGTGGCGAGTCGCCGCCGGTCGGGCCGGCATCCCGCACGCGCAGGACGAACTCCGGACGCCCAAGCCTCCAGAGCTCGCCGGCCACGCAGCCTTCCAGTCCCTCTCCCGGCTGTTCGACGACCCGCTCCGCGACGATGTCCGGATCGGCGAAGGGAGCAAAGCCCTCCGACAGCGGATGGTCCGAAGTGCGCTCCAGGGCCGCTGCAATCGATAGCGCACGTTCGGCACTCAGGCCTTCCCTCACCTGCTCCACGCGCACGACGGGCCTGCCTTCGGTGAGAGTGCCAGTCTTGTCGAGGATGACCGTATCCACCTTCGCAAGCCGTTCCAGAGAGTCCGCCTTCACGACCAGCAGACCCTCGCGCGCCAGGCGGGACGTGGCTGCCGAGAAGCTCGCCGGCATAGCGAGCGACAGCGCACAGGGACACGTTACCACCAGTACCGCGAGGGTGGCAGGCATTGCGTTGGAGGGATCCGCCCAGAGCCAGTACAGGGCCACGGCCGCAGCCAGAGCCAGCGTCACGAATGAGAACTGTGACGAGACACGGTCGGCGACTGCCAGAGTGCGAGGGCGCTGGGCCACCGCGCGCTGCAACAGGGCTGAGATTCCCGCGATGGCCGACTGATCGGCCGGTGCGCTGCAGGTGACCCTGATCGGATGCTGGGTGTTCACGGATCCCCCGAACACTATCGCGCCCTCCTCCTTGAGAACGGGGACCGCTTCCCCCGTGACGAGCGACTCATCCATCCACGCCCGCGCGGATCGGAGTTCGCCGTCGACGGGAACCACGGCTCCCCGCGCCACCGACACGATGTCTCCGGCCACAAGGGATGCGACGCTGACCCGCTCGGTGCCACCGGTTGGAATGATCCGTATTGCCGTGGATGGCACGCTGCGCGTGAACGCTTCACGGGATGAAATGCTGCGCTGCCTGACGACCATTTCCGCGAACCGGCCGACAGAGAGCAGGAACACGAACATGGTCACCGAGTCGTAGTAGACCGCGCCGCTCCCTGTGAGTGTGTTCACGACACTCGCGCAATAGGCGAGCAGGAGAGCCACGGATACCGGCACATCCATGCCAAGGCGACGTTGACGCAAATCCCGGACGGCCGAGGTCAGGAATGGCAGGCCCGAGTAGAACAGGACTGGCGTGGCGAGCAGCATGCCGGACAGGCGCAGGTATTGGGCGATCTGTGCATCCACGCCGTGCGCACCGCCCGCATAGAGGGCGTAAATCAGCATCATGGTCTGCATCATGCCCAGGCCAGCGACACCGATACGCTTGAGGGCGGCACGGCGCTCCGCCCGGGCATCCGCTTCGGCCTGTTCGCCCTCCAGCGGAACTGCCCGGAAACCCGCCGTGCGGATCGCGTTGTATATCCGGGTAAGCGACAGCTTGCGCGGATCCCAGTCGATCGCCGCCACCGCCGTGGCCGGATTAAGGGTGAATTGCCGCACGCCATCCAGTTGCCGCACGGCGCGCTCCACACTGCGCGCACAGTTGGAGCAGTGCATGCCATGCACGTTGAAGACGGATCGCGACCACGCAGTGGTGGCCTCGGAGTTCATTGCCGGCTACCTGCTCATTCGACGCGGCCTTCGGTTCCCGCCGGTGGCAGCGTCCCGAAAGAGAGCTTCACGTTATCGAGGTCTCCGATCACGTCCTCGCGGAATGTCCAGGTGTTCTGCCCATCGGCCAGCTGGACATGCCAGGTGGCAGAGGGAATCTCCCCGCACTGTGCTGAATAGGAAGACGAGGCGCCGTTGCGAAGGAAACGCAGCTGGCGGTCCAGGGATGCGTTGCTGCCGTGGATGAGAGTCAGATTCAGCTCCTGCGGCGGCGCGCCGTCGATCGACAGATCCACGCGGCATGATCCCTGCGCGGGCTGCAATCGCAGGTCGGCGCTGACATGGCGCCGCGCCGCGAGCTGCGACAGGGCGAAGTCATGATCGAGCTTGTCCCCTTCCCAATGATATTGGTCGGGCAGCACCGGATCGCCACGCGTCACGGCGACGACGGCGGTCCCCACGCTGGCAACGATGGCAAACAGCGGTAGCCCTATGACGAGCACGACGGTCGCGTTGATTCGACTGCGCCGCGCAGGTCTGGCGCCATCGGATCCGGCAGGCTGCTTGTTGCTCATGAGGTTCACCTCGACGGCGCCAGGAATCGAGCCGTGGCGGTGGTCCGCAACGAGCTGTCTTCAAGGGCCTCAACGCTGAAAACCACGCTTTCCGATCCGGCCGGTTCGTAGGCCGGCCGGCGCACGCGCACGGCCGCCGGATAGACCTCTCCGCCCCGTACCTGGAAGATGGCCGGCAGCGGATCGATCTCGAGCCGGCCGGGACCCCGGACATCGATCCGGAAGCGATGGGCACTCTCGGTCTTGTTCATGATCTTCAGGTCGTAGACATTCTCAACCTGTCCGTCGTCCAGCAACCGGTACAGGGCGTTGCGGTCACGAATGACATCCAGCGCTACCGGCTCACGCAGCGCCAGCGCAGTGATCCAGGCGCCAGCCAGCAGTACGAGTACGACTCCGTACAGGATCACGCGTGGCCGAAGAACCCGGGTGGACTGGTGTTCGAGGGCATGCTGGGTCGTGTAGCGGATGAGACCGGGCGCGTATCCCATTCGGTCCATCACGGTGTCGCACGCATCGATGCAGGCGGCACATGCAATGCACTCCTGTTGCAGCCCGCGCCGGATATCGATGCCGGTGGGACATACCTGCACGCACCAGGTGCAATCCGTGCAGTCGCCCAGACCGAGCGCAACCGGGTCGCTTCCCCGACGTCGCGCGCCGCGCGGCTCACCGCGCTCCTCATCGTAGGTAATGATCAGCGTGTCGCGATCGAACATCGCGCTCTGGAAGCGCGCATAGGGACACATGTACTTGCAGACCTGCTCGCGCAGGAAACCCGCGTTCAGATAGGTGGCAAGACCATAGAACAGGATCCAGAACGTCTCCCAGGGACCCAGGGATGCGGTGAGGACTTCATGTGCCAGAGTGCGGATCGGGGTGAAGTAGCCGACGAAGGTGAACCCCGTCCAGAGCGCGAAGGTGACCCACAGGAACTGCTTGAAGGACTTGCGCGTGAGCTTGCGCATCGACCACGGCGCGCGGTCGAGCTTCATGCGCTCGTTGCGACCGCCCTCGGCAACGCGCTCCATCCACAGGAAGGTCTCCGTCCAGACCGTCTGCGGACAGGCATAACCGCACCACAACCGGCCGCCCAGGGCCGTGAAGAAGAACAGCGACAGCGCCGCGATGATCAGCAGTCCCGTCAGGAAGATGAAGTCCTGCGGCCACAGGACGAGACCCAGGATGTAGAACTTGCGCGCCGGCAGGTCCCACAGGAAGGCCTGACGGCCATTCCACTGCAGCCACGCGTTCGCGTAGTACAGCCCCAGGAGCACCCACGCGGCAACCAGCCGCAGCCGCGAAAATCGTCCCGCCACTTCGCGCGGATACACCTTGACCTGGGCTTCATACAGCGAGCCTGAACCGCCGCCGGCATCGGTTTCGTCCGCGGAGGTCACGAGACGCAGACGGGGCGACCGGCGCCCCGCCGCGCGATCGCGGCTGCGGGCACTCACTTTCACGGCGTCTGGCTCGGGGTCGCCGTCGCGGGTTCGGCACCGCCCAGACTGATGACATAGGCGGCGAGCAGATCCACGCGGGTCTGGCCGAGCCGCGCCAGATGAGCAGGCATCTCCGCGTGGCGCCCGTTCGAGATGGACTCGCGCACGGCCTCCAGCGAGCCGCCATTCAGCCAGATGTGGTCGGTGAGATTGGGAGCGCCAAGCTGCTGGTTGCCGCGACCGTCCGCGCCGTGGCACGCCGCGCAGATGGTGGCGAACTTCGCACGGCCATTCTCCAGATCACCGGCTGGCAATTGCCGGCCGGACAGACTCATGACATAGCGCAGCACGTCCTCGACACCTGAATCGCCACCGAGCGCCGCGCGCCATGCGGGCATCGTACTGGTCCTGCCTTCGGCGATGGACTGCACGATTGCCGACGACGTTCCACCCCACAGCCAGTCCTTGTCCGTCAGGTCGGGAAACCCGGGAGCCCCGCGCGCATCCGACCCGTGGCACGCGGCGCAGTTGTTCACGAACAGGTTACGGCCGATGCGCAGCGCGTTCGGATCATTCGCCAGCTGGCGCACATCCACCTTCTCGAAAGGTCTGTAGGTCTGTTCCAGCAGTCGGTCCGCCTCCGCCGCCTGGCCGGCCAGCTGCTTCTGGGAGGTCCATCCCCACATCCCCGGGAAGTTGCCCAGGCCCGGATAGAACACGAGGTACCCGAGCCCGTAGACGATGGTGATCACGAACAGCCACAGCCACCAGCGCGGCAACGGATTGTTGAGCTCACGCAGATCTTCATCCCAGATGTGTCCGGTGGTCTCCGTGGTCGAAGACGCCTCGCCGCGACGGCGGCGCAGTCCGACGAGCAACACACACAGAAGTGCAATATTGACCAGCACGACTGCCGTGACGATGACACCCACCGTGGAATTCATTGCCGTTCACCCGTGCTCGCGTCCTCCTCCAGGGGCAGACGCGAGGCAGAGTCGAATGACTTGCGGCGCTTGCCGCTGAATACCCACAGGAACAGTCCCACGAACATCAGCAGGAGCAGCCCGGCCATCAGGCCACGTACCACTCCGGTGACGGCTTCCAGTTCCGCGCTCATCTAGTGCCACCCCTTCGACGCCACGCCGAGCCCCTGCAGATAGGCGATCAGCGCATCCATTTCGGTCTTGTCGCGCACCGAGTCCGCGGCGCCGTCGATCTGCTCCTGGCTGTAGGGAACGCCCAGTCCACGCATGAGCGTGAGTTTCCTCGGCGTCAGGTTCGCATCGATCGGCTCCTTTGCGAGCCATGCATAGTCGGGCATGTTCGACTCCGGTACGACATCGCGCGGATTGCTCAGGTGCACCCGGTGCCACTCATCGCTGTAGCGTCCGCCCACCCGCGCCAGGTCCGGACCGGTCCGTTTGGAACCGAACTGGAAGGGATGGTCGTAGACGGATTCGCCGGCGAGGGAATAATGGCCGTAACGCTCGGTCTCGGCGCGCAACGGCCGGACCATCTGGGAATGGCAGTTGTAGCAGCCTTCCCGGATATAGATGTCGCGACCCTCGAGTTGCAGCGCGGTGTAGAGGTGCACACCCGGTGCCGGCGTCGTGACCTGACTCGAGAAATACAGCGGGACGATCTCCACGAGCCCTCCGACGCTGATCACAACAGCGATCAGGACGCCCAGCAGGCCAGCCCGCGTTTCAATGGTTTCGTGCTTCATCCAGGGACTCCGGGCGGTTCGATCAGGTGGCTGCCGCTGGCTGCGGAACCGGCACCGGCTGGCGTGCCCCCTGCGCCTGCTGGACGGTCTTCCAGTAGTTGTAGGCCATGAGACCCATGCCGGCGATCACCAGTGCGCCACCGCACAGGCGCACGGCGTAGTACGGATAGGTGGCCTTGAGGGATTCGACGAACGTGTAGGTCAGCGTCCCGTCCGGATTGGTCGCCCGCCACATCAGGCCCTGCATGAGGCCGGCGATCCACATGGCAGCCACGTACAGCACCACGCCGATCGTCGTGATCCAGAAATGCCACTCGATGAGCTTGACGCTCCACATCTGGCGTTGCCCGTAGACGCGCGGGATCAGCACGTACAGGGAACCTATCGTCATCATCGCCACCCAGCCGAGCGCGCCGGAGTGCACGTGGCCAATGGTCCAATCGGTGAAGTGCGACAGGGCGTTGACGGTCTTGATGGACATCATCGGCCCCTCGAAGGTGGACATGCCGTAGAAGGAGAGCGACACGATGAGGAATTTCAGGATGGGATCGGTGCGCAATTTGTCCCATGCGCCCGACAGGGTCATGATGCCGTTGATCATGCCGCCCCAGGACGGCGCGAGCAGGATCAGCGAGAACACCATGCCCAGTGTCTGGGCCCAGTCCGGCAGCGTGGAATAGTGCAGGTGGTGCGGACCGGCCCACATGTAGACCGAGATCAGTGCCCAGAAATGCACGATCGACAGTCGGTAGGAGTAGATGGGGCGGCCGGCCTGCTTGGGAACGAAGTAGTACATCATCCCGAGGAAGCCCGCGGTGAGGAAGAAGCCCACCGCATTGTGGCCGTACCACCACTCGACCATGGCGTCCGCCGTGCCCGCATATGCCGAGTAGGATTTGGTCAGCGTGAGCGGCACTTCCGCGCTGTTGACGATATGCAGGACGGCCGTGGTGATAATGAAGGCGCCGTAGAACCAGTTCGCGACGTAGATGTGCGCAACGCGACGCTTGACCAGAGTGCCGAAGAACACGACGAGATAGGCCACCCAGACCAGCGCGATCAGGATGTCGATCGGCCATTCGAGCTCCGCGTACTCCTTGGCCGTCGTCCAGCCCATGGGAAGGCTGATCACCGCGAGGACTATCACGGTCTGCCAGCCCCAGAAGGTGAATGCCGCCAGCCGGTCGCTGAAGAGCCGCACGTGGCAGGTGCGTTGCACGACGTAGAACGAGGTCGCCATCAGCGCCGAACCGCCGAACGCGAAGATCACGGCATTCGTATGCAACGGGCGCAGGCGGCCATAGGCCAACCAGGGGATGTCGAAGCTCAATCCCGGCCAGATCAGCTCCGCGGCGATGTAGGCACCCACCAGCATGCCGACAATGCCCCAGACAACGGTCATGACCGCGAACTGCCGGACGACGTGGTCGTTGTAGGTCTCGGCGGGCGGCGTGGCGACGCGCTCCGCCGTGACCTTCTCAGCCGGTGGGTCGAGCACGAAATCCGCCTGAATGATCATTCTCTGGCCCCTGTTGCCTGCCGGACTCAGTTCGCCGCCAGCGCGCGCCGCAACTCCGCCATGAAGGCCGGATCGGCATCCTGTGTCCTGCCGGTACGCGACAGCACGCGTCCCCGCGCATCCAGAATGACGAACGCACTCTGGTGATCTACATACCCATCGCCGACTATCCGGTAATTCACGCCCAGCGCGCGGGCCAGAACCGGGACGTCCGATGTTGACGGACGACCGAGTATCCATCTGGGCGAGACGACGCTCGTCCGACTGAAGGCCTTGAGGTTGGCGACCGTGTCCTGTTCGGGATCGAGCGAAAGAGCTATCACGCTCAGGCGCGAGCGTTCCTTGACCGTGAGACTGCCCTCGATGCGCCGCAGCGTTGCCAGCGCCAGCGGGCAACTTCCGGGGCAATGCGTGTACATCATGGTGACGACGCGCACGCGGCCATCGGTCGCCGCAATGTTGGTCAGGGCTCCCTCGCTCGTGACGAAGTGCACGTGCGTCCATGAAGTGGCGGTGCCGGGAGCTGCGTCACTGTCCGCGGCAATCACCGCGCCGGTAGCAATTGCGGCTCCAGTGCCCAACCGGGCCGAAAGTGTTGCCTGGTCCAACGCCCTGATCTGCAGGGGTCCCCAGACGAAGACCAACGCCATGGCGGCCACAGCCGCCGCGCCGAGAGTCAGGATCGCAAACCGGCCATTGTCCGCCGTACCGCTGTCACTCATGACTTCATTCACCGTGGGTATCGAGCAAGTCCCCGCACGATATCGGGGTGAACTCGCCTCAGAATCAGTAAATGTCCCTATATTCGCCATATGTGCCGCCCAGGCCGGGAGTCGCGCTGCCGCGGTCGGAACCCGCTTGCCGTGCATCGGTACTTCTACGTACGCGCAAACACGGACGCCGCATCGCGCGATGCAGCGCATGCTGGCCTCGTCGCGAACCGCTCTCCTCGCTCTTTTCGTCGGGTCTCAATATGACAGCCAGCCAGATGGTTTCCGCCGAACTCCTGAGCCGCTATGACCGCCCGGGTCCGCGCTATACGTCCTATCCGACCGCGCCGCATTTCACGAGCGACTTTGGCGCGGACCAATTCCGGCGCTTCGCTCTCGCGGCGGACGGCCAGGCCCGCCCGCTCTCGCTTTATGTTCACGTGCCCTTCTGCAGCAGCCCCTGCCTGTATTGCGGCTGCAATCGGGTCATCACGCACTCCACGGAAAGCGCTGCCGCCTACGTGAAGCGCCTGCTGCGCGAAATCGAGCTGATCGCACCCCTGTTTCACGATCGCGAGGTCGTTCAGCTGCACTTCGGTGGCGGGACACCCAACTTCCTGAGACCGGTGCAGCTGGAGCTGATCGTCGAATCGGTTGCGCGCTACCTGCGCCTGAGCGCGGATGCGCAGCGCGACTTCTCCATCGAGATCGATCCGCGCTTCACGCAGCCCTCCGACTTCCTGCACCTGGCGCGGATCGGATTCAATCGCGTGAGTTTCGGAGTGCAGGATCTTGATGCGGAAGTGCAGCGCGCGGTGAATCGGGTACAGACCGCCGCGCAGACGTTCGGCGCCATCGAGGCATGCCGGGCGGCCGGCATCGAATCGATCAACGTCGATCTGATGTACGGCCTGCCGCGACAGAGCCTGGACAGCTTCCGACGGACGCTCGATGCCGTGATCGCGGCGCGGCCATCCCGGCTCGCCGTCTACGGGTACGCCCACCTGCCGCAGCTGTTCAAGCCGCAGCGCCGGATTCGTGCAGAGGACCTGCCCGATGCCGGGACACGCATCGCCCTGCTGTCCGCGGCGATCGAGGCGCTTTCCGACGCCGGCTATCGCTACGTCGGCATGGATCACTTTGCGCTTGCCGATGATGGCCTGGTGCGGGCCCAGGAGCAGGGCACACTGCATCGCAACTTCATGGGCTACACCACGCACGCCGGCTGCGATCTGCTGGGTATCGGGGCCAGCGCCATCAGCCACCTCGGGGACAGTTTCAGCCAGAACCGTCGTCAGCTCTCGGAATGGTCGGACGCGATCGACGCGGGACACCTGCCGGTGTGGCGCGGCCTGGTTCGCGACCGGGATGACCGCATCCGCGCATGGGTCATCGACCGGATCATGTGTCAGGGTGAGGTGTGCGTGACGGAGGCGGAGGAGTTGTTCGGCATCGACTTCTGGACGTATTTCGCCGATGCGCGCAAGCGTCTCACTCCCCTCGAAGCCGACCATCTCGTGTGGGTCTGCTCCTCGCGAATCGTCGTCTCGCCCGCCGGCCGTTATCTTTTGCGCGTGTTGGCGGCCTGCTTCGACCGATATCTGCAACCCGCACAGCCCGCTCAGGACACACCGGAGAGGTATTCAAGGGTCGTCTGAGAACTGCTCACACGGCGGTCACGCCGCGTTCTGCAATACCAGTGTCGCGGCGGCCGTGTTGGAAATCGGGACCACGTAGTGACTGTGGATCCGCGACACCCGCGGATGCAGGGTGCCGCGCGCGGCCAGCCACATCAACAGCTCCACGCCCTGACTGCCCGCCTGTTCGATGAGGTCCCTCACAGACAGGCGCGTCAGCGCCAGCGGATCACTCACGAGCCGGTCCAGGCACATCTGGTCGAACGGTCGGTTGATGAAGCCGGCGCGCTCGCCATCGAGCTGATGCGAAAGCCCACCCGAACCGATGACGAGCACCCGCAGGTCCTGCGGATACGCCTCGAGAGCCCTGCCCACTGCCTGGCCGAGGTGAAAGCAGCGCTCCGGAGTGGGCAACGGATGCTGTACGGTATTGATGGCTATGGGCACGGTTCGTACCGGCAATGGATTGCGTCCGGGCCATGCCAGAGCCATGGGAATGGCGAAGGCATGGTCCACGCGCATCTGCTGGCAGGTGGTCAGGTCGAATTGCGCTTCCACCAGCGACTCGATCAGATGCCAGGACAGGGCCGGATCTCCCTGGAAGGGCCCGAAGGACGGCAGCCCCCAACCCTCGTCCGCGTTCAGGTACTGCCCGGCGGCCCCAACGGCGAAGGTGGGCATGGCATCCAGAAAGAAGTTCAGGCCGTGATCGTTGTAGAAGACCACGGCGACATCGGGTTGGACTTGCTCGAGCCAGGCATGAATAGGCCGATAGCCGGCGAAGAAGTCCCGCCAGTAGGTCTCCTGCTGCAACCCACGGGCGATGGCGCGGCCGATCAGTGGCACGTGCGAAGTTGCGAGGCAGCCGACGATTCGTGCCATGTCAGTCCGCTCCGGCGCTGAGCCGTGCATTGAAGGCCTCGAGACTCATGCCGGTCTGCTGCGCTCCGATGTCCTGCATGTCCAGCCCGAAAATGCCGGCCAGCTTGGCAAGGTAGTAGATGTTGCCCCCCGCCTCGATCAGGGCCAGCACATCGCGCCGTCGCACGGCGTCGCGCTGCGGTTCATTCAGGCCGAACCGATCGCAATAGGCCTGCTCATCGCGCCGGAACGCCTCCCGGTTGGCCGCCTCGTTGAACGAAAAGCACATCCGGTTGAGTGCGTAACCCTTGCGGGCCTGCAGGCCATCGAAGAGGGTGGTACCCGGAATTCCGCCTGGTTGAGTCGCCATGGAAACATCGTAGGGCGACGCGCTACGGCGCAAATCCGGGGTTGTACCTATCCACCCTCGCGAATCAGGGCAGCCGGCGCTCCCTGCAGGGAGGGTTGGCCGGGCGCCTCGCATAGGTAGGTGTGCGGATGGTTGCCATCCCCTGCACTGCTAACCTCGCAACGATCGGATCTGCATCGATTCCGAAGCAATGCGAGTGACAGACATGCCGCCGAAAGCCCTGGCTCCCCCGCCCCGAATCCCGCTGCCGGCGCGCTTTAGCACGGTATTTCTGCTCTCGACCGCACTCCTTTCGTCGTGCGCCACCCGCCCTCCGCTCAGCAGCGAATCCACACAGCCGGCTCCGCCGCCCGTTGACGCAACCGTGACGATGTCCGGCACGCTTGCCGGCCTGGGTCTTGGTTATGGGCATGGACGCGGAACACTGAGCTATGCGGGGAGTACATACAGCTTCTGCATCCACGGCGTGTCCGTCGGCGACATCGGAGCCGCCGACGTCAAGGCGGACGGGCTGGTCTTTCACCTGCCCTCCCTCGATGCTTTTCCGGGCAAATACCTTGCTATTTCGACGGGCGCCGCGCTGGCACGCGGTGAGACGGCCGCTGTTCTCAAGAATGAACGCGGCGTCACCATGCAGGTGGAAACCCAGGTCAAGGGCGTGTGGGTCAACATGGCCGCCTCCAGCATCGAAATCGCGCTGGCCGGCACGGACGGCTGCCGCTGAACCCCTCAGTACACGTTGAAGCGGCGCGCCAACCACCTCTTCATGAGATGCGTCATTACCAGATAAGCCACCACCATTGCCGCCAGCATGGGCCAGTAGTCCAGCGGCAACGGCGTGAATCCAAGCCAATTGGCCGCCGGCGAGTACGGCAGAGCCATTGCGACCATGCATACCGCAACGCTCATGACCGTAAGCGGAAGACTCGCGTAACTCTCGATGAAAGCCAGGCGCTGGGTCCGCAGGATGTGAATGATCAGCGTCTGGGAAACGACGGACTCCACGAACCAGCCGGTCTGGAACAGGGGGGCTCCTGCCGGAGTGCGGGCGTTGAAGACGAAATACATGATGCCATACGTGGCGTAGTCGAAGATCGAACTGATCGGTCCGATGCACAGCATGTAGCGGCTGATGTCGCTGATCTGCCAGCGTCGCGGGCGAGCCAGGTATTCCGGATCGACGTGATCGGTGGGAATCGCCGTCTGTGAGATGTCGTACAACAGGTTGTTGGTCAGTACCTGGATCGGCGCCATGGGCAGGAACGGCAGCCAGGCGCTGGCACCGAGCACGCTGAACATGTTGCCGAAGTTGGAGCTGGCGCCCATGCGGATGTACTTGATGACGTTGGCAAAGACCTTACGCCCCTCCATCACGCCCTGATCCAGCACCAGCAGGCTCTTGTCGAGAAGGATGATATCGGCTGATTCCTTGGCGATATCGACCGCCGAATCCACCGAGATGCCCACATCCGCCGCCTTCAGCGCCGGTCCGTCGTTGATGCCATCGCCCAGGAAGCCGACGACATGGCGGTTCGCCTGCAATGCCTTGATCACCTGGGCTTTCTGCATTGGCGACAGCTTCGCGAAGATCTGCGCCTCCTCGACCGCCGCGGCGACCTGCGCGGGTGACAGACCGGCCAGTTCGGCGCCGAGCACGATCCGCTGCACCGGCAGACCCACCTCGCGGCAGATCTTTCCCGTGATGACTTCGTTGTCACCCGTCAATACCTTCACCTTTACCCCGTGCGCCCGCAGCGCCTTGAGGGCCGCCGCAGCACTGTCCTTGGGGGGATCGAGGAAGGCGATATAGCCCACGAGCGTCATCTGCCGTTCGTCGAGTACGCCGCAACTCTCCTGTCCTGGAGGGAGATCGCGTATGGCCACGGCGATGACGCGAAACCCATCGGCGTTGAGTTGATTCGCGGTGCAACGCAACTCTGTCAGATGCTGTGGATCGAGCGGAAACGAACCGTTATCCGCCGAACCCTGACTGCAGACGGCATAGATCTCCTCGACGGCGCCCTTGCAGATGAGCAACCGGCGCCCATTTCCCTCCACCGCCACCGACATGCGCCTGCGCTCGAAGTCGAACGGCACCTCGTCCAGCTTGCGATAGCTGCCAGCGTGATCCGCCAGCTCGCGCGCATCCGGGTGCTGCAGCACCGCCACGTCCAGCAGGTTGCGCAAGCCTGACTGGTGGCGGCTGTTGAGCCAGGCGTACTCGAGCACCTGCAGGCTGTCATTGCCGAGCAGATCCACGTGTTTCTGCAGCAGCACGCGATCCTGGGTCAGCGTGCCGGTCTTGTCGGTGCACAGCACGTCCATGGCGCCGAAATCCTGGATGGAATTCAGGCGCTTGACGATCACACGGCGGGTCGCCATGGCCATCGCACCCTTGGCGAGATTGACCGTGACGATCATGGGCAGCATTTCGGGAGTCAGACCGACCGCCACGGCCGCGGAGAACAACAAGGCCTCCAGCCAGTCGCCCTTGGTGAACCCATTGATGAGGAACACCACGGGCGCCATGACCGCGATGAAACGGATCATCAGCCAGGCGAAACGCGCAATACCCCGATCGAAACTGGTTGCGGCGCGGCGCCCGGCAATCGCCGCCGCGACGCCGCCGAAGTACGCTCGCTCCCCCGTCAGTACGACGACGGCCGTAGCTGTCCCGGACAACACCGTAGTACCCATGAAACAGATGTTGGACAGCGCCGCGATCTCCGTCGCGGGGGTATCGATCGGCTGCGCGTGCTTCTCGGCCGGCAGGGCTTCACCGGTCAGCGTAGATTGATTGATGAACAGATCCTTCGTCATCAGGAGGCGCACATCAGCCGGTATCAGATCGCCGGCGCAAAGGTTCACGATGTCGCCAGGCACCAGCTCGCGCAGTGCGATCTCGCTGGGGAGGGACTCCTGGCCAGGGGATTCGCGCACGACCGTCGCCGTGGTATGAACCATCGCGCGCAGCGCCTCCGCCGCGCGACTGGAGCGGCGCTCCTGCAGCAACGACAGGGACAGGCTCAGGATTACCATGATGAAGATCATCGTGGGAGCTTCACGATCGCCAGTCGCCATCGACAGCGTCGCCAGGCTCAGCAGCAGGACATTGAGGGGATCCGCAAGGCGCAGCAGTACCTGTCGCAGTAATGACAGGCGCTGCTGATGTGCGACGGCATTGATGCCGTACTGCTTGCGCCGATCGAGCACCTCAGCCGGGGCCAATCCCCGCAGGGAGGTCCGCAGCTCCCGCAGCGCCTGCTCGGGTGGAGCAAGTGCCAGCGCCACCAGCGAGGGCGGCAGCCGGTCCGCCCCGGGGACGCGCTGTCTATCCGGCACGCGAGCGGGATTCGCCGGTAACCTGGACCCGGCTGTCAACCGCGCGCACTCCCGTGACGCCTCTCACCCGCCTTTCCAGTTCCGTGCGGGATTCGGCGGATTCCATCCGCCCCGACAGGATTACGATCCTGTCGTGAACCACCGCCTGGACGTCGGCACAATCCGGCGCACGCAGCATGGCGGCCACGCCCCGGGCGATGTCCGGATCGGTGCCCGTATCGCAATCGGGGACTTTCAGCTGCAGATCCTCGGCGATGACGCTGACCCCTGGGACATCCCGCACTATCTTCTCCGCAAGACGCTTCTCGGTGAAGTTGCGAACGTAGCCACCCAACTCCACCAGGTCGCCCCTGACCTTGACCAGGATGTCCCGCGCATCCAGCTGCGGGTGCCTCTGGAATGCATCCGCAATCCGTCTCTGGAGCTCTTCATCCGGCTTCGTGTTGGTCATGGACGCTCTCTTTGAGGCCGGCTGGACCTCTCTTGCGATGCGGCGATTGCGCCGTACCAAGGCGCACTGACTCAGTATGCGATCGGTGCGCCAGGCGCTTAACCCGTACAAGACGAACCCTTCTAGGTAATTTCCCCTATCCCCTCCGACGCCATATCGACGCAGCATGCGGCTCGCATCGGAAATGTGGAGTTTGCGTCATGCGTGCCATTCGCCGAATCCTCGTCGCCGTGAAAGATCCGGATGCCAAGTCCCTGCCCGCGGTGGCCAAGGGCGCACAGCTCGCCCGGGCGTTGGACGCCGAGCTCGAACTTTTCCACGGTATCTCGACACCACTCTACGTGGATGCCTACGTCGTCGATGAACGGCTGCCCGACACGGAGCACGCCATGCGCACCGGGCGATTGCGCCGGATGGAATCCATTGCAGCGAAGCTGCGCAAGACAGGCCTGCGGGTGCGCGCCTCAGTAACCTGGGACTTTCCCACTTACGAGGCCATCGTACGCTGCGCCAACCGGATGGGAGCTGACCTGATCGTGGCCGAGAGACATGCCGGCCGACACATCCTTCCCGGCATGTTGCAGTTGACGGACTGGGAGCTGTTACGCGTCAGCCCCGTGCCCGTTCTGCTGGTCAAGAAGAACCGCCCCTATCGCAGCCCGGCCGTCCTGGCAGCCGTGGACCCTGCTCATACGTTGGCCAAACCGGCGCAGCTGGACAGGCAGATTCTGGAGCTCGCCAGCAGCGTAGCCCGGGCGCTGCGTGGTGCGTTGCATGCTGTCCATGCCTATGCTCCCTATCCCGCGGATGCGTCCGACGGCTACCTGCTGACGAGCCGTGCACTTCATACCGTTCTCGCACAGCGCAAGCGGACTGCGCAGCGGAACTTCGTGCGGGAGTTGCGCGCATTCGACGTATCCGCCGCGCGCCGCCATCTGGTGGCACGTCATCCCATCGACGCCATCGAACAGACTGCACGGTCGATCGGCAGCGACATCGTGGTGATGGGGGCGATCTCGCGCTCGGGATTCAAGCGCTTCATCTTCGGCAACACAGCCGAAGCGCTGCTGGACTCTCTGCCGTGCGACTTGCTCATCGTCAAGCCCCAGGGGATTGCACCGCGCATCCAGGCCGCGAGCCGGGGAGTCCGGTTTCTCATGACCCCGCAGTTGCCCGCCATGTGAACGTGAGTGACGCGCCCTGTCCGTGGCGATCACAGGAGATGCCATGACCGCTGCCAGGTTCACGTGCATGGGCGCTGTGGCATTCGTTCTGCCTGGCGTCGCGCTGGGCGGAGACGCCCGTGCCGGCAACCCCGGCACGGATCGCTCATACGGCGAGCACATCGCCCGCATAGTCTGTTCAGCGTGCCATGTCGTGGCGCAGGACCAGGAGTTTCCACCGATACTGGATTGGCCCACTCCGAGTTTCTTTGATGTCGCCAACGCGCCTGAGGTCTCCAGCCTCAACCTGCAGCGGTTCATCACCCGGACTCACTGGGACGGGCAGAAGCTGCCCATGACCATGCCCAATCCGGAGCTGACCCCCGAGCAGTCGCAGGCCGTCGCGAAGTACATTCTCAGCCTCCGTGGCCGATTCCTCACGCGCTGACGGAACGACCCTGAGGTCAACTCCGGCCGAGCGGCTCAGAGGCTGACACTTTCATGCAGAACCGAATCAGCGCATCGCCGGGCGGCAGCTTCCCGGCAGACGAGCGCATCACTTCGGCGCCACCGAGTACAAGGAATGCAGGCGTGTCACGTCCGTTCACGTGAGTCCCCTCGCAGCATCGGGCATCGCGGTGTGCATTGGCACTTGAGCGACCTCATCGGGACGAGGCTGAGTCGCCAGACTTGCCCGGCGGAAAGCTCTTGAGGACCGCCTGCACCGCCGTGCGAATAGGCGCGTCCGACTGTTCCAGGTCAGAGCGTGTCAATTCCTTCTTCGCCCAGCCATGCCATACTGGCCTGCGGGTCTGCGCATCGAACACATCGATAGAAATGACGCCTTCGCGGTACTGCCGCACGTTCACCTCACTGCCCCAATACCGGTATCCCCACCATGGGAACTCGCCGGCCGGCCCGGCGATGAGGAACGGTTCCGGATAAGACTGCACGTCAATGCGATCGCGCGCACCGATCGTGAAATCGACGATGAAATCCGCCGCACCCGGATCCGATGCGCGGGCAAGGCCCTTGGCGTTGAGTTCCGTCTCGATCGCGTCGTGCGCGCGCTGGACCACCAGCGGATTGCACGATCCATGATACTCGCGGGGTAGCCACGCGAAGCTGCGGTACCCGCCGAAGCTTGCCTGCGGATCGTGATCGGAACCCACGCGCAGCCCCGCGCATCCTGCCAGGACGAGAACAACAAGTGCCCAGCTCCAGCGTGTATCGGGCTTCAACAGTGAGCGTTGGATCGGCTGTGACATGAGGCCTCCTCCTGCGGGCAGTGTCACAGCCCAACGTGCCGTGCACGATCCGGACACTTACGTAGTGGAGAACCCCTATGTGAGCCTGGCGCGGTCTCCTGACCGCGCCACGAATGGCGCCCGCGCGCCCATAGGTAATTCCTCTGATCGCCACGACCGGTTCGCACGCGAATAATCCGGCTCGGTTGGTCCGCCGCCCGGGATGTGACAGACCGCCTCGCAAGTCACGGTACCGGCGCGTTTCCCGGTCGAGAGAGATCGGGCGCGTGCAAGGTCGGACGTTCCTGCTCAGCCCATCAGCCTGTACCTGGAGACAATCATGAGAGCCGAGAGCGACATCAAACGAGACGTGGAAGCCGAGCTTCGGTGGAATCCGGAAGTGGACGATACGGACATTGCCGTGAAGGTCAATGGCGGTGAGGTCGCCTTGAGCGGCTTTGCCAGGAGTTTCTGGGAGAAGTGCAAGGCCGAATCCATCGTTCGCACCGTCAAGGGAGTGGCCGCCGTCGCAAACGATATCGTGGTCAGGATTCCGGGGAGCGTGCCGACGGATCCCGAGATCGCGCGTTCGGCCATCGCAGCGCTGCAGACAGAACTGCCTTATAGTGCCGACAAGATTCGCGCCGTGGTGCGCGATGGTCGCGTGGCGCTGGAGGGCAGCGTGGAATGGCACTTCCAGCGTGAGAAAGCGGAAAAGGCGCTCCGTCGCCTGCCGGGAGTCATCAGCATCCGCAACTCCATCCGCATCGAACCGTCCCACGTCGCAGAGAACATCAAGCACCGGATAGAGGACGCGTTTCGTCGTATCGCGCAGGTCGACGCGGACCACATCGTGGTCGACACACAGGGGTCGGAGGTGACCTTGCGGGGTGAAGTGCGGTCGTGGGCAGAGCGCGACCAGGCACAGCGAACCGCCTGGTCCGCGCCGGGCGTGACCAATGTCAAAAACGAGCTTGCGGTGCGCAACTGACGGGAACCGTGGGCGGCGATATGCAGTCGCCGCCCCGTTTGCGCTTTCACGTCATCCCCCGGGATGCCAACAGGCTGATTTGCTCGACCAGCCGGGAGACTGTCCGCTGGGAGTTCGGGACATCGAACACGATGAGCGCTTCGTCCGCAACGACCGGCTCGAATCGTTGCAGCTGCCAGTGGAGCACGGACGAATCGGCCTCGGAAGCATCTTTCCCCGAGCGGGTGCGTTGCTCAATTCGGTCCTCCAGAATCTCCAGCGGTGCCTGGCAGCGGATGACGCACACTGGTACCGCACGGCGGGATGCCAGTTGCCGGAAATATCGTCGCTCGTCGCGTCTTCCGAAAGTGGCATCAACAATCGTGGGATAACCTCCTTCGAGAATTGCATCCGCCGCGCCTTCCAGGGCCCGGTAGACACTTGCAGCCGCCCCTTCGGAGTAGAGCCCCTGGCCCAGGGACGAAGCCGACGAGGCGAACTCGGGCAGATGGGCCAGTCGCTTTCGCTCCACGTCCGATCGCAGGTGCACGGCGCCCAGGGCCGGCGCCAACTGCCGTGCCAGCCACGTCTTGCCTGAACCGGAAACGCCCGACATCAACACCAGCAGGGGGAAACCACGGGATAGGCTTTTACCTGCGCAATCGATGCGCGCCTCGTAACTGCGATGAAGGATGCCCGACGCTGCCGATCCAGCCGGCATTTGAGCCGCCCGTAACGCGATGACTTTTGCCCTCACCAATGCGCGGTGAGCCTTGTAGAGGCGCAGATGCCGGCATGCCTCATAGTCGCCGCTCCCGGCCAGATACCCGCCGAGGAATGCCTGGGCATGCTGCGGGTGCCCTCGCGCTTCCAGATCCGAGAGCAGAAACGCGATTTCATCCGCGACGTCGACGTGACGCAGGGCAGCGTCGAATTCAAGGCAGTCGAAGGCTACGAGCCGATCCCGCCAGCGGATGATGTTTGCGGCGTGCAGATCCCCGTGGCATTCCCTGACCTTGCCGCTGGCGAGGCGACTCGCCATCCATGCATCAGCCGCCTCGACCCGCCTCTGCAGCGATTGGAGCAGAACCCCGACAGACTTCGCGTCGTCAAAAATACCTGCAGCCGTGAGGCACTCCTGCGCATTGCGCAGAATGATGTCGCGCGGAGCAGCCCAGCGGTCCGGCCAACGATCCAGCCGGGGCAGCCTGGCGTGGATCATTGCCAGCTCGCGGCCAAAGACGTAGAGTGAATCGGGCGTCACACTGCCCTTGTCCAGGAGGGCATCGAGCGCTGCTGCACGCTCAAAGCGTCTCATCCTGACTGCAAATTCAATCGGTTCGCCCGAGCCATCCATGCGCGCCTTACCTGCCATCAGTGTGATGGCGCACGTCCCGAGGTACAGTTCGGGAGCAAACCGCAGGTTGAGCCGGGCTTCTTCCTCGCAGAGGAATCTGCGCCACGGTGCCGAGCGCAGATCCAGGAAGGGGTAGCAGACCGGTCGCTTGATCTTGTATGCGAATTCACCGGCCAGCAGTATCCAGGAGATATGGGTTTCGACGAGCTCCACTTCCCGCACGTCATGCGCATAGGCCTGCGGCCTGAGGAGCCCGTTCAGTGGCTCAGGCAGACCCATGCGCCCGCTATGCGATTGAGCGGATCATGCTGGCGCGGTGCGCCCGCATCCGCAATTAACACCTTAGGGTTCAAAAGCTTGAACTCCTCGCACGGCTCTGCGCTTGGGGGGAATCCGGTGTAGCATACGAAACTGAATCGGCGAACGATTGCTGAAGGGGCTCTCCCGCACGCCGCACTCATGCGTTCGACCCCACCCGAACTGGCCCGCAGCGCCCTTGATGCTGCCCCAGACGCCATGATCATCATCGATTCTGGCGGAACCATTCTCTTCGCCAATCGGCAGGTCTCGGCGCTCTTTGGACACGAGCATGACGAGATCATCGGTTGGAGCATCGAGGCGTTGATGCCCGAGCGCTTCCGCGAGCGCCATATCGGGCATCGACAGAATTACACGCATAACTTCCGCGTGCGGCCGATGGGGGAGGGACTCGATCTGTTCGCACGTCGCAAGGACGGCAGCGAGTTTCCCGTCGAAATCAGCCTGAGTCCGATTGAAGATGGTAATCGGGTGCTGGTCGCTGCGGCCATCCGCGATTGTACCGAACGCACCCGGGCGCGGGCCGAGCTCATCACAGCACGGCAGGCTGCGGAGCGGGCACGCGTCGCGGCGGATGAATCCCGCGATTTTGCCGACCGTGCGAATCAGAGCAAGAGTCGTTTCCTGGCCACGGCCAGCCATGACCTGCGGCAGCCGCTGCAGAGCCTTGCCCTGCTCAATGGCACCCTGCGCCGATTGGTCTCGGATCCCGGGGCCCTGGAAGCCCTGTCGCAACAGGATCTGGCGATCGGTGCCATGAGCCGACTTCTGAATGCCCTGCTGGACATCAGCAAGCTCGAATCCGGAGCGATCAAGCCCGAAGTCACGGACTTCAGCGTGGCTGGCATCTTCGAAGAGCTGCGCCACGAGTTCATCGGCATCGCCGAGCGCAAGGGCCTCGAGCTGCAGATCGAGCCCACTTCCTGCAACGCTCGCAGCGATCCCTCGCTCATCGAGCAGATTCTGCGCAATCTCGTCTCCAATGCGATCAAGTACACCCGCGAGGGTTACGTGCGGCTGCGCAGCCTGCGCGAGCAGGCGGGCTCGATCCGGATAGAAGTCCTGGACACCGGCATCGGCATTCCGGCGGATTCGCTGCCCTTCATCTGCGACGAGTTCTACCAGGTGGGCGTGCCTGCCAACAGCACGAGAGACGGATACGGACTGGGACTCAGCATCGTGCAGCGCCTGGTCAATCTGCTGCAGCTGGGACTCGATGTGCACTCGGAAATCGGCAAAGGCTCGGTGTTCGCACTCACACTGCCGGCGAGCCTTGCCGGTGCCGGACCACAACCGAGGCTTGCGGACAGTCAGCCCGCCGCTTCTCCCGCCCGGCAGAGCAACCGGACCCACGTGCTCCTCCTGGACGACGATCGCGCGGTCCTCAATGCAACCCGCATGCTGTTCAAGGTCGAAGGATATCGCGTCACGGCTGTCTCGAGCCTGGCTGAAGCGATGGCAGCGGTGCGGGCCGACCCCTCCGTGGATCTGCTCGTGACCGACTACCATCTGGGCCACGGCGAAACGGGCACGCAGGTCATATCTGCCCTGCGGGAAATCCTGGGCAAACCCATCAGGACCGTACTGCTCACGGGCGATACATCCACGGCAATGCGCGCGCTGTCGCTGGACCGCACGACGCGCATTGCCAGCAAACCGGTTCACGCCGAAGAACTCCTCAGGCTCAGTAACGCGCTGCTGCGCGATCCGGCCGACGGCTGATGATGCTTGCTGCGTCCGTTGCACCTCAGTCACCGAAGAGTGACTGCCACAGAACCGTGGCATGACCTCCTCCGAGGCGGTGCTTCCCGGCTACCTTCTGCAACGCGGCCTCGGGGTCCTGACCCGGGACATCCTGCGCTTCTGGCCTCAACAAACCCCGGCAGACCTCTTCCGGGAGTTTGTGCTTGACCAGCACGAAGTCGCACCCGAGTTTCTCCACCAACTGATTGGTCAACGTGCCGACGAGAGCGGCGAAACCCCGCCGATGAGTCAGCGCGCCCAGCAGGATGACATCATAGTCGCGTGGCGCGATGACCTCGGCCAGCGTCTCATGCGGGTCGCCCGCAACGACATGCATTCCCGCTTCGCTGAGATGATACTCGCGGGCCAGGCTCGCCAGCGCCCGCGCACGTCGTTCCCGTATCTCCTCATCCACGGACGGATCGCTGAAGATCAGATCCAATGACGCTTTGCAACCCAAGGCGAGATGTCTGGAGGTGTGTACAACCGTCTCGGCAACTCGCTCGCCTGCTGAATCGCCCATGTCCACCAGCGCAGCAAATCGCGGCGGCTGCTGCCAGACACGATCCCGAACCAGCATCAGCGCCACGGGACAGGTGCGCATCAGCTGCCAGTCATTGGTATCGAAGGCAAGACCACGCAATGGATGCGCGCCGGAGGGGCTTTTCATCACCAGGTCGGCATTGCACTCCAGGGCCTTTCTGTTGATGACATCGCAAAGTGGGCCGTCGCAGGTTGCTTCGACGGCGATGTGAATCCCGATCGGTTGAGCGCCGGCACGCAAGGACTCCAGGTACGCCTGCCTGTCCGTCACCCCGTCGTTCCAGGCCTTCTCGGCTTCACTCGGATCACACGAATGCCTCAATGAGTGCGCCAGTTGCGCATCGCAGGAGAACAGATGGATTTGCGCCCCGATCCGCCGCGCGATGAAGAGCGCCTTGTCCAGCAGAGCCTGATCGGCACGACTGCCGCTCGCGACCACCAATATCGAGATGAGCCTGTGCATGGCAATCCCTACACGATGATGCCCCGCGTATCCTGACAGGCCCCATGATTGCTGCAAATGCGCAGCACTACGCAGGCGACTGCGGAAGATACCTATTCCCCAATTGGACCCTCGATGAGGGCGGGTACGCATCGCATCCGCGGCCTTCGGCTAGACGAATTCGGCGAGCACGTATGGAGCTGCGCACAGCCGCCGTTACACTTCGGTCGAAGCATCACACGGGAGAGCTCATGGCCTACCCCGCCGAGTGGGAACGGACCGCCAGAACGATCGATGGCGAGGAATATCGCATCCGGCCCATCCGTCCGGACGATGCGCAACGTGATTGCGCCTTCGTGGCCAGCCTCAGTCCCGAATCCCGTTATCAGCGCATGATGGGAACGCTGCGGGAACTCTCCCCGGCGCTTCTGCAGCGCTTTGTCAACGTGGATTACAGGCGCGACATGGCTTTCGTCGCACTCGTGGGTTCGGGTGCGAATGAAACAATCATTGGGGTGGCCCGCTACGCGGCGGGCACGCCTGGACCGGACCGCGAGTTCGCGGTCGCAGTGGCGGATGACTGGCAGGGGCGCGGTGTGGGAGCGCAGCTGACCAGCTTGCTGATCGAGTACGCGCGTCTGCAGGGCATCAGGCAGCTACATGGTGACATTCTGCTGGGTAACCGGCAGATGATCGAACTCGCGCGGTGGCTCGGAATGAAAACCCGTCAGTCCTCGAAGGATTCCACGGTCGTTGAAGCCGTGCGCGAGCTGTGACGATCGGGCGGCCTGTTCCCGCTCGGTTTGACGAGATCAGGTGCGGCGCTCGTGGAAAGTCCTTATGGATTCAGGCACGCGCGGGCAGATGATGATGGCACGATCATCGCCGGGAGAGCCGTCATGGAACACCGCTGGGGGCGCCGCACCGAGACCGCGATCGATGTGTCCATTCTCGCGCGACCGTGGGCTACGGGTCGCGGTTGCATCCGCAATTTGAGCATGACGGGTGCATTCGTGCAGACCGGCCTGGCGCTTCCCCTGCTGGCGCCACTCGAACTGGAGCTTCATCTGCGCCTGCCGGGCGGTCTTGAGTCCTATCGCATCGCAACGACTGTTGTCCGCACGAGTGACCTGGGTCTGGGTGTCGAGTGGTGTGACTCGCTGAGCGCAGAATTCGTCCGGTTGGCGACGGGTGTACGCCCGGAGTCGCAACCGCTGGCAGCCGCCAGAGCGGTCAGCGTGGTGTCGTCTCCCGGGGTCGCTCAGCAGGAATACCCGCCGGAACCGAGGATTGCCTCGCGTCCTGATGATCGAGCTCAAGCGCCGGGTCCTTGACGCTCCACCACCCGCCACCCAAAGCTACGTAAAGTGCGACAGTATCCTGGTAGCGAACTGCAACCGCCTGGACGTCATTCAGCACGGCCTGATGGAATTGCGCGTCCGCGGTGAGCACTTCCAGATAGGTTGCCAGCCCCGCCTCGTAGTTTGTCTGAACGAGATGGAGCGCCTCCTTGGCCGCATCGAGGGCTTCATCCTGCGCACTCAGAGCGCTCGCATCGTGCTCCAGGGCGAGCAGGGTATCGGCCACCTGTGCGAAGGCTGTCAGCACCGTCTGTCTGTATAGCGCCATGGCGACGCGATAAGCATCGATGGTCGCCTTTCGCTGATACCGGAGTGCGCCACCCTCGAAGAGGGGTGCCGTGAGGCCGCCGCCAATGTTCCAGGCTCGACCCTCGGCAGACAGGAGATTACCGGTCTGCGCGCCGTTCGCACTGTAGGACGCATTCAGCGTCAGTTCGGGGAACATGGCTGCAGTAGCCACGCCCACGTTGGCACTGGCAACATGCGCGGTCGCTTCCGCGAGCAGGATATCCGGGCGCTGCCGCACCAGCTCGGATGGCAGGCTCACGGGCAGGTCAGCAGGCAAGCGCAGATCCGCGAGGCGCACGATCGGCGGACTCCAATTAGCCGGCTCCCGGCCGACCAGAGTCGCCAGAAGGTCATTGCCCTGCGCAAGCCGCTGCTGCAGTTGCGGAACCGTAGCCTCATAGGATGCAAGCTGACTTCGCAGGCTCAGTACCGTCGAGTACGGTGCGATCCCGCCACGCACCTGCACCTCTGCAAGGCGCACCTGTTCGCGCTGCAACTCGATCAAAGCTTGCGTGGCATCGATTTCCGCCCGATAGGCTGCGGCAGCGATCATCGCGTTCACAATGTTGGAAATCAGCGTGACATAGGTTGCCTGCTCGGTCGCACGCTGTATGTCCGTCTCGGCCCGCATGCCTTCGATTGCGCGCCGTTCACCCCCGAATATGTCCAGCACGTAACTCGCGGAAGCAGTCAGCGTGAAGAGATTGAAAAGGCTCGCCGGTGCACTCTGGCCTAGCTTGACCGCCGAATATCGCTGCCGGGATGCCGCAGCGTCCGCCTGTGCCTGTGGAAAGAACACGCCGTATCCGCTTTGCAGGCGATCCTCGCTCTCGCGCAGGCTCGCCTGTGCCGCCTGCAGTCCCGGATTGCGCAGCAGCGCCTCCGCCACGATCGCATCGAGGGGTGCGCAATTGAACAGATGCCACCAGTCGGCGGCCACCTGCGCTCCCGGTCTCAGTCTCTGTGAAATCCCCTGCGCCCCCGAGGTGAGCGTGGGATCCGTGCCGCTCGTATAGTGATTGGCTTCTGCAACGCGCGGCGTCTTGAAATCGGGCCCGACGGCGCAACCGGCGAGCAGCCCCGCCACTGCCAGGGCCGCACCGCGGCCGAGCCTATTTCGCCGTGACATAGACATCGACCAGCTGCCCGGGGTAGACATTCAGGGATGGCGGCTTGTCGAACCGGAAGATGACCGGCAGGACGCGCAGGTCCACGCGTTCCTGGCGCGCATCCGACAGTTCGATCTTCGGAGAGATGAATGGCTGCACACGCACGAAACTCAGAGGGACACGGGTTTCGGTACCCCGCACCGCCATCTGCGCGCGGATCCTGGCCGGCTCCGGCAACTCGTGCACCAGAATCTCATCGATATACGCGCGAACCTGCAGATGACTCTGGGGCTGACCCATGATGATCAGCGGACCGAAACTCTGGGTGTACGAGTCATACGCACCCTGCGGAGACACATAGCTTCCGGTACTCGAACGCACGGCCAGGACCACTCCGTCCGTCGGCGCGCGAATCGTGTATTTCGCCAGCAGTGCCGCGGATGAGAGATAAGCCCTCTGAAGCGCCTGATAAGTACCTTCGGCGTTCTGTATGTCATAACTCCAGGCGCCCGCCTTCATGAGGGTGTACTGCCGCTGCACGACTTCCAGGTTCGTGGCGGCGACGTTCCTCGCATTCTTCGCATTGTCATAAGCGTCCTGACTCACTGACCTTGCGTCCATATCAAAGGCGCGCTGCTGCTTCGAGAGCTGATCCTCGGCGCTCTTCAGGTTCGCGCGGGCGCTCTCCACCTGCGCCGCGGCTACGGCGAGGTTCTCGCGTCGCGGCTGTGCATGAAGCTCCTGCACCGTGGCGTGTGCGGCTTCCGCCTGCGCTTGCTGCTGTCCTGTCAGGGCCCGCTGCACGCTGTCGTCCAGGCTCAGAAGCGCATCTCCCCGCTTCACCCGTTGACCCTCCGCCACGACGATCGAAGTGATGGGGCCGGCGACTTCGGGATAGATGTTGATGTTCTCTCCCTGGGCCTGGTCGCTCTCGATCATCCCGTCCGCGTAGATCCCCCTGCTGAACGGGTTCGCCGCCGGGTTGAACAGCGGCGGCTGGGGTTGCGGCTGCCGGCTGAACAGGTAGGCGCTGATCATGGCGAGCATCAGCCCGGCTCCGGAGGCGATGAATACGAGCCTATTGCGCATGCACGGCACTCCTTTCAATCGCCGCCAGGCGACCGTCTTCCATTCTCATGATGCGATCGGCGAACTCGTAGATCCGGCTGTCATGCGTCACGATGACGATGCAACGTCTGTCCGACAGGATGTTCTCCCGAACGAAGCGCACGATATTGCGTCCGGTATCCCCATCCAGCGACGCGGTGGGCTCATCCAGAATGAGGATGTCAGGCCGGCTCACTATTGCGCGCGCAATCGCGACCCGCTGCTGCTCTCCCCCGCTGAGCTTCACAGGAGCCAGCTGCGCCCGTTCGGCGAGCCCGACCACCTGGAGATTCCGGACTGCCTCGGCCAGCGATGCGTTCCACTCGCGGTCCTGCAGAATCAGGGGAACCGCCACGTTTTCCGCGGTCGTGAGCCGTGGAAACAGATGATAGTCCTGGAACACGAAACCGATCCTGCGCAACCGGAACTCGGCCAGCGCATCGCTGCCCAGACCCCAGATCGAGGTTCCCTCGATTTCCACGCTGCCCGAATCGGGCCGGAGGATGCCGCTGATCATGCTCAGCATGGTGGTCTTGCCACTTCCAGAGGGACCCACGACATAGAGCATCTCGCCGAAATTCGCCTGGAAGGTGACGTCCTTGACCGCGTGGGTGCGGGCCGCGCCTTCCCCGAACCATTTGTTCAGCTGCACAGCCTGTATCGCCACGGCAGCCACGCTCAACCCCGGAAGATGTCGAATGGCTCGATGCGCAGCACCTTGCGCACACCCACGTAGCTCGACATGCCGGCGATCACCACGACCATGACGAAGGCCGTGAGCAGATTCCGGTAGGTGATCATGGCGGCATAGTCGGGCAGATGCGCCCTGGCGAGCCCGATGAGCAAGGCACACAGACCGACGCCGATGCCATAGCCGGTGAGCGCAACGAAGCTCGCCTGGAACAGGATCATGGCTATGAGTTCATGACCCTTGGCGCCGATCGCCTTGAGCGCGCCGAATTTGTCCAGGTTCTCCAGGATGAACGTGTAGAAGGTCTGACCCGAGATCGACAATCCGACAATGAAGCTGATCAGGGTCATCAGCATCATGTTCGTACCGATGCCCGTCTGGTACATGTAGAAATCGGAGATCTTCCTGACGAACTCCGCGCGCGTGAGGGCGAGGTAGCCGGCCGCCCGCACGCGCTGCTTGATCGCAGGCACGTCGGCTACCGATTTGGGTTCGACCAGCAGGTAGGAAATGGTGAAGCGTGTATTGGGGATGTACTGGAGAGCGCGGCTGTAGGTGGTGTAAAGAGTCGGCACCCCAAACAGGGCGCTCGATGCCACCTTCGCAATGCCTACGATCACGCCACGGTGATCGTTGAGTTCGAACTCGGTGCCGATCCGCGGATTCTTCAGCTTGTAGAATTCCGCGTCGTCAATGGCGATGAAGGCATTTTCCGCAAAGATGTCCTGCAGGTTGCCGCTGATCATCTGCGGGCGCCCGAGCAGACTGGTGTCGTCCAGACCGATGACGTTCGCAGCCTGGTAGCTGCCGTCGCGCAGCTTGAGCAGGGCCCCGCCGGAATACAGCGGCACGGCGTACTTGACGCCGGGAGTACTTCTCAGCTCGTGCAGAACGTAATCGGGAAGCGGAATCGTATTGGCGACCGTCTGCACGGCGGGATCCATCACCCAGACCGATGCGCCGATATTGATGACCGTCGAGGATGAGCGAGCGAGGATACCTGCGAACAGCGAGGTCATCTCGATCATCAGAAAGACCGCAAACGTGATGCCAACGAGCAGCGCGGCAAATTTGGCGCGGTCATTGACCAGCAGCTTGTAGGCAATCCTGAGAATTCCGGGCATGAACGCCGATCCACCCGCAAGTAGAGTGCGCATGTTCGCAGCGCGCCGCCGGAGGCGGAATCTGCGGAAATGCGCAGTCCGCTTCGGTAACTACCTAGGAGTGGACGCTCGATCGAGGCAGATCCCGCGTCCCCGGCTTGACGAGCATGAAGTCGCATTCGAGCAGGTCCACGAGTTTCGCCGTCAGAGTTCCGACGAGCGGTGCCAGTGCGTCCCGGTGAGTCAGCGTTCCCACAACCAGGATATCGTAGTCCTGACCCGCGACCAGCGTCCCGAGCACCTGTTCCGGCTCTCCATGGATCAGGTGCACCTGCCCCTCACACAGGCCTGCATCACGGGCCAGCATAGCGAGGGCAAGCTTGCGACGCTGACTTCCCGTCGAATCGGGGCTATCACGCTCGACATACAGCAGGTCCACTTCCGCGTCCTGCGCACGCGCCAGTGCACTTGCGGTCTGGACTATCTGCCTCGCGAGACCTTCCGTCTCCTGCTCGGACACGTCCACCGCCGCGGCCACACGCGGAATGGGGCGCCATTTCCTGCCGCGGGTCAGCAGCAGCGTTGCCGGACAGGCCCTCATCAGGTGCCAGTCATTGAAATCGAGCATCCTGCCACCGGTCGGCCCGGAGCCACCACCCGATTTGACGACGAGCAGCGGCTCGCATTTGCGCACCTTGCGCACTATGGCCTCACAGAGCGGACTCTCGCACGCTGCATCGACAGTGATCGGAACGTCCATGACGTGAGCAGAGTCCTTGAGGCGCGCGAGGTATTCGATCGCCTCCTCGATGCATGCCTTTCTGACATTCTCGATGCCTTCCTGCTGGTACGCCTGTCGCAGGGCGTAGGCGCGCTCGGCATCGCAGAGAAAGAGCTCGAGATTCATGCCGAACGAGCGTGCAAGTTGCAGCGCCTTGGCCAGCAGACCGGAGTCCCCCGGGCCGCGCTCCGCGACGGCGAGAATCGAAGCGCGTGCGCTCATCGGTGGAAAGGGACGAGACCCGCGGCAACGACTGCCAGCAGCAGCAGAACCACTGCCAGTGCCAGCGCAATGGCCACGTGTCGGCGGTGAGCAGGAGTCTTCATCGGGGGTACCCTGGTGATATCCGCCCAAACAGTATGCGCACCACCGAGGGCATCAGCATCCGTACTGGTGCGTATGAGCGCATATGACCTTCTAAGTACATTTCCGGATCCCATTTGCCGCGGACCCGCTGAGTATTGGCTGCACGCCACACAATGCAGCGAACTACCATGCCCGACACTGAGATGACTCGCATCGCTGTTTTGACCAGCGGAGGCGATGCCGCGGGCATGAACGCCGCGGTCCGCGCGGTGGTCCGCACAGGCATGGCCCGTGGGTTCCAGATATTCGGTGTGCGCTCCGGTTACACGGGTCTCATCGCGGGCGACATGGCCCCGCTGGGTGTACGTGACGTGGGCGGCATCATTGGGAAAGGCGGAACCTTCCTCGGAACCACGCGATGCGCGCAGATCAAATCGGCGAGTGGCCAGGCGGCTGCCGTGCAGCAACTGCGACGTCGCGGTATCGAGGGGCTCATCGTGATCGGCGGTAATGGGTCTCAGGCCGCTGCACATGCACTATCGCAACTCGGGCTTGCCGTCGTAGGAATCGGCTCCACCATCGATAACGATCTCTTGGGTGCCGATCCGTCGCTCGGGTTCGTGACGGCCGTCGATGTAGCACTGGAAGCGATCGATCGCCTGCGAGTCACGGCCGCCTCGCACAACCGCGTGTTCCTCGTGGAAGTCATGGGCCGTGAGAGTGGCCACATAGCTCTGGCAGCCTCCATCGCCGGTGGCGCCGAAGCCTGCGTCATTCCCGAGAGGCGAATATCGCCGGAAACCGTGGCGGCCGAGATCAGGGCTGCCTACGCGCGGGGCAAAAGCCACGCCATCGTGGTGGTGGCGGAAGGTGCTGACTACAACGCCGAGCGTCTTGCCGGCTATCTAAGGGAGCACGCCGAAGAGCTGAGATTCGAACTGCGGGTCACGACGCTCGGGCACATCCAGCGGGGAGGAACGCCCGGTCTCTTCGATCGGATGCTCGCCACGGAACTGGGGTCGGCCGCGATCGAGCACTTTGCGGCCGGGCACACCGGTATTCTCCTGGGCAGAATGAACAGCGCAGTCACGGCTACACCGCTCGCGCAGGTAGTCCACGCGTGCAAGCCTCCCCCTGCGCACCTGATCGAGCTGGCAAGCGTGCTGGCGCAATGATCTGACGCGATCGCCGTTAGGGGCCGTGCGGAACCAGCCAGCACACAGCCCCCTCGTCGATTCCGGCGGCGTTGCCTTCATCGCTGTCGAGATGGCACTCCAGCCGGAAATTCGCGGCGACCCGTACCACCACGTCATCGAAAATCATGCGCCGGCTGCCATCTTTGACCGCCACCTGCACGACCTGCCGGTCATGAACGCCGAGTCGCGCGGCATCGGCGGGGCTCATGTGGATGTGGCGCAGCGCGCGCAGCACGCCCCGATCGAGGTACATTCGCCCGGCAGGACCTTCGAGCAGTATGCCGGGCGTATCGCGCACATCTCCGGATAACTTCAGGGGCGCATCGAGTCCAAGCGCGATCGCATCGGTGCGCGAAATCTCGATCTGATCCTCCGATCGCGGCGGTCCCAGCACCTTCACGTGCGCGATCCGCCCCTGAGGACCTACCAGCGCCACGGTCTCCCTGCAGGCGAACTGCCCGGGCTGCCCGAGAGCCTTCTCTGGTTGCAACTGATAATCCCTGCCGAACAGCGCACGGATGGTCCTCTGACACAGATGCACGTGTCGCGCCGAGATTCGCACCGGGATGGGCATGTCTGCCCCGGCTGTTTCCATCATTCCTCCTGAAGGGCCGCATTCAACCGCGTATGGGCGACAAGACTGACATGAATTCACCGCCTCGCTCATAGGCACTGCTGGCAATGCCGTACGCGCTTGTACGGATGGCTGGGCCCCGATCGCAATTGCATGCTCCAGCCCGTGCGTCGGACCGGATCCGCACACGGGCCGATAACCATCACGGCAAGCCAATGAGGATCGTTCCATGTCGAGTTACATCCGGTGGTTCGGCCAGATTGGCATGGATGATGTCGGTTCGGTCGGCGGAAAGAACGCCTCGCTCGGGGAAATGTATCGCCACCTGACCGTGCAGGGCGTCAGGGTACCCAACGGATTCGCGATCACCGCACAGGCATACCAGGACCTGCTCGAGCAGGCCGGCGCGCGCCCGCGGCTGCATGCTGCACTCGAGGGCCTGCAAGCGGATGACCTGGCGGACCTGGCCCATCGTGGCCAGCTCGCCCGGGAGATCGTCGGGACCGCCCCCTTCCCCACGGAACTCGAGGCGCAGATTCTCGCAGCTTATCGGGTGCTGCGGCAGGAATACGGGGAGGAACTGTCCGTCGCGGTCCGCAGTTCGGCGACCGCGGAGGATCTGCCCACCGCGAGCTTCGCCGGACAACAGGAGAGCTACCTGAATGTCCGGGGGGAGCTGGCATTGCTGGCCGCGTGCAGGCAGTGCTTCGCCAGCCTGTTCACCGATCGGGCGATCCACTACCGGCTTGATCAGGGTTTCGATCATTTCAAGGTCGCGCTGTCCATCGGGGTCATGAAAATGGCGCGCGCGGACCTCGGTGCGAGCGGCACCCTGTTCACACTCGACACCGAGACCGGCTTTCGCGACGTGGTGCTGATCAGCGCCGCCTGGGGACTGGGAGAGAACGTGGTGCAGGGCACTGTCGAGCCAGACGAGTTCACGGTGTTCAAACCGACGTTCGAGCAAGGCTGCCGCGCGGTGCTCAGGCATTCGCTGGGCAGCAAGAAGCTCAAGATGATCTGCGACGATACGGGCCACTCAGCCACCCGCAACGTACCCACTTCGGAGGCCGAGCGGCGCAGCTTCTGCCTCAGCGACGAGGACGTTGGCATCCTCGCGGACTACGCCCTGAAGATCGAGCGTCACTACAGCGCTCGCGCGGGGCGAGTGCAGCCCATGGATATTGAATGGGTCAAGGATGGCGCCGACGGGCAACTCTACGTCGTGCAGGCACGGCCGGAGACGGCCGCCGCGAACCGGCAGCCTGACTTGCTGGTGGATTTTCGCCTGCAAGGAGGTGGCAGGGTACTGAGCAGCGGCCGCGCGGTAGGAGCCCGGATCGGCGCGGGCGTCGTGCGCGTGATACCCGATGCCGCGCGAATCGCCGAATTCAGGGACGGCGAGGTCCTCGTGACAGATACCACGACTCCGGATTGGGAGCCTGTCATGAAGCGCGCGGCTGCGATAGTCACCAATCGCGGTGGGAGGACCTGTCATGCAGCGATCGTCGCTCGCGAGTTTGGCATTCCCGCGGTCGTGGGCTGCGACGATGCAACCGCTAAGTTACGCGACGGCCAGACCGTGACGGTGTCGTGCGCCGAAGGGGATGTGGGTCGCGTCTATGAGGGACAAATCCCCTTCGAAGTGCTGCGCACCGACCTGAGGAATCTGCAGCGTCCGAGCACGCGGATCATGCTGATCGTGGGCAACCCGGATATCGCCTTCCAGAGCAGCTTTCTGCCCAACGACGGGGTGGGGCTGGCCAGGATGGAATTCGTCATCACCGATCGCATCAAGGCGCATCCCATGGCCCTGCTCCATCCCGAACGGGTCATGGATGAGTCGGAACGCGCCCGTTTGCTGGAGCTGGCGCACAACGACCCAAGCCCCCCGGAATTCTTCGTCCGCACTCTTGCCGAGGGCCTGGGCACCATCGCCGCCGCCTTCTATCCCAAGCCAGTCATCGTCAGGATGTCCGACTTCAAATCCAACGAATACGCGGGACTGCTGGGGGGCCGATGGTTCGAGCCCGTGGAAGCAAATCCCATGATCGGGTTCCGGGGAGCCTCACGATACGCTCATCCCGCTTACGCGGAGGCCTTCGCGCTCGAATGCGCGGCCATCAGGCGGGTACGCGAATCCATGGGATTGACCAACGTCAAGGTGATGATTCCATTCTGCCGTCGCGTGGAGGAAGCGGAAAAGGTCGTCGAGCTCATGCGGACGCTGGGCCTCGAACGCGGCAAGGCCGGGCTCGAGATTCATGTGATGTGCGAGATCCCCAACAACGTGCTCCTGATCGACGAATTCAGCCGCATCTTCGATGGCTTTTCCATCGGCTCGAACGATCTGACCCAGCTCACCCTGGGCGTGGACCGGGACTCGTCGATCGTCGCCTTCGACTTCGACGAGCGCGACGCCGGCGTCAAGCGGATAATTCGACTGGCCATAGAGGGCTGCCAGCGCAATAACCGGCATTGCGGACTGTGTGGTCAGGCGCCGTCCGATTACCCTGAATTCGCCGACTACCTGGTTGGCCTGGGGATCGACTCGATCAGCCTGAATCCTGACAGCGTCGTGAAGACGACGCAGCGCGTCCTGCAGATCGAACAGGCCGGGGAATCTGCAGCCATAGGTGTTTCCCACGATGCCGGCTGCGATTCGTCGGAGCACTCTTGGTCAGGAACGTCCTGCAGTGATCGAGGGAGGCGTCATGTTACTCAATAGTTTCTGCATTCTTGAAGTCGCATGCTGCACACCCAGGACGACGGTCCTGGAGGCAGCTCACCTCATGCGCAAGCGGCATACCGGTGATCTCGTCGTTGTGGAGGACGACGAAGAGCGAGCAGAACCCCTGGGTATCATCACCGACCGAGACGTCGTCGTCGACGTGCTGGCCAAGGGACTGGATCCATCCACCACGCTCGTCAGTTCTGTAATGCGCAAGCCCGTGGTGATCGCGCGCGAGGACGAAGATTCGGCCCAGACACTTGAACGCATGAAGGCCCACGGTGTGAGGCGGATTCCCGTCGTCGGAAGTCGCGGGAAGCTCATAGGCATCGTCACGGCCGACGACGTTCTGAAGCGATTGGCCCTGGAGATGAATGCACTGGTCGACATCGTTGCGCGTGAAAAGCATGAAGAGGAGCGCGCGCGACGCTAAGCCGCGCGCCAAATCGCATGTCAACAACACGCGCCCGGCTTCAGAGCGCGCTCGGAGTTGCCAGCAGCGCGGGCCGGTGATCGGTCATTCCGCGGCCCGTGTGCCGCAGATCAGGCTTCACCAGCAGGAAGTCGGTCTGCAGAATCTCGACCAGCCTGCTGGTCAGCGTTCCGGCCAGCGCGGCCAGTCCCGCCCGGTGAGTCAATCCGCCCAGAACGACCGCATCGTACTGGCGGTGCGCCGCGAAGGCAGCCAGGGTCTGCTCGGGTGCGCCATCCAGCAGGTGAAGATGACCGGGCTGAAGATGATGCTCGCGCGCCAGGCGCTCGAGATCGCCCGCGCGTGCGGATCTGACCCCCGTGTCACTGCTCGTCTCGCTATAGATGACATCCAGTTCCCCACGACACGCCAGGGAGAGGTAATCGGAGGTGCGCATGACGGTCTCAGCCATCCGCAGGATCGGATCCGCGGAGACGTCGACCATGGCCGCGAATTGCGGTGCCGCCCGCCAGGGTCGCCCGCTCACCAGCATCAGCGAGACCGGCGACTGGCGCAGGAGCTGCCAGTCGTTGGCATCGAATGCGAAGCGGCGCAGGGGGTGTGCACCCGAAGGTGACTTCATGATCAAATCGACCGGGGTCTCGGCCAGTTTGGCGGCCACGCCATCATAAAGGGGGTAGCGGCAGGCTGCGTCCACGCTGATCTGTACGGCCGCAGCACCGATCGACTGACGCAGCTTCCGGAGGTAGGCCAGATGTTCCGTGAGACTGATCTCGCACGCCCTTTCGGCCTCTTCGGTCGGATAAGCGTGACTGAGCATCCGGGCGAGGGTGGCATCGCAGGAGAACAGGTGGACTTCCGCCTGGGCGCTGCGCGCAAGGAATACAGCCTTCTGCAGCAGCGGTCGATCGGCTGCGGTCCGGCTGCACAGAACCAGTATCGAGCCCAGCTTGTCCATGTTCGCACCTGCTTCGCAAGCCCCGGCGCAGGCATGCTGTCATGGCCTCGACGATGGCAGAATCCGCGTCAGTGCCTAATTGAATGTGGAATGTACGTACAGATCGCCGCCACGCCAGGTTCGACAATGCCCTCCCCTACGGATTCCTGAAGCGCTACCGGTGTTCCAGAACCCATTCGCGCAAGAGTTCCAGGCACTGCTGGATGCAGCGGTGGACGCCATCGTGGTGATCGACCATGCGGGGGTGATCCAGAGCTTCAACCGTTCAGCGGAACGATTGTTCGGCTATCCGGCGGCGGAGGTCATCGGGCATGGCGTCGGTCTGCTCATGAACAAGGAAGATCGCGGAACCCATGACGCGCATCTGCAACGGTACATCGCGACCCGGGTTCCACATATCATCGGCACAGGGCGGGAAGTGCGGGCAAGACGCCGCAACGGCCATGAGTTTCCCGCGTTCCTTTCGGTCGGCGCGACCGGCTCGGACCCGCCGCGGTTCGTAGGCTTCGTGCGCGACATGAGTGGAACCCGGCAGGCCGAGATCGAGGCACGTCGACTCCAGGAGCGATTGATGCATGTTTCACGACTGGCCACGATCGGTGAGATGGCCTCCGGAATCGCTCATGAACTGAACCAGCCCCTCGCGGCCATGGCGACCTATGCCCAGGCCTGCAAACGCCTGCTGGATGCCACGCAGCCGGAAATCGACGAAGTACAGATGGCGCTTGCGCAGATTGCGGACCAGGCAGTTCGCGCAGGTGACATCATAAAGAAGATGCGCGCGCTGGCACGCGCCGGGGACTCGCAGCCGTTGCCAACCGATCTCAACAGCGTGATCGAGGAGCTGACCGATCTGATCCGCAGCGATGCGCGGGCACACGGTGTCGAATACCGGCGTGAACTGGCGCCAGACCTGCCTCCGGTGCTGGTGGACCGCGCGCAGATCCAGCAGGTGGTTCTCAATCTCGTGCGTAACGCGCTGGAAGCCTTTGCACTTGGGCAACTGGACGCGGCGCAGGTCATCATCACCACCCGACGAACAGAGAGCGGCGACGTGGATGTCTCGGTTCGGGATAATGGCCCAGGTGTCGATCCGCGGGTGATCGACAGGCTCTTTGAACCTTTCTGCTCAACGAAGGCGACCGGCACTGGACTGGGTCTGCCGATGAGTCGCACCATAGTCGGCACGCTTGGGGGCACACTGGATTACCGGCCAGCGTCTCCCCGGGGCGCCTGCTTCATCGTGAGTCTGCCAGCATTGCGGGACTGATCGACCCATGAAGGAACGTACTCCTGTTGTATTCGTCGTGGACGACGACGATGCGGTGCGCAGCTCACTTCGGTTGCTGCTCAAGTCCGTCGGCCTGGCGGCCACCGCCCTGCCCACGGCCCAGGAATTCCTCTCCGTCTACAACCCGCACCAGCCCGGCTGCCTGATCCTGGACGTGCGCATGCCCGGCATGAGCGGGATCGAGCTGCAGCAGCAGCTGAATCTGCGGGGCGCCATGCTCCCCGTGATCTTCATCACCGGGCACGGCGATGTCCCCATGGCCGTGGATGCGATGCGCCAGGGAGCGTTCGATTTCCTGCAAAAACCCTTCCGCGACCAGGATCTGCTCGATCGCATCCAGCGAGCCCTCGCCCGGGACAGCGCCAATCGCGCCGAACTGCGCGGTCGCGGTGAATTGCGCCGCCGCCTCGACTCACTGACGCCGCGCGAGAAGGAGGTGCTGGATCTGGTGGTCGAAGGCAAATCGAACAAGGTCGTCGCCGCCGACCTGGGGGTCAGTCAGCGTACGGTGGAGATTCACCGGGGACGAGTCATGGAGAAGATGCACGCTGGCTCACTGGCGCAGCTCGTGCGCATGGTCATGGATCTGAAGGAACCAGAGCCGCCTCAGCACTAGCCGGCGGCAGAGCCGGCGTCAGCCGCGACAGGTAGTCCGCAAGGCCGACGATGTCCGCGCGCTCCAGCCGCGCGAACAGGCGTACATGGGACGGCGAGAAGTTGGGACGGCGCCCATCCACGGCGTCGTAGATCTGACGCAGGAGATAACCGTAGTGTTGTCCGGCAATCCGCGGAATCACCCGGGCCGCATTGCCACCCGCAGACGGGCCGTGGCACGAACTGCAACGCTGCGCGTAGATTCCCGCCCCCCGCTCGAGCGACTCACCGTCGCCTACACCGGCCGGTACCGACACGGACAGCTGGCTGGCGTAGCTCGCCACGTCGGCGATCGCTTGCGGATCCGGCAAATGATGGTTGTCGGCAAAGTGCTCCATGCGAATATCCCAGCGGCGATCGTGTCGGTAGTCCACGAGTTCCTTGGCCAGCACCGACATGTGCTGGCCGCCGATCCGTGGAACCCCTCCATCGAGCGTGCCGCCGCCCGAGGGTCCATGGCAAACCGCGCAGTTGCGGAACAACTCGGCGCCGTGCACCGCTGCGGGAACCGCACGCAGCACTTCGGCCAGTTCCTTCTGATCCGTGGCCATCGCACCCGCCATGTAAGGGGCGAGCACAAGACAGATGCCGGGAACGAGAGCAGCTACGGCCTTCACCGACACAATTTCACCTACCCGATGCAACCATGCGTGCAAGTCTCCGCAGCGCCCGCAACCGGAGCAATACGCAATTGCCACGATGCGCCCGTGGCTCGGGCCCGTCAGGCTTGGCTCAACGATCTCCAGCCGCTTGGCATGATCTTGATGGACGCATTGGTCGGCCTGAAACAGACAGCCATGCGCCTGCCAGGGGCGGGAGGGCCGCTGGTTGCTGATTCCGGACCCGCGCCAGTGCCGGGGGAGCAGGACTTACTGCTGGAGGTCCTGGCGTGCGGCGTGTGCCGCACCGATCTGCACCTGCTCGATGGAGAACTTCCCGACATCCCCTATCCCATTACCCCAGGCCACGAAGTCGTCGGTAAGGTGATCCAGGCAGGCAGCGCGGTTGCCGGTATTCGTCCCGGTGACCGGCTCGGCGTACCTTGGCTGGGCCACACCTGCGGCGCCTGCTCCTACTGCCTCGAAGGCCGCGAGAATCTCTGTGACCATGCGCAGTTCACCGGGTACACACTGAACGGTGGTTACGCGCGCTACGTCGTGGCCGACGCGCGTTACTGTCTGCGTATTCCTGACCGATACGCGGACGCCGAGGCTGCGCCGCTGCTTTGCGCGGGACTCATCGGCTACCGGGCCTATCGCATGGCCGGTACCGCAGCCACGATCGGTCTGTACGGCTTCGGCGCCGCCGCGCACCTGTTGGTACAGGTCGCCAGGGCGGAAGGTCGCCGGGTATTCGCATTCACCCGACCGGGGGATGACACGGCTCAGAAGTTTGCCCGCGCTCTCGGGGTCGAATGGGCCGGAGGATCGGACGAGGCGCCCCCGCACACGCTCGACTGCGCCATTCTGTTTGCCCCGGACGGCGGACTCGTGCCGCGGGCGCTGTCGGCCGTGCGCAAGGGAGGACCGGTGGTATGCGCCGGAATCCACATGAGTGACATACCCGGCTTTCCCTACAGCTCGCTGTGGGGAGAACGCTCGATCCGCTCGGTCGCAAACCTGACACGCGAGGATGGCCGGCTGTTCATGGATCTTGCCGCGAGGGTGGATCTGCGACCGCGGGTTCAACAGTTCGGACTGAGTCGCGCCAATGAGGCACTCGACAGCCTGCGCCAGGGCAGGCTGTCGGGAGCGGCCGTTCTGTGCCCCTCAGGCGACTGATGCGGGACGGCGGCTTCGACTTACTGCGGTCGCTCTGGCCTGTTACGGATTATCGGGCCGTGCCGTGTGCTCCAGCCTGCGGCCTTTGCGGATGGCTCCGGCGACATCGACGAGCATTCGGGCCATCTCATCCAGTACATCGTCGAGCGACAGGATCCCGATCAGCTCGTTCCTGAAGCCGACCACCGGCACTCTCCGCACACCGGCTTCGCGCATCTGATAGAGGACGGAGTCGAGAGAACTCGACTCTGCGACCAGGAGCGGATTGCGGGTCATGACATCCGAGACGCGAAGCGAGCGGATATCCGCTTCGCGGGCAACGACCGCCGTCACGATGTCGCGGTCAGTCAGAACTCCGGCTACGCGCAGACCATCGTTCCTCTTCGCCTCTTGCCCGACGACCAGCAGCCCGACGTGGTGCTGGCGCATCAGGTGCGCGGCCTGGATGAGTGTCTCGTCCGGTCCGATGGTCACGACTTCGCGGGAGCAGAGATGTCCGGCATGCATGGGGTATCTCCGGCTGCAAGGCTGTGTATGTGCCGAAAGACACCAGTCTCACGGCGTGGGTGTGGCTTCACCATCCGCATTTACCACCGTCGGATAAGTGATCTCCGGGGGCCGTCCCGGCCACGCACCCGCATAGGTACAACTGCTCATTCCCAAACTCGCCCGAGGACGGGATCGTTTCACCATGCGAGGTCGTAAAATCGAGTTCGAGTCCAGCGGAGATCGCGAATCGGAGGTGGCGCTGCTCGTCGCCAACGTCGACTCAGCCCTGCGGGAGTTGGTTGCTGCACGCTCGGGTACGGATGGCAGACATTTCACGCACCTTCTCGATCTGGCTCTCCACACCTACGGCTCGGTGAAGCATCTGCTGCCGAAACTGAATCTGAACCAGGAACAGCGGCGGCTGGTGGAGCTGCACCTGACACTGCTGCGCGCTGAGATCATGAACGCCAACCGATCCCTTCTGTGAAGAGCTCGCGTGCGGCTCGGATTGCGCCCGCGAAGCAGCGTTCTAGCCGCAGGGCATGAACAGGAACGCGTCCACCTCGTGCTCCGCCGCCACCCAATCTTCCAGTTCCCTGCCGGGGCCGCCGCCGCGATGCAGGTACCGGTAATAAGCCGCTTCCTCTATCATCCGGCGACGCCAGGCCTGTTCGGCCCCCGGGCACGGATCCGGCATCTGCGCATCGGCTGACTCAGGAGACGCGCTCCACGTCGCCGCCTCGCGCACGGAAACCGGAGGTGCTGTACCAGGCACGCTGCGCGGTTTCGCCCGGGTCTTCGCAAGGTTGGCGTTACGCATGATGACTCACTCCGCTGCACGATGTTGACTTAGATATTGCGTGCGCGGGCCCGGCGACGCATCAGGACTTTCACGGATGGGTGGCAGCGACGAGCCGGGCGATCAGCGACCGGAACCAACCGTCGCAAGCGGCGGGCCCGGCGCGCAAAGCCGATATTCGCGTCGCGATTCACCTGATGGCCGTTCCACTCTGGCCCGCGCGTGCCCGGGGGCGTTAATCTTCGGCCGTCCCATCGCCCCCGGAGCACTCCATGACCGATATCGCCGCCCTCCTCACCCGGATCGACAGGCTCGAGCACGAGCTGGCGATCCAGCAGGACATCCACCAGATCCGCCGTGTGCAATATACGTACGGCTACTTCATCGACAAGTCGCAATACAACGAAGTGGTCGATCTGTTCGCCGACAGCGGTGAGGTCTGGTTCCTCGGCGGCATCTACAAGGGCAAGGCTGGCGTGCGCCGTCTCTACATCGAACGCTTCCAGACCAACTTCACGCAGGGTCACAACGGACCGCGTTATGGCTGGCTGCTGGATCATCCGCAGCTGCAGACCGTCATCGATGTCGCTCCGGACCGCAAGACGGCGAAACTGCGCGGCCGCTCCATGATGCAGGCCGGTCTGCACGAAACCGCCCAGGGAAACCAGCGTGCCTGGTGGGAAGGTGGCATCTACGAGAACGAATTCGTGCGCGAGGATGGCATCTGGAAGATCAAGGCGCTGCGCTACTACCCGTTCTGGCACGGCAGCTTCGCGGAAGGCTGGGCCAAGACTCCCATCGACTTCGTCCCGATGGCGAAGACCTGCTATCCGCAGGATCCGCTCGGTCCGGATCAGCTGATAAGTCCGGCGCCGCGCCTGTGGCCGGCCACCGATATCGTGCCGTTCCACTACCCCCATCCGGTCACGGGCCGGCCCATCGTGGCCGACAACAGCCGCGCTCGGGAAGGATTCAAGGGCTAGCCGCCGGATCACACCCTGAAGCGCGAACGGCGGCGCGCCCTGCGACGCGACTACTTGTCCGGTTCGTGCTCGCGCTTCCTGCCCTGATCTTTCTGGCGCGCCGCCTTCTGCGGCTGCCCCGGGGGAGCGGGATTCTTCACCCGCATGGCCTGCGCGCGCGGATTGCCGTGGGCGGGATTCTGCGCAACTGAAGTCGTCGCGGGGTGAGCGGCGTTCGGGGCCGCGCCACCGGGAGCGGCTCCGTGCGCGCCGACGACACCGGGACCATGGAATGCCGCCGGGCGCGCGGTTGCCGCTATCGCCGGGTGGCCGCCGTTCGCCCTGGCCGCCAGAGCCGGGGTCCTGACCGACTCTTGCACGTGCTGACGCTGCACGGGCGTCGCGGCCACGTGTGATTCCTGCGCCGCCGCGCGCTCCTGCGCGGTGGGAATCGCCGTCAGGCCACCCCCTCCGCCGTTGTAGCTCACTCGGTTGATGGTGACGTTGTTGATCACCGTTGTATTGTAGGTGTTATGAACGATGGTCGTATTCACGTTGGCGACCGTCGTGTTGTAGGCGAACGTATTGCCGGCCCACCGACCGCCGACGAATCCCGCACCTGAGCAGCGCACTTGCGCGGCGCAGCGGGGATTCGCAATGTCGGCTCTTGGGAGTTGTCATGTGTTGGATTCGGCAGCGGAAGGGAGTCCGCAGCGTAAACATCCCGTCCGCGGGCAAGAGCGCCTCAGATCACATTTTGTAAAGATCCGTTGCGGCACCGCAGGCTTTGTCGGAACCCGACGACGGGCCCGAAAGGTAACGAAAGGTTGCCTTGAGCTGCTGCTCTGCCGCAAAGGAACGCGCTCACCCGGGCACGCCAGACGCGGCCGGGCCCTCCGATTGGCACCGCGCGCGCCAGCAGGCGTAGCATGGGAGACGAAGGTCCGCGTCTCGGAAGGAGGCGCCAAGGAGAACAAGATGCACATCAGCCAGATCCTCCGGCACAAGCGGCCGGATATCATCCGCATTTCACCCGATGCCACCGTGCGCGCGGCGGTGGCGCTCATGACACGCGAGCAGGTGGGTGCACTGGCCGTGGTGGATTCCGAAGAGGAACTGCTTGGAGTGATCTCCGAGCGCGACGTGATCCATTCG
>Ga0335083_10000675_pt1 | contig 49871 bp, 59 predicted proteins | sample Lox_Sample_42_FD_206716 | JGI IMG/M metagenome (GOLD analysis project Ga0335083, IMG submission 206716) | Soil microbial communities from Loxahatchee National Wildlife Refuge, Florida, United States - Lox_Sample_4.2 | ecosystem: Environmental > Terrestrial > Soil > Wetlands | place: USA...
CTGCCGGCCGACGGACCGGTGCCGGGTGGTTCGCCTACCCCCGCCGGGCGTCGCGTGCTGCCAGCGCCTGCACGCACGCGCCCCGGACGAACGCTGCTGCCAGCACGCGACGCCCGAAGCGCACCGGCGAACCCTCCCCTCCGAATGCCGTCAGCGCGTGAGCGCTTCCGCGGCGCCGAATTGCGGGCCGTCGACGACGCCGTCGCCGAGCCGCCGCACCTCGATGCGCTCGGCGCGGCGCTGGCTTGCGCGGAGCACCGTGTAGCGGAAGCCGTGGTGCTCGACGCGATCGCCGACCTGCGGGATGCGCCCGACGAGCTCGGCGACGAAGCCGCCCATCGTCACGCTCTCCGTCTCTTCTTCGATGCCGAGAAGCTCGAACACTTTGCGCGTCTCGGCGAGTCCGCGGCAGACGATCACGTCGTTCGAGCGCCGGATGATGCTCGGATCGACGCGGTCGCTCTCGTCCTCGATTTCGCCGACGATCTCTTCGAGCACGTCCTCGAGCGTCACGATGCCCTGCGTGCCGCCGTATTCGTCGACGACGACGGCGAGGTGGCGCCGCTCTTCTTGAAAGGTGCGGAGCAGGCGCTCGAGCGGCGCCGACGACGGCACCACCAGCACGGGCGCGGCGATCGCCTCGAGATCGACCGCGCCCTGCTCGCGCAGGCGAAACAAGAGGTCTTTCACGAGCACGACGCCCTTCACCTGATCGAGCTCGCCGTTCGGCGTGAACGGGAAGCGGCTGTGCCCCGAGCTACGAATGATGTCGAGGTTCTGCTCGAGCGTGAGCTCGCCCGAGAGCACGACGACGCGCGCGCGCGGCACCATCACGTCGTACGCGCTGAGCTCGCGGAGCTTCGCGGCGCCCTCCATCATGTCCGCCACGCGCTTGCCGAGCGCGCCCTCGGAGCGCCCGAACGCGACGAGCAGCTGGATCTCCTCGATCGACGTGACGGGCGAGGCCGCGTGTCCGCGCACGAGCCGCGCGAACAAGTTCGTGACCCAGAGCAGCGGCTTGAGCGCGAGCGCGAGGCCGGACACGGCGTACGCGACGGGCGTCGCGAACTGCTTCGCGAAGGTGACGCCGAGCGTCTTCGGCACGATCTCGGAGAAGACGAGCACGAGCACGGTGAGCACGAGCGAGAAGGCCCAGAGCGTGCGCTCGCCGTACACGTCGACGTAAATCGCGCCGCTCATCGAGGCGCCGACCGTGTACGCGACGGTGTGGAACGCCACGATCGCCGCGATCGGAATGTCGATTTCGCGCTTGAAGCGCCGCATGATCTCCGCGGCGCGCGTCTTGCCGAGCGACTGGATTTGCGCGTGCGTGAGGCTCAGGATCACGGCCTCCGCCGCCGCGCAGACGAACGACACCGACAGCGCGAAGAGCACGGTGAAGACCAGCGTCACCATGCGTTCCCCCTGTCCGCGCGAACGGCTCCGACGACGCGGACCTCGAAAGCTTCGCCCACGTCGTGCGGCGGCTCAGGCGCGACCAGTCGCGCTCGTGAGCTTCTGTTGCTGCTGCTGTAAGTACTGCGCGACGGCGCGCGAGCGCTCGATGGCGAACTGCTTGACCTCGCGGTTCGAGGAGCCGGCGAGCGCGTTCAGGAGCTTCGTGACGCGGTCGAGCTGCCGCGTCTGGAACAGCGCCTCGAAGTAGTTGTTCGCGAGCCGCACGTCGTTCGCCATCTTCGCTTCGTGCTTCGAGAGCAAGCCGATGACGGCGTTCAAGTCGCCCTTCTGCCCGTGGAGCGCCGAGAGCGCGATGAGCGCGAGCGGGTCGCCGTCGTTGCGGTCGACCGCCTTCTTCGCGAATTCCATCGCGCGATCACGCGTCTCTTCCTTGCCGGCGAAGAGGCCCTGGAGCGCGACGTAGGGCGCCGAGGAACGCTTGTTCGACTCGGCGTTCGCGAGCTCCTCGACGGCCTTGATCGCCGACTCTTCGTCCGACACGCGCTGGACGTGCTGGAAGAGCCCGGCCCAGCCGTCGACCGCGCCTGGGGCGACGGCGATGGCGTGCTCGATCATGTCGCGCTCGGCGGCGACGTCGCCCTTGCCCTCGTAAACGCGCGACAGGTGCAGGAACGGCAGCGGGTTGCCGGGCAGGAGATTTTGCGCGCCCTTGAGCGTCGCCTCGGCCTTGTCCCACTTGTCCTGCTGCGTTTGCGCGATGCCGAGGCCGAGCCAGTCGTCACCCGTGCCGCCGAGCGCGACGACCTTCGCGAGCACCTTCTCGGCCTTTTCGAAGCGGCCGTACTTCATGAGCTCCTGCGCGAGCAGGCGGCCGCGGTTGAGGTCGTTCGCGTCCTCGGCCCAGTGCTTTTCGAGACCGGAGATGAGGTCGTCGAGACCGATGGCGATGGGGCGGCCCTCCGCGTCCTGCACCTGCACGGCCGGGCCGTTGAAGCCGAGGAGCTTCCACATTTCTTCGATCTGGAGCGCGACGGGTCCGTTTTTGACCTGATCGAGAAACGCCTCGCTCGGCTTGGAGAGCGGCATGACCACGAGCGCGTTGCCCGGCACGCCGCCGGGAAACGCGCTCACCGGCGCGACGATGGCGGCGCCTCCGGTAAGCTGCAGGTTCGGAGCGGTGACGGGCGCCTTCGGTGCGGTTTCTTGGCTCATCGTGGTTTGGCCGGTGGTCCCGCCTCTAGCAGTGCCCCCGAGCCCCGGCAATACCGCGAGGTCCGCGCGTGGCGGGGCGCCGAACGCAACGCTATATTGGTTCCGTGAGCATCAGCTACGTCATCGCCGGGATCCTGGGGCTGGCACTGCTCATGGTCGTGCACGAGACGGGGCACCTGCTCGCGGCGCGCGCCTTCGGGATGCGCGTCCAGCGCTTCAGCATCGGCTTCGGGCCGCCGCTCTGGCGTCACAAAGCGCGCGGCAGCGAGACCATCTACCAAGTCGCTCTGATCCCGTTCCTCGCGTACGTGCAGATCGCGGGGATGAACCCGTTCGAGGAGATCGATCCCGAGGACAAGGCGAGCTACGCGAACGCGTCGCTCGTCGGGCGCATCTCGGCCATCGTCGCGGGCCCGCTCGCAAACTACCTGTTCGCGTCCGTGTTCTTCTTCACGGCGCTCGCCATCGGCGGCAAGCCCGTGTCCACCACCGCCATTCAGGTGCTCGACGGCCCGGCGAAGGTCGCGAAGCTCGAGGACGGCGACGTGGTCCAGAGCATCGACGGCCAGCGCATCACCGATTGGGACGATTTGCGGCGGCGCGTGATGGCGAGCGGCAACAAGCCGCTCGAAATCGGCGTGCTGCGCAAGGGCAAGCCGCTGTCGTTCCACGTGACGCCCATCACGATGGACGGCCAGAGCAAGATCGGCGTGGCTTCGGTGCCGAAGCAGGTTCCCGTGACGTGGCGCGAGGCGGGCGTTCAGTCGCTGATCGGCCCCGCCAACGTCGTGAAAAACCTGGTCATCGGTCTTTCTCGCATGCTCACCGGCCGTGAGAAGCCGCAGCTCTCCGGACCGGTCGGCATCGTGAAGCAGACGTCGCTCGTCGCGCAGCGGAGCTGGACCGAGTACCTCACCTGGCTCGGCATCCTGAGCGCGTACCTCGGCGGCTTCAATTTGCTGCCGTTCCCCGCGCTCGACGGCGGCCGGCTCGCGTTCCTCGGCTACGAAGCCGTCACGCGCCGGCGCCCGAACGCCCGGGTCGAAGCGCGCGTGCACTTCTTCGGGCTCGTCATGTTGCTCGCGCTCATCGCCGTCGTGAGCGTGTTCGACGTGGTCGACATCCGCTCGAACTGACCGCTCAGCCGCGCGACACCACGCGCCCGGCCTCGAGCGTCCAGGTCACGCCGCCGAGCGCGACCGCGAGCGAACGGTCGTGCGTCACGACCACGAGCGTGAGCGGCCGCGCGTCGGGGCCGGGCGAAATGTCGCCGTGCGCCGCGCGCACGAGGAGCTCGCGCATGTCCTCGCGCAGCGCGGCGTCGAGCGCGCTCGTCGGTTCGTCGAGGAGGAGCACGCGCGCGCCCTGGGCGATGGCGCGCGCGATGGCGACCCGCTGTTTTTGCCCGCCGGAGAGCTCCGCGGGTCGCGCCGCGGCACGCTGGCCGAGCCCGACCAGGCCGAGCAATTCGCGCGCGTGCCGCTCGGCTTCGGCGCGCGGCGTCTTGCGCACGACGCGCGGCGCGAGCGTCACGTTGTCGAGAACCGACAGGTGCGGAAACAGGTGGAGCTCCTGAAACACCATGCCGACCGCGGAGCGCAACTTCACGAGCTCCGCGCTCGACGGCGTGACGCCGCCTTCGAGCCGGAAGCCGGCGATCTCGAGCGTCCCTTCCTCGAAACTCGTGAGCGCGTTGAAGCAGCGCAAGAGCGTCGACTTGCCGCACCCCGACGGACCGACGAGCGTCACGATCGAGCCCTCCGGCGCCTCGACGTCGACGCCGGCGAGCACGGCGTTTTCGCCGTAGCGCTTACGCAAGCCTTGGACGCGGATCATGGGTGAGACTCCGCTCGAGCCGGAGCGCGAGACGGGAGAGCGGGAAGCTCATCGCGAAGTAGAGCGCCGCGCACGCGAGGCCCGGGATCATCCAATCACGCAGATCGACGGCGGCGATCGTCATGCGTTTGGTCAGCTCGACGACGGTGATGACGCTGACGAGCGACGAATCCTTGAGCAACGAGACGAAATCGTTCGTCAGCGCGGGCAGCGCGTTGCGAAACGACTGCGGCAAGAGCACGTGGCGGAGCGCTTGCCCCGTGCTCAACCCGAGCGCGCGCGCGGCCTCGGTTTGTCCGAAGGGCAACGCGAGGAGGGCGCCACGGTGCACCTCCGCTTCGTACGCGGCGTAGTTCAATCCGAGTCCGAGGATCGCCGCCTCGAACGGCCCGAGCCGAACGAGCGGCGCGAGCCCGAAATACAGCACGTAAAGCTGCAAGAGCACGGGCGTCCCGCGAAATACCTCCACGTACGTCGCCGCGAGGAACGACACCGCGCGCGAGCCGAAGCCGCGCGCCACCGCGAGCACGAGACCGAAGGGGAGCGCGATCGCGAAGGCCCCGACCGAGATGAGCAACGTGAAGAGCGCGCCGTGTAGAAACAGGAGCGCCTGCGCGAAGTCGAAACGGCGACGCACGTCGCCGTCCACGCCGTCGCTCGCCGCGTTCGCGCCGTTCGCCGTGTTCACTCCGTTCGTGGCGTTCGCTTCGTCGGCACGGAGCGCCGCTGCGCGCCGCGGAAGCTCTTCCTGCCGCGCGTCCCAAAGCTTGTACGCCTCGAGGATCCGCCGAAGCTCCCCGTCCGCGATCATCGCGCCGAGCGCCGTATCGAGCGCGTTTTCGAGCTCCGGCCGATCGCGCCGCACCGCGGCCACGTAGACGCCGCGCGCCACGTCGCCGGGCAAGCAGCGCACCTCGGGCAGCGGACAGCCGTAAATGTCGGCGATCACGTGATCGAGCAGCACCGCGTCGACGCGCCCGTGCGCGAGATCGAAGTACGGCTCCTGTTGTCCCTCGTAGAGCACCACCTCGACCGGCCGCGCTTTCAGGATCTCGTGCGCCACGGTTTGATTCAGCGTCCCGACGCGCTTGCCCCGGAGGTCGTCGAGCGAGCCGTACGGCGCGCCACGACGCACCGCGAGCGTCTCGCCGTAGACGAAGTACGGAATCGTCAAGCGAAGCCGCGCGCGGCGCGCGGCCGTGTCTTCGAGTCCGTTCAGGAGCACGTCGAAATCGCCGCGCTCGAGCGCCGGCATCAGATTCGACCAGTCGTTCTGGACGAAGCGCGCCTTCACGCCCAAGCGCCGCGCGAGAGCGCGCGCGATGTCGACTTCGAAACCCCGGATCCCGTCCGGGCTCGCCGCGTCCTCGAAGACGTACGGCGCGCCGCCTTGCAAATCGCCGCCCCAGCTGAGCTCACCGCGCGCGCGAATGGCCGCGAGTGCGTCCGCGCGGGCGGCGCCCGCCAAAAGGGACAGGCACGCGACGGTGAGGAGCCCGAGCGCCTTCCGCGCTAAGCCGGAACGCCGCACGATGGCTCCATCGCGTCGAACCGTAGCATGGTAGGCTCGTCGCCGTGCCGCGCGTCGCGCCGCTTCTCGTGCTCTCGTTCACGCTCCTCGGCACCGGTTGCGCGCAAGAAAGCGTGCGCCTCGCGGAGGGCCCGCGCGAATACGTCGCGAGCGACTACGACGGCGTGCTCCGGCAATGGACGCGCTCGGCGCAGCTCACGACCCTCGACGCGATGGACAACGTCCTCACCGTCACGGCGACCTACGAATCGTGGGATTTTCGCTGGGCTTACGCCGTGCGCTACAGCGAAGACTACCGGCTCACCGTCGACCAGCGCCGCGCGCTCCTCGAGCACACGCTGGCCGAGACGCGGGACAAACACGAATTTTACGTCGCGCTTCAGGCCGAGAAATACAAGTGGAACGACTTGCGCGCCGATCAGCCGGCGTGGATCGTCCGCCTCATCGACGACACCGGCACCGAGACGGCACCCTCCGAAATCCAGAGCATCCGCCGCCCCGGCGCCATCGAGCTCACCTATTTTCCGTACACCTCGCCGTGGCGGAGCGCCTTCCGCATCTCGTTCCCGCGCGTGCGCGCCGACGGGCGTCCCACCATCCCGCCCGGCGCCCATTGGTTCGGCCTCCGCTTCGCCGGCCCCCAAGGCAATCAAGAAATCCTCTGGCTCGTCCGCGGCTGACGCTCTCCAAAAGCCCTCTCGTCTTTAGACCATACTCACGAGCTCCAACAACGGCGGCACGCTCACGATGAGCTCGTGCGTCGCCATGCGATCCGCATGCAGCACGAGCGCGCCGCCCGCGCCCGCGCGCACCGTGGCGGTCGCCTTCGCGTGCGTGAGCACCGACGAAGCGAACGGCAAGTCGCCGGGCCCGAGCTCCTGCACGACTTTGCCGCCCGAAACGGCTTCGAGCTTGCCGCCGCCGACGATGAAGAGCCCGCCCGGCGCCTTGCCCTCTTCGATCAAAACCTCGCCCGCGAGCAGCACGCGGAGCTCGCAGCGATCGGTGAGCATGGCGCGCATGTTGTCGTCGAGGCGATCGCCGAGCGGCCCCATCGCCGCGCCGGCGAGCGCCTGAAAGCGATCGGCGACGGCCCGGAGCTCGTCGGCGACCCACGGGCACGTCGTGAGCACGTGCTCGAAATCCTCGGGCCGCCACACCGCGACCTCGGCGCCCTCGGCGAGCGCGACCGCGCGGAGCGGCACGCCGTCGCTCAAGCTGCCGCGCGAGAACACGGGCTCGCCTCGCCCGGCGTAGCCGCACGCGCCCTCGGCGATCGTCGGCATCACGACGACGTGCCCGCGCGTGACGAGCGCGAGCCCGAAGCCGCTCACTTCTTGATCGGGCGCGAGCGTCTCGAGGCGAGCACGCATCGCGAGCTCGGCCTGCGTCTCGGGCGGCAAATCCTCGAGGCCGCGGCACGCGGCGAGGAGCGCCACGTCGAGCGCTGGCGGGGGCGGCGGCGTCTCCGAGAGCGCGTCCACGGCGGCGTCGAGCTCCGAGGGCGCCGCGGACGAAACCGGCGGCTCGCGCCGTAAAGCGCGCGGCGGCAGCGACGACGCGCGCGGCTCGAGCTCGCTGCGCGGCTTGGCGGCCGTGGTCGCTTCATCGCCGGCGCCGAGCGTGTACGACGAGGTCGGCGCCTCTTGCTCGGGCATCTCGACTTCCGCGACCGAGATTTCCGGCAGTGATTCGTCGCGCTGCCGGCGCGGCTCCGTGATGAGCGGCAACATCGGTCGCTCGGACGCGGGCTCGGTCACGGGCTCCGACGGAAACGTCGCGCGCGGCTCGGACACCTCGGGCAGCGGCCGGGTGCTCGTGCGCGGCTGCGGCAACGGCAAGCGCGGGATCGGCGGCGGCGGCAGCTTGTACTCGGCGGGCGGCGGAACCTGGGGCGTCGCCTGGCGCGAGCGTCGCGATGCGGGCGGCGCGCTCGAACCGGTGCCCGGAATGGTCGAGCCCGTTTGCGGGGACATCGAGCTCGTCCGCGACGACGTTCCACGCGCGGCTCCCGCGCGTGACGACCCGGCCGCCCGCGACCGCTGCGCCGAGGAGCCGCCCCGACCCGCCGACGACGGCGCGCGCGACGAGGACGGCGCCGGGCCGACCGACGCCCGAGCCGGCTTCGGCGGGGGCGCCGAGACCACGGTTCGCTCCGTCGGCTTGTGCGGGCGCGACGACGGCGGCTGGGAGCGCACCCTCTCCGACGGCCGTTTCGACGCCGGAGCGCGCGAGCTCCCCGGGCGTGCCGCAGGCGCCGCGGGCGGCAAATCCGAAGAGAGCAGCGCGCGCGAGACCTCCGAGCGCGCGTGCGTCGTCTCGTCGAGGAGTTCCTCTTTGTAGCCCTCGAGCTTCCGCTCCTCCTCGAACTCGTCGAGATCGATCGCTTCGATGTCCTCGACGTCTTCGACGTCACCGAGGTCCGGCGCCGGCGCGCCCTCGTCGCCGCCGGCCCCGCGGTAGTCGCGCGCCTCGGCCTCGAGCGCATCGACGAGACTCTGCGACGGCTCGGAGAGTCCGCCGGCTTCGATTTCGGGGCCGCCGGCGAGGAGCTCGTCGACGCCGTCGTCGTCGTCGTCTTGCTGGAGCGGAAACGTGATGGGCTGCTTGAGCCAGCGATCGATCTCGTTCGCGCGACGCTGAATGTCCGCCGAGCGTGCGAACTTGCCCGCCTCGGCCGCCGCTTCGGCCGCGCGCTTGAGCCACACGATCGCGTCCGCCGTGCCGCCCCGCTCCCACTGCACGGCCGCGGTTTGCAGCGCCCATGCCACGTCGTCGTCGTCGTCGTCGAGGGCCCTCGGTAAGGCCGGCGGCTCCGCGCTCATGGCGCGATCGCTCTTAGCACGGAGTGTCGCGGGCTCGACAAGCCGCGACGCCGCTCCCGAAATCCGGCCGCCTCAGCCGGGCGGGATCAAGACTTCGCGATCGCGGGAGCCGTTCGGCGGACCGACCATCCCGCGGCGCTCCATCATTTCTACAATCTTCGCGGCGCGGTTGTAGCCGATGGTCATCTTGCGCTGGAGCCAGGAGGTGGAGCAGCGCTGGGTGTCGCGTACGATGAGCACGGCCTCCTCGAAACGCGCATCGACCGCCTCGTCGGCCTCCTCGGACCCGCCGTCCTCGTCCGGCGTGAGCAGAATTGCCTCGTGGTACTGCGGGCTGCCCTGCTTGCGCAGGTGGTCCGTCAGCCGCTCGACCTCCTCCTCGCTCACGAACGGGCATTGCGCGCGGCGCGTGTCGGTCGAGCCGTTGAGCTTGACGAGCATGTCGCCGCGTCCGAGCAGGAGCTCCGCGCCCTGTTCGTCGAGGATGGTCTTGCTGTCGACGCGCTGCGCCACGCGGAACGCGATGCGCGACGGGAAGTTCGCCTTGATGGTGCCCGTGATGACGTCCACGCTCGGACGCTGCGTCGCGAGCACCACGTGCATGCCCGCCGCGCGCGCCTTCTGCGCGAGGCGCGCCACGGCGGCTTCGACGTCTTTGCCCTGCTGCATCATGAGGTCGGCGAATTCGTCGACCACGATCACGATGTACGGGAGCTTGCCGGGGAGCGGTCGCCCGTCGCCGCCCTCCTTCGCCGCCGGCACGGTGACGAGCGCGCCGTCGGCCGTCATCGCTTCGACCTCGGTCGGCATCGGCGCGGGGATTTCGCCGCTCTGCACACGCTTCACCCACGCGTTGTAGGTGCCGATGTTCTTCGTGCCCGCGTCGGCAAAGAGCTGGTAACGCCGCTCCATCTCCTCGACGGCCCAGCGGAGCGCCGTCGACGCCTGCTTCATGTCCGTGACGACCGGCAGGAGCAGGTGCGGAATGCCGTCGAAGGGCGCAAGCTCGACGACCTTCGGGTCGATCATGAGCAGGCGCAGATCCTCCGGCGTGCGCTTGAGGAGCAGGCTCGAGAGCATCACGTTGAGCCCGACGCTCTTGCCCGCGCCCGTCGCGCCCGCGACGATGACGTGCGGCATCGAGGCGAGGTCGGCGTAGAACGGCGCGCCCACGATGTCGCGGCCGAGCACGACGGGCAGCGGCGCGCGCTCGGCGAGTTTCTCGAAGCGCTGATCCTCGATGAGCTCGCGCAGGCACACGGGCTGGCGCTCGTCGTTCGGGAGCTCGAAGCCGATCAGGCTCTTGCCCGGGATGGGCGCGATGATGCGCACCTTGCGCGAGAGGCCGAGCGCGAGATCGTCGGCGAGGCTCGCGACCTTGCTCACGCGCGTGCCGGCCTCGAACGCGACCTCGTACATCGTGACGGTCGGCCCCGGTCGCACCTCTTCGACTTTGCCGCTCACGCCGTAGTCGGCGAGCGTCTTTTCGAGCCGGCGCGCGTGCTCGAGAATGGCGTCGCGGTCGACCTCGACGCGGGTGTCGCTCGGCGGATCGAAGAGCGAGCTCGCGGGGAGCTGGAACTCGCCACGGCGCGGCAGCGGGCGCGGCGCCGCGGGGCGCTCCACCTCGCGTTCCGGCTGCGTGTCGACGATCAGGAGCTCCTTGGCGGCTTCGTTCGCCGCGGCGGGAGCCGCCGGAGCCGGCGCGGGCGTCGTCTTCGGAGCGACGGCCGGTTCAGCGCTCGCGGCTTTCTCCGCCGTGCCGCTCGCGTCCGCGGCCTTCGCGTCCGGAGCGTCTTTCTCGCGGCGGCCACGGTTTTTGGCGCGGCGTTCCGGCTTGGCGTCGCGCACCGGGGCGTTCGGCTCCGCCGGGGCCGGTTCGGCGGCGAGCTTCGCGACGAGCGGCGCCTCGGGCGTCGCGAACACGAGCCCGTCGAATTCCGGCGCGCGCGCGCCCTTGAGCGCTTGCGACAGCGCGAGCGGCGGCGCGCCGGTCTCGTCGGGCGGAATCCAATCGGCGTCGTCGTCTGCGAGATGCAGCAGGATCGCTTCGTCGGGGTCGCACGCTTCGATGCGCGGCGCTCGTTCTTGCTCGGCGCGGCGGAGCGCGCGCGCTTCGCTCCAGGCTCCGCGGAGGCGCTGCGACAGCGCGCTCAGCCGCGCGGCGAAGCGCTCGGCGAGCGTGAGCAAGCGCCGGCACGCGTCGATGAACGAGAACGAGCTCCGCCCGATGAGGATCAACCCGACGATCGTCGAGCCCACCAAAAAAGAACCGACCGACGAGAACAGCTCCCGCATGAGCTCGCCGAAAAGAAGCCCCACGTTGCCGCCGACGGGCGCGTGGCCGAACACCACCGCCCCCGCCGCCGCGACCTCCGCGAGCGCGGACGCCACCACGGCGAGCGTCAAATCACCCGCCAGACGGAGCCAAAGGTCGCCCGTGGGCCGGCCGCGAAAGAGCGGAATGGCGACCAACGCGAGCTCGAGGGGAGCGAGCCAGGCCGCGACCCCGAAGCCCTGCGCGAGCATGTGCGCGATGAAGCCGCCCGTCGGGCCGACCCACGTCACCGGTGACTCGAGCTCGCCGGGCGTCACCCTGCAGCTGAAAAGCGCCAAAACGAGGAAAAGCGCGCCGGCCACGAGGAGCAGCGCGGCGGCCTCGCGCAGACGGCTCGAAGGCCGGTTTTCGCTCGGCGTGGCTGCGGTAGGACCGGCGGTGGCGGGTCTGGGCACGAACAGGCGGGCACCCATTTTGACCACCTACAACTACATTATCCTACCCGGGTGGGCAACTTCGATTCGGCGACGGCGGCCAGGCGCCTCGACGCACGCAGTCGCCCGAGTCGAGCGGCCAACTTGAGTCGAAAGCGAGCCGGCATGTAGACTCGGTGCCCGCGGTTTGAACCGCGGCCGGAAACCGAGGGCCAAGTGAGCGACACGACGGGGCAAATCTTCAGGACTCCACGGGTATCCGGCGCCTTGACGCGGGCGGGCATCGCCGTGTTCGCGCTCGCGCTGGCGTTCGGGGCGGACGCGTGCCGGACGAACGCCGACAACATTCAGCATTGGGCCACGACGGTCCAGGGGCCGAAGAAGCTCATCGCGGTCCTGACGCACGACAAGTACCCGATCGACCTGCGCGTCGAAGCGGCGCTCGCGCTCATCCGCATGAAGCCGCGCAACGGCCGTCGCATCGGCATCGACGGCTCCGACGACCAACCGGGTCTCATCGCGTCGCTCACGCAGATGGCGCCGGCGACGCGCACGCAGATCGTCTCGCGCCTCGTGCCGGCGCTCGAAGCCGAAATCCTGAAGCCGCCGCCCGTCGCGCAGGCGGGCCAAGCGACCCCGTCGGATCCGTCGGTGCCGTACAAGGACGCGGCGTTCGCGCTGCTCACGACGGACGGCGGGCGCCTGCTCAACGACCCGGCGCTCCGGCAGCGGGTGCGAGCCGCCATCTCGCGCTGGATTTCGCAGGGTTTTGCCCAGCGCTTCGACGACTCCTCGCAGACTTACGCCGTCAAGCAGATGGTCGGCGAGCTCAAGTCCGACGCGGTGAAGGCGCTGCCCGGCTTGATTCAGCCGGACGCGCCGAAGATTGACGCGCTCTCGGATCTCATCGCCGACTACGGCGACCCGACGACGAAGCAAGCGGCGAGCGAGCGTCTCGTCACGGTGGCAAGCGACGTCGATTCGCCGGCGTGGATCAACCGGAAGAGCCCGGGCGTCGAGGCGGCGAACAAGGCGTCGAAACTTGCGCCGACGCCCGACCAATTCAAAGCCCAGATGGCGCAGTACCAGCAGGAGGAGCTCCTCCGCGTCTTCGCATCGATGAAACGCGTGGGCGGCGCTCCGACCGTGTCTTGGTTGTTGAAGATCGCGGAAGACAAGACGCAGGACCCGAAGAATCGCGCGGGGGCGCTGGCCGCGCTCCAGGGCAATCTGGACCCGAAGAGTGCGTCGCAGGCCGACGCGGTGCTCGCCGTCGCGGGCGCCCCGGACACGCCCGACGAAGTGCGCGACGTGGCGCTGCAACGCGCCGGTGAATTCCCGCGGGCGGCGGTGATCGAGCGGCTCTACGGGCTCTTCGCGAGCCCTTCGTGGAAGGTGCGCTGGGTGGCGGCCGAGCTCGTGCTCAAGATGAGCGACACGAGTCAGCTGCCGGAGTTCATGGAGCGGATCGGCAAGGCCGAGGGCATGGCCATCACGGAGCCCATGCGCTACGGGAGCTTAATCGCCCAAATGAAAGGCAGCGCCCCGCCCGTCAAGGTCATCGAGCCGTACCTCGGTACGTCGCACCCCGTGCCCGCGCGCCTGACGGCGCTCGGCTACTACTACGAAAAGGGGACGAAGAGCGACATCGGGAAGCTTTCACACCTCGAAGGCGATCGAGAAAAGACGCCGACGTGCGCGAAGGACGCGGACGGGTGCGAGTGGAAGTGCGAGGTCGAGGGCGAGGGCAAGCGTGAGACGAAGGACATCGCCACGGTCGGCGAGTTTTTCACCTACTGCATCAAGCCGGCGATGGAGAAACGCACCACGCCATGAGTCAGGATCCGAACAAGAAGGTCACCAAGAGCTTCCAGTGCCGCGACGCGCTCTGGCAAAAGTTCGAGCAGATGTCCAAGGAGCTCGAGTGCTCCGTGGATTACCTGATCAACGATGCGATGAAGCAGTACGCGCGTCAGCGCGGTTACGGCGCGGGCGCGGCCGCGGGCGGTGGACCCTCGCTGCCGCCGCCGCAGCCCGCGGCGCCTCCAGCGGCGCCGACGGCCCCGCCGCCGTTGCCGCCGCCGCCGGGAGCGCGCAGCATGACGCCGCCGCCCGTGCCGCCGCCCAAGCGTGGCGCGGGGGCACCGCCGCCGCCGCCCCCACCGCCCGTCGTCGGGGGCGTGCGCAAGGGCGCGCCGCCGCCGCCGCTCGCGTCACGGAGCGCGCCACCGCCGCGCGGCGGAGGCGCGAGCGCGCACCCCGCGGGGATGAATCTCACGATTCATTACCAGGGTGAGGCGTTCCAGGTGACGAAGGACCGCTTCATCATCGGTCGCGGCAAGCAGACGAGCGATCTCACCATCAAGGATCCGAACGTCTCGCGCCAGCACGCGATGATCGAGTTCTCGAGCGGCCAGTATTACATCGTCGACATGGGTTCGACGAACGGCGTCGAGTTCAACGGGCAGCGCGTCCAGCGCAAGGTGATCAACGAGGGCGACACCTTCCGCGTCTGCGATCACGAGCTCGTCTTCACGTACGACTGAACCGATGACGGCGTCGCGGCGGGTGCTGCTCCTTTCCGGCGCCGCGCTCGCGCTGACGCTCGGAGCGGGGCCCGGCGCGGCCGCGGGCGAAGGCTTGCCCGCGAGCGTCGAGGTCACGCGCCCGGACGAGCCGATTCACGTTCGTCCGGACGGAGCGTCGCCGCGGCGCGGTGCGGCCGCGCGGGGCGCGCGACTCCCGGCCTTCGCGGCGACGGGCGGCCCGGGCTGCGAAGGCGCCTGGTTCGAGGTCGGCCCGCTCGCTTGGATTTGCGAAGACGGGGCGGCGCGTTCGCCGCTGCCGCCCGGAACCGCCGAAGCGCCCGCGCCGAGCGGCCTGCCGTTCGACTACCACTTCGTCGGCCGTGACGGCTCCTTCGGGTACCGGGTGCTCGACACCGCCGAAGAAGGCGAGCCCGACGCGCAGCTCTTTCCGGGCTTCGGCGTCGCGCTCGTGCGCGTCGCGGCCAAGCCGGGCGGCGACGCGTTCGGTCTCACCACGCATCGCCTGTGGGTGCCGCTGCGCGATCTCAACGCCGCGGTGCGCGCGCCCGAGCCGCTCGCGGCCGATCTCGACGGCGCCGACGTGGCGTGGGTGACGGCGCCGCGGGCGGAGCTCTTCGCGAGCGCGGGCGGACGGCCGAAGAGCGGCGCCACCGTCGAAGCGCTCGCGCGCGTCCCCGTGCTCGAGCGGGTCGAGAAGCACGGTGAAACGTGGTTACGCGTCGGCGACGGCGCGTGGCTCCGCGGCCGCGACGCGACCTGGCCGAGCGTCAAAGCGCCGCCGGCCGAAGCCGCGCCCGACGAACGCTGGATCGACGTCGACCTCGCGCGGCAGGTGCTCGTCGCCTACCGCGGCGAGCGGCCGCTCTTCGCGATGCCGGTGTCGACCGGGCGCGGGCCGGTGGGCACCGAGCTCGCGACGCCGCCCGGCGTTCACCGCGTGTGGATCAAGCTCGCGACGAGCGACATGGACAACCTCGAGGACACCGACGCCGCGCGCAACTACGCGATTCAGGCGGTGCCGTGGGTCATGTACTTCGATCGCGGTTACGGCCTTCACGGCGCATTCTGGCACCACGCGTTCGGCCACGTGATGAGCCACGGCTGCGTGAACCTCACCCCGGCCGACGCCGCGCGCCTGTTCGCATGGACGAGCCCGCACCTGCCGAGCGGCTGGTCGGCGGTGCTGCCCACGGAGTTCGAGCTCGGAACGCTCGTGCGCGTCGAGTAGCGGCTCGTGCGAGCGCTACTCGACCCGCAGCGGGGAAGCTCAGACCTTGCCTTGGAGCAAGAACGCGATGAAGAACGCGAAGAGCACGAGCGACTCGATCAGCGCCAGACCGAGAATCATCGGGGTCTGAATGCGACCGGCGGCGCCCGGGTTGCGGCTGATGCCTTCGAGCGCGGCAGCCGCCGCGCGACCCTGGCCGAGGCCGCCGCCGAGCACGGCGAGACCGACGGCAAAGCCGGCACCGAGCGCGGCCATCGCCGAGCCACCACCGCCGGCAGCGGCTCCGCCAGCTGCCTCTTGGGCGAAGGCGCTCGTCGTGAGGAGCGTCGTGACCGCGGCAGCAGCGAGCGACAGGTTCTTCTTGGACATCGTCAGGGTCTCCTTGTCTTCTTTCGGGCGGGGCTCTCTCGGCCCCAGGCAAATTCGCGACCGCGCTTTAGTGCGTTTCTCGCGCGATGGCCAGTCCTTCGACGCGCGGCTCGCATGTGCCGCGTTTAAGGCCGAATTACGGCACGCTCAGTGGTGGCCTTCCGCGTCGTGCTCGGTGGCGAGGCCGATGTAAACGCACGTGAGCAGCGTGAACACCATCGTTTGCACGACGACGACGAGGATGCCGAGCACCATGAGCGGAATCGGTACCAGCACCGCGACGAGCCCCATGAAGAGGCCCAAAATCAGGTGATCGACCGCCATGTTGATCATGAGCCGCACGCCGAGCGTGACCGGCCGGACACACAGCGAAATGACTTCGATCGGAAACACGAGCGGAGCAAGCCACCACTTCGGGCCGGCGAGGTGCGCGATGTACGTCTTGCCGTTGGTCAGGAGACCGTAGGCGTTGAAGAAGAGGAACACGACGATGCCGGAGCCGAGCGTGATGTTCAGGTTGCTCGTCGCGACGGGCATGCCCGGAATGAGCGCCATCACGTTCGCGAAGAAGACGAAGGTCGCGGCGGTGCCGATGAGCGGGAAGTAGCGCTTGGCCCGATCGGCATCCATCGCGCTCTTCGCGAGATCGTAGAAGAAGCCGAGGAACGCCTCGACGAAGGTGCGGAGCGTCAGCGTGTCGTCGGGGATGACCGCCTCGTCCGTGTTGGCGAGGCGCGCGCGCGTGGCGAGCGCGACGGCGATGATGACCGCGACCACGAAGAGCGACGCCGCGAGCGGCTCGAAGCTCTCCCACGTCGCCGGAACCTTGCCGACCACGCTGTCGCCGAGGAGGCCCGCGTTGTGATCGAGCGTGTCGCGAAAGTGGGCGAGGATCAGCGTCAAAAAGCTAGCGTGTTCGGGCATCGACTCATCCTTCTCGCCGCACGGGCGCGGCACGCGTGAGCTGGCCGACCACGATGCCGAGCGGCAGCGCAGCATAGCCGAGCGCGAGCGGGAGCACGCCCGCCCAATGATTTTTGATGACGATCCAGGTCGCGAAGACGAGCACGGCGAACTTCACCGTCGCGAGCGACCCCCATGAAAGCAACGCGCCGCGCATCACGCCGCGCACGACGAGCGCGATGGCGGCGAGGTTCAGCGTGGCGAGCGCGCCGCCGATGGCGACGCCGCGCCGATCGGCCGCGCTGAAGACGAACGGAGCGATCGCCGTGAGCACCACGGCCACGAGCGCCACCGGCCAAAGTAGGCTCATGAGGCCGCTTTCTCGCTCCGCCGCGTCACTCATTCCGACTTCTTCCGGTACCGCTTCCGCTCTTCACGCTCGCGCCGCTCGAGCTCGTCCGCTTCGCGCGTCGCCCGCTCGGCCGCTCTGTAGAGTCCGCGCACGCCGGCTGCAATCCCGTAGCCGAGCCCGACCAGCATGAGCCAGGGCGCGGTGTGGAAGCGGTGATCCAGAAATTGCCCGCCGAAGAGGCCCACGATCACGCTCAAGACGAGCTCGAGCCCGACGGTGCCGTAACGGCCGACTCCTTTCCACTCTTGCTTCACGGGTTGCCACGAGGCGCGCCGCCACCTAGCACGTCCCGCGGGGTGGCACTATCGTTCGGCGGATGCGAGCCCTGCCACCGGCAGTTGCGTTGCTGTTCGGCCTCTTCGACGCTTCGATCGCTTTCGGTCAGCCGGCTCCGTCTGTTTCGGCAACGTCACCGGCGCCGCCGCCACCGAGCGCACCACCCGCATCGGCGGCTCCCGCAGCGTCCGCGAGCCCGCCGGCTCCGGACGCACCGCCCGGCTACTACGTCGAGCGAGGCGCGCAACCGGCGCCGCCGCCCGCCGCCGTGAACCCAGCCGTCGAACCGCCGCCACCGGTGATCCAGGAGCCGCCACCGCCCGGGTTCGGTCCGTATGAACCGCCTCCGCCGCCGGTGCCGAGGCATCTCTCGCCGCGCACGTCGCTCTGGGTCGGCGCGCGCCTCGGTTGGTTCCTTCCGTTCGGCAGCACCTACGCTCGCGGCACCTACGACGCGTACGGCGATCTGATTCTGACGGGCGTCCCGTTCAGAGATTACCTGAGCGCCGGGCCCGCCTTCGAGCTCGACGCCGGCATGCGTCTCGGTCGCTACTATCAGGTGTTCGGCTTGTGGCAGCGCGCCGAGCTCAGCACGGGCGGCCCGGAGAAGGGCCTGAACGGCGGCCAACACGGCGGCGATTCGGATTTGTTCGCGCTCGCGCTCCGCGCGACGTCCGACGCCGATCGCGTCGGGCTCGTGACCGAAGTCGCGGTCGGCTACCGGCAGGCGCGCGCGAACTGGGCGGACGGGACGGAGCTTCGCATGACGGGCGGGGTGCTCGAGGGCCGGCTCGGCATCGGCGCGGACGTGAGACTCAGTCCGACGTTCACCGTCTCGCCCCTGCTCGAGCTCGGCGTGGGGTCGTTCGATCACGTGCGGCTCGTGCGTCCGGGCGGCGTCAGCACGAGCGTCATCGGACCGGACGACGCGCCCGGCAGCCACGGCTGGTTCCTGTTCGGCGTCGGCGGTTACGCGGATCTGCTCGGGGCGCGCTGAGACGCGGGCGCTCTCAACCGAGCGCGCGTTCGACTTCGCGGAGCCGCTCCTCGAGCAGGCGGGCGAGCAGCGGGCGAAGGGCGCGAACGGCGCGCGCGCGGTGGCTCACGCCGTTCTTCTCGGCCTCGCTGAGCTCGGCCATCGCGCGGTTGCCGAGCTCGGGCACGATGAAGAGCGGATCGTAACCGAAGCCGCCGCTCCCGCGCGGCGCGCGCGCGATGAAGCCGTCGCAGCTGCCCTCCACCGTCTCGACGCGATCGAGCGCCCACGGGCTCGCGAGCGCGAGCACGCAGCGAAACTTCGCCGCGCGCCCGCCGTCGCCGATTTCCTCGAGCTCGCGCAGGAGCGCCGCGTTGTTTTCCGCGTCGGTCGCGCGCTCGTTGGCGAAGCGCGCCGAACGCACCCCGGGCCGCCCGCCGAGCGCGTCGACCTCGAGCCCGCTGTCGTCGGCGAGCGCGTAGAGGTTCGTCGCCTGACACACCGCTCGCGCCTTGGTGAGCGCGTTCTGATCGAACGTGCTGCCGTCCTCGTTGATCGAGAGTTTGTCGCCGAGCACGTCGGCGACGGAAAGCAGCTCGAGCGGCAGATCGGAGAGCAACGCGCGGAGCTCGGCGAGCTTGCCCTCGTTGGTCGTGGCGATGACGATGGAGAACAGGCTCGCCATGGAACGGCCGCGGATTATAGCCGGATTGGCAAGCGCAGCGCGAAGCGCGTTCCGCGGCCTCCCGGACCGGGCTCGCAGGTGATCGACCCGCCGCTCGACGTCGCGATTTGCTGGGTGATGGCGAGACCGAGTCCGGTGCCGCCCGCCTTCGTCGTGAAAAACGGCTCGAACAAGCGCGCGCGCGCGTCGGGCTCGATGCCGGGGCCCTCGTCGTCCACGGTGATGAGCACGTGCGTCTCGTCGCGGTTCACGCCGAGCGTCACCGCCCCGCCGTTCGGCATCGCTTCGCGTGCGTTGCGCAAGAGGTTGAAGAGCGCCTGCCGGAGCTGCGCCTCGTCGCACGGGACGAGCGGCAGGTCCTCGGCCACGTCGAGCACGAGCTTCACCCCGTGTTGCTCGAGCTCCGGTCGCACGAACTCGGCCGCTTCGTTGGCGATGCCGGCCACGTCCTCGAGCGCGGGGGCCGGCGCCTGCCGGCGCGCGAACAAGAGATATTGCTGGCTGAGCGCGGCGAGGCGCTCGACTTCCTTGCCGATCGCGCGAAAGAGCGCCTGCGCCTCCGCGTCGCCGCGCGGCACTTGCTCTTCGAGAAGGTCGAGGTTCAGCGCGATCGAGGAGAGCGGATTTCTGATTTCGTGCGTGACGTGCGCCGCCATCTTGCCGATGGTCGCGAGGCGTTCGGCGGCGACGAGGCGCTCGTTCGCCTGCGCGATGGCCGCGACCATGCGCTCGAACGTCGCCGCGAGCTCGCCGATCTCGTCGTCGGAGACGACGGCGTCGCGCGGCTTCAAATCCCCGCGCGCGACGGCTTGCGCCCGCTCGGTGACCGCCGCGATGGGAGCGAGCACGCGCCGGACGAAAAACGCCATGGCGAGACCGACGCAGAGCGCGACCAGCGTGAGCACGGCGAGCAGCCGGATCGCGAGCGTTTCGCGCGTGCGCGCCGCCTCGAGCAAAAGATCGACCTTGCGCTTGACGCTTTGTTCGAGCTTCACGAGCCGCACCGACGCCTGCGAGCCGTGCGTGACGAGCTCGTCGCGGAGCCGCTCGGCGCCGGTCGCGTCGCCCCGGTCGAGGTCCTGGAACAGGCGATCGAGCCCGCTGCCGTCGCTCGCGACGAACGTCTCGATGTCGCGCACGTCGCGCAAGAGTTCTTCACCGACCGCGCGCATCTCCGGATCGCCCTCGACGAGAAACGCGCGCTCGGCGGCGCCGCGCACCTCGTCGAAGGTGTGCGGCCGTCCGACGCGCAAGGTCACGTCGAACCACACGCGGATGTCCGCCGGATTTTTCGCGGCCGTGATGTGATTGAGCTGCGTGTTCCAGGTGTCTTGTTTGGCGACGAGGTCGCGCACCGCGAGCGCGAGCGGGAAGTAGCCGCTCTGGACCAGCCGGGTCTCCTGCGCGGCGGAGCGCTGCGCCACGATGCTCCAGCCGGCGACGGCGCCGAACGCGAGCGTCACGAGCGCGTAGGAGGCGAGCACGCGCGCCGCGACGCTGCGGCGAAAGCGCGTGCGGGTGCGGCCTTCAGCCACTCGTGAGGCTCCGCGCGATGATCGTCGACAGGTCGATGGCGCGCGCGCCCTGGGCACGAAACCAACCGAGGCTCGTCGCGCAGGCGGTGACGATGGTGCCGCCGCCGAGCTTTTCGTGCTCGGCGAGACGGTCGCGGGCGATGAGTCGCGCCGTGCGCGGCATCACGAACGGCAAGAGCGCGCCGGCCCCCGAACAGCGCGTGTCCGCGCCCGCGCGCTCGAACTCGGCGGGCGGCGCGCCGAGGGCGCGTTCGAGCACGAGGCGCGGCTCGCGCGTCACACCGAGACCGCGCGCCAGCCGACAGGGGTCGTGCCAGCGGAACGGGCCGAACGAGCTCGCAATGCGCTCGAGCCGTTCGGCTCGCTGCGCCGCCGCTTCGACCAGCGTCTCGGCGCCGGCGCCCCGGAGTGCGGCGGCGCAGCCGGCGTCCGCGACGACCAGACGGCGACCGTCGGCTTCTGCGACGAGCGCGTCACGGAGCTCGCGCGCGCCCGCGGCGTCGCCCGCCTCCTCGAGCGCCACGCCGCAACAACCGTCGAGCACGCGCACGGCGCCGAACAGGGCGCGCGCCGCGCGAACCACGTCGTTCGCCTCGCGACCCCGGCTGCCGAGGTAACCGCAACCGACGACGAGCGCCGTGTCGGCGCGGGCGTCCCCTGTCGCGAGTTCGCGCGCCCGTGTCGCGAGCCGTTCCCGCGCGGCGGTGATGCGCCGATGCGCGGCTTCGGACGCCGCCGGAGCGAGGCCGTCCTCGCGATACACGGCGCGCGCCGCGACGAGCGTCTGCGCCACCGGGTTCTGGTGCTCGCAGCGTTCGCGACAGCCGAAGCACGCCGTGCACGCCCACGGCAGGCGCGCGAGGTCGCGATCGGGCGTGAGATCGCCGCGCGCCGCGTACCACGTGAGCGTCATCTTGCCCCACGGGATCAGCGCCTCGCTCGCCTCGACCTCCGAAACGGGGCACGCCGCGCGGCAGAGCTTCGGACAATAGCCGCACGTCTCGAGCGCCGCCCGCCGATCGTCGAGCATGCGCAGCCGCCGGGGCGACGTCATGAGGGCTCGCGGGCCGCCTCGGCGCCCGCGGTCGCGTCCTTCTCGCGCTGCTGTGGAAACGTGAGCTCGAACACCGTGCCGGCGCTCGACGAGTGCACGTCGATGCGCCCGCCGTGTTCGTCCACGATCTTCTTCACGATGGCGAGCCCGAGGCCCGTCCCGCCGCGCTTGCCGGCGGTGACGAACGACTGGAACATGCGCCCCTCGATTTCCTTCGGAATCCCCGGGCCCGTGTCGGCGACGGTGATGACGAGATCACCGCGATCGAGCCCGGCTTCGAGCGTCAGGCGCCCGCCGCGCTCGCCCATCGCCTCGAGCGCGTTGCGGGCGAGATTGTGCAGGGCGCGGGCGACACGACCTTCGTCGAAACGCGCGACGAGCTTCGAATCGACCTCGACGACGAGCTCCACCGGCTGCGTGCCGATCTCCAAGCGCAGCTGGCGCTCGAGATCGGCGAAGAACTTCTTGATGTAGACCCGCCGCACGAAGATCTTCGTTTCACCCCGCGCGAACTCGAGCACTTCGCGCTGCATCGCACCGAGCACGTCGAACTGACGCAGGATGAGCTCGGAAAATTCGTGACGCGTCGGGCGATCGTCGGCGTCGACCATGAGCTGGACGTAGCCGCTGATGATCGTCATCGGCGTCTTGAAGTCGTGGATCACCTGCGAGAGGAGACGACCGATCGACGTGAGCCGCTCGCCGACTTCGCGCGCCCGGCTCGCGTTGAAGAGCCGCACCGCCGTCGACACGTTGACGGCGACGAGCCTCAAGAGTCCCACGTCGGTTTCGGCGAGCGGCTCCTCCCCCTCGGCCGTGAACACGCCGATGGCGCCGAGCGGCGCAGGGTCGCCCTCGAGCGGCACGGCGAGGACGGAGGTGACGACGAAATCCGCGGCGTCGTGCGCGCGGGCGTCGCGGCTCGCGTCCAGCACGAGGAGCGGCCCGCTGGCGCTCATGGCCGCCCCCAAAAAACCCTCCGCCGACTTCGCGGGCCGGCGCACGAGCTCGACCGAGCCGTCGCGGTCGTAGCGCCGCTCGACCAGATCACCCGTCTCCTCGTCGGCGAGCAAGAGCGCTCCGCCGCGCGCGTTGCACGCGTTCGCGACCTGCGTGAGCGTGGCGATCGCGAGCTCCTCGATGCTGGTCGCGCGCGCCGTCGCGCGTTCGAGCTCGAACAGGAGCGAGAGCTCGCGGAACTTGCGTTCCAGCTGCTCCTTGGTCTCGACGAGCTGCTGATTTTTCTGAATCAGCGACAGCATCAAGCGCGAGTTGTCGATCGCGACGGCGGCCTGCGTGCCGAGCGCGCTCACGATGTCCTCGTCGTCACCGGTGAAGCCGCCCGCGCCGCGCTTGTTCAGGACCTGCAAGACGCCGATGGTGCGACCCACGTGGTTCTTGAGCGGCGCGGCGAGCATGTTGCTCGTGCGGTAGCCGGTCAAAAGGTCCCACTCGCGCTCGAAGCGCGGGTCGCGATAGGCGTCCTCGATGCGGATGGGCTCCCCGCTCTTGGCCACGAGCCCGGCGACGCCGTGGCCGACCTTCATGCGGATCGAGCGCACCTCGCCGCCGGCGACGACCCGACTCACGAGCTCGCCGTTCGCCTCGTCGAGGAGATACAGTGTGGCGCGATCGGCCTCGACGACTTCCGTGAGCTTCTCGAGGATGAGCTCGAGCAGCTCGTCGAGATCGAGCGTCGCGCCGAGCGCCATGCCGACCTCGCGCAGGGCGCGCGAGATGCGCTGTTCTCGGCGCAGCGCTTCCCCCGCTCGGGTGCCGCGCTCCTCGACGAGCGACGTTTTTCCCGGCGGCACCTCCGAGCTCACGTGAACGATCGAATCACGAACTTTGACGCGGATCCACCACGCTCGAACCGGCACGCGAGTTTCCCCGCGAACGTGGACCCGGTTGCGCGGCTTCGAGTCGTTGGCTACTGATCTCGAGGGCAACCGCATGGCGCTCAAGCAACTCTTGCTCACCGTGAAAGGGCGCGTCCAAGGCGTGTACTTTCGAGCCTCCACCCAGCGTGAAGCCCGCCGCCTCGGGCTCACCGGTTGGGTGAAAAACCGAGCCGACGGCTCGGTGGAAATCCTGGCCGAAGGCGAAGAAGTCGCCATCCGCGATCTCTACGGATGGGCGCAGAAGGGTCCCGGCGCGGCGCGCGTCGATCGGGTGGACTCGCGCTGGCGCAGCTTCAGCGGCGAGTTTCCGGACTTTCGCATCATCGACTGAGCCCGATGCGCGGCCGCGAATTCGTCGTCCGGGCCGCCGCGTGTCTCGCGCTCCTCGGCGCGGTCGCGATTCCGAGCGTGTCGGCCGCGGACGTGACGGCGGCGCACGAGTTGCCCGAGCTCCCGCGCGCACCGGACGAGCTCAAGCAAGCGTCGCTCGCCGACCTCAACGAGCTCGACGAGCTGCTCGCGCGCATCAGCGGTGACGACGAGGCGGCACGCGACGACGGCGTGCGTTCGATTCTCGAACTCTCGCCGCGCATGGTGCCGGCGATTCGCAAGCGCCTCGACGACCTCGGCGGCTCCACGGACAAGAACGCGCTGAAGCAGCTCTTGTTCGATACACGGCGCGCCGCGAAGGACGAACCGCACGACGACGTGCCGGGCGCCCCCGAGGAAAAAGCGAGCATGGGCCCCGATTACCTCACGCTGCTCCTCGCGCGGCCGCGCCCGAACCTGCCCGCCTGGCGCGATCTCGTGAAGGTGCTCGCGCTCTCGCGCATGCTGGAGCACGTCGGCTCGACGCCGGCCGTGCGCGGACTCGTCGACGTGTACGTGCGCTTCGGGGATTTCCTGCGCATCGACACGCAGAAGGCCCTCGCACGGCTCGGCGATCGCGCGGTGCCGGCGCTCATCGAAGCACGCCGGCACCCCGCCGAAAAAATCGCGCACTGGGCGTCGCGCCAGCTCGACATGCTGGGGCGCGCGGCGCCGAGCCAGGCCGTGCAAATCGCCGACCCCGAGATCTTGGCCGACGTCCTCCGCGCTTACGGGCGCACGCACGATCTCGACGCCGCGCGCATCGTCGTTTCGTTCGCGGGGAGCGAGCGCGGTCAGCTGCGCACCGCCGCGCGTCAGGCCATCGCGATGTTCGGCGAGGCCGGACACTGGCAGCTCCGCGACGCGTACGAAGACGTGATGGGCAAGCGCGCCGCCCGCGATTGGACGTGGGAACGCACGGCGCGCGAGCTCTTCGGCGAGCTCGATCGGCTGCGCCGCGCGGAGGTTTACGATCGTTTCGAGGCGGGGCAGAAGGCCGAGGCGGCCGGCGATTTCGAGACGATGCGCCGCGAGTACGACGCCGTGCTCGAGCGCGCGCCGTTCTTCGAGCGGGGCGACGAAATGGTCGGCGGGTATTGGGAGTACGCCAAGCGCAACGCCGCCAAGCGTCCTGAGGACGCCGTGCTCGCGCTGCGGCACGCGGAGCGGCTCGGCCGAAACAGCCCGGCGCACGATCGCATCGCGAGCCTGCTCCTCACGCTCGAGGCCGAGCGACTCGCGCGCGAGCACATCGTCGATCGCAGTCTCTACCGGCACGCGCTCGAGCTCGACTCGTCGAACGCGCGCGCCCGTGACGCGCTCGACGCGCTGTCGCGGCCGGTTCCGACCGGCGAGCGTAAGCTCCGGTACTACGCGGCGGCCGGCGTGTTTCTCGCGGGGCTACTCGGCGCCGCGTTCGTGCTCTTCCGGCCGCGACCGCGCGACGACACGAAGGCGCCGGCCGAGTCGTAGTCGTACGAACGCGGCGCGGCGTCCCGCCCTGAGATCGCTCAAGGCACGACGCGAAAAGCCGTTCTTTTCCGCAGTCGATCATGCGCAAGGACGCCGCGCGCCTCCGCCAGCCCGTGAGACTGCTGCGCCGGAGCGGACAGTGGTCGGTGGAGCTCACGCGCCTCATCGCCGTCGACGACCAGCTGATGCGCCCCGAGCGCTACCACCTGGCGGCGACGCCGGAGGTGCTCCGTACGCTCACACCGACGTGCCCGCCGGCCCGGGTGCAAGAGGCCGAGGCGCTCCTGCGCTCGCCCGACGACGGCAGCGAGTGCGCCTTCGAGCTCGAGGACGGCGGGTGGGCTCCGATCTCCGAGTCGCGGCCGTCGCTGCAGCCGCTCACGCGCGGGGAGATGATGGGGCTCATCGGTGAGCTCCAGGCCCAGGTCACGCTGATGCGCGGCATGCACGACGCACTCCTCGCGCGCATCGTGTCGGTGGAAGGCGCATTGCAACCGAAACCGGAGAACGAGCCGAAACCGGCGCCGAGGCCGCTCCGCAAAGTGCCCTCACGGCGCGACATGCTCGCCGTGCTGCAGCGCCCCGCGAACGAAGGCCCCGGGCCGCTCGCCCTCGACGGACTCCGTGACCCCGGTGCCGGGCAAGCCGCGACTCCGCCGCCCGCGGCCGAAGCCGCGGCGCCCCAAGCTTCGCCGCCCAACGCCGAAGCAGCGCCGAAAGCAGCGGCTCCCGCCGCCGATCCGACCAAGCTCGCGCCCCCGAATCCGCCGGCCGCACCACCGCCCGTCGCGGTGGCCGCCGAGCCGCCGGCGCCCGCCGTGGTCGCGCCGAAGGGAAACGCTCGGCTGATCCTGCCGTCCCAGAGCGAGGTGATTCAGTGCCTGCGCATGCTCGCGTCCGACGTCGAGCCGTCGCCGCACACCGCGCCGGCTCCAACCGACTTCACGGACTACTACGTCGCGCGTCTGGTCGATGCGGCGCAGGAAACGCTCGGCGCGATACTCATCAATCAACGCGCCGGCGCGTCGCTCGGCGGCGGACTCCTCGCCCTGCCCGTCGCCGCGCGCGACGACCAGGCTCGCCGCGGCATGGCCAAGGACACCCTCGAAGGCTTGAACGAGGTCTGCAACAACGTGTGGGGCCTCGTCAATCGGAAGAACCCACAGACGGCCACGAAGCTCTCGGCGCTCGAGCGCGTGAGCGGTGCCACGTCGAGCTGGCTGCCGAACGCCGCGAGCGTCATCACGCTGGCGACGCCGGGCGGCGGCCTCGTGTACGTCGCCTCGCGCTGACGACTTCGGGTGCTCGCTCCGGCGGCGCCGCGTTCGCGGTGCAACGGCGCGTCACGCGGCTCGGCACCACGCCCGCACACGCGCGGGAACGCGTCAAAAGTCGGCCCGGCGCGGCGGCACGCGGGGACGCGACGACGCCCGGCGCGCGGCCCGTCCCGGCGCGCGCGGCCGAGCGGCGCTCACTGCGGCTTCACGCCGAGGAGCTTCTTGATTTTGCGATCGAGGGTTTCGGGCGTGAACGGCTTCACGACGTACTCGTCCACGCCTTGGTCGAGCGCGTTCTCGAGCTTCCCCATCGTGCCTTCGGTCGTGATCATGATGATCTTCACGCGGCGGTCGAGGTTCCTGACCCGAGTCACGAACTCGAGACCGTCCATCTCCGGCATGTTCCAGTCGCTCAAAATGAAAGCGAAGTTGCCGTCGAGGAATTTGTCGAGCCCCTCCTTGCCGGTCGCGGCCTCGATGGTGCGCGAGCCGCGGAGCTCGGTCTTGTTGAGAGCCGAGATGATGATTTTCCGCATCGCGGAAGAATCGTCGACAACGAGAACGTTCATGGGGGTGAAATCTCCTCTACTTGGTTACGTGGTGCGCGAGCGCCCCGTGCTCGCCGCGAGCACGTTCAGAATCACGACGCCGCCCTCGCACTCGAACCATTGATGTTCGACAGGCGCGGGGTCGACCTCGGCGTACGGGACGACGTCGACGACGTTCGGAACGGACAAGCGACAGTCGCCCTTGAGCAGCGTCTTGAAGTTGCCGCCCACCATGTTGGTGAGCTCGCCGAGCGCGTCACGAATGTCCGAGGAATCGGCTTCGGCGGGCGGCTTGCCGAACATGGCCGCCGCAGCGCGCCGGGCCAGGGCCTGCGAGCAGCCGAGCGTCACGGAGCCCTGCCAGGTGCCCGAAATCGTCACGCGCCCGAGCACGAACGCGCTCGCTTCGGCGCGCGCCGGATCGCACTTCGACGGAGTCAAAGGCAAGCCGAGCACCATCGACCACACCTTCTCGGCGATCTCGTTGAGCTTGGCAGAGCTGACATCGACGTTCATCGGCCTCCTCGCGCTCCTGGCGAGTCGTACGAACGACGCTCGGCGCACGCGCCCGAGGGGCTGTTCGAGGCGAGCATCGGCATGTCAAACGGCCGTACGAGGCGACGGCTTTAGTGCAGTGCGTGAGCGAAGCGTCTCAGCTTAAGCACCTGCACCGCCCGGCCGTTGTGAGTCACGGGCCAATAGCGAAAACGTGCGCCGCTCGCGCTCTCGGCGTCGTGCGCACGACATGCACCCACCCCGGGGAACGGATGGCGGTCGAAGACGACGAAATCATGCGTGAGTTCCTGATCGAGAGTAGGGAAAACCTGCTCGGGCTCGATCGGGACTTCGTCGCGCTGGAGCAAAACCCGCGCGATCGCGCCATTTTGTCGCGGATCTTTCGCTGCGTTCACACCATCAAGGGAACCTCGGGGTTTCTGAATTTGCCGGGGCTCGAGAAGCTCACGCACGTGGGCGAGACGCAACTCAGCCGGTTGCGCGACGGCGAGATCCTGCTCGACACGCACGCCACGTCGGCACTGCTCGCCATGGTGGACGGCGTGCGGCGGGTGCTCGCGTCGCTCGAGCGTACGGGCGCCGAAGGCAACGAAGACTTCACCGCGATCATCGCCGAACTCGCGAAGATCGGACGAGGCGCGGCCGCCGCGGCGCCCGCCCCCGCAAGAACACCGGCGCCGGAGGCCCTACCCGAGGTGACTCCCGCGCCTGCTCCCCCCGCCGTCGCGAAGAGCGACCGAGCCGCGGCGCCGACGCCGCCGAGCGCGCCGCCGGCACGCACCACGGCCGACGCACCCGCCGAGCCGACCGCCGCCCCGAGCGTCGCGGACACCGCGATCCGGGTCGATCTCGCGCTGCTCGACCGCGTGATGAACCTCGTCGGCGAGCTCGTGCTCGCGCGCAATCAAATCCTGCAATACGGCGCGCGCTCGAGCGATTCCGGCCTCGTCAATGCTTCCCAGCGCCTGAATCTGCTCACGACGGAGCTCCAGGCCTGCGCGATGAAGACGCGCATGCAGCCGATCGGCAACGTCTGGAATCGCTTTCCGCGCGTCGTGCGTGACCTCTCCAACGTGTGCGGCAAGGCGGTGCAACTCGAGCTCGAGGGCAGCAGCACCGAGCTCGACCGCAGCATCATCGAAGCCATCAAGGACCCGCTGATTCACGCGGTGCGCAACGCCATCGATCACGGCATCGAAAGCGCCGAACGCCGCGCGCTCGCCGGCAAGCCCGCGCAGGGCCGGCTCCGCCTGCGCGCCTATCACGAGGGCGGCCAGGTCAACATCGAGGTCTCCGACGACGGCGGCGGCATCAACGTCGAAAAGGTGCGGGCCCGCGCCATCGAGCGCGGCCTGGTCACCGGCGAGCGCGCCGCGCGCATGAACGAGCGCGACCTCTTGCAGCTGATCTTCTTGCCCGGGTTTTCGACCGCCGAGAGCGTGACGCACCTCTCCGGACGCGGCGTCGGCATGGACGTCGTGAAGTTCAACATCGAGAAGGTGGGCGGCACCGTCGACATCGCCTCGCGCTTCGGCCACGGCACCACGCTCAAAATCAAGATCCCGCTGACCCTCGCGATCATTCCCGCGCTGCTCGTCGCGAGCGGCGGCGAGCGTTTCGCGATTCCGCAGGTGAACCTGCTCGAGCTCGTGCGCCTCGAAGGCGCGGCGTCGCGGCGCGGCATCGAGAACCTCCACGGCACGCCGCTCTATCGTCTCCGGGGCAATCTGCTGCCGCTCGTCTTCTTGAACGAGGTGCTCGATCTGCCGGGACCGGGCCCCCATGCGGACGTGGTCAACATCGTCGTCCTACAAGCCGACGAGCAGAAGTTCGGGCTCGTGGTGGACGGCATCAGCGACACCGAAGAGATCGTCGTGAAGCCGCTCGGCAAGGAGCTGAAGCAGCTCGCCGTGTTCGCCGGGGCCACGATCATGGGCGACGGCCACGTCGCGCTGATTCTCGACGTGCTCGGGATCGCGCGGCGCTCGAACGTGCTCTCGCCGACGCGCGAACGCGTGCTCGACGAGCGGCCGCCGGCGGCGCCGGGCGGTGGCGTCGCGCGGGAGCGAATGCTCGTGTTCCGTGCGCGCGGTGACGCCCGCATGGCGCTTCCGCTGGCGCACGTCGCGCGGCTCGAGGAGATCGCGCCCGCACGCGTCGAACGCGCCGCGGGGCGCGACGTGGTGCAGTACCGCGGCGGCGTCCTGCCGCTGATTTGGCTCGTGGACGAGCGCTCGCGCGCGACGCGCATGACGCGGGAAGAGCCGCTCCACGTCGTCGTCTTCACCGAGCAAGGGCGCTCGGTCGGCCTCGTCGTCGACGAGATCAGCGACGTGGTCGAGGAAGAGGTGCGCGTTCAAGCACAGGCGCAGGGCGCGGATTTGCTCGGGATCGCCGTGCTCGCCGGGCGCGTGACCGACTTGCTCGACGTGCGCCGGCTGGTCGAACGCCACGAACCCGGCTTCTTCGACCGGCGTGGAGCGGCGGCATGAGCGACGCACTGAAACTCTGCACCTTCGTGCTCGGCGATCTCGCGTTCGGCGTCGAGGTCAAACACGTGCAGGAGGTGATGCGCTTCCAGCCGCTCACGCGCGTCCCGCTCGCGTCGAGAACGGTTCGCGGCATCTTGAATCTGCGCGGCCAAATCGTGACGGCCATCGACGTGCGCGCCCGCCTCGGCTTGCCCACGCTCTCGGACGCGCAAGAGCCGATGAACGTCGTTTTACGCACGAGCGACGGCGTCGTGAGCCTTCTGGTCGACGAGATCGGCGACGTGCTCGAAGTGAGCGCCGCCGACTTCGAGCGCGCGCCCGAAACGCTCTCGGTCGTTTTGCGCGACATCGTGCACGGCGTTTACAAGCTCGAGCGGCGCTTGCTGCTCCTGCTCGACGTGACGCGCGCCGTCGCGCTCAAAGAAACCGGTGACAACGTCCCCTCGAGCCTGGGGGACGCCGCATAAGAGGAACGGAATCAGATGCAAGACCACAGCGAACAGCACAAACCCAAAGCCAACGGAGACTCGATGCGCCCGCTCGCGCTCGCGCGCGCGGAGGAGGGTGAAGTCGCCGAGCTCAGGGGCAAGCTGCGCGCCCTCGAAGAGCGCCTCGCCGCGGCGCAAAAGGCCGAAGAGGAACAGGCGCGTCTGCGTCAGCTGGTGGAGGAGAGCCAGGCACGGGCTCAGACGCAAACCGACGAGCTCAAGGCCAAGGTCGACCTGATTCTCGCCGCCGTGGACGCGGCGGCGCGCGGCGATCTGACGCGACAAATCGCGATCAGCGGCGACGACGCCGTCGCGCGCCTCGCCCAGCGCTTGAACGCGTTTCTCGGCACCATGCGCCGGAGCGTCGGCAACATCGCCGACAACGCAACCACGCTCGGCGCCGCGGCCGAGGAGCTCTCGTCCGTCGCGAAGCAGATGACGTCGAACGCGACCCAGACTTCCACGCAGGCGAACGTGGTCTCGTCGGCCGTCGAGGAAGTGAACCGCAGCATCCAGACGGTCGCGGCGAGCACCGAGGAGATGTCGGCGAGCATCAAGGAAATCGCGAAGAACGCTTCCGACGCGGCGCGCGTCGCCGTCTCGGCGGTCAAGGCTGCCGAAACCACGAACGGCATCGTGGCGAAGCTCGGCGCGAGCAGCGCCGACATCGGCAAGGTCATCAAGGTCATCACTTCGATCGCGCAGCAGACGAACCTGCTCGCGCTGAACGCCACGATCGAGGCCGCGCGCGCCGGCGACGCGGGCAAGGGCTTCGCCGTCGTGGCGAACGAGGTGAAGGAGCTGGCGAAGGAAACGGCGCGCGCCACCGAGGACATCAGCCAGAAAATCGAGCACATCCAGAGCGACACCCGCTCCGCCGTGGACGCGATCACCCAGATCGGCAGCATCATCAATCAGATCAACGACATTCAAAACACCATCGCCTGCGCGGTCGAAGAGCAGACGGCGACGACCAACGGCATCAGCCGCAACGTCGGCGACGCGGCGCGCGGCAGCGGCGACATCGCGCACAACATCACGGGCGTCGCGCGGGCGGCGCAGAGCACGACCTCCGGCGCTTCCGACACCGAGCGCGCGGCCTCCGAGCTCGCGAGCATGGCGGCGGCCCTGCAGAAGCTCGTCGGGCAGTTCAGCTACTGAGCGGCAGGCAAGCATGAAAGCGCTCATCGTCGACGACTCCCGCGCGATGCGACTGGTCATCGCGCGGATCCTGCAAGCCCACGATTTCACGATCGTCGAGGCGAGCAACGGTCGCGAAGCGCTCGACGTGATGGAGCAAACGGGGCCGTTCGACCTCGCGCTCGTCGACTGGAACATGCCGGTCATGGACGGGCTCGAGCTCGTGCTCGCCCTGCGCAAGGACCGCCGCTTCGACGAGATGGCCATCATGATGGTGACCACCGAATCCGAGGCAAAACAGGTCGAGCGCGCGATCGCGGCCGGCGCGAGCGAGTACCTGATGAAGCCGTTTTCGGCCGAAACGTTCGCCGCGAAGCTCGTCAACCTGGGGCTCGCCGCTTGATCAAGGTGTTCATCGTCGACGACTCGGTCGTGGTTCGGCGCATGCTCGTGAGCTTGCTCGAGAGCGAGCCGGGCATCGAAGTGGTCGGCTGGGCCGGGAGCGGCATGAGCGCGCTGCAGAAGCTCACGTTGCTCGACCCCGACGTGGTGCTCCTCGACGTGATGATGCCGGACATGGACGGCATCAAGACGGTGCGCCGCATGCGCCTCACGCACCCGACCATGCCGGTCATCATGTGCAGCTCGCTCACCGAGAGCGGCGCCGACACGACGCTGCGCGCGCTCGCCGCGGGCGCGACGGACCACGTCGCCAAGCCGGGTCCGGGCGAACGCAGCTTGGAGCTTTTCAAGACCGAGCTCATCGGCAAGGTGCTCACGCTCGGCAACGCGAGCCAAGCGCCGAAGAGCGAGGATTCCGTCGAAGTCGACGTGACGCTGATTCCGCCGTCGCCGCTCGCCGCGCGCCCGAGCACGCTGCAAGCCATCGCGATCGGCTGCTCGACGGGCGGCCCGAACGCGCTCGCCACGGTGTTCGCGGGGCTCCCGGGCGATCTGCCGGTGCCGATCTTCATCGTGCAGCACATGCCCAAGGTGTTCACGAAGATCCTCGCCGACCGACTCACCGCCTCGTCGAGCGTGAAAGTCTCCGAGGCGACGCACGGCATGCACGTCGAGCCGGGTCACGGCTACATCGCGCCGGGCGACTTCCACATGCGCGTCGGGCGCGCCAACGGGCAGATCGTCACGCTGCTGAACCAAGAAGAGCCCGAGCACTCGTGTCGTCCGGCGGTCGACGTGCTGTTCCGTTCGCTCGCGCGCTTCTATCGTGACGGCGTGCTCGCCTGCGTGCTCACCGGCATGGGTCGAGACGGCGCGGCAGGCGCCGCGGATCTCGTGCGCGCGGGGAGCAAGGTGCTCGCGCAAAGCGCCGAAACGTGCGTGATTCCGAGCATGCCCGGCGCCATCGTCGAGGCGCGGCTCGCGGACAAGGTGCTGCACTTGGACGGCATGGCGGACGAGCTCGTCGAGCGCGTCCGGCGCTCACACGGGCTCGTGGCCCGTCCCCGCGCGCAGGGAGAGAACTAGGTGCCGAGCCTCGAGAGCATGTCGTACCTGCAGGCGCTGGTGTACCGGCGCTCCGGCATCGTGCTCGAGAACGAGAAGGACTACCTCGTCGACTCGCGGCTGAGCCCGCTCGCGCGGGACGCGGGAGTGAGCTCGGTCGACGAGCTCGTCGCGAAGCTCCGTCGCGAGCCGGGCCCCGAGCTCGCGCAGCGCGTGGTCGAAGCGATGACGACCAACGAGACGCTGTTCTTCCGCGACGCGCACCCGTTCGAGGCGCTCCGGCACCACTTCGTGCCCGAGCTCCTGAAGGCGCGCGCGCAGGAGCGCAGCCTCCGCATCTGGTCCGCCGCCGCGGCGACGGGGCAAGAGCCGTACAGCATCGCGATCACGTTGCTCGAGTCGTTTCCCGAGCTCGCGAGCTGGAACGTGCGCATTCTCGCGACCGATCTGAACGAAGCCGTGCTCGACCGCGCGCGGCTCGCGCGCTATCGCGAGCTCGAGGTGAACCGCGGACTCCCGCAGCAGTACCTCGGGAAATACTTCACGCGTGCTGGCGGCGAGTGGGAGCTCGCCCCGTGCGTGCGCGAGATGGTCTCGTTCCGGCAGCTGAACCTGGTCGAGCCGTGGGCGGAGCTTCCGGCGTGCGACATCGTGTTCATGCGCAACGTGCTCATCTATTTCGACAGCGAGACGAAGTGCGCGATCTTGCGCCGGCTCCGCCACGTGCTCCGCCCCGACGGCTTCCTCGTGCTCGGCGGGGCCGAAACGACGACGAACCTCGACGACGCATACGGCTCGGTGCGCGTCGGCGCGGGCGTCTACTATCAGCTGAAGTCGACGCCCGCGGATTCGACGCGCACGGTTCCGCGCGTCGCGTGAACGGCGCGCCGCTCGGCGCCGCCGCTCACTCTTCTTTTTCGGCCTTGGCCGGCTTCTTCGCGCGCTTCGCGGCCGGCTTCTCGCCTTCCGCGGCTTCGCTCTTGGCGGCGGCTTTGGCGCCCTTTTCGGCTTTGCCTTCGCCGGACGCCTTCGCGCCCTTCTTCGCCTTCTTCTCTTCGGCGGCCGGAGCAGCACCCGCCGCGCCCGCGCCGAGCTCCACGAACTCGACGAGGGACATCGGAGCGTTGTCGCCGCGGCGACGGCCGAGCTTCACGATGCGCGTGTAGCCGCCCGGTCGCTCGCGAAAGCGCCGCGCCAGATCGAGGAACACCTTCTCGATGAGATCGACGCGGCGTTCCTCGCCGCCGCTCTGCACGACGGCGAAGCGACGGAGAAAACGACCCATGCGGAGCTGCGCCGCGTGGCGCTTGGCCTGATCGGCCACGCCGAGGTCCTTCTGAGGCGTGTATGCGACCGGACCCAGCCGAATCGCGCGAGTGATGAGCCGCTCGGCGACGCGCCGGAGCTCCTTCGCCTTCGCGTCGGTGGTCTCGATGCGCTCGTGCGCGACGAGGTTCGCCGTCAGCGCGCGAAGCATCGCGCGCCGGTGGCTCGTGTTGCGGCCGAACTGCCGCCCCGCTTTACGGTGTCTCATCGCTCATCCCTGCGCTTGCTGCTGCTGCTTCCAACGCTCGAGCATGCCCGGCCAGTTGTCGAACTTCATGCCGAGACCGAGACCCATCGTGCCGAGGATCTCCTTGATTTCCTTGAGCGACTTGCGGCCGAAGTTCTTGGTCTTCAGCATGTCCTGCTCGCTCTTCTGCACGAGCTCGCCGATGAGCGTGATGTTCGCGTTCTGCAGGCAATTCGCCGAACGGACCGAGAGCTCGAGCTCGTCGACCGAGCGGAAGAGGTTCTCGTTGAGCGGCTGGTCGTCCCCGCCCGTCGGCAGGATGTTCTGCTCGTCGCTCTCCTCGAAGTTGATCCAGATGGAGAGCTGCTCCTTCAAGATCTTCGCGGCGAACGCCACGGAATCGACCGGGCGCACGGCGCCGTTGGTCCACACCTCGAGCACGAGCTTGTCGTAGTCGGTGACCTGGCCGACGCGCGCGTTCTGCACGGCGTAGTTCACCTTGCGGATCGGCGAGAAGAGCGCGTCGATCGGGATGGTGCCGATCGGCATCGTCGGCGTCTTGTTGCGCTCGGCCGGGACGTAGCCGCGGCCCACGCCCACCGAGAGCTCCATGACGAGCGGGCCCTTCTTGTCGAGCGTCGCGACCTGGAGGTTCGGGTTCAACACCGTGAGCCCGTCGACCGTCTTGATGTCGCCGGCGAGCACCGGGCCCGGACCCTCTTTTTCGAGCCGGAGCGTGTACGACTTCGGCGCCTCGGCCTTCAGCACGACCTGCTTCAGGTTGAGGATGATGTCCGTCACGTCCTCGACGACGTCGGGGATGGTCGTGAACTCGTGGAGCGCGCCTTCCATCCGCACCGCGGTGATGGCGGCGCCCTGAAGCGAGGCGAGCAGCACGCGGCGGAGCGAGTTACCGACGGTGATGCCGAAGCCGCGCTCGAGCGGCTCGCAGGTGAACTTGCCGTACGTCTGGCTGTTCGACTCGGGGTCGAGCTGAATCGCCTTCGGACGAATGAGATCGCGCCAGTTCCGGCTCATCATGGGGGTGATCATGCTGTTCGTTCTCCTTCAGGGTTCGGACGTTTGCGCGGCCGTCCCGGTTCGGTGAGGAACCCACTCCTCGCTCCGCACCCGCGGCCTGCCCGCATCAAGCGGCTAAGAAAAAGTCTCGGATTATCGTGAGTAGTATTCGACGACGAGCTGCTCGCGAACCATCGGCTCGTTCATCTCGTCGCGGACGGGCATCGAGCGGAAGACGCCGCTCAGCGCGTCCTTGTCGACCTCGAGCCAGGTGCCGCGCGGGCGCGTTTCCGCCGCCGCGAGCGAAGCCTGGATGAAGCCGATCTTCTTGCTCGCTTCCGCGATCGAGATCGTGTCGTTCGGCTTCACGCGATAGCTCGGGATGTTCACGCGCTTGCCGTTCACGAGCACGTGGTTGTGGCGCACGAGCTGGCGGCCCTGAATGCGGCTCGACGCGAAGCCCATGCGGTAGACGACGTTGTCGAGCCGGCGCTCGATGACGCCCAACATCTCTTCACCCGTACGACCCGGCAGGCCCGTCGCCTCCGTGTAGTAACGGGCGAACTGGAGCTCGAGCAGGCCGTAGATGCGGCGCATCTTCTGCTTCTCGCGCAGGCGGAGGCCGTACTCGCTGAGCTTGATGCGCGCCTGACCGTGCTGGCCGGGCGGATACGGGCGGCGGCTCACGCTGCACTTCTCCGTGAAGCAGCGACCACCCTTCAGATAGAGCTTTCCGCCTTCACGACGGCAGAGCTTGCAAACGGGACCGAGATAGCGCGCCATGGTTCGTGCTTTCCTTCGTCAGACGCGGCGGCGCTTGGGGGGACGGCAGCCGTTGTGGGGAATGGGCGTCACGTCGCGGATGAGCGTCACGCGAAAGCCCGCCTGCTGGAGCGCACGGAGCGCGCTTTCGCGACCGGCGCCGGGACCCTTCACGAACACGGCGACCGAGCGAACGCCGTGCTCTTGAGCGCGACGCGCGGCTTCTTCGGCCGCGAGCTGCGCGGCGAACGGGGTGCTCTTGCGCGAACCCTTGAACCCGCGCGACCCGGCGCTCGCCCACGAGAGCGTGCTGCCCGTGAGATCCGTGATCGTCACGATGGTGTTGTTGAAGGTCGATTGGATGTGAACGATGCCCGCGTACACGTTCTTGCGGACGACCTTCTTCTTCGGGCCGCCCTTGGCGGGCGCGACGCTCGGCGTAGCAGCTTTGGCAGTGGCCATGTTCGTCTAGCTTCCCTGGTTAGCTTGCTGGGTTGATCAAGCCGGCCCGGTGCGGCGGGCGAGGTTCTTGCGCGGGCCCTTGCGGGTGCGTGCGTTCGTGCGGGTGCGCTGGCCGCGAACCGGCAGACCTTTGCGGTGCCGGAGTCCACGGAAGCAACCGAGGTCCATCAAGCGCTTGATGCTCTGCTGCACCTCGCGGCGAGCGTCGCCTTCGACCTTGACGTTGCCTTCGATCGCGTCGCGAATCGCCTTCACGTCGGCTTCGCTGAGCTCGTCGACCTTCTTGCTCTCCGGGATCTTCGCGATGGCGCAGAGCTTCTTCGCCGTGGCCGGGCCGATGCCGTAGATGTACGGCAGCGCGTAAGCGATCGCCTTGCGGCGCGGGAGATCGACACCTGAAATACGAGCCATGAGTTAGCCCTGCCTCTGCTTGTGACGCGGGTTCGTGCAGATCACACGGAGGACGCCGCGGCGGCGCACCACCTTGCACTTGTCGCAAATCTTCTTGACGCTCGGTCGTACTTTCATGGCTGGGTCCTGCTTGGGCTTCAGAGCTTCTCGACGATGTGGCCTCGACCGGGGTCCCTCGAAGAGCGTTCCACCTTCACCTTGCTGCCCTTGATGAGTCTCACCACGGCGTGTCGCGCTCGGGGTGCCATCGCGGCCAGGACTTCGGTTCCGTCTGCGAGCCGCACTCGGTAGAGCGCGCTCGGGAGCACTTCTTCGATCGTTCCGATCTCGCTATTCGTCGTTCTGCCTCCGTCTCACGCCGAGAGCCCGAGCGCACCGAGCACGCGGGCGGTTACCTCTGCCGGCTCTCCCACTCCGTCGACTCGCACGAGCAAGCCGAGCTTTTGGTAGTAAGGGAGAAGCGCTGCGGTCATCGCCTCGTATTGAGCGAGGCGTTGCTTGACCGTTTCCTCCCGATCGTCGGCTCGGTGTTCGAGCTCGGCGTTCGGGGGCGGGGCACTATACTTGAGGTGGTAGATCTGTCCAGTGCGTTTGTCCGTGCGGCGGTGGATGGTCCGCTCCACGATGAGCTCGGACGGCACGTCGAGCTGGACGACCTTCTGGAGGGGCTTTCCGAGGCGTTCGAGGAGCACGCCGAGCGCGTCGGCCTGAGTCGTCGTCCGCGGAAAACCGTCGAGAATGAAGCCGTTTTTGGTGTCGGGCTGACCGAGGCGCTCCTCGACCAAGCCGATCACCACCGAATCAGGGACGAGCTTTCCAGCGTCCATGTACGACTTCGCTTCGAGACCGAGCTTGGTTCCGGCCTTGAGCGCGGCGCGCAGCATGTCGCCCGTCGAGATCTTCGGCGCGGTCAGGCGCTTGATGAGCGCGTCGGCTTGCGTGCCTTTGCCGCTGCCGGGCGGCCCGAGGAGGACGAGCCTCATCCGGGCCTCCGTCCGCTCAGGCGCGTCATGCGCGGACCGGTGAGCCCTTCGTAGCTCCGCGTGATGAGGTGCGCCTCGATCTGCGTCACCGTCTCGAGCGCGACGCCGACGACGATCATGAGACTCGTGCCGCCGAACTGAAACGGGATGCGGAACGAGGTCGCGATCACGCTCGGCACGATGCAGATGACGGCGATGTAGACCGAGCCCGCGACCGTGAGGCGCGTGAGCACGCGATCGAGGTACTCCGCCGTTTGCTTGCCGGGGCGGATGCCGGGGATGTTCGCCTGCTGCTTCTTCAGGTTCTCGGCGATGTCGACCGGCTGCACGGTGACGGCCGTGTAGAAGAACGTGAAGAAGATGATGAGCGCGCCGAACAGCGTGTTGAACATCCAGTCACCGCGGTTCAGGTGCGCGCTGAACGTCGACATGCCGGGGATGTTGAAGTTCGCGAGCGTCGCCGGGAACAGCAGCACGCTCGAGGCGAAGATCGGCGGGATCATGCTCGCCATGTTCACCTTGAGCGGCAGGTGCGCGCTCTGACCGCCGTAGACGTGGCGTCCGACCTGGCGCCGCGAATACTGAATCGGGATTTGCCGCTGGGCGCGCTCGAAAAAGACCACGATCGCGATGCTCGCGACCAGCACGCCGAGCAGCATCGCCACGGTGAGCGGCTGCACGTCGCCCGCGTGACCCTGCCAGTAGTTCGCGACGCCCGCCGGGATGCCGCTCACGATACCGGCGAAGATGATCATCGAAACGCCGTTGCCGATGCCGCCCTCGGTCGCCTGCTCGCCGAGCCACATGAGGAGGCCGGAGCCGGTCGTGAGCGTGATGATCGTCATGAGGCGAAAACCCCAGCCGGGGTTCGACACCACGTCGCCGAAACGGCCGCCGCCGAGATCGGCGTTGTTCATGCCTTCCAGCATCATGGCGACGCCGAACGACTGGAAGATGCTGAGCAGGATCGCGCCGTAGCGCGTCCACTGCTCGAGCTTGCGCCGGCCGCTCTCGCCCTCGCGCCGCATCTCTTCCACCTGCTTCGACACGAGGCCGAGGAGCTGGAAGATGATGCTCGAGGAGACGTACGGCATGATGCCGAGCGCGAAGATCGACAGGTTCGAGAGCGCGCCGCCGGAGAACAGGTTGAACAGGCTCAAGAGGCCCGTCTGGCCCTTGACCACGTTGCGCATCACCGTGCGATCGACGCCCGGCGTCGTGATGAAGATGCCGATGCGGTAGATCGCGACGATCACCAGCGTGAACGCGATGCGGCGGCGAAGCTCGGGAACCTTCCCGATGTTGGAGAAACCTTCGACGACAGCCATCGGCGCTCGACTGGATCAGCTCTTCTGTTCTTCGGGCGCTTCGGCCGCGCCACCGTGAATCGGCGGCAGCACCACGATCTTCCCGCCGGCCTTTTCGATCTTCTCCTTGGCGCTGGCGGAGAAAGCGTGTGCCGAGACGGTGAGCTTTTGCGTCACTTCGCCCTCGCCGAGCAGCTTGATGCGGACCTTGCGACCCTGCACGAGCCGCGCGTCGCGGAGCGCCTGCTCGTTCACGTCCTCGCCGGCCTTGAAGCCTTCGAGGTCGCCGACGTTGACCGAGACGGTCTTCACCGGGAACGGCACGTTGAAGCCGCGCTTCGGCAAGCGGCGCTGAATCGGAGTCTGGCCGCCCTGGAAGTGGAGCTTGTTGATGTTGCCGGGCTGACGGGCCTTCTGGCCCTTCTGACCGCGGCCGCACGTCTTGCCGAGACCGCTGCCGATGCCGCGGCCGAGACGCTTTTCGTACTGGCGCGCGCCCTCGGGGGGCGCGAGACGCGAAAGGAGGCTGCTGCTCACGACTTCACCTCGGACACCGTCACGAGGTGCAGGACCTTCTTGATCATGCCCCGGAAGGACGGCGTGTTATCGACCAACACCGACGAGCCCGGACCACGCAGGCCGAGCCCGTCAATCACGCGGCGCTGCGGGTGCGGGCGTCCGATGACGCTCACGCGCTGGCGCACTTCGAGCTTGGCTGCGGGTTTCACGCGACGCTCCCGCCGGACTGCGTCCCGCCGACGATGGAGGCCGCCGTGCCGGCGCGCGACGAAGCCGCGGCCACCGGATAATCGCCGGCCACGTCGTCGAGCGAACGGCCGCGCGCGGAGGCGACGAGCTCGGGCGAACGCAGGCGTCGCAGCGCGTTCACCGTCGCGTGCACGACGTTGTACTTGTTCGAGGAGCCGAGGCACTTCGAGAGCACGTCGTGGATGCCGGCCGATTCGACGACGGCGCGCACGGCGCCGCCGGCGATGACGCCCGTACCGGGCGCGGCCGGACGGAGCAGCACCTCGCCGGAGCCGAAGTGGCCCGTCACGTCGTGCGGCACCGTGGAGCCGATCATCGGCACCTTGAACATGTTCTTGCGCGCCTGGTCGTTGCCCTTGCGAATCGCTTCGGGCACCTCGTTCGCCTTGCCGAGGCCGACGCCCACGTGCCCCGCCTCGTCGCCGACGACGACGAGCGCGGAAAAGCTGAAGCGCCGGCCGCCCTTCACGACCTTGGCGACGCGGTTGATGTGGATGACGCGCTCTTTGAGCTTCTCTTCGTCGATGTTGTCGAGGGGCATGGGGATACTCGCAGGCTCAGAATTGGAGGCCGGCTTCGCGCGCGGCGTCGGCGAGTGCCTTGACTCGACCGTGATAGAGGTAGCCGTTGCGGTCGAAGACGACCTTGTCGATCTTGCGCTCGAGGCAGATCTTCGCGATGAGCGCGCCGACCTTCTTCGCGGCGTCGGTCTTGTTGTCGTTCTCGAGCGAACCCTTGAGATCGCGCGAGAGCGTGGAGGCCGCGGCGAGCGTCTTGCCGTCGGCGTCGTTCACGACCTGGGCGTAAACGTGACGGCCGCTCCGGAAGATGGAGAGGCGCGGACGCTCGGCTTTGCCCGAGATCTTGCGGCGAATGCGCAGCTTGCGGCGCTCGCGGCCGGCCAAATCGCTTGCCATGCTTACTTCGCTCCCTTCGCCTTCGCGGCCTTACCGGCCTTGCGACGGATGTTCTCACCGCGGTAACGCACGCCCTTGCCGCCGTACGGCTCGGGCTCGCGCAGGCCGCGAATCGTCGCCGCGGTCTGGCCGAGGAGGCCCTTGTCCGCGGAGGTGAGCACGAGCTGCGTGCCCTTCGAGTCCGGCGGCACGACGCCGCTGATGGCGGGCGGAAGCTCGATCACGCACGGGTGCGAGTAGCCGAGCTGAAGCGTCGCCACTTTGCCCTTCACTTCGCAGCGGTAACCGGTGCCGACGAGCTCGAGGATGATCTCGTAACCGACGCTCGCGCCCTTGATCATGCTGGCGACGAGCGCGCGACCGAGACCCTGCAGGCGCGCGCCGTCGCGACCGGGAGCCGAGCTCACGATCGAGACGTTGTCGCCGTCCTTCTTCGCGGTGACGTTCGGCGGCAGATCGAGCGCGAGCTTGCCCTTCGGGCCCTGCACGCTGACGGCCTGACCGGTGATCGTGAGCGTGACGCCCTTCGGGACGGCGACCGGGCGCTTGCCGACGCGGGAAAGACGCTTTGGTTCCGTCTGCGCTTCCATCACCACACCTCGCAGAGGAGCTCGCCGCCCACCTTGCGGCGGCGCGCTTCCTTGTCGGTCATCAAGCCGTGCGACGTGCTCAGGATCGACACGCCGAGGCCGGAGAGCACGCGCGGGATTTGGTCGTGACGCACGTACACGCGGCGACCCGGCCGCGAGACGCGGCGCAAGCCCTGGAACGCGCACTCGCGCTCGCCGTTGTACTTGAGCACGATCGTGAGGGTGCGGTGCTTTTCGGGGCCCCACTCCTCTTCGCGTACGTCGGCCACGTAGCCTTCGCTCTTCAAGAGCTCGGCCACCTTGTGCTTCAGGTTCGAAGCCGGCAGGCGCGTGAGCTCGTGGCGAGCGAGCGCGGCGTTCCGGATACGAGCCAGCATGTCGGAGATCGGATCACTCGTCATGTCTTCTGCTCCGAAATCACCAGGACGCCTTGGTCACGCCGGGCAGCTCGCCGCGCAGGGCGAGGAGCCGCAGGCACAACCGGCAGAGCCCGAAGTCGCGATAAAACGCGCGAGGACGACCGCACACTCGGCAGCGGTTGTGAGTCCGCGTCGAGAACTTCGGCGGTCGGTTCAATTTGGCCCATTGACTGGCTCGCGCCATGCATCAGCTCCTGAACGGCATTCCGAGATTCGCGAGGAGCTCTCTGCACTCCTCGTCGGTCCCTGCGGTGGTAACGAAGGTGATGTTCATGCCCTTGATCTTCTCGACCTTGTCGAAGTCGATCTCGGGGAAAACGATCTGTTCTTTGAGGCCGAGCGTGTAGTTGCCCGCGCCGTCGAAAGCCTTGCTGCTGGTGCCGCGGAAGTCGCGCACGCGCGGGAGCGCGAGCGTGACGAGGCGGTCCAAAAACTCCCACATGCGCTCGCGGCGCAGGGTGACCATGGCGCCGATCGGCATGCCCTGGCGCAGCTTGAAGGTCGCAATCGCCTTCTTCGCGCGCGTCACGACGGGCTTCTGCCCGGTGATCGAGATGAGCTCCGCGACGGCGGCGTCCACGAGCTTCGGGTTCGACACGGCCTCGCCGAGGCCCATGTTCACGACGATCTTCTGCAGGCGCGGCACCTGCATGTGGTTCGTGTAGCCGAAGCGCTTCATGAGAGCGGGGATGCTCTCCTTCGCGTACTTCGTCCGCATGCGCGGCGTGTACTCGGTGTCCTCGCTCATCGCGCTCGCTCCGGAATGTTCGCGCCGCTCTTGCCGACGCGGATCTTCTTCTCGTCCTTCACGGCGTACTTCACGCGCGTGCCCTTGCCGCTCGTGGGGTCGATCGGCATCACCTTGCCGAGCGGAATCGGCGCCTCGACCTCGAGGATGCCGCCGCCGCGCTGGGGCGTCGCCTTCAGGTGACGCTTCACCTGGTTCACGCCTTCGACGATGACGGCGCCGCGCTCCTTGAGGACGCGCTGCACCTTGCCGCGCTTGCCCTTCTCTTCACCGCTGATGACGATGACCTCGTCACCCACCGAAACGCGCTGCATCACAGCACCTCCGGGGCGAGCGAGATGATCTTCATGAAGCGCTTGGCGCGGAGTTCGCGCGCGACGGGCCCGAAGATGCGGGTGCCGACCGGCTCGAGCTGCGGGTTGATGAGGACGGCGCTGTTGTCGTCGAACTTGATGTAGCTGCCGTCCGAGCGGCGGTATTCGCGCTTGGTGCGGACGACGACGGCCTTCGCGGTCTCGCCCTTCTTCACCTTGCTGCCCGGGAGCGCTTCCTTGATCGCGACGACGATCACGTCGCCGAGACCGGCGTAACGGCGGCGCGAGCCGCCGATCACCTTGATGCACTGCACGAGCTTCGCGCCGCTGTTGTCCGCGACGTCCAGGAACGACTGCATCTGGATCATGACGCCGCCGCCCCTTCACGACCCGGGGGGATCGAGTGCGTGAGCTCGGCCGCCGGACGCTCGAGCAGCCGCACGACCTTCCAGCGCTTCTCGCGCGAAAGCGGGCGGTGCTCCTCGATCTCGACGCGATCGCCGGCGCGGAACTCGCCCTTCTCGTCGTGCGCCTTGTAGCGCTTACGGACCTTCACGTACTTCTTGTAGACGTTGTCGCGCTTGAAGCGCACGACCTCGACCACGACCGTCTTCTGCATCTTGGCGCTCGCGACGCGCCCGATCAGGCGGCGGCGCGTGATCTCGCCTTCGGCATTGGCTTCGCTCACGGCGCGCCTCCTTGGGCGGCACTCTCACGCTCACTCAGGATGAGCTTGATGCGCGCGAGGTCGCGCCGCGTCTTGCCGAGCAAGCTCGTGTCCTCGAGCTGCCCGGTGTGGTTCTTCATGCGGTAAGAGAACAAGTCTTTTTCCAGCTGAGCGCGGAGCTCACCGAGATCCTCGGTGGTTCGCTCGCGGAGATCCTTCGCCTTCATCACATCACTCCGTGTCGCGAGCCAGAACCCGCGTCTCGAGCGGCAGCTTCGCCGCGGCCAGGCGGAACGCGTCGCGCGCGTCCTTCTCGGGCACGCCGGCAATCTCGAAGAGCATGCGGCCCGGCTTGATCACGGCGACCCAGCCTTCGACCGAGCCCTTGCCGGAACCCATGCGGACTTCGAGCGGCTTCTTCGTGAACGGCTTGTCCGGGAACACGCGGATCCAGAGCTTGCCGGCGCGCTTCACGTGGCGCTGAATCGCCATACGGCCCGCTTCGATCTGGCGCGCGGTGAGCTTGCAGCGACCCATCGCCTGCAGACCGAAGTCGCCGAACGACACGTCCGAGCCGGCCCACGCGATGCCGCGGTTCTTGCCCTTCTGCTGCTTGCGGAACTTCGTCCGCTTCGGGGACATCTGCGACATCGGCTACTCCAAAATCCGGCGAGCCTTGCGCTGCAGGACTTCGCCCTTGAAGATCCAAACCTTCACGCCGATGACGCCGTACGTCGTGCGCGCTTCGGCTTGGCCGTAGTCGACGTCGGCGCGCAGCGTGTGGAGCGGCACGCGACCCTCGCGGTAGCCGTCCACGCGACCCATTTCCGAACCGCCGAGGCGGCCGGCACAGCGCACGCGGATGCCCTTGGCGCCGAACTTCATCGCGGTCGTCATCGCCTTCTTCATGGCGCGGCGGAACGCGATGCGGCGCTCGAGCTGGGTCGCGATGTTCTCGGCGACGAGCTGCGCGTTGGTCTCGGCCTTGCGCACCTCCTGCACGTCGATGAACACCTCGTTCGTCGTGAGCGCCTGCACGCCCTGGAACTTGGTCTCACCCTTGGCGGCGGTCGTGAGGTTGCCGGTCTTCAGCACCTCGATGCCCTTGCCGCCCTTGCCGATCACCATGCCGGGGCGCGCGGTGTAGACGATGACCTTCGCCTTGTTGGCGGCGCGCTCGACTTCGACGCCCGCGACGTTCGCGTTGTAGAGGTACTCTTTGACGGCGCGCTTGATGCGGATGTCTTCGTGCAACCACTGCTGGTAGCGCTTGTCCTCGTACCACTTGCTCGTCCACGTCTTGATGACGCCGAGCCGGAAACCATACGGATGAGTTTTTTGTCCCATGCGGCTACCTAGAGGAGGGCAGAAGCTCGCGCTCCCGACGCTGAAGCGGAGGAGCCAAGCGCGGCAAAGCCGCGGCCCAAAACGAAAGCGCAAACCAAAATCATCGTTCGTCGAGCTCGATCAAAATGTGGCTGATGCCCTTTTGGATTTGAGTCGCGCGGCCCTGAGCGCGCGGGCGCCAGCGACGAAGGTGCGAGTTCGGGCCCTTGTCGACCATGACCTTGCTGACGAACAGCGTGTCCACGTCGACGCCCGGGCGCTTCTGCTTGGCGTTGGCGACTGCGCTCGCGAGCACCTTGCGCACGAACGGCGCACCGGCCTTCGGCGTGAACTCGAGCAGCTGCAGAGCCTCGGATGCGTCGCGACCGCGGATGAGGTTCACCACCATCCGGGCTTTGCGCGGGCTAATCCGTTGAAATTTGGCTTTGGCGTTGCTGATCATTCGACAGTTTCCTTCTTCGGACCCGTCGTCCCCCGGAGTTCGGGCACCGTGCCCGACTCCTCATCCGCCACGTGCGCCCGCGGTTGGAGTCGAACACGGCTTCGAGGGACGAGAGCCGCACCGCGAGCCGCTTTCGGGCGGCCGGCGAGCTTTCCGAGCGAACTCGGAGAACCCGCAAAGGGGTGCGCTAACTAGCAGAGGGTTTTGGGGTGGGCAAGGGCGAACGGGGCGTTTTTCGTAGTACTGCTAGGGCGAGCAGTGCCTTGCGCCGCCGCGCAAGCTCGCCGAGCGGCACTGTCCCCATGAACAATGCCGCTCGCCTCCGGCTTCCGGCTACTTCTTCGCGGGCGGAGCGGCCGACTTCTTGGCGCCGGCCGCGGGTGCCGCCGCGGGCGCGCCGCTCGGGGTGCCGCCGCCTTTGCGGTCGCCGACGTGACCGTGGAAGGTGCGCGTCGGCGCGAACTCGCCGAGCTTGTGCCCGACCATGTTCTCCGTGACGAACACCGGCACGAACTTACGGCCGTTGTGCACCGCGAACGTGAGCCCGATGGCCTCCGGCAAAATCATCGACCGGCGTGACCAGGTCTTGATGATCTTCTTCGCGGCGCCGGCGCCCTGCGCCTGCGCTTCTTCGATCTTCCGCATCAGGTGACCGTCGACGAACGGTCCTTTTTTTACGCTACGAGCCATTCGTCAGATCCTAGCCTTTGGCCTTGCGCGCTTTGACGATCATGCCGTCGGTGCGCTTGTTGTTGCGAGTCTTGAGCCCCTTGGCGAGCTGTCCCCACGGCGAGCACGGGTGACGACCGCCGCTCGTGCGACCTTCACCGCCACCCATCGGGTGATCGACCGGGTTCATGGTGACGCCGCGGTTGTGCGGCCGGCGCCCGAGCCAGCGGCTGCGGCCCGCCTTGCCGAGGCTGATGTTCTGGTGTTCGAGGTTCGAGACCTGGCCGACGGTCGCGCGGCAGGCGACGTGCACCTTGCGGACTTCACCGCTCGGCAGCTTCACCTGCGCGTACTCGCCGTCTTTCGCCATGAGCTGGGCGGCGACGCCGGCGGAGCGCACGAGCTGTCCGCCGCGCCCCTTCTTCATCTCGATGTTGTGAATCATCGTGCCCGCGGGGATCTCGCCGACCGGCATGCAGTTGCCGGGACGAATGTCCGCGCTCTTGCTCGAGAGCACGCTGTCGCCCTGCTTCAGGCCGTCGGGCGCGAGGATGTAACGCTTCTCCCCGTCCGCGTAGAAGAGGAGCGCGATGCGCGCCGTGCGGTTCGGGTCGTACTCGATGTGAGCGACCTTGGCCGGCACGCCGATCTTGTCGCGCCGGAAGTCGATCACGCGGTAACGGCGCTTGTGACCGCCGCCGCGGAACCGCGACGTGATGCGGCCGTAGTGATTGCGGCCGCCCGTGGACGACTTGGCTTCGAGCAACGCGCGGTGTGGCTCGTCGGTGGTGATCTCCGTGAAGTCGCTCACCTCGAAGAAGCGGCGACCGGCGGAGGTCGGCTTGAATTGACGAATGCCCATCTGCTTATTCCTTCGTCTCGTCGAAGAACTGGATCTCGCTGCCTTCGGCCAGCGTGACGATCGCCTTCTTGAAGTTCGGGCGCTTCGCCGCGACACGGCCGAGTCGGCGCGGCTTGCCGCGCTGAACCAGCGTGTTCACGTCGGTGACCTTGACGCCGAACAGCGTCTCGACCGCGCGGCGAATTTCGATCTTGTTCGCGCCGAGGGCCACCTCGAACACGACCTTGTTGTGGTCGCGCAGGTTCGCGGCCTTCTCGGTCAGGGCAATCGGACGCTTGATCACGTCGGAGGGGGTCATGACTTCTCCAAGCAGCGCGCTTCGAGCGCTTTGGCCGCCGTCTTCGACACGATCAGGTGCTCGTAGCGCAGGAGGTCGTAAACGTTCACGCCCTCGGGCGGCAAGAATTGGCTGTGCGCCATGTTGCGGATCGAAAGGCGCAAATTCTCGTTCGACTTGTCGTCGACGACCAGGGCGCCCGACGGCACCTTGAGCGTCTCGAGCACGCCGGCGAGCTTCTTCGTCTTGACCTCGCCGAGATCGATGTTCTCGAGCACGGTGAGGCGGCCTTCCTTCACGAGCAGGCTGAGCGCGCTCTTCAGCGCGGAGGTGCGCACGCGCCGCGGCGGGCGGTACGACCAGTCCTGCGGCTTCGGCGGGTGGGCACGACCGCCGCCCACGAAGATCGGCGCGCGGATCGAGCCGTGACGCGCGCGCCCCGTGCCCTTCTGCTTGTAGATCTTCTTGCTCGAGCCGGACACGGCCGCGCGCTCCTTGGCGGCGCGGGTGCCCTGCCGCCGCGAGGCGAGCTGGGCGGTCACGACTTCGTGGAGCAGCTGCTCCTTCACTTCGGCTCCGAACACCTCGTCGGCGAGCTCGATGTCGCCGACTTTCTGGCGCTGGAGGTTGAAAACGTCGACCTTGGCCATGGGTTCCTCAGCTCTTGATCTCGACGTCGACGCCCGCCGACAAATCGAGCTTCATCAACGCGTCGAGCGTCTGCGGCGTGGGCTCGAGAATGTCGATGAGCCGCTTGTGGGTTCGGACCTCGAACTGCTCGCGCGACTTCTTGTCGACGTGCGGGCCGCGGAGGACGGTGTAACGGCGAATGCCGGTCGGGAGCGGGATGGGACCCGCCACGCGAGCCCCGGTGCGCCGCGCCGTCTCGACGATGTCCGAGGTGGACTTGTCGAGCAGCTGATAATCGAAGGCTTTCAGCCGAATTCGGATTTTCGTGGTGTCAGGCATGGGTGACTCTTAGGGGGAGCGGCGAGCTAAGGGCGCCCGCTCACTCGAGGATCTTGGTGACGACGCCGGCGCCGACGGTCTTGCCGCCTTCGCGAATGGCGAAGCGCATCTGCTCTTCGAGCGCGACGCTGGTGATGAGCTCGATCTCCATCGTGATGTTGTCTCCAGGCATCACCATCTTCACGCCCTCTGGCAGCTTCACGCTCCCCGTCACGTCCGTCGTACGGATGTAGAACTGCGGCCGGTAGTTCGTGAAAAACGGCGTGTGTCGCCCGCCCTCTTCCTTCTTCAGCACGTAAACCTCGCCGAAGAACTTCTTGTGCGGGTGAATGCTCCCGGGCTTGGCCAAAACCTGCCCTCGCTCGATCCCTTCCTTCTCCACGCCGCGCAACAGGCACCCGACGTTGTCTCCCGCCTGGCCCTCGTCCAGCTGCTTCCGGAACATCTCCACGCCCGTCACGATCGTCTTCGACGACTTGTCGAAGCCGATGATCTCCACCTCGTCGTTGATGTGAACCTTGCCGCGCTCGATGCGGCCCGTCGCCACCGTCCCGCGGCCCTTGATCGAGAACACGTCCTCGACCGCCATCAGGAACGGCTTGTCCACTTCACGCTGCGGCTCCGGGATCTCGCTGTCGAGCGCCGCCAAAAGCTCCCCGATCGTCGCTTCCCACTTCGCGTCGCCCTGCAGCGCAGGCAGCGCCGCGCCTCGGATCACCTTCGCGTCGTCGCTCTTGAACTGGTACTTCCCCAAAAGCTCGCGCACTTCCATCTCCACGAGCTCCAGCATCTCCGCGTCTTCCACCGCGTCGCACTTGTTCAAGAACACCACGATGTTGTTCAAGCCCACTTGCCGCGCCAAAAGCACGTGCTCTCGCGTCTGCGGCATCACGCTGTCCAGCGCCGACACCACCAGGATCGCGCCGTCCATCTGCGCCGCGCCCGTGATCATGTTCTTGATGTAGTCCGCGTGCCCGGGGCAATCGACGTGCGCGTAGTGCCGCGTCGCCGTCTCGTACTCCACGTGGCTCACCGCGATCGTCACCGTCTTCGTCTCGTCTCGGACGATGCCGCCCTTGGCGATGTCGGAGTACTTGATCTCCTTCGCCAGCCCCTTCTTCGACTGCACCTTCACCAAAGCTGCCGTCAGCGTCGTCTTGCCGTGGTCGATGTGTCCGATCGTCCCCACGTTCACGTGCGGCTTCGTCCGGTTGAACTTCTCTTTGGCCAT
>Ga0335083_10000676_pt1 | contig 49856 bp, 55 predicted proteins | sample Lox_Sample_42_FD_206716 | JGI IMG/M metagenome (GOLD analysis project Ga0335083, IMG submission 206716) | Soil microbial communities from Loxahatchee National Wildlife Refuge, Florida, United States - Lox_Sample_4.2 | ecosystem: Environmental > Terrestrial > Soil > Wetlands | place: USA...
GCAGCGTCGAAGTCGTACCTCCCGCGCGCGATCGCGCCGATATCGATCTCCGCCGTGATGACGGCCTCGCGGCCGTACACCGGCGCCGCGATCTCCTCGCCCAACGGGCCGTAGATGGTGCTGCCACCGCGGATGAGGACCGTGTCCGGCGCCTCGCCCTGCATGGGATGGTAATCGGCCGGGCAGTCGGCGCGCGTCAGATACTGCACGGCGCTGAGCACGAAGCAGCGGCCCTCGAGCGCAATGTGGCGCATCGTGCTCTGCCAGCTGTCGCGGTCGTCGACGGTGGGCGCGCAATAGAGCTGGATGTCCTGCGCGTACATCGCCATGCGCAACATCGGCATGTAATTTTCCCAGCAGATCACCGAGCCGACGCGCCCGAACGGCGTGGCGACGACGTCGAGAGTGGAGCCGTCGCCCATGCCCCAGATGAGCCGTTCGCTCGCGGTCGGCATCAGCTTGCGGCGGCGTCCGACGAGCGCGCCCCGGTCGTCGAAATGCAGGACGGTGCAATAGAGCGTGCCGCCATCGCGCTCGATCGCGCCGGTCACGATGTGCGCGCGCAGTTCGGCCGCGGTTTCGCCGATGGCCGACGCTTCCGGTCCCGGGACGGCAATCGCGGATTCGAAGTAGCGCCGGAACAGGTCACGGCCCTCGGCGCTACGCGAGCCGACATGCGCGCCGAACGTCACGCCTTTGGGGTAGCCTCCGACGAAGGCTTCCGGGAAGACGATCAGATTTGCCCCCCGGGCTTGGCCAGCGAGGCGTTGCAGCTTTTGCACCGTGGCGGCCGTATCGAACAGCGCCGATCCCGCCTGGACGACCGCGACTTTGACCATTTCCATTGCCTTTTCCGATCAGCTTGCCCGGATGCGGCCGCGCCTCTATAAGCCGCGCTTTCTTGATCCGGAGACTATCATGCCTGCCGAGCGCACGCTTTCCATCATCAAGCCCGACGCCACGCGGCGCAATCTGACCGGCGCCATCGTCGACCGGTTCGAGAAGGCAGGCTTGCGGGTCGTGGCGCAGCGGCGCATGCGGCTGTCGACCGCCCAGGCGGAAGCCTTTTACGCGGTGCACAAGGCGCGTCCGTTCTTCAAGAGCCTCGTGGAATTCATGACCTCCGGGCCCGTGGTGGTGCAGGTCCTGGAAGGCGAGAACGCCATCGCCAGGAATCGCGAAGTGATGGGCGCGACCGATCCCGCCAAGGCCGCCGCCGGCACCATCCGCAAGGATTTCGCGGAGTCGATCGAGGCCAATTCGGTGCATGGTTCCGATGCGCCGGAAACCGCCGCCAATGAGGTTCACTTCTTCTTTTCGGATCTGGAGATCGTCGGCTGAAAACCATCGTCGTCACGGGCGCGACTTCGGGCATCGGTGAGGTCGCCGCGATCGATCTCGCCGGCCAGGGCGCGCGCATCGTGGCGGTGGGCCGCGATCCGGCGCGCGCCGAAGCGACTCTGGCCAAGCTGCGCAAAGCCAATCCCAACGCGCAGCACGCGGCGCCGCTGGCCGATCTGTCGCGACTGTCGGAAATGAAGCGTGTGGCGGAGGAGATCGCCGGGATCGCTCCCGAAATCGACGTGCTGGTCAACAACGCCGGTGCCTTGTTCAATCGGCGCGAAGTGACAGAAGATGGGTTGGAGAAAACCTTCGCCCTCAATCACATGTCGTACTTCGTGCTGTCGAACCTGCTCTTGCCGCGGGTCAAGCGCGGCGGGCGGATCGTGTCGACGGCCTCGGACGCCCATCGCGGCGCCAGGCTCGACTTCGACGATCTTCAGTCGGAGAAGCGCTATTCCGGATTCTCCGTCTACGGCAAATCGAAGCTCTGCAACATCTTGTTCACGCGCGAGCTGGCGCGCCGCAGCGCGGGTGCGGGCGTGACTGCGACGTGCCTGCATCCTGGGTTCGTTGCGACACGATTTGGCGATCAGAGCGGCGGTCTTGTTTCGATCGCAGTGAAGATCGTCAAACCGGTCGGCGCGATCTCGCCGGAGCGGGGCGCGAAGACCATCGTCTATCTGGCATCTTCGGCGGAGGTCGAAGGCGAGAGCGGCGGCTACTACTACGAATGCCGTCTCGCCACGCCAACGGCCGAGGCGCAGAACGACGCGGACGCCAAGCGGCTGTGGGAGATTTCCGCGGGCATTTCCGGCGTCGGCGCCTGAGCGATGTCTGCGGAAGGCCACACGCCGGCGCCGCCGGGGGATTTCGTTCTCGCGTTCGACCTGCCCGAGGCCGGTTTGCGCGGACGGCTCGTGCGTTTGGACGCGAGTTCGAGCCGCGCCTTGAGCGCGCATCGACTTCCCGAAGCGGCGTCGCGGGTGATGGCGGAGACGCTGGTGCTCGGCGTGCTGTTGGGTACGGCTCTCAAGCTCGACGGGCGCCTGAGCGTGCAGACCAAGAGCGACAGTGCGCTCGATCTGGTCACCACGGACTACTACAGCGCCGATGACAGCCGTGCCAAAGGCGTGCGCGGCTTCGCGCGTTTCGACGATGCGCGCGCCGCGGCGCTGGAAGCGCGTCCCGATTTCGCCGCACTGATCGGAAAAGGCTCGTTGGCGATCACCATCGAACCCAATGGCGGTGGGCAGAACTACCAGGGCATTGTTTCACTGGCGGCAGAGGGGATCGCGGCCTCCGCCGAAGCCTATTTCGCGCAGTCGGAGCAATTGCCCACCGCCATCCGGCTCGCCGCAGCGCCTCTGTTCGAAGCGGGACAGGCAGAGCCGCGTTGGTGCGCCGGCGGCATCATGCTGCAGGTCACGCCCGGCGCGCTGCGGTCGGAGGACGATTGGGATCGGCTCAGCATGATACTCAAGACCGTCGAGGATATCGAACTGGTCGATACGTCGCTCGGCGCCGAGACCTTGCTGTGGCGCCTGTTCCATGAGGACGAGGTGCGCGTGCATCCCGCAGAGCCCATCGCCTTCCGCTGCGATTGCGATACCGACAGAATCGCATCCGTGCTTGCCTCCTATTCGGCCGAAGACCGGGCAGGGCTTGCCGATGAAGACGGCATCATCCGCGCGCGCTGCGAATTCTGCGGCCGGGTGCACGAGGTCGCCGTTTAAGTGGCGGCCTTCGCGATCAGCTTGCGCAGGAATGCTTCGCAGGCGTCAAGCTGCGCGAGCTCCACGAACTCGTCGGGCTTGTGTGCCTGATCGATCGAACCGGGTCCGCAGATCACGGCGGGAATCCCATGCGCTTGGAAATGTCCCGCCTCGGTGCCGTAGGCCACGGTCTCGGCACGATTGTCGCCGGTGAGCGCGAGCGCCAGAGCCACCGCCGGCGAATCCGGATCCAGCGCAAGCCCCGGATAGTGGGCCGTAAGCGTGCTCTCGATGGCGGCATCCGGCGCCCCTTCGCGGTAGCGCGGCAGGATTTCGGCCTCGGCCAGCGCCTGCGCGCGATGCATCACCTTGCGTCCGTCACGGCCGGGCAGAGGGCGGCACTCCCACACGATCTTCGCCTCCCGCGCCAGGATGTTGAGCGCCGTGCCGCCCGAGACGACATTCGCCTGCGCCGTCGTGAAGGGCGGGTCGAAACGCGGATCGCGATCGTCTTCGAGTTCACGGCCGAGGCGGGCGATGAGCGCGATGAATTCTCCCGCCATCATCACGGCGCTGGCGCCCTTGTGCGGGGCGCTGGAATGGCCTTCGTGACCTTTGCAGATCGTGCGGATGGCGGTACCGCCCTTGTGCGCGCCGACCACTTTCATCATCGTCGGTTCGCCGACGATCGCGAGCGCGGGCTCGATCTCGGCGTCGCGCAAATCGGCGAGCAGCGCCGGCACGCCGGCGCATCCCACTTCCTCGTCGAAAGACAGCGCGAAATGGATCGGGCGCGCGAGGTTTGCGGCCGCGATTTCGGGAACGAGCGACAAGGCGGTGGCGACAAAGCCCTTCATGTCGCTGGCGCCGCGGCCGTAAAGCTTGTCGCCGCGCACTTCGGCCTTGAACGGATCGCTCGACCAGTCCTGTCCATCGACAGGAACGACATCGGTGTGCCCGGAGAGAACGTAGCCACCGTCGCGTTCGGGCCCCAAGGTGGCGAACAGATTGGCCTTGGTGCCTTCGGCGTTGTAGCTGCGCCGGCACTTGGCAGCGTGGGCCTCGAGCAGCTCTTGCGCAAAGTCAATCAACGCAAGATTGGAAAGCCGGCTGGTGGTGTCGAAGGCGATGAGACGCTGGGTGAGGTCGAGGGCGCTCATTGCCCTCAACCATCCATACTGGACGTCGGATTGCCTATCACGCTCAGGAATTCGCGGCGCGTCAGCGGGTTCTTGCGGAATTCGCCCAGCATGGTCGAGGTCACCATGCTGACGCCGGGCTTATGCACGCCGCGCGTGGTCATGCACTGATGAACGGCCTCGATCACCACCGCGACGCCCTTGGGCTCGAGCACGCTCTGGATGGTGTTGGCGATCTGCGCGTTCATCTTCTCCTGAACCTGGAGCCGGCGCGCGAACGCCTCGACCACGCGCGCGAGCTTGGAGATGCCGACCACCTTGTTGGTCGGCAGATAACCCACATGCACCCTGCCGATGATCGGAGCCAGATGATGCTCGCAATGGGATTCGAAGCGGATGTCCTTGAGCACGATCATGTCGTCATAGCCTTCGACTTCCTCGAAGGTGCGGCGCAGAAATTCTTCCGGATCGACGCGATAGCCGGAGAACCAGTCTTCATAGGCGCGTGCGACGCGCTGCGGCGTTTCGGCCAACCCTTCGCGCGACGGATCATCCCCCGCCCAGAGCAGCAGGGTGCGGATCGCCTCCTCGGCCTCTTCGCGGGTTGGGCGGCGCGTCACGGGCGCAGCCGGGACGGGACGGAGTTTTCGCTCTTCGGACATGGGCTCTCTTCAAATGGGAACGCGTGAAACGCCTGGGCCGCTCGCCGCGTTGGACCTCAGTGTATTTGGCGACGTTCGTGCGGGCTTTCAAGCAGGAAGGGCGGGATTTCCGCCTCGAAGGATTCCCCCGACGCGGTCTTCATCTGATAGCGTCCGACCATGCAGCCGGACGAAGTCGGCAGCGGACAGCCGCTGGTGTATTCGAACGCCTCGCCCGGCGCGATCACCGGCTGCGCGCCGACGACACCGGGCCCGCGCACTTCCTGCGCTCGTCCTCTGCTGTCGGTGATGTGCCAGTAGCGGGAGAGCAGCTGCACGGACTCCGGCCCGCGATTTTCGATCCTCACCGTGTAAGACCACAGATACTGGCCCTCGTCGGGATCGGATTCATCGTCGAGGTAAGCGGGCCTGACCGCCACCCGGATGCCGCGGGTTTCGCGCTCGTACATGGGCCGGATTATCGCGCGCGGGGGGCTTGCGGTGCAAGGCCGAAGGCAACGCCGCGTCAGGACTGTGGCTCGACCGCCACGTCGGTTTTCACCGAGTTGGCGATGAAGCATTCTTCATGCGCGCGATGGTGAATCTCGGCGAGCGTCGTGGCGTCAACCTCGGTGCCTGGGGCGAACACCACGCGCGGCCTGAGCGTGACGCGCGTCATCTGCAGCTTGCGGTTGGAACCCTTTTCGAGATGGCCCTCGGCCTCATCTTGGTAGCGGTCCACGGTCAACCGCTTGCGCGCACAGATCGCGAGAAAGGTGAGCATGTGGCAGGACGACAGCGACCCGACAAAGGCCTCCTCAGGGTCGACGCGGTCGGCATCGCCTTTGAACGCGGGCGCGGCAGAGGCGCGAAGCACGATCGCCCCGCCCTTGAAACGCACCTCATGCGCGCGATTGTAGGTGTCGTAGGCGAAATCGGCGGAGGTCCGTTTCCAGAGGACGGATGCAAGGTGGGTGGCCATGGTGCGCTCCTCACAGATCAAATTGACGAGAGGCCCCGTTCGAGGTCCTCGCAGATATCGTCCGCGTCTTCGAGGCCGACCGAGAGTCGAAGCAGGCCGGGCCCGATGCCGAGTTCCTTGCGGAGTTCGGGCGACAGGCGCTGATGCGTCGTTGTCTCGGGATGGGTGATAAGGCTTTTCGAGTCGCCGAGATTGTTCGAAATGTCGATCAATGCAAGGGCGTCCATCATGCGAAACGCCGCCTCTTTGCCGCCAGAAACTTCGAAGCTGACGACACCGCCGCCGCCCGACATCTGGCGCCGCGCCAAGGCGTGGCTCGGATGGTCCTCGCGGAAGGGATAGAGCACGCGCGTCACGCGCTTCTGAGCGGCAAGGAAATCCGCAACCTTTGCTGCGTTGTCGCAATGGGCCCGCATGCGCAGATCGAGCGTCTCCAGGCTCTTCAAGTGCACCCAGGCATTGAACGGACTCATCACCGGTCCGGTGTTGCGCAGGAAGGGCTGCAAGCGTTTCTCGAGAAATTCCTTGCCGCAAAGAATGACGCCGCCGAGGCAGCGGCCCTGTCCGTCGATATATTTGGTCGAGGAATGAACCACGATGTGCGCCCCGTGCTTCATCGGCTGCTGGAGGGCGGGACTTGCGAAGGCGTTGTCGACGAGGAACTGCGCCCCGGCGCGCTCGGCGATCTCCGCCACGCCTGCGATGTCGACGATGTCGAGGGTGGGATTGGCCGGCGTCTCGGCAAACAGCATCTTCGTGCGCGGCGTCATCGCGCGCCGCCAGGCATCCAGGTCGCCGCCGTCGATCAAGCTATGACCGACGCCGAAACGGCTGAGGATATCCGCAATCACCGTTCGGCACGAGCCGAACATCGCCTTCGCCGCCACGACGTGATCGCCGGCATCGAGGCCGGCGAGCAGGGCCGCGCTCACCGCCGCCATGCCGCTTGCGGTCGCCCGCGCGGCCGGCGCGCTTTCCAGCGCCGCCATGCGCTCCTCGAACATCGCGATCGTGGGATTGCCGAAGCGCGTGTACTGGAAGCCGTCGTCTTCGCCGGTGAAGCGCGCGGCCGCCTGAGCGGCCGAATCGTAAGCATAGCCCGAGGTCAGGAACAGCGCTTCAGCCGTCTCCTGGAACGGCGTGCGCGCCTGGCCGCCACGCACGGCGAGCGTCCGTGGGCGCCAATTCTCGCGGTTCTCGCGCTTTCCCATGTGGGGCTTGTGGCGCGTCTTGCCGCTGTGGGTCAAGTTTCATAAGGTCCGCGCGCACCTGGTCCGGCCGCCGCATGAACACCATCAGCCATCACGCCGCTCTCATCTACGTCATGGTCGTCGTCGCGGCCGCCGATGGCTCGATCTCCGACAGGGAGATGAAGACCATGGGGGAGCTGACAAAGAGCCTGCCGATCTTCCGCGACTTCGAGCGCGACCGGCTGGTGGCCACCGCGCAGGATTGCGGCGCCATCCTGCAGGACGAGGAAGGCCTCGATGCCGTGCTCGGACTGGTCAAGGAGGCACTCCCCGCCCATCTGCGTGAGACGGCCTATTGGCTCGCACTCGAAGTGGCGCTCACCGACAGCCGGGTGATGCTGGAGGAAATCCGCGTGGTCGAAGTCATCCGCCGTGCGCTCGGCATCGACAAGCTTGTTGCCGCCGCGCTAGAGCGCGGCGCCCGCGCCCGCTACCAGGTCGCGTGAAGCGTCTTCTCCTCCTGCGCCACGCCAAGTCGGAGCGCGCAACCTCCGAAGACCTCAAGCGCGGGCTGGAAACGCGCGGCGAGAAGGACAGCGCGCGCATGGGGCGCTATCTGCGCGAAGATGCCTATCTGCCGGATCTCGTGCTCTGCTCGGCCTCGACCCGCACGCGCGAGACGCTGAAACTGGTCCTTTCCGAGCTTGGCAAGGCGCCGCCTGTGCAATACCTCGCCGAGCTTTACCTGGCCGAACCCGATGTCATTCTTTCGCTGGTCCACCACGCGCCGGAGAAGTGCAGTACATTGATGGTCGTGGGGCACAATCCCGGTCTGGAGCGCTGCGCGATGGCCCTTGCCGCGCCGCCCGAAGAAAAGAGGCGTCGCAAACGCTATGACGCGATGGCCGAGAAGTTTCCGACGGGTGCGCTTGCCGTGCTCGACTTCGCCGTCGATCGTTGGAGCGACGTGGTGTCACGCGGCGGCGAGCTCGACGCTTTCGTCCGCCCGAAGGATCTGGAAGACTAGAGCAGTTTTCGATTTAACAGAATCACATCTCAGGCGTCATGGCCGCCCTCGTGGCGGCCACCCATAACCTCAGTCTAAGACAGTGGGTATGGGTGGCCGGGACAAGCCCGGCCATGACGATGTGGAGTTTCAGCCTAGCCAGAAACTGCTCCAGGTCAGCGTGCCGCGCTCGGCTGTACCGGCTCGAGGCTGGCCCAGCCGAAGGCGATCTCCGGCACCGGATCGCCGGCCAGCTGCGCGGTGCGCTCGGCCACCAGTTTTCCGCCCATGCGCTCGTAAAAGAAGCGCGCGTTGTTCTGCGCATGCGCCCAGATCACGCAGGAGCGGCAACCCTGCTTGGCGAGCCGCGCGAAAGCCGCCGCGAGGAGGCTGCGGCCAGCGCCTTCACCGTAATGGGCGGGATCGACATAAAGCGTATAGACCTCGCCATCGAACCCCAAGCTGCGGTCGCGCGCCGGGCCCGCGCTCAGCATGCCTGCCATCCGCCCGCCGATCTCCGCGACCAGTACCATCTCGCCCTGGCAGATCGCCGCCCGCCAGCGCCCTGTCTGGCTGCCATGTTTCATCGATGTCAGCAGCACCTTGGAAACGATGCCTGGATAAGTGTCATGCCAGGACTCGATATAGATGCGAGCGATCTCCGGGGCGTCAGCGGGCGAAGCAGGCCGAATTGTCGGATGCGCGCTCATACGCGAACCTTGACGCGTCGCGCGCCAGGCAGCAAGCGAGAAAGAACGTGCGCTTCGTAGAGTCAGGCCACGTCGCAAGAACTCTCTCTTCTTGGCAGCCGCCCCGCGACAGTGCTCCGGCGGGCATAAAGAGAGCGCAATGTTGTCACAATTGCGAGGAAACGCCGGCGCGCAGCGAATCTCCCGCGCAAGCCCGGCACCGGGCGCGATACCGACGAACCGCATTTAGGCCCGATCATGTCTCGGCTCAGCCGCAATAGCGGCACGCGGACCCCCGCTTCACGTTTTTTTTGTGCGACGCAGTGTCCGTCGGCGCACGATCTTGCTTTCATAAACGATTGAATCATCGTATTATTCCAGAGTCGAAGGCGGGCCCGATGATGGCCGCAGAGCCAGTTTGCGTAAGAAACCGGCGAAACAGACAACGAGGAAACGCGGTGGTGGACAATCGCGCGGGCCGGGCCCGCGCCGGTGCAGCCTTGTCCGCTGCGGGGCTGAACGTCATGGAAACCGATGGTTAATCGGACGTTCAGAGGTAAGGGGGAAAATGGGGGCTGCCGAAATGTGATAGCCGCCGCGATGCGGTGACGGATGTCGCGGCGAACAAGGAGACGGTCGCAATGACCACGCTGGATGTCTTCGACATGTTCACTCGCGACTATTCGCGCGAGAAGTTCGAGACCATGTCCTTGCGCGATTGGCTGCTCGCTGCCCGTGACGACAAGATGCTCTACGCGACTCCGTCGGAGCGCATGGTGACGGCGATCGGCGAGCCGGAGCTGATCGATACTGCCCAGGACGCGCGCCTCGGCCGGATGTTCTTCAATCGCACGATCAAACTCTATCGGGCGTTCGAGGGCTTCTACGGCATGGAAGACACGATCGAGCGGATCGTGGGCTACTTCAAGCACGCGGCCCAAGGCCTCGAAGAGAAGCGTCAGATTCTCTACCTGCTGGGCCCTGTGGGCGGCGGCAAGTCATCGCTCGCCGAGCGGCTCAAGGACCTGATGGAGAAGCATCCGATCTATGTGCTCAAGGCGGGCAACGATGTGTCGCCGGTGTTCGAGTCGCCGCTCGGTCTTTTCCGTTCCGCCGAGCTGGCCAATTTGCTCGCCGAGAAATACGGCATCGAGAAGCATCGAGTCGGTTCGGTGATGAGCCCCTGGGCCGTGAAGCGGCTGGACGAATTCGGCGGCGACATATCCAAATTCGAAGTCGCGCGCCTCTATCCCTCGAAGTTGCGCCAGATCGCCGTCGCCAAAACCGAACCTGGCGACGAAAACAACCAGGACATCTCCTCGCTGGTCGGCAAAGTCGATATCCGCAAGCTCGAGCACTACAGCCAGAACGATCCCGACGCCTATTCCTTCTCGGGCGGGCTGTGCCGCGCCAATCAGGGGCTGCTCGAATTCGTCGAGATGTTCAAGGCGCCGATCAAGGTTCTGCACCCGCTTCTGACGGCGACGCAGGAAGGAAATTACATTGGCACCGAGACGTTGGGCCCGATTCCGTTCAACGGCACGATCCTTGCGCACTCCAATGAAGCCGAATGGACGGTGTTCAAGAGCAACAAGAACAACGAAGCCTTCCTCGACCGCATCTGTGTGGTGACGGTGCCGTATTGCCTGCGCGTCACCGAAGAGACGCAGATCTACAAGAAGCTGATCGGCTCCTCCAATTTGGGCGGCGCCCCCTGCGCGCCGGAAACGCTGGAGATGCTGGCGAAGTTCTGCGTCATGACGCGGCTCAAGGAGCATGAGAACTCCAACCTCACCTCCAAGATGCGCGTCTATGACGGCGAGAAGCTCAAGGACACCGATCCGAAGGCCAAAACCCTGCAGGAGTACAAGGACCAGGCCGGCATCGACGAAGGCATGACCGGCATCTCCACGAGGTTCGCCTACAAGACGCTGTCGGAAACCTTCAACTACGACTCGACCGAGATCGCGGCGGACCCCGTGCACCTGATGTATGTGCTCGAGCAGGCGATCAAGCGCGAGCAATACGCCGACGATACCGAAAAGAAGTACCTCGAGTTCATCAAGGCGGAATTGGCGCCGCGCTATGCCGAGTTCATCGGCAAGGAGATCCAGAAAGCGTATTTGGAAAGCTACGGCGAATACGGCCAAAACCTGTTTGACCGCTACATCGCCTATGCCGATGCCTGGATCGAAGACCAGGATTTCAAGGACGCCGATACGGGCCAGCTGCTCGATCGCGCGCAGCTCGATGCCGAGCTGTCCAAGGTCGAAAAGCCCGCGGGCATCGCCAATCCGAAGGACTTCCGCAACGAGGTGGTGAAGTTCGCGCTGCGCTACCGCGCCCAGCACGACGGCAAAAACCCCGCCTGGACGGCGTACGAAAAGATCCGCTCGGTGATCGAGAAGCGCATGTTCACCCAGGTCGAAGATCTGCTGCCCGTGATCTCCTTCGAATCCAAGAAGGACAGCGACACGCAGACCAAGCACAACGAGTTCGTCAAGCGCATGCACGCGCGCGGCTACACCCCGCGCCAGGTGCGCCGCCTCGTGGAATGGTATATGCGCGTCAACAAGGCGGGGTGACTCCGATGTCATCCCCGGCGAGCGCGAACGAAGTTCGCGTGAGGGAAGGGGACCCAGGTGGAGAGACCGGTCCCGCTCCCTCCACCTGGGTTCCCTTCCCCTCGCACCGCTGTCGCGGCGCTCGACCGGGAATGACAATGAGCGTTGCGCCATGACCCACTTCATCGACCGACGCCTCAATCCCAAGGGCAAGAGCCTCGGCAACCGCCAGCGCTTCCTGCGCCGCGCGCGCGCGCAGATCCGCGAGGCTGTGCAGAAGTCGCTAAAGGATTCCGCGGTCGCCGACCTCGCCAAGGAACGCAAGATCAAAATCTCGACCAAGGGCACCAAGGAGCCGCGCTTCCGGCTCGATCCGCGCGCGGCGGGAGAGCGCGACTTCGTGCTGCCGGGAAACAAGGAGTTCTCGAGCGGCGATGAGATCAACAAGCCGCGCTCGGGCGAAGACGGCGGCCGCGGCAAGCAGGCGTCGGACGGTTATGACGGTGAAGACGACTTCGAATTCACCATGACCCAGGACGAAGTGCTCGACATCTTCTTCGAGGACCTGGCGCTGCCGAACCTCGTGCGAACCACGCTCAAGGAAACTCCCGCCAAGACCTGGAAGCGCGCGGGCATCACCACGGCAGGGTCGCCGAACCAGATCAATCTCTTGCGCACGATGCGCCACGCGCAAGGCCGGCGAATTGCGCTGCGCAGGCCGTCGCTGAAGGATATCGAAAAGCTCGAAGAGCAGCTGGAAGCTGCAGAACGCGAGGAGCCGCAGGCGCCCGACAAGATTGCGGCCCTGAAAGAACAGCTCGCCAAGGCGAATGCGCGACGCAAATGGGTCGGCTTCATCGATCCGGTGGATGTGCGCTTCAACGCCTTCACCGAACAGCCCGTGCCGACGAGCCAGGCCGTGATGTTCTGTTTGATGGACGTCTCCGGCTCGATGGGCGAGCGCGAAAAGGACCTCGCCAAGCGCTTCTACATGCTGCTGCACCTTTTCCTGAAGCGGCGCTACGAGAAGGTGGATGTGGTCTTCATCCGCCACACCCACGATGCGCAGGAAGTCGACGAGCAGGAGTTCTTCTATTCGCGCCAATCCGGCGGCACCATCGTGTCGACCGCGCTGGACAAGATGCTGGAGATCCAGAAAGCGCGCTATGCCACGGCGGACTGGAATATCTATGCCGCTCAGGCGAGCGACGGCTACACCCAGACCGGCGATGCGCGCCACTGCGTGGAGCTGCTGAACGATCAGATCATGCCGCTCTGCCAGTACTACGCCTATATCGAGATCCTCGATGAGCGCGAGATGGAGGTGTTCGCGAGCGAGGATTCCGGCGCCGAACTGTGGCGCGCGTACCGTACCGTGGCCGAGGAATGGGATAACTTCGCCACCAAGCGCATCGCGCGTCCCAGCGACATCTTCCCCGTGTTCCATGAACTGTTCAGGAAGGCGGAGGGATGACTAAGCTCCTCTTCGACGGCTCCGAATGGGACTTCAAGACGCTCGACCGCGCCTATGCCGCGATCGAGGAGATCGCGCTGAACGATCTGGGCCTCGACGTCTATCCCAACCAGATCGAGATCATTTCATCCGAGCAGATGCTCGATGCCTATTCCTCGCTCGCCATGCCGCTGATGTACAACCATTGGAGCTTCGGCAAGCTGTTCGCGCGCGAGGAAACGCTCTACCGCGCAGGCTATTCGGCGCTCGCCTACGAGATCGTGATCAACTCCAATCCCTGCATCTCCTACCTGCTCGAAGAGAACACGATGACGATGCAGGCGCTGGTGATGGCGCATGCCGCCTTCGGGCATAATCATTTCTTCAAGAACAACTACCTGTTCCGGCAATGGACCAACGCCGAAGGGATTCTCGACTATCTCTCTTTCGCCAAGCGCTATGTCGCGGCCTGCGAGGAGCGCCACGGCCGCGACGAGGTCGAAGCCGTACTCGACGCCGCGCATGCGCTGATGGATCAGGGCGTGTTCCGCTATCGCCGTCCGCCGCGGCCGTCCAAAGAGCGCGTGATCGAGAAGCGCCGCAAGCGGATGGAGTACGAGGCCGAAGCTTATAGCGAGCTGTGGCGCACGTTGCCGGCAGGCATCGAACCGCCGACCGCTCCGCCAACCCGCGATCCGGACGAGGAGTTCGGCGTCGAGGACAGACTGCCCGAGGAAAACGTCCTCTATTTTCTGGAAAAGAATTCGCCGAACCTGAAACCGTGGCAGCGCGAGACGCTGCGCATCGTGCGCAATTTGGCTCAGTATTTCTATCCACAGCGCCAGCTCAAGGTGATGAACGAGGGTTGCGCCACCTTCGTGCACTACACCATCATGAACAAGCTGTACGAGCGCGGCATGATCGGCGAAGGTTCGCTGCTGGAATTCCTGCACAGCCATACCAGCGTGGTGTTCCAGCCGGCGTTCGACGACAAGCGGTACTATGGGATCAACCCCTATGCGCTTGGATTCGCGATCATGGAAGATATCAAGCGCATCTGCGATGAGCCGACGGCGGAGGACCGCGAGTGGTTTCCCGCCATTGCCGGCTCAGGCGACGCGATGGCCGCCCTCAAGGAGGCATGGGCCAATTATCGCGACGAGAGCTTCATCGAACAATACCTGTCGCCCAAGGTGATGCGCGACATGCGGCTCTTTGCGCTATTCGACCGGGCGGACGATCCCACTTACCGCGTCAACGCCATCCATGACGAGCGGGGATACCGCGCCGTGCGCAGCGCGCTCGCCCGCCAATACGACACTTCCGCCGATCCCAACATCCAGGTCGCAGGCGCCGACCTCAAAGGCGACCGCACGCTGGTGTTGGAGCATCACATGCATCGCGGCATCCCGCTCAACAACGCGACCAAGGAGCAGGTGCTCGCTCACGTCGAGCTTCTCTGGGGCCACGACGTGCGGCTCGAGGAAGTGGCCGATTAGACCAGGCCCTAGCCACTTACGACGCGTCCTGTTGCATCCGCGTCTGCGCTGTGTGCGTCGACGCATCGCTGGCGGGCGTGCGGGTGATGTCGGTCGTGATCGCGACGAGCAGGGCCGCGGCAGCCAGGATGATGGCCCAGGTGAAAAACTTCGCGCCTGTGGTCTCGCCTGCGCCATGCAGGTTTGTTTCGGTCTTCATTTGCCTCTCCGTTCGGGCGGTTAAACGTTCGTTCGCCATGGAGATAGGGCGGTGCCGCTGGGGAACAAATTCTGCCAGCCATGCACTGGCCGCATGCATCGCAACCTTGTAAATGGAGCGCCGGCGCACTATAGGGCACTTCATACTAGGTGCCCCGAAGTTGCCACAATCTGACAGCGGGTTTAGGCTCGCAGTACCAAAAGTTGTTCTTTGGGGGACATCAAGGGAGAGGTTCAATGTTCAAGAGTGCACTTATCGCTCTGACCGCGCTCGCCTTTGTTGGAACAGCATCGGCTGCCGACAATGGCATTGTGTTGAGCAAGGACAGGAAGACGACGATCGCGACGCATGGTTCGTCGCAATACAATCCTGCGTCGGAGCCAGCCCACACACCATCCAATACGTTCAGCAATGTCGGATGGAAATATCCGAACGGACTCTATTTCTGCTGCTATGGCAACACGATCTCCGGCTCGGGCAGCGCCGTCGGCCAGACCTTCTGGCTTGCGGCTTCCTTCTCGCCTGCGCAGGACGCCACGGCCAAGGAAATCGATGCCGGCGTCGGCTGGGTCGAAGGGACAAACAAAGTCATCATAACGCTCTACGATGACAATGGCGGCGTACCCGGCAGCGTGCTCGCCAGTGGAGCAGCCGATAGCCTCGGCGTTTTCGGCGATTGTTGCGGCCTCGCGACGCTCAAGTTGAGGGGCGGAGTGGCATTGACCGGCGGCGCGACCTACTGGGTGAGCGTGACCACGGATGGCGCGGACTCCGATACCTGGGCGGCGTGGAATCTGAACTCCACCGATCAGGTGAACCCGGTGACCATTGCCGTCAGTAACGGCGGCGACTGGACCAATCTCGGCGGCAGCATTCCTGCGCCGTCGTTCGCGGTACTCACCAAGAAACACAACTAGTCTGTGCTTTGCGGTGCGATACGGCCGGAACCCGATTCCGGCCGTATTGCCGTTCAAGGCCCGCCGCAGAGTGCTAGGGCACCAACGGCGGATTCTTGAGCAGCTCGAAGAAGTGGGCGCTGTGTTCGTTGCCCATGTTGAAGTGCTTGGCGCCTGAGAAGTCGGAGATCTTGCTCCAGTTGGCGGCAACGTCGTCCGCGGTCGCGCCGTGACCTAGATTGATACCGCTCGACTCCACGATCTGTGCGGCTGAGAACGCGCCCGCCGCCGCCGAAACGATGCAGCCCGTCGGCGCTTCTTCGCTCGCCAGGTACACCACGGCCGGCGTCACATATTCGGGCTTGAGCATCTGCACCATTTCGGGCGGCATCAGGTTCTCGGTCATGCGCGTGCCGGCGACGGGGCAGATGGCGTTGACCTTGATGTTGTCCTTGGCGCCTTCGAGCTTCAGCGTATTCATGAATCCGATCAGGCCGAGCTTGGCGGTGCCGTAATTGGTCTGGCCGAAATTGCCGTAGAGTCCGGTCGAGGATGTCGTCACCACGATGCGGCCATATTGCTGGTCGCGCATGATCTGCCACATCGCCTTGGCCGGCTTCACGGTGCCCATCACGTGCACGGCCATCACCGCGTCGAAGTCCTTGAGCTCCATCTTGGCGAAGCTCTTGTCGCGCAGGATGCCGGCATTGGCGATGAGCACATCGATGCGGCCGAAAGCGTCCATCGTCTGCTTGACGAGATGGGCGACGCCCGCATCGTCGGTGACCGAGGCGCCGTTGGCGATCGCGGTGCCGCCGGACGAGGTGATCTCCTTGACTACCGCTTCGGACGCAGCCGAGTTGCCGCCGGTGCCGTCGACCGCGCCGCCCAGATCGTTGACGACGACCTTGGCACCCCTGCGGGCGAATTCCAGCGCATGCGCGCGGCCCAATCCGCCTCCCGCGCCGGTGACGATGACGACCTTGCCGTCGAAGCGAATGGCCATGGCGTGCTCCCCGAAATAGCGATCTGCCGCGAGTGATGGCGGATGCGCAGGAGCCGGTCAAGCCGAAGCCGCATGCCGGCCGCGAGAGCGCAGCCATCGGTTGGCCGGGTGTTCGATGAAGACTGCCAATACGGCGCCCCAGACGATACAGACCGCAAGCAGCGCGAAGGGTTCGCTCCACCAGATTGCTCCCGGATCGACCTGGGGATACCAGCGCTGTTCGAAATAGCGAAGGCTCTGAAGCCAGAACGTCTGGCCCATGTAAATCCCGTACGACCACGAACCCAGCACAAGCAGCGGCCGGGTCTTAAGGCAGCCCGCGACCAGGCCGCGATCGAAAGACAGAGCGAAGATCAGCAGAGCCATCGCGAGCGCGACGTAGATGTCGGTCGGTCTATGCGCCCAACCCGTCCTGTAGATCGCGTAGGCGAGAACGAGGACAGCTGCGAATTGGGCGAGGCTGAACAGCATGTCGGGTAGGTGCTCGACGCCGCTCTTGATCGCCTGGCGATAGAGCATGGCCAGGCCCACTCCGATCGCAAAGTCTGCGATGCCCCGGAAGATGCCGTTGTGAAACGTGATGTCGAGCCCATGGCGCGAGATCAAGGCGATGGAGGCAAGTGCCGCGCAGCCAGCGGCCGTCACAAGCGCGCCGCGTATCGCGCCGCCGCGGGCCAGAAACAGATAGACGGGAAACAGCAGACAAAGCAGGAACTCGACGCTGACGAACCAGGACGCACCGTTGAACGTGAGGTAGGGCAAGATATTCCAGGCTTGCACCAGGAACAGGCTGCTGACGAACCCCTGCCAGGTGTTCATGGGATGATAGGGCTGATCGTAGATCGAGACGTAGCCGCCCCGTGCCGCCAGAAAGCGCAGCAGCACCATCAATCCCAGGATCGCGAACAGCATGAAGAGGTGCAGGGGATAGAGCCGGGCGAGACGCGCACGAAGGAAGGAGAGGTAGCGGAATTCGCCTGTCGCCTGCTTTCCATACACATGGGTCAGAATGAAACCGGATAGTATGAAAAAGAACTCGACCCAGAGATATCCCTTCGCCACCAGCGCGTCGTACCAGAACGCGTGCTGATAATGATGGCCTTCGCCGAAATGATAGAGCACGAGGACGAGCGGCGGCAGGGCGCGCGCGCCGCTCAGCGCTTTGATTTCGATTGGCCGCTGAATCGTCATTTCGTTCCAATCTCAAAAATGCGATCGTGGGAAGGTCAGTAACCAATTAGATGGACCGCAAACATCTTCCACCAAGGCAGGTGATAGAGATAGGTCGCGACCATCTGCCATGCCGCGATCCATGCGATTGCCGGCAGATAGACGCGGTGAAGTTTTCGGCGCGTGAGGAGATCGTAAGCACCAAGCCCAAGGACCAGCACATCGGCCGGATACAGGCTTGCCACGAATCCGAACATTCCATCGCCCAACATCCGATCCAACGTGCCGCCGAACAATCGTGCAAATCCGGCATTGCCGATGTGGAGCGTGGCAAGGAGAATGAGGCGTTTGTGCGCGGACGGATTGCCGCGCAGAACGAAGCCTGCAGCAACAAGTCCGGCAAAAATGACGATGTCCGTGAACTGGATCGCCAGAAAAGCAGGATCGCTGTCCGGTGTGCCCCAGTGATATCGCTGCATTACGATCGCGGTCCACGGACCGATCAAGACCATCGCCGTGGCGAGCGCCATGCCTGCGGCTCCGATGGTGCGATGGAGATCGTGCCGGCTTCGGCGGATCAGGCCGACTTGGGTGGTGAGCAACACCAGCCAGCCCACGAATGCCACCGCATGAACATGAAGGATCAGCGGATAGGCTGGGGCGTTGCTGTTGATGTGCGCAACGATCTCAGGAACGAAGCCGCCGAGGATCCCGGTCCAGATCAGGAGCACATAGGCAAGGAAGAAATTTCGATCCCAGCGATGCTGCGGCGCGAACGGCACCTGCCGCTTTCGGCTTGAGCCGCTCAATATACCGGCTGTCATTCCTCGCCCCCCTCGACGCAGTGCATTCAATCAGCATGGCTGCGTCCTGTGAAGCGCCGTCATCGGCAAGAAGTATCGGCGGCGCCAACCGGTGATTGGAATGTCGTGAGCAGTGAAGTGGACATTTAGCCGTTGCTCCCGGCTGCGCGCTGCGGAAGGATCGTGGGCATGGGGCAGGGCATGATTCTTCATCTGCAATCGGCGCTCGGGATCGCGGTCATTGTCACGCTGGCGTGGCTGCTTTCGGAAAAGCGGCGCGCCTTTCCATGGCGAGTTGTGGTGGTCGGATTGGCGCTGCAGGCTGCACTTGCGCTTCTACTGCTGGAAGCGCCGCCGGCGCGTGCGGCGCTGCTGGCATTGAATGGCGTCGTGGACGCGCTCACCGCCGCGACGCGCGCCGGCACGTCGTTCGTCTTTGGATTTGTCGGCGGTGGAGTGGCTCCGTTCGCGGTCACCAATCCCACCGGGCTGGTGAGTTTCGCCTTCCAGATCCTTCCCCTGGTGATCGTGATCTCGGCGCTGTCGGCGCTTCTGTGGCATTGGCGGATCTTGCCGGCGATCGTCGGCGCATTCGCCTTCGCGCTGCGCAAGCTGCTCGGCATCGGCGGCGCGGTCGGGCTTGGCGCCGCCGCCACCGTCTTCATGGGCATGGTCGAGGCGCCGCTGTTGATCCGCCCCTACCTCGTCAAGCTTGCGCGTGCGGAACTGTTCATTCTGATGAGCGTGGGCCTCGCCTCGGTCGCGGGCACAGTCTTCTTCCTTTATGCGACGATTCTCAGGGAGGTGATTCCCGGTGCACTGGGGCACATTCTCGTCTCCTCGATGATGTCGCTGCCGTCCGCGATCCTGGTCGCGCGGGTGATGCTGCCGGGAGAGGGCGGACTCGCGACCGAAAGCACCTCCGACCTCAAATACCGTTCCAGCATGGATGCGGTGGCGCGCGGCACCGAGGACGGGCTAAAGATCTATCTCCAGATCATCGCGATGCTGATCGTCATGGTGGCCTTGATCGCGTTGGCGGACGGGATTTTCGTCCATTTCCCGGACGTTGCCGGCGCGCCGCTGTCGCTCGAGCGCATCTTCGGCTGGCTGTTCGCGCCGCTGGTATGGCTCATCGGCATCCCGTGGCAGGAAGCCGCAACCGCCGGCAGCCTGATGGGCACCAAGACGGTCCTGAACGAGCTGATCGCCTATCTGCGGCTCGCCGCTCTGCCCAAGGGTGCGCTCGATCCGCGCGCGACGCTGATCATGGTCTATGCCATGTGCGGATTCGCCAATTTCGGCTCCGTCGGAATCATGATCGCGGGCATGAGCGCGTTGGTGCCGGAGCGCCGCGAAGAGATCGTGCCACTGGCATTGCGGGCGATGGTGGCGGGAACTTTGGCGAGCAGCCTCAATGGTGCGATGATTGGTCTCCTGCCGGTCATTTGAGTACCAATGGCTGTCGTCCAGGATTATGATGAGCCCAGAGATCGAGCGGGGACTCGATGAGCACCGACATGGCGGCAGACACGCCGCATTTCCGATTCCGTTTTCTGCCGGTACTGACCGTGATCCTGCTGGGTCTTGGGCTCCCCTATTTGGCGGGGGAACTGGTCGATTTTGCCCGGCACTATACGCACCTGATCCCGCCCATCGCGGACCGGATAGGCTGGCTCTACGCCCATAACACCGTGCAGCTTGTTCTCGCACTCGTCGCCATCGCAGCGATGAAATGGCTGGCACCGGCCGATTACGGGCTGCGTGTGCCTGAGGACCAAAGCTACGCGCCGCAGGCGATCCTGTTCGGTGTGGGCCTCGGGGTGCTGATGACCCTGGTCGACTACGCCCCCAACCTGATGGCGCATACCCCGCCCAAGCTGGGTTTCCCCGTCACCACGGGCGCGGCCGCCGCTTGGCTCGGGTTCGAAGGTGTCTATGCCGGGCCCACGGAAGAAATCCTCTACCGGTCGCTTCTGGTCACCTTTCTCGCGGCGAAGATGCCTGGCAAGGTGCACTACGGCAGCCATGGCATGAGCGGCGCGGGAGTCGTCGTCGCGGGATTGTTCGCGTTCATCCGCAATTTCCAAAACTACTTCGATCATCCGTGGTGGCAGGTGAGCGCGCAGATCGTCCTTGTGTTTGCGCTCGGGGTTCTCGCCGCCTACTGGCTCGAGAAGTCGCGCAGCATTCTGGCACCGATCCTCGGCCGCAACGCCAGCGGGGCGACGGAGGTGGCGCTGGTTCTTCTCATGGTCAATTTCTGGCGCTGAGGCCGAAGGTCTTCGCCAGCAGTTCGTACGATCTGAGCCGCGAGGCATAGTCGTAGGTGATGGTCACGACCACCAGCTCTTCGGCCCCATGCGCCTCGGCGAGTTCCAGCAGCTTGCTGCGAACTTGCTCGGCTGTGCCGACGACCGAGCGTCGCTCCACCGTCCGGAGCAAAGCCAATTCCTGCTCGCTGAAGGAATAGTCTCGCGCTTCGTCGGGCGCCGGAAAGGCGATTGGGCGATTGGTCAGGAGCCGCACGACCCAAAGATTGCGCGAGGCGGAGAGCTCGCGCGCCTCCCCTTCGCTCTCAGCCGCCAATGCCGCTACGCCCAGCGAAATGGTGGGCCGCTGGCAATCTGCGCTCGGCTTGAAGCGCTCCCGATAGGCGGCCGCCGCGTCCCGACTGTTCTCCGGGCTGATGAAATAGGCGTGACTGAAGGGCAGGCCGAACTCCGCCGCATACACGGCGCTGTGAACGCCGGATCCCAGAAGCCAAAGCTCGGGCCCGCTCGACGGTGCCCGCGGCATCGCATGGATGCCATGATAAGGATGATCCCGCGGCATCGGCGCCCGTCCAGAAGCGTCATCGAGGAACTGTCGCAGCAGATGGATCTGGCTGGGGAAGGCGTCGATGCCCCAGCCCTGCGGTCCGGCCTGCAATGCGCGCGCGGTCATCGCATCGCTGCCCGGAGCGCGGCCGATGCCCAGATCGATGCGTCCCGGATTGAGGACCTCGAGCATGCGGAACTGTTCGGCCACCTTGAGCGGGCTGTAATGCGTGAGCATCACGCCACCCGAGCCGACGCGGATGTGCCTGGTCTCGTTTGCGACCTTGCCGATCAGGATCTCGGGACAGGAACCGGCGAACGAGTCAGAGTTGTGATGTTCGGCCAGCCAATACCTGTGGTAGCCCATAGCATCGCAGGCCTTGGCGAGCGCGATGGTCTCCGCCACGGCGGTGCCGGCGCTGCCGCCCTTGCGGATCGGCGATTGATCGAGGACGGAAAGTCGCATGCACGAAGTATGGCACGGACGAGGATTTTCGGCAGCGCCCCTGTCGTGGTTCCGAAGTTCGTGCCATCGTCGCCATCCAACTCTAAGGCGGACTTCGGAGTCGGGATACCGGACGTGCTTACGACATCTTTAACCGTCGAGCGCCGAGACTGAGGCAATGGGCAAGCCGTTTCGAAATGCGCCGCCGCTTCCGGAAAACGAGCTCGATATCCCGCAATATTCCACGGGGCGGGTTCTTACAATCGATCAGGTCGAAAACGAGGTGCTGCGCGCCATCGTCGCCTATTGGAGCGGACTGAAGCGCGGCCGGCGCTTTCCGGCGCGTGCGGCGGTGACACCGCGCGGTCTAGGCAAGCTGATCCGGCATGTCACCCTGCTGCGCGTGCTCGATGGCGGCGCCGACTATGAATACCGCATCGTGGGCGACGTGCAGGTTCAGGCCTATGGCGAGAGCTTCCGCAACATGAAGCTGAGCGAGGTCGCCAAACTCCATCCGAAGTTCGCGGAAGGCATGAAGATCTTCTTCGACGGCGCCCGCATGGGCCGCGATCCGTTCGGCTATCGCGGCTGGATCGGCCGCGACATGCCCGACACGCGGTTCTCGTATCACGAACTCGTCTATCTTCCGCTCGGCGACAACGACGAGACGGTCGACCACATCCTTGTCGCCGGGATCTATTCCGTGCGCGGCGAGACGGACACCTGACGCGATCTGCGCCGTGGTCAACCGTCGGGGTCGATCATCGGCCCCTGGTCGCCGAACAACAGAGAGAGAAAGCGCTTCAGCATTTCAGCCTCCATTGGGATCGATGGCGGGACCTTGATCGCCGAAGAGCAGCCGGAACAGCAATTTCAGCATCTCAGCCTCCGTTCGGATCGACGCCCAGACCCTTGGGCGTGGCGCCGATCAGCATGAGAAAATGTGCAAGCATATGCGCCTCCAACCGATTGACGATTGAATTGTCCACACATCGTGCATCGGTTGAAGTAACGTTCCGTTGAAGCACGAAGCCGTGAATGCGCTAGTGTAGCCGCACAATAGTGGAGCTCGCCATGCCGCTCGATCCCGAAACCCGCCAGCAACTCATCGACACGGTGCGCCGCTTCGTGCGCGAGACCTGTGTGCCGCTGGAATCGCAGGTAGCGGAGGAGGACCGCGTCCCCGATCGCGTGATCGCCGAAATGCGCGCGCTCGGCCTGTTCGGCATTTCGATTCCGGAGGAGTTCGGCGGGCTGGGCCTCGGTATGGAGGAAGAGGTGCTGGTGGCGATGGAGCTCGGCCATACCTCGCCGGCTTTCCGCTCGGTGATCGGCACCAATGTGGGCATTGGCAGCCAGGGCGTCGTGATGTTCGGCAGCGAAACGCAAAAGCGCGAATGGCTGCCGAAGCTCGCAAGCGGCGAAGTCGTGTCGAGCTTCTGCCTGACCGAGCCGGCCGCCGGCTCCGATGCCGCCTCGCTCAAGACCACCGCGATCCGCAACGGTGACGATTATGTCGTCAATGGCACCAAGCGCTTCATCACCAATGCCAATCGTGCCGGCATGTTCACGCTCATGGCGCGCAGCGATCCGGCCCGCAAGGGTGCAGGCGGAATCTCGGCCTTCATTGTGCCGGCAGGTCTTCCGGGGATCCATGTCGGCAAGCCTGAGAAGAAAATGGGCCAGCAGGGGGCGCACATTTGCGACGTGGTATTCGAGGACGTCCGCGTGCCGGCGCAATTGCGGTTGGGTGAGGAGGGCGAGGGCTTCAAGGTCGCGATGCAGGTGCTCGACCGCGGCCGGTTGCACATCTCCGGCGTCTGCGTCGGCGTGGCGGAGCGCCTGATCGGCGAGGCGGTGAATTATGCGCGCGAGCGCGAACAATTCGGGCAGAAGATCGGTGAATTCCAGCTCGTCCAGGCGATGCTCGCCGACTCAAAAACCGAAGCCTATGCCGCGCGCTGCATGGTGCTGGATGCCGCGCGCAAGCGCGACGCCGGCGAGAACGTCACCATGGAAGCGGCCTGCGCCAAGTACTTCGCCTCGGAAATGGTCGGCCGCGTGGCGGACCGCGCGGTGCAGATCTTCGGCGGCGCCGGTTATGTCGCCGATTACGGCATCGAGCGTTTTTATCGCGACGTGCGCATCTTCCGTATCTATGAAGGTACCAGCCAGGTGCAGCAGCTCGTCATCGCGCGGAACCTGCTCAAGGGCGATTGATGCTGTCGTTGACAGCGTTGCTTTCACCGTGCTAGCAAGTGTCATGGTGACGCTCACGATCCGCAATGTTTCCGAAACGGTCCACAAGGCTCTGCGTCTGCGGGCGGCCGAGAATGGCCGCAGCGTCGAGGAAGAGGTTCGCCGGATTTTGGCGGAACGAACGGCTGGGCGTCTCGAAAGGAAGAGCGCGAAGACCGCAGGGGAAGTCGCTGCGGCTGCAAAACGACTGCAAAGTCTCTTTGCCCAAGCGCGCCGCGATTATTCCGTTGAGCAATTCGTCCGCGAGAAACACGACGAAGCGCGCAGAGAGTTCGCCGAGGACGGCAAAGAGTTCAACAGGTGACGGTGCTCGACAGTTCGGCAGTTCTTGCCGTCGCGTTCGGCGAAACTGGCGCTTCGGCGGTGCTTTCCGTAGCTCCAAGCGCGCTGTTGTCGGCCGCCAATCTCGCGGAAGTCCTCACCGTTGCCGAACGCAAGAATGTAGACAGCGACAAGGTGTTCCACGAGATTCTGGGGCTCGGCGTGACGATCGTGCCCGTCACAGATTCTCAAGCGATCATGGCCGCGAAGCTTTGGCTTCTGGCGCGCTCGTTGAACCTATCTCTAGGCGACAGGATTTGTCTTGCATTGGCGATCGAGCGCAACGTCGAAGTTCTGACCTCCGATAGAGAAATGACAAGGATAGCCGTCGCCGTGCCGGTCACGCTGTTTCGTTGATGGGCGGCGCGGAAACTCTCGGCGAGCTGCTTGAAGATATCCGGGCGTGCCGGATTTGCGAGCAGACACTCGATCCGCGCCCGGTCCTTCATGTCACGCGGAAATCGAAGCTGATGATCGCCAGCCAGGCGCCGGGCTTGCGCGTGCATCGGACCGGGCTGTCGTTCAACGACGCCAGCGGTGACCGCTTGCGCGATTGGATGGGCGTGGACCGCGAGACGTTCTACGACGAGTCGAAGATCGCCCTCGCCGGAATGGCCTTTTGCTTTCCCGGCTATGACGCGTCCGGCAGCGACAAGCCGCCGCCGAAAATATGCGCCGCCCACTGGCGCGCGCGGCTCCTGGCGGCGCGGCCGGCGTTCGAGAGCACGCTGCTGGTCGGGAGTTTCGCGCTGAGCTGGCACCTTGGCGACAAGGTCAAGGCGAACATGACCGAGACGGTGAAGGCTTGGCGCGAGTATGCCCCGCGCTATATTCCCTTGCCGCATCCTTCCTGGCGCAACAACGGTTGGCTCAAGAAGAATCCATGGTTCGAAAACGAGTTGCTTCCTTATCTGCGGCGGCGCGTGCGGCGTGTCTTGTCCTCCTGACGCTGCTTGCGGCCTGCGCGCCGCGCATCGCAGAACACGGGCTCGAGAACACGACGCCGGCGCTGACGGACAGCGCCTTCATCACCCGGGACGGGCTGCATCTGCCGCTGCGCCACTGGGACGCGCCGCAGCCCATCGCGGTGATCGTCGCGCTGCACGGAATGAGCGACTATTCCGAGGCTTTCGACATGCCCGGGCCGTTTTGGGCTGCGCACGGCATCACAACGCTCGCCTATGATCAGCGCGGCTTCGGCCGGGCACCCGATCCGGGAATCTGGCCCGGTAGAAAAATGCTGGAGCAGGATCTGGACGACTGCGTGGACGCCGCCCGGACGAAATACCCGCACGTGCCGGTCTATGTTCTGGGTGAAAGCATGGGCGGAGCGGTAGCGCTTTCGGCGCTGACGGCGCAGCACCCGCCGCGCGCCGACGGCGTCATTCTGGTGGCGCCGGCCGTGTGGTCGCGCAGCGATATGCCGCTCAGCTATCGCGTGGCGCTGTGGCTGACGGCGCACACCTTGCCGTGGCTCGAACTCTCGGGCAAAGGGTTGAAAATTTGGCCATCGGACAACATCGAGATGCTGCGCAAGCTCTCGCGCGATCCGCTCTTCCAGCACCAGACGCGTGCCGACGCAATCTATGGACTGGTCAACCTGATGGACGATGCGCGCCACGCGCCGCAGATGCTATCGCCGGACGCGCCGCCGATCCTGTTGCTCTATGGCGCCAAGGATCAGATCATCCCGAAAGAGCCCACCAAGGCGGTAATCGCCGAGCTCGGCGGGCGCGCGCAGCTCAAGCGCTACCCGCACGGCTATCACATGCTGCTGCGCGATCTGGACGCAAAGACGGTGTGGACCGACATACTCGACTGGATTGCGAGCGGCCGGTCCACACCGGATTGATCAAGCGTCAATGAGGCGGAGGTGGAGGACCTTGGTCCTCATCGTCCGGACCGTTCTGATCGTCCGGGCCGGATTGGTCGTTGGGACCGGACGGCCCCTGATCGTATCCAGGTCCGCCTTGATCGTAGCCGGGTCCACCTTGATCTTCACCACCTGGTCCGCCCTGCATACCGGCGCCCGGCGGCTGCGCGGGAACCTGCTCCCACCCGCCGCGGCACTCCTTCACGTAAGGATAGTACCCTTCGGGATTGGAGCAGTGATACCAAGTGCCGTAGCCGCCCTGGTCGCTGGGCGCTCCGCCCTCATCGTCGTAGTCGCCATAATCGTCGTAGTCGTCATAGTAATAGGTCGGCGACACTTCGACCGGGTACGGATAGACGGGGGCCGGATACCAGTACCAAGACCCGCCCACGCCCCACCACCAGCCATAACGGCCGTGCCACCACATATGACGCCAGCGGCCGCCGACCCACCAGCGGTGCTCCACCGGCGTGAAATGGCGGAAATCATGGCGGAAGGCGAAGCGGGCATGCGGACGATAGCCTGGACGAACGACAACCCGGCCGTTTGGATGTTCACGGACCACCACCGCTTGGGAAGGCCCTGCGGTTACCAGGGCGGCGCCGAGAAGCAGGGCGGAAAGCACGGTCTTTTTCAGCATCTTTAAGGACTCCTGTCGGGGCCTGAACAGTCTCAGCCGCGAATTGTTCCCTTTTGATCCTGAACCGTACATGAACCGGCCGGACGGGGCCGGATTCCGCCTGATTTTTAGAGCGCGTTGCGCCCACGATAGGCCTGTTCCACGAACTGCTGGAACTGGATGACGCCGTTCTCGAACACCAGCGACAGCCGGCCCCGATCGTACATTCCGGCCTCCAGGTTCTTCTGAACCCGTTCGCAGATGTCGATGTCTTCCCGGACCACGCCGAGGCTCCACTCGAAGACTTCATCCTTCGCGTCCTTCGGATCGGCGAAGTAGTAGCGGTAGTGAAGCTTGAGTTTGCGCGGGCCCACAGGCTCGATCTGCTCCACGCTCATGCCCCAACTATACATGTTGATCAGCAGACCCGGCAGCCGCCACAGCCATAGTCCGTCGCTGAACCCGCCGTCGCGGGCGCGCGCCGAATGCTTCTGCAGCACGCTGCCCAGCGTCTCGACGCGATAGCTCGCCATGTCGAGAGCGGCATTGAGACCCGGATGAATGGTGGGCACATGCCAGCCTTCGGCATAGTTGTCGGCATAGGTCTTCCAGTTGATCTCGGCCTCGAGCGTCAGCTTGCGCGCCAAATGCAGGCGGTCGAGCGGATAGCGCAGCGCGGCGCCGGTGACGCCTTCGAGCCATTGCTCGAGCGGCGGCGGCTCATTCGAAAGACAGACGAAGACGAGCCCGCGCCAGGTCTCGCAGCGCACGGAAAATAGTCCATATCCGGACTTTTCGATGTGCATCGCCGGCGCGTTGAGCAGCGCACCGTCGAAACCGTAGCGCCAGCCGTGATAGGGGCAGGTGAGCTTGTCGACATGGCCGCACGCTTCCATCACCAGCGGCGAAGCGCGGTGGCGGCAGACATTGTGGAAAGCGCAAAGCCCGTTCTCGTTCCTGATCACGAGCACCGGATAGCCCGCAACCGTCGCGGAGACGAAGTCCCCCGGTTTCTGAAAATCCTCGAGCCCGCCGATCACGACCCAGCTCTTCGCCCAGATTTCGCGCCGGTCGATCTCCCAATATTCATCAGCCCAATAAGCCCGCGCAGGCAAAGTTTCCGGCTCGCGCGGCCGCACGGTCTCGTTCATGGATTTGCTCCGGAATGTGAGCCACATTGTGCGCTATTTCCGGCGCCGCGTACAAGCGCCCAGGCGAATCTGCCATGGTGGCGCAAAGAGGGGAGAGGGCAAATGAAGGCGATAAATGCGATGGCTGTGTCGTCCGCGTTGCTGACTGCCGCCACGGCAGCGCATGCGGCATTCACAATGGAGCAGGTGCTGTCCTACCCGTTCACGAGCGACATGGTCGCGGCGTCGTCCGGCGGTCATATCGCATGGGTCCGCAATGCCGACGGCGTGCGAAACGTGTGGATCGCCGATGCGCCTGTCTACAAAGCGCGCCAGGCGACATCGTTCAAGGACGACGACGGCCAGGAGATCACCCAGCTCACCTTCTCGCCCGACGGCAAATGGCTCGTCTTCGTGCGCGGCGGCGATCACGACGCGAACTGGGAAGCCGGCGTCGCGCCGGTCCCGGATGCCGAGCCGAAAGAGCAGCACGTGACGATCTGGGCCGTGCCGGTGAAGGGCAAGGCTGCGGTCCTGACCGAAGGCGATGCGCCGGCGATCTCGCGCGGCAACGAAGTGGCCTATATCGTCAAGGATCAAATCTGGTCGGTTCGACTTGGAACGAAAGCGAAGCCGGCGCTTCTATTCTTCGACCGCGGCAAGGACAGCGAGCTCGCCTGGTCGCCGGATGGCAAGCAATTGGCGTTCCGTTCCAACCGCGACGATCACTCTTTCGTCGGTATCTTCGACGGCAAGTCGAAGCCGCTGACATTTCTTGCGCCGACCACGTCGCGCGATCTCTCGCCGCGATGGTCGCCGGATGGGCGCCGGATCGCGTTCGTGCGTCTTCCCGGAGAAGGCGGCGCGCCGGTACCGATCCTGAAGCTCACGCCGAATCCCTGGGCGATCTGGGTAGCCGATGCCGCGACGGGCGCGGCGCATCCGGTGTGGAAAAGCCCCGAGACGCTGCATGGCTCGTTTCCGGAAACGGAAGGCAACGCCAATCTTCGGTGGGGGGCAGGCGGAAAGCTCGTGTTCCTCGCCGACCTCGACAACTGGCCGCATCTCTACGCCGTATCGGGGAAGGGCGGCGCGCCGCGCTTGCTGACGCCTGGGGCGTTCATGGTCGAGCATGTGACCGAAAGCCGTGACGACCAATACCTGATCTACAGCGCCAACACAGGTTCGACGCCCAACGACGAGGACCGGCGCCACATTTTTCGAGTTAACATCGACGGCGGCGCACCGGTTGCGGTTACAGCGGGCGAGGGCATCGAATGGCAGCCGGCGGCGGCCGACGACACGCATGTGGCATTTGTCGCAACCGGCGTTCGCAATCCGCCCGTCGCGGCGATCGCGGATTTCGACGGCAAGCAACGTCATGAGCTCATCGCCGGCGATGTCCCGAACGAATATCCGGGAAGCGCGTTCGTGGTGCCGAAATCTGTGAGCTTCAAAGCGGCCGACGGCTTGGTTGCGCATGGACAGTTGTTCCAGTCCCCGGGAAGCGCGCCGAAGCCGGGCGTCATCTTCGTTCATGGCGGTCCCCCGCGCCAGATGCTGCTCGGCTGGCACTACATGGACTATTACAGCAACAGCTATGCGGTGAATCAGTATCTCGCGACGCACGGCTTCGTCGTGCTGTCGGTCAACTATCGCCTCGGCATCGGCTACGGCCACGACTTCGCCAATCCCGAGCATGCCGGACCGACGGGCGCAAGCGAATATCAAGACGTCGTCGCAGGGGCAAAGTTCCTGCAAGGCGTGAAAGGCGTCGATCCCAACCGCATCGGCATCTGGGGCGGTTCTTATGGCGGCTATCTGACCGCGATGGGACTGGCGCGCGACCCCGAGATCTTCAAGACCGGCGTCGACCTGCACGGCGTGCACGATTGGTCTCGCTTCTTCGACGTATGGTTCAATCCGGCGAGCGTGCGTTACGAAAAGGGCGATCGCGACGCGGCGCTGAAGGTCGCGTTCCAGTCCTCGCCGGTCGCCGATCTGTCGAAGTGGCGCGCGCCGGTGCTGCTGATCCAGGGCGACGACGACCGCAATGTGCAGTTCCAGCAGACGATCGATCTCGCGCGCCGCCTGGATGCGCGGCATCTGCCTTACAGCGAGTTGGTTCTGCCGGACGAGATCCACGGCTTCCTGCGCCGCGTTTCGTGGCTTCGCGCCGACGAAGCGACGGCGGCGTTCCTGACGCAGAACTTAGGGGCGCGGCCGCAATAGGATCATGTCCTGCATATTGCTGACGAAGGCGGGCAGGACGGCAAGCACTTCGAACCATTGGCTCCAGCGCTCGCGGATGTAATCGTGGGTGTGATAGACGTTGCGATAATAACTGTCGTCGGATGTCACGCCTTTCAGCGTGTCCTCCACGCCGGTGTCGCAGAAGCCCTGCGTTTTCAGCGTATCTTGCACCGAAGAAGGATAGTTCGCGTTGAACAGTGACGTCGGTCCATTGACGGATACGGCGACAATCCCGCCGTGCTTCACAACGCGAGACAGCTCCTCGAGCCATGAGAACTGATCTTCCTCGCGCAGATGCGTGAAGATCGAAATGCCCGTCGCGAGGTCGAAGCTGTCGCGGGCGAATTTCGTGCGCGGCTCGAGGTTCTGCAATTCGAACGTCGCGCCGGGGATGTTTGCGCGGCACCATGCGATGGCTTCGGCATCGATGTCGATGCCGGTATAGGCGCATTCGCCCGCGAAGTATTTCGCCAGCCTGCCGCAGCCGCAACCCCAGTCCAGCAATCGCAGCGAGGACATCGGCGCCGGCAGATGCGGCGCGAGCGCCTCATCGATCTTGCGTTTGAGCGCGTAACCCCACTTGTCGAAAACGCGCGGCGACTGCCAGATCGCGCGGTTGGTGAGCTTCGCCGGCGGCAAGGGGATCGGTGAGGGCATGCCCGGACGGGCGATGTGAAACTGATCCCAGTCGCGTAACGATTGCCCGGTTTCCCGCGCCAGGCGCAGCACGATCTCGCTGCGCTCGCCGAAAACCGCCGGGATCGGGACCATGCCGCGAACGCCGATAGCGTTACCGGTCATCTCCAGATAGTCGATGCCCGGCACGATTTTCCCATCGGCCGCCAGATTGAGTTGTTCCGCAGGCGGCCATCGGTTCGGGCGGATGATGCCGTCAATCAGAAGGACAGCGCCGCGCTCCTCGATCTGCGGCAGCCACCAGGCGGTTTCAGGCGTGCCGAGGTCGTAGGATTTCATGCTTTCCAAGGGGCGCGGGGCCTGTGACTGGAGTCCAAGACTTCCCGAAAATACCGGGCGCTGTCTATATTTTTCGACGGTCGCCGGCTGCGCAAAAATTGCGCGCTTGCGGCCAAAAAAACGCAACAAACCTACGCCAGAACAAATCCAGGATCGGCCGGAACAGGGTAGCCTTTATCCCGTTTTCACCCCCGAGCCAGCCGGAAAGTTCGAACGATGGGACTGCCGCTTTCCCCAGGCATCATTGCCGGAGCTTATGAATTCCTGCGCCTCACGCCGCCATTTCGCGGCTGGAAACTGCCTCCCGCCGAGGAAGTCGAATTTGTGGTCTCGCGCCACCGGAACCACGTCGCCTACCATCGCGGGCGCCGGCGCAAGGTGCGCTCGCACGAGATCGGCGTGTCGGAAGTGTGCGTGGGGCACACCAGCACGCTCCTACGCGCCATGGCCCATGAAATGATACACCAGTACCAGCAGCGCGCCCGCACCGAAACGCCCCATACCGAGCACAACGCGGAGTTTCTTCGTCTCTCCAAACTCGTCTGCCGCTACCATGGATGGGATGTGAAGGAATTTCTGTAGCGCCCGCCGGTTTTGATCTGGCGCAAGGATCGCAGCGGACCTCCATGTCATTAGCGATGCGGATTTGTGGTCCCGCACCGCCATGCCCTGTTGCGCGCTGATCGCGGCGCTCCTTGCCCAGCTCGGAATGGCGCTCGCGGCGGTCCGCGCCAAGCTGTTCCCGGCGGCGCGAACGCAGATTCCGGTCCGGCGGGAATGGAAGGCTCGTCTAAGCCATCCGCTCGTCATTGCGACTCTCGGCGTCGAGCTTGCACTGCTCGGCGCATTCGCAGAATTTGGCTCTCACGTCTTGGCCCCGGTCCCGCGCGCAATCTGCGTGTTCCATCCGAACGCGATGCGTACGAACGGCATACGTAGTTCTACGCGCTTTGATCACGATCAATTTCCCATTACGCCCGGCCTGAAATGATCGCTTGAGGTTCAGGGGAGATTCGCAGGTGACGGCGATACTCATCGCGGCGTCGGGTTCGACAAAATTGACGAAAGGTTGGTCGGCCTATTGCGCGGCGGCTAGGAGCGAGTCCGAGACGCGGCTTGCCACGCGGCCGGCCAATTCCAGTCAACAAAAGGAAAGCCGCAATGACAACGGCCGCCGCTGAACGGCAATCGTACCGCTTCGATCTCGTCCTTCTGCCCTTCATCGTGGGGCTGGGGTTTGTCGCCGCGATGATCGAGGTGGCGCGCTCGCCCGATCCGCGCATGGTGATTCAGGGCTGGACGTTTGCCGCCTGCATGGCCGGAATTGCGATCTGGTATCTGCGCCGTTATGCCGTGGGCGCACCCGATGAGGAACGCGGGCCCTATCTCGACAGCGTTATCAAGGCGGGTGTGATCGCCTCGATGTTCTGGGGCATCGCCGGCATGCTGGTGGGCCTCGTGATCGCGTTGCAGCTTTCCTTCCCCAGCCTCTTCTATTTCCCCGATCTGCCGTGGACGAATTTCGGGCGTCTTCGGCCGCTGCACACCTCGGCGGTGATTTTCGCGTTCGGCGGCAATGTGCTGATCGCGACGTCGTTCTACGTCGTGCAGCGCACCTGCAAGGCCAGGCTGTTCGGCGGCTCGCTCGCCTGGTTCGTGTTCTGGGGCTACAACACCTTCATCGTGCTGGCGGGCACCGGCTATCTGCTGGGCATCACGCAAGCGCGCGAATATGCCGAGCCGGAATGGTATGCGGACATCTGGCTGACCCTGGTCTGGGTCTGCTATCTGCTGGCTTTTCTCGGGACGATCTGGAAGCGGCAAGAACCGCACATCTACGTCGCCAACTGGTTCTATCTGTCCTTCATCGTCACCATCGCGCTGCTCCACATCGTCAACAATCTGGCGATGCCGGTGTCTCTGCTTTCAACCAAGAGTTACTCGCTGTTCTCCGGCGTGCAGGATGCGCTGACCCAGTGGTGGTACGGCCACAACGCGGTCGGCTTCTTCCTCACCGCGGGCTTTCTCGGGATCATGTACTACTTCATCCCCAAGCGCGCCGAGCGGCCGATTTATTCCTACCGCCTCTCGATCGTCCATTTCTGGACCCTGATCTTCATCTACATCTGGGCCGGGCCGCATCATCTGCTCTACACCGCGTTGCCCGAGTGGGCGCAGACGTTGGGCATGACCTTCTCGGTGATGCTGTGGATGCCGAGCTGGGGCGGCATGATCAACGGGTTGATGACGCTCTCCGGCGCCTGGGACAAGCTGCGCACCGACCCCGTGATCCGCATGCTGGTCGTCTCGGTTGCCTTCTACGGCATGAGCACCTTCGAAGGTCCGGTGATGAGCGTGAAGACGGTCAACGCGCTCTCGCACTACACCAACTGGACCATCGGCCATGTGCATTCCGGCGCGCTGGGCTGGGTCGGTTATGTCAGCTTTGGCGCGCTCTACTGCCTGGTGCCGTGGCTGTGGAAGAAAAAGACCCTATATTCAAACGCGCTGGTCGAGTGGCATTTCTGGATCTCGACGCTCGGCATCGTGCTCTACATCACTTCGATGTGGGTCGCCGGCATCATGCAGGGGCTGATGTGGCGCGCCTATAGCGATTACGGCTTCCTCGAATATTCCTTCGTCGAAACGGTGCAGGCGATGCATCCCTACTACATCATCCGCGCGATCGGCGGCGCACTCTATCTGCTCGGCGTGCTGATCATGGCCTACAACCTCTGGCGCACGGTGCGCACGCGGGCCGAGGCCACGGAGCCGTCCGCCATGCCGGCTCTTGCCACGGAGGCCGCGTGATGCGCCACGAGATCTTCGAACGCCATTCGATGCTGCTGCTGATCGGCATCCTCATCGTCGTCGCCATCGGCGGCGCGGTCGAGATCGCGCCCCTGTTCTGGGTCAACGGCACAGTGGAAAAAGTCGACGGCATGCGGCCTTATACGCCGCTGGAGCTGAAAGGCCGCGACATCTATGTGCGCGAGGGCTGCTATCTCTGCCACAGCCAGATGATCCGCTCGTTGCGCGACGAGGTCGAGCGCTATGGCCATTACAGCTTGGCCGCCGAGAGCATGTACGACCATCCGTTCCAATGGGGCTCGGAGCGCACCGGCCCCGATCTTGCCCGCGTCGGCGGCAAATATTCCGACGAGTGGCAGCGCGCGCATCTCGCCGATCCGCGCTCGGTTGTGCCGGAATCGGTGATGCCGCCGTACAAATTCCTGGAAGAGACTCCGCTCGACTATCGCGACATCGCCGACGAGCTCAGAGCCAATCGCGCGGTCGGCGTGCCCTACAGCGACGAAGAGATCGCCGATGCGCAAAAGGACCTGGAGATGCAGGCCGATCCGGGCAGCGGCGACGTCGACGCCTTCCAGAAGCGCTATCCCAAGGCCCAGGCGCGCGACTTCGACGGCAACCCCAAACAGATCACCGAAGCCGATGCGCTGATCGCTTACTTGCAGATGCTTGGCACGCTGGTGGATTTCAAAACCTATCATCCCGAAGCGCCCGAGAACCGGAGATAGCGATGGAACGCTGGGCCTATGAAGACGTGCTTGCCTTCGCCCAAAGTTGGGGCGCCGTCTATTTCATCGCGATGTTCGCCGTAGCGCTCGCTTATGCGCTGTGGCCGTCGAACCGGGCGGGCTTCCAGGCTGCGGCGCAAATCCCGCTCAAGGATGGGGACGATGTCTGACACGAAGAAGGACATCGACAGCCATTCCGGCACCGAGACCACCGGCCATGAGTGGGATGGCATCAAGGAGCTGAACACGCCGCTGCCGCGCTGGTGGCTCGGCATCTTCTATGCCTGCATCGCCTGGGCCGTCGGCTATTGGATCTTGATGCCGGCGTGGCCGACCTTGCACGGCTACACCCACGGCCTGCTCGATCATTCGCAGCGCGACGAAGTGATGGCAAACGTGGCGGCGTTGCAGCACGCGCGCGCGGCGAAGGAACACGCTCTTGCCGGCGCGACGCTCGAGCAAATCCAGTCCAATCCCGACCTGCTGCAATTCGCGATGGCGGAAGGCAAGACCACCTTCGCGGACAATTGCGCGCCGTGTCACGGCTCCGGTGGGCAAGGCGCCCATGGCTATCCCAATCTCAACGACGATGTCTGGATTTGGGGCGGCAAGCTCGAAGACATCCAGCACACCATCACCGTCGGCGTGCGCTCGACGAGTCCGGACACGCGCCAGTCGCAGATGCCGGCCTTTGGCCGCGACGGCATGTTGAAGGATGGTCAGATCGACGATCTGACGGAATATGTCGTTCACCTCTCCGGCCGGCCGGCGAATGCGCGCGCGGTGCAGCGGGCGGCGAAGCTGTTCGCCGACAATTGCGCGGCCTGTCACGGCGCCGCGGGCAAAGGCGATCGCAGCGCCGGCGCGCCGAACCTGACCGACAACGATTGGCTCTACGGTCCGGCGCGCGCCGACATTCGCGACCAGATCTGGAACGGTCACGGCGGCGTCATGCCGACCTGGGGCGGACGCCTGTCGCCGGAAACCATCAAGGCGCTTGCCGTCTACGTGCACAGTTTGGGCGGCGGGGAATAAGAGGCGCCTGTGAGCATCCACACGGTCATCGATCGCAGGCAGCCGGCCGAAGGTGTCGAACGCTCCGATGCCGTCGCCAGCAATAGCGCTGCCAACCGCAAATTCTACAAGGCGCGCGTGCCGATCCATCCCAAGACCGTCCACGGCACCTATCGCCGGCTCAAATGGATCGTGATGGCGGTGACGCTCGCGATCTATTACCTCGTGCCGTGGATCAGGTGGGAACGCGGGTCGTCGGCGCCAAACCAGGCCGTGCTGGTCGACCTCGCACATGAGCGCTTCTATTTCTTCTTCATCGAGATCTGGCCGCAGGAAGTCTATTACATCACCGGCCTGTTGATCCTGTCCGCAGTCGGTCTGTTCCTGGTGACGGCGCTATTCGGTCGCTTGTGGTGCGGCTACGCCTGTCCGCAGACGGTGTGGACCGATCTCTTCATCCAGGTCGAGCGCTGGATCGAAGGCGACCGCGGCGCGCGTATCCGCCTTGCCGCCGAACCCTGGAGCGCCGCCAAGGCCGCGAAGCGCATCTCCAAGCATGCTATTTGGTTGTTGATCGCGGTCGCGACGGGTGGCGCGTGGATTTTCTATTTCGCCGATGCGCCAACGCTTGCGCGCGAGCTGATGCACGGACAGGCGGCCTTTGCCGCCTATGGCGCTATCGCCCTACTGACCTTCACCACCTATACGCTCGGCGGATTGATGCGCGAACAGGTCTGCACCTTCATGTGCCCCTGGCCGCGGATCCAGGGCGCGATGATCGACAATGAGGCGCTCTCAGTCACCTATCGCGCGGACCGCGGCGAGCCGCGCGGCCCGCACAAGAAAGGCGAGAGCTGGCAGGGCCGCGGCGCCTGCATCGACTGCAACCAGTGCGTCGCGGCCTGTCCCATGGGCATCGACATCCGCGACGGCGTGCAGCTCGAATGCATCAATTGCGGGCTCTGCATCGACGCCTGCGACGACGTGATGGCGCGCATCGGCCAGGCGCCCCGGCTCATCGCCTACGACACCGACGCCAATGTGCGCCGCCGCCAGCGCGGCGGGAAGGGCCGCTTCCGCTTCGTACGTCCGCGCACGGTTCTTTATGCGGGCGTGATGGTCGTTGTCGCTGCGGCGATGGCGCTGGGCCTGTCGACGCGGCGCAGCGTCGATCTCGACGTGCTGCGCGACCGCAATCCCGATTTCGTGACTCTGGCCGACGGCAGCGTGCGCAACGGCTATACGCTCAAGCTGATGAACCGCTCCGACGAGACGCGGAAATTCCTGCTCTCGATCTCGGGACTCGTGCCGCGCGGGATCAATGTCATCGGTTTGGGAAAAGTCACGCCGCCGGTCGTGCTCGATGTCGAGGCGAACAAGGTGCGCGAGTTGCGGGTGCTCGTCACCGTGGCGGCGCAAAATGTGAAATCCGGTTCGCAGCCGATCGTCTTCACGCTCCAACCTGCCGGCACAGCCGAGGAGCGGGTCGTGCCGACGGTATTCGCCGCAGGAGAGCGTTGATGCGCAAGCTCACCGGCCGCGGCGTACTGCTTCTGTTGATCGCCTTTTTCGGCGTCATCGTCGCTGTGGACTCCGGCTTCATCGCGCTCGCGGTCGCGACTTATCGCGGCGAAGACGAGCAGAGGCCTTATCTTCAGGGCGTCGAATTCAATCGAACGCTCGAACGCCGCGCCGTACAGCGCCAGCTCGGCTGGAGGGCCGAAGTGCGGCTGAGCCGCGCACGCTCCGGCGCCGCGCAAGTCGATGTCACTTTGCGTGGAAAAGACGGCGGGCCGGAGCAGGTGGAGGCATTGAATGCCGAACTGCGTCATCCTGTCGACGAGGGTCGCGATCGCGCATTGAGGCTGGCATCGGTGGGCGCCGGGCACTATGTAGGCGAGGTAAAGGGCGTCGCGCCGGGCGCCTGGGATGTAGTCGTCTCAACGCCACAGGGCGCCGCGCCGTTCGAGGCGAGTACAAGGCTGTGGCTGCACTAGCGGCATCTCCAGACTTCGACTTTACGCGGTTCGTTCGCAAGAAGGGCGACGTGTCGACTTTCGAGGTCGCGGTGCGCGGCGCCCATTGTGCCAATTGCATGGCCAAGATCGAGAAGGGCGTGGGTGCGCTGGAAGGCATGGATTCCGCGCGTCTCAATCTCTCGACCGGAAAACTCGTCGCCAGCTGGCACGGCAGCGCCGTCACGCCAAAGGGCGTGATCGCGCGCGTGCGCGCGCTCGGCTATGACGCCTATCCTTACGAAGCTGCCGCCGTCGCGTCCGACACTGACAGCGAGGGGCGAACGCTGCTGCGCTGCCTGGCGGTGGCTGGGTTCGGCACCGTGTTCGTGATGGGGCTGACCGACGGCATCTGGTACGGCGGCATCGACATGAGCGAAACGCTGCGCAACACCTTCTTCGCGCTCGCTGCGATGGTCTCCGTGCCGTTCACGCTCTACGCGGCGCAGCCGTTCTTCGCCTCGGCGTGGCACAGCCTGAAAGTGCGCCGCACCAACATGGATGTGCCGATCGCGGCGGCGATCGTGCTTTCCTTGGGCTTGAGCCTTTACGAGACCGCAACGAACGGCACGGCGACCTATTTCGACGCCGCGATCATGCTCTGTTTCCTGCTGCTGATCGGACGCTATCTCGATTTCCTGCTGCGCAATCGGGCGCGCGACGCGGCCCGCCATCTGGTCGCGATGCAGTCGCAGCTCGCGCGCCGCATCAAGCCCAACGGCGATGTCGAGACCATTGCGGCCAAGGAGATCGCGCCCGGCGACCGCATCCTGCTCGCCGCGGGCGACCGCACGCCGGCCGACGGCAGGCTCGAAGACGCGACCGACGCCGATGTCTCGCTGGTGACCGGGGAAAGCCTGCCGGTGAAGATCGTCAAAGGCGGCGTGTTGCACGCAGGCTCCGTAATCGTGGGCAGGCCCACCGTTCTCACGGCCAGCGCACGCACGCAGGACTCGCTAGTGGCCGATCTTGCGCGCCTGCTCGAGACCGGACAGCAGACGCGCAATCTTTACGTCCGCCTCGCCGACCGCGCGGCGCGCGCCTATGTGCCGGTGGTGAGCATCCTGTCGCTTACGGTGTTCATCGGCTGGACCATCAGCGGCGCGCCGCTGACGCTCGCGATCACCAACGCGATCACGGTTCTCATCATCACTTGTCCGTGCGCGCTGGGACTCGCCGTGCCCGCGGTGCAGATCGTGGCGACGGGACGGCTGTTCCGGCACGGCATGTTCGTCAAATCCGGCGATGCGCTTGAGCGCCTGGCACAAGTCGATACCGTCGTTCTCGATAAGACGGGTACGCTGACCTTTGGAACGCCGGTTCTGGCGTACGACATTGCGCCGTCCGACCTCGCCGCAGCGGCGAAACTCGCCCGCGCCAGCGCGCATCCCTTGGCCCGCGCGCTTGCACAAGCCGCGGGCGAGGGCCCAGTCGCTGCGAATGTCCATGAGGCGCCGGGGCAGGGCCTCGAAGCGGTCATCGACGGCGTCGCCTGCAAGCTGGGCAGCGCGGCCTGGTGCGGCATGAGCGGCGAGAGCAACGCGACCGAACTCTGGTTCCGCGCCGGCGACGCGGCGGCGGTGCGTTTCGTCTTCAGGGACCGGCTGCGCCCCGACGCGGCGGAAACGGTTGCGGCGCTGAAGGCGCGCGGCCTGACGGTCGAGATGCTCACGGGCGATCATCTGGAGCCCGCGCAGGCGGCAGCGAAGGAAGCCGGCATCGAAACCTTCGGCGCGCGCATCGGACCTGCCGAAAAGGCGGCCCATGTGCGCGATCTGAAAGAGCTGGGGCGGCATGTGCTGATGGTCGGCGACGGTTTGAACGACGCCGCCGCGCTTGCGCTCGCGCATGCCTCCATCGCGCCGGGCACCGCTGCCGATGTCAGCCAGCTCGCCTCGGACATGGTGTTGCGCGGCGGCAAGCTAATGCCGGTGGTCGAAGCCATCGACGTGGCGCGAAAGGCGCGCGCGTTGGTGCTGGAAAACTTCGCGCTCGCGGCGCTCTACAACGGGGTCGCCGTTCCGTTGGCCGCCATCGGTTTCGTGACGCCGTTGATCGCCGCCGCGATGATGGCGAGCTCGTCGCTGATGGTGACGTTGAACGCGCTACGCCTTGCCTGGGTGCGGCGATGAACGGACTGGCGCTCATCATTGCCGCCGCATTGGGCTTCGGATTGGTGGCGCTCGCCGCGCTGTTGTGGACCCTCGCCAGCGGCCAATATGACGATCTCGACGGCGACGCAGCGCGCATCCTGATCGACGACGAACAAGACAAGTAAACTGCTGGAATGCCGCAAAACTAGTTGTTCGCGATCATAGTTCTCGATCGCTTCGGTGAAGCGGACCGCGGGATAGCAGGGCGAGCATCGGCACCTGGTCCCCGTAGCGGCTGTAGCGGTTGGTGCGATAGATCATCCGGGCGCCGAAGCCGTCGGGGTACCGGCTCGTCAGCCCGTGCGAGGGGATGCGGAAGCGCCGCTGAGGCTAGGTGTTCTGCGGCAGCTTACGGCCGCCGCGGCCACGGGACGCGCGGTTCACGTCGCTTGTCGCTTGTGCCTTCGCGACCGGAAGCCGGCGTAGAAGCTCGCCGCGGCCAGTGCATAGAGGAGCCACTCGAATACATTGTTCACCGAATCCGGAAGGACGAAGCCCGCGATGCCGAAGCAGGCCGATGCGGTGAACGACAATTGCTTCCAGGGTATGGGGACCGTTCGTCCCCGCGCCTGTTTCCACGCGCGCACTTCGTCGTCGACGGAAGGCGATTCAGAATCGGCGGCCGGCGCCAGCGTTCGCTCCGGTGCGGCGTCGTTTGCCGCCGCCTGCAGAGTACGTTCCGCACGCGCAGCCGCGGTTGGCTGCTGCGGATTGGCACTGGCAATGCGGCGGCCGAAGGCCGGGCGGTTCGCCATGGGGATGCTCCCGCTGTCTGCCGCAAGGATCCGGCATTCGACTTGTCATTCCCTTAAGAAAGCCGGGCGAATTCGCACGCCTGAATCGATTTCGGAGAGAGCGAATAGAGGGCGGCGCCGCGGCGGGGCGCCGCAGCGCATGCTTAACGCCGCTCGGGCCACGTTCTCCAGGCGAGCCCCGAAACCTCGGGCTTCCGCGCGACGTTTCAATCGTTCGTATGCGGAACTTCCTTTTGGGCTTAACCATTTTCGCCTCTTGCCCCCGGATAGAAAACGGGTGAAGTCTACTCCGGGGTGTGTGAGGCGTAGATCATGGAGGGGGACCAGGCTCTCGGCCTGATGAATTCGCTGCTGTGGAACAGCATGTTGGTGGCAGGCCCACTTCTGGCCGCGGCGCTGGCGACAGGATTGGCGATCAGCGTGCTGCAGGTCGCCACCCAATTGCAGGAAATGACCCTGAGCTATGTGCCCAAACTGCTGGTTTCGGGGATCGTACTCATCCTGCTCGGGCCCTGGATCATCTACCGTATCACGCAGTTCGCGATCGAGATGATCATGCTGATCCCGAGCCTCGGCTGATTTCATGCCGGGCGCTGCGCTGTCGGATTGGGCCGCCTCCGCGCTGATACTGGGACTGCGTATCGCGCCGGTCTTTGCTTTCGCGCCGCCCTTTACGCTGGTCCGGATACCCGTTCTTTTCCGCGTGCTGTTCGCGCTCGGGCTGTCGATCGTCCTGGTCGGCGGGCATCCCGGGCTTGCTCTGCTCGATAGCGGGAACCTGCCGCAGCTCGCGGCCGCGGCACTGCGCGAATTGTGCCTCGGCGTCTTGATCGTGCTGGCCTTTCAGATTGCGTTTGGCGCCCTGTATGTCGCCGGGCGAACCGTCGACATTCAGGCGGGATTTGGATTGGCGGGCCTGATCGATCCGACGACGCTGGCGCAGGTTCCGCTGGTCGGCACGTTGTTCGCCTATGCGGCGGCGGCCGTCTTCTTTGGTTTCGACGGCCATGTTCAGCTGCTTCGCTTCCTGTCGGCGAGCCTGGACGCCGTCCCGCTCGGGGCTTGGACGTTGCCGCATTCGCTGGCCCGCATCACCGCCTTCATGGCCCTGATGTCGCTGTCTGCCTTCGGCATCGCCGCCGCATCGGTCTTGGCGCTGTTTCTTACGGACATGTCGATCGCGATGCTTTCGCGGACGGTGCCGCAGATGAACGTGCTGGTCCTGGGCTTCCAGGTAAAGACGATCGTCTTGCTTCTTGTCCTGCCCCTGTCATTCGGAGCTGCCGGCGCGCTGATTGTGCGGTTTGCGGCATCGGTGGTGGAGGCGCTGCCGCGGTTGATCTGAAATGGCCGATACCCAACAGGACAAATCCGAGCAACCCACTCCTTTCAAGCTCGAACGCTCGCGCAAGAAAGGGATCGTCGCGCGGGGCATGGATTTGAGCTTCCTCACCAGCCTCGCAGCGCTGTTCGGCTATGCGTGGGCGGAAGGACCGAAACTTGGCTTCGCGCTCGAGAATGCGGGCCACGACGCATTCATCTCCGGTCCTGCGCTCACGGACGGATCTTTGTTGATCGCTACGGCGGCGATTTTCGAACCGTTGGTGCGGCCTATGGCGTTCTTGTTCGCGGCAATACTGCTGATAGTGCTCGTTTTCGAACTCGTCCAGACCGGATTTGTCTTTTCCGCGGCGCCGCTGAAACCCGACTTTTCCAGACTCAATCCGGCCAGCGGACTCAAACGGCTATTCTCGCTGCGGCTGCTGATCGAAACGACGAAAAATGTTCTCAAGCTCTTCGTTTACGGGGCCGTCGCCTATCTGGTTATTCGCGGCGCGGTCGGGAATGGCGCGCGCGACATTGCCGACGGCAAGGGCCTCATGGAGGCCATGAACGGCTCCGCCATGCGCCTCCTGTCGTTCGTCGTTCTGGCCGCTGCATTGTTCATGGTGCTCGACCAGATCATCGCGCGGGGCCAATTTCTCAAGAAGATGCGCATGGACAGGCGCGAATTGCGCCAGGAGCATCGCGAGCGCGAAGGTGAGCCGCGCCTGAAGCAAAAACGCAGGCAGCTGCACCGCGAATTCGCCAAGGCAAGCCGAAGCCTGCGCGGCTTAAGAAAGGCCGACGTGCTGGTGACCAATCCCGAGCACATTGCGATCGGGCTCCACTACCAGCCCAAAGCGAGCGTTGCGCCCACGGTTGTTGCGCTGGGAACCAACGCACTGGCCAGGCGGTTGAAGCGGCTCGCCTTCCTCTACGGCATTCCCATTGTCGAGAACAGAACGCTGGCGCGCGAACTTTATGCAGCGGCGGCTCTCGACCGGTCGATTCCCGAGTCCTGCTACCGGCCCGTGGCCGACATCTACAACGACCTGCGCCGCAAGAAACGCGCGCGAACGACGGAAAGCCAAGATGCTGCGTGAATTGTTCGGCAAAAACCTCGATCTGGTGCTGGTAGGCGCCGTTATCGCGATCCTTCTCATTCTGTTTGCGCCCATTCCGCCGTTTCTCATCGACCTCTCGATCGTCATCAACATGGCCTTTGCGCTGACGATCCTGCTTCTCACCTTCTATGTCGGGCGGCCCGTCGAATTCTCGACCTTCCCGTCGTTGTTGCTGGTGGCGACGCTGTTTCGCGTCGCGCTCAATGTCGCCGCCACCCGGCTGATCCTCACCAGCGCGAATGCGGGCGAAGTGATCGGCGCTATCGGCAGCTTCGCCGTCCAGGGAAACTTCGTCGTCGGATTGGTCGTCTTCTTCATTCTCGTCGTCGTGCAGTACGTCGTGGTGACCTCCGGCGCCCAGCGCGTTTCCGAGGTCGCCGCCCGTTTCATGCTGGATTCGGTGCCCGGTCAGCAGATGAGCATTGATGCCGATCTCAACATGGGTCTGATCGATCAGAACGAAGCTAAGCGCCGGCGCAAGGAACTGGAAAAGGAGGCATCGTTCTACGGCGCCATGGACGGCGCAAGCAAGTTCGTGAAAGGCGATGCGGTTGCGGGCATCATCATCCTTCTGATCGACATCATTGCCGGTTGGATCGTCGGCGTCGCCGAGATGGATATGGGTTGGAGCGACGCGCTTTCGACATTCACGCTTCTCACTATCGGCGACGGCATCGCCACCCAGGTTCCGGCGCTGATCATCTCGGTCGCGACCGGCATCATCGTGACACGCTCCTCCTCCGATCGCCAGCTCGGCACGGAGGTGCTGAGCCAGCTCACCTCGATACCCAAGATCCCGCTGATCGTATTGGGCACGCTGTTCGTGCTGCTGGCGCTCCCCGGCATGCCGAAATGGCCGATGATTTTCGTTGTGCTTATCGCAGCGGCGAATTTCTTCGCCGCCCGGCGCAAGAGCCGCGTCCAGGCCGAAGCGACGCTGTTCGACAAATCCGAGAGCGAAGCCGAGCAACTCTCTCAGAAGGGAGCGCCCGCCGTCGAGGTGTTGTTCGGCCGCGAATTGGGCAAGCAGTGGCTTTCGATCAAGCCCGTGCTCACCGAACGCATCGCCGCCTTGAGAACCCAGCGCGAGAAGGCGTGCGGCATCGCATTCCCGGCGGTCCTGTTTCAGGACGGAAGCGAGCTCGGACCCTTCGAATACGAAATCTGGCTTCAGGGGGCGCGCCATGGCGCGGCACAATTGTTCCCCGAGAAGATGCTTGCGGTCCGCGGCACAGGGAGCGCCGAGTCGCTCGAGGGGATCGAGACGCGCGATCCGGCCTTCGGCCTGCCTGCGGTGTGGATCGAGGCCGCGCTGGCCGACCGCGCGCGCGAGCTCGGCTATACGCTCGTCGATCCGGTCACGGTCCTCATGACCCATTTGGGCGAACTTTTGCGCAATGAGGCGTCGCTGCTGCTGTCCCGCGCCGACGTCGTCACGCTGCTCGAAGGCGTGCGCAGCCGGCAGCCGGGCATGATCGAAGAGCTGATCCCGGCCATCCTGAGCGTATCGGACGTGCAAAGGGTGCTGCAGAATTTGCTGTCGGAGGACGTTTCGATCCGCAATATCGACCAGATCGCGGAAACTCTGGTCGATGCCGGTCGGACAGTCAAAGACACGACGGAACTGACCGAGCTGGTGCGCCAGCGGCTGAGCCACAGCATTTGCCAGTCGCTTCGCGGCCGCAATCCCCAGCTCTCCGTACTGAGTTTGGATCCCAGAGTGGAAGGCCAGATCAGCGACAACCTTCGGCGCGCCGACAAGAGCTCCGGTTTCGCCCTCGATCCCAGGATCGCCGAGCAGCTCATTCGAAAACTCATTCCTCTCGCCGAATCCATGGTGCGGCAAAAGTTAGCGCCCGTGCTTCTTTGCAACGGCGACATCCGCCGCCAGCTCAAGACGTTTACCAAAAGAAGCGTTCCAAAGCTTGCAGTCCTCTCGGTCAACGAAATTCCGCATACGATCGATCTAAAGTCGTTTTCCGTCGTGAAACTCGAGTAATTGAATTCGATTTTGCCGAGTCACGGCGCTGTTACGTATCTTAGATTGTTTTCTTCGGGAGTTTGTATTCGAGTCAGTTAGCGGAGCAGTTGTTTGAATAGATTCGTTATGTTACGAGGAAAGTTATGGGGCTCGTCGAAATCGGTAGTGTCGTCCTGTCGCGTGCTGCAGAGCGCGTTGAGTTCGCTGCCGAGAATCTGACGAACGCGACCACTGCCGGTTACAAAGCCAAGCGCGGCTTTCGCAGTTACCTCACGAGCAACGAAATCGCACAGATCGACGATGGAAATCCTGCGATTTCCGTCGATCTTTCGAGCGGGGAGCTTCACAACACCGGCAATCCGCTCGACTTGGCGATTTCGGGGACGGGTTTCTTCGCCGTTCGCGGGCCGGCTGGAATCTATTACACGCGCTGTGGTCAGTTTCGCCGCGACGGCGACGGCCACATGGTGACGGCAGACGGCATGGTGCTGCAATCACAATCGGGTGATCTCAACATCGCCGGCGCGGATCCGAACGTGCTGCCGGACGGCATGGTTACGGTGAACGGTGCCCCCGCGGGACGCATCGCCGTGATGAGTTTTGAACAGCAAGAAGAGCTCAAGCCGGTAGCAGGCGGTCTGTTTGAAGCCGCGCAGCCGGGCGCGGGCAAACCTTCCGATGCCGAAGTCCGGCAGGGAATGCTGGAAGCCTCAAACGTGTCCACCGCGACCGAGATGATCTCGATCATGTCGGCGATGCGCAGTGCGGAGGCGGGACAGCGCGTGGTCCAGTTGTACGACGATCTAATGTCCCGAGCGGTGAGCGTGTTCGGACAAGTCTGAAAAAAACAAGAACGACAAGCTTAGGGGCGTTGTGTGGGGGTGAGTATGAATGGGGCGTTTTACATCGGCGCGCTGGGTCTGGACGCCCAGCAGCGGGCGCTGGATGTGGTTGCGAACAACATCGCGAACATCAATACCACCGGATTCAAACGGCAAACGGTCCAATTTTCGAACCTCGTCGATCCGATCGCGCCGGCTGAGGACGGCGCATTGCCGCAAGGCGACCAAAGCGCGTCGGTGACGGGCGTGACGATCGCGGCGACGCCGCATGTTTGGACGGAGGGTTCGCTCAGCCTTACCGGCAACCCGTTCGATCTTGCGATTAGCGGCAGCGGCTTCATCGAGATGCTCGGCCCGTCGGGACGCACGCTGCTGTGGCGGGGCGGCACGCTGAAGGTGAATGAACAGGGCTATCTCACCGCTGCCGACGGAACCGTCCTGCGCGACGACATATCCGTGCCGCAGGGCACCACCGCGTTGTCGATAGCGCCGGACGGCACCGTCACCGCACAGATCAATGGCTCGACGCAGTTGAAACAGATCGGGCAGATCGAACTTGCCATGGTGAAAGATCCCGACAGCCTCGTGGACGACGGCGCGGGATATTTCGAGGCTTCGGATCAAAGTCAGGTCAGCGAAGTCCGCGCGGGGGACGAAGGCGCCGGTTCGCTGGTTCAAGGCGCGCTGGAGTCCGGCAACGTCCAGCTCACGGACGAGATGGTGACGCTGATGCTGCTGCAGCGTGCCTATGCCGCAGATGCGCAGGTCGTGCAGGCCGGCGACCAACTGATGACCATCGCCAACGAGCTGAGACGCTGATCATGTTCGGTCGGGCTATGGGGTTGGCGACCATGTTGGCCTTGGCTGCGCTGCCGGTGCGAGCGGGAGATTGCCTGCGCGTTCGGCATGCGATCCCTGCCGGTGCAATTGCGAAGACGGATGCCTTCGTGCCGGCTGTCTGTGCCGACAAAAGCGCCAATCCATTTCGCTATGACGCGCAAAGAGGGGTGAGTGTCACCGCTCAGGCCTTGGCGCCAGGAGACGTTGTCCCGCGCTATCCGGACTATGGCGCCCAAGCGCTTTCGCCGGGCGACACCATGGAACTTGAAGCCCGGGCCGGGGGAATTCTGGTTGCGCGGAAGGTCGATGTTCTGCAGCGCGCGCGCCCGGGACAGCGCCTGTTCGTGCGGGCAGAGGACGGTTCGATCCTTTCGGTGACGTATGAGGATCTTGCCCGATGAAAACCGCGGCTATCCTCTCGGGTCTCGTGCTGTGCGCGGCGACTGCGCGGGGCGCGGATCTGGTTTCGCATGGAAACTGGTCGTCGCTCGCAGGCGACCGCAGCGCACGCCAGGTTGGCGACGTGTTGACGGTGGTCGTTCTGGAAAATTCGTCGGCCACCGACAGCGCCGAAAACAGCGCCAGCAAGACGAGCAGCTTCCAGGGTCAATTCACGGCCGGCAACCCTGCAACCGGCGGCGGCGTCAATGCCGCGGCCAGCTTGGGAATCGCTCACGCGTCCGACAATCAGGGCGCCACCGCGCGCGCCGGCCAGATGGTGGCCGAGATCAGCGTCGTCGTGGATTCCGTCTTTCCGAACGGCGATTTGCATGTGATGGGCGCACAGGCGCTCAAGATCAACGGGGAGAAGACCAACATCCGCGTCGACGGCCGCGTGCGTGTCGCCGACATCACCGCCGGCAACGCCATTCTGTCCAGCAATCTGGCCGATGCGCACATCGAGTATGACGGGGAAGGATTCGTTTCGAAGAGTTCCGAACCCGGTCTTTTGACTCGCTTGTTCAACTGGCTGGATCTGCCATGAAGAGCGCAATCCTGCTCCTCGCTTTGCTCGCCGCATTCGTCGCGCCCTCCGTCGCGTCGGCCGATGCGGTGCGATTGAAAGACCTCGGCCGGTTCCTGGGGTGGCGCGACAACGCGTTGGTCGGCTACGGCATCGTCACCGGACTTGCGGGCTCGGGCGACTCGCCGCGCAGCGCCGTGACCAAGCAGGCGCTCAGCAACGTACTGGGGCGCCTGGGATCGAACGTGCCGCCGGATTTGTTGGAAAGCCGCAACGTCGCTGCCGTGATCGTAACGGCCACCTTGCCGCCGACGGCCAGCGTGGGAGACCGCATCGACGTCACGGCGACATCGATCGGCGATGCGCGCAGCCTGGCGGGCGGCGTGCTGCTGATGACGCCGCTGCTGGGAGCCGATCAGAAGGCCTATGCATTGGCGCAAGGACCATTGGTCGTCGGCGGTTACAACTTCCAGGACAATGGAAATCTCAGGCAGAAGAACTATCCGACCACCGGCGTCTGCGTCGGAGGGGCGACCGTTGAAGCGCCGGTCGATGCCGATGTCGTCGATGGCGGCAAGCTCACCTTCGTCCTCAACGATCCCGATTTCACCACCGCCGAGCGTGTCACCCAAGCATTGAATGCGAAACTGGGCACGGGCGCCGCCACGGCCAAGGGAGCAGACACGATCACGATCGATGCCGGCGCCGCCGGGAGCGACCTCAGCCGATTAATCGCCGAAGTCGAAAACGTCGCCATCGACCCCGACCAGGTCGCGCGCGTGGTGATCAACGAGCGTTCGGGAACGGTCGTCGCAGGCGGCAACGTTCGCATTTCCAGCGTGGTGATCGCGCAGGGCGACATCAAGGTTGCCGTCGACGTCGATCACCAGGCGTCCCAGCCGCTGATCCTCGGCGGCGTCGCCCCCGACGTTCGCAGCCTGATCGTCACCAACAGCAAACTGAGAGTGACCGACGGCACGGGCGATGCCGTCGTGCGCTTTCCCGACACGACCGTCGCCGATCTGGTCAAGGCATTGGCCAAGGCGCAGGTGGACACGCGGCGCACGATCGCGGTGCTGCAGGCCATGAAAACGGCCGGCGCGCTGCACGCAGAAATCATCGTTCAATAGGGGGAAGAGATGGACTCCAGCATGGCCGTGTTGATGATCAAGACGCTGGACTGCCTCGCCGCGCGCCAGATCGCGACCGCGGAGAACATCGCCAACATCAACACGACGAACTACCGGCCGTTGCGCACGTCGTTCGAGCAGGCGCTCAAGGACGCCGCGGCGCAGGGCGACGATGCCGTGCGCCAGTTCGCCCCCAAGGTCGAACAGGCTGTCGTGGGCACGCCGGAAGCCGAGCTGCGGCCCGACCTCGAAATGTCGACGGCCTCCGGCACGGCGGGACGCTATGGCGCGCTGATCGCGCTCTTCAATCGCGAATTGCAGGTCGAATCCTTGGCCATCACGGGGAATGTCTAATGCAAGCCATGGAAATCAGCCGCACGGCTCTGGACGTGGAATGGCGCAGGCTCGAGATCATCTCCGAGAACTTGGCGAATGCGAACGTCTCGAATTCGCCGAAGGCGGCGACGTTCCGCGAACTGCATCTTATTTCCGGCCCGAAGAACGACTTCTCGGCACTGCTCGATGCCAACAAATCCGACTTCAACGTCGATCTCGGCAGGCTTACAGGCGTGCAGGTCTTAAGCGTGCAGGCGAGCGCCGCGCCGCCGCGTCTGGTGCATGAGCCGGGCAATCCGCAAGCCGACGCCAATGGCTTCGTCTCCTATCCCGCAATCGATCATGCCGGACAGATGACGGAGATGATCAAGACCTCCCGCGCCTACGAGGCCAACATCGCGGCCATCAACAGCGCGAGAGAGATGTACAGCAAGGCCCTGCAACTCGGAGAACGCACATGACGCCGACAGCTCCTATCGTGCCAATCGGGTCGGAAGCCATGCTGGCCCGTCTGACCCAGCCGCAGGCTGCGCTTCAGCAGGTGCAGAACGCGCAGGCGAGTTCGTTCTCCGCGCTGCTGACCCAGGGCATCGACGCGGTCAATCAGAAAGTGCTCGACGCGGACAACACGTTGCGCGCCTTCGCGCTCGACGATTCCGTCCCGGTGCATCAGGTGACCTACGCGCTGTCCCAGGCCCAGCTCTCGATGGAACTGATGATCCAGATGCGCACGCGCCTGGTCGAGGGCTACCAGCAACTCATGAACATGCAGCTGTAATCGATGTTCGACCGCATCCGCGCATTGCCGTTCCGTCAACAGGTGCTCCTCGCGCTGGGCTCGGCGTTCGCCCTT